>Ga0207665_10000676_pt1 | contig 23022 bp, 22 predicted proteins | sample LARL112metaG_FD_184351 | JGI IMG/M metagenome (GOLD analysis project Ga0207665, IMG submission 184351) | Corn, switchgrass and miscanthus rhizosphere microbial communities from Kellogg Biological Station, Michigan, USA - LAR L11-2 metaG... | ecosystem: Host-associated > Plants > Roots >... | reverse complement strand
GCAGCGGACGGAAAGAGCCAAACCGTCGCGTACGATCACCCGCTTCACGTGAAGTTCACCACGGGCACCATAAACATGAACGCCATCAACGCGCGCGGTGACATCTCGTCGGTCACTACCACTAGTGGCCGCTCGTGGAAGATTCCTGGGCGAGTTGGTGATTCGCCGATCGTGGGCGCGGGTCAGTACTGCGACAATACGGTCGGCGCTGCGGGATCGACAGGACGGGGCGAAGCGAACATCAAAGTCTGTGGCGCGTTTCTCATCGTCGAGTTCATGCGACAGGGACTGTCGCCGGAGCAGGCTTGCCTGCGCTGCGTCGATCGCGTCATCGCCATGACTGAATCGCGCCTCCTGGACAACGGGCGCCCGCTGTTCGATCTCGAGTTCTACGCGGTGGCGAAAGACGGCCGATTTGGCGGCGCGTCAGCTTACGAAGGCGCGAAGATGGCCGTCGCTGATGCGAGCGGGGCCCGACTTGTTCCGATCGCTTACAAGTTTCCGCGAGCGCAACGCCCGCAGATGCCGGAGATCAGTTGTCGCCGAGCTTGAAGATTCCTACCAGCTCGTGCAGGCGCTCGGCGACATCGGTCAACGCGTGCGCAGTTGCCGCGAGCTCGGACATCGCCTTGCTCTGCTCTTCGTCGCTGACTGCGATCTGATGCATCGACCGGGAGAACGATCCCGAGGTTTGCGACAGCGAAGCCAGCTGCTGCGTCATCGCGGTGATCAGCTGATTCGACTCGCGAACTGACTTGTCGATGCGTCCACTCAAGTCTTCCCCTTCAACCGCGCCCTCTTCGACTTTCGCAAGCGATTGACGGGCGGCGCGCGTCGCGCCAAGTACCTGCTCGACGGTGGACACGGTCCTCGAGGAAGATTCACGCGATTGGGCGACGCTGTCGAGCATCTGTTGCACCAAAGAAGTGGTGCGAAGTGCCGCATCGGCGGAGCTGGTGGCGAGACGACGAACTTCATTGGCGACGACGGCGAATCCGTGCCCGTGCTCACCGGCGCGCGCAGCTTCCATCGCTGCGTTGAGCGCAAGCAGCTTCGACTGTTTGGCGATCTTCTGCACCAGCACCAGGAAGGTGCCGATTTCGTTCACCGCTGCCGACATCGCGTCGACTCCTTCGGCGCTCTCCAGGGCGTCGGAGGCGAGCGATTGCAAGGAGGTTGCTGTGCGTTCGAGACGGACGCGATTCTCTCTCGCCAGCTGCCTGAGCGCCTTGTCCCTGCGTAAACCTTCCTGTGCGGCTTCGCGAAGATGACCAGAGAGGTCAGTGAGCTTGGTCGCTTCGCTCATTAGCTCCTTGATCGCGCGCTCGCGCGCAACCGACTCGTGCTCGAGGGAGTTGGTGAGGTTCGCCATCTCGCGTCCCTTGGCCGAGGCGCTGACCGAAGCCTTCGAGATTTGCGTCGCGAGCGCCGCATTATCGTCTGCCGACCGCTTGATGCGCGCCGCCACTCCACGAAGCTCGCCCAGCATCGTCATCGTCGAGCGGGTCAGCCGATCGACGGCTTTATTGGAGACGCCCGGGTTGTAAATACTCGACAAATCGCCTTTGGCGATTGCTTCGTGAGTCCGCGCGAGATCGGCCGCCGGCCCACTCACGTGCTGCCTGACGAAAATCAGGGCTGCGGTGATGGTCGCGGCGAGCGCAACAAGGATCCAAAGAAAGGCGATCGACAACGCGATGATGACGCCGTTGACCGCGAACAGATCCGAGCGGACGCCGGCCGGGATCAGGTGATAGAGCTGCCACGCAATCGCCCCGAGCCCGGCTACGAACACGACACCGAAGCCGATGCTCGCACGCAGCGCGCGACGCTGCAGCGCGCTGAAGACGGGCTTCAGAAAGCCGGATGAAGGTGTGAGATCGGGACGAGACCGGCGCGGTGGCGCCGGAGGCGGACGATGTGCGACTGGGAGTGGCGTTGCGGTCATCTAAGATTCGATTTTGAGCTCTCAGTCAGCCGCGCCACAGATGAAAGTGTGTCGCTTAGCCGCTACTTTGGTACGAATGGACAACTCGGCGACACGCAACGATCCACTGGCTCCGCCCGTGACTTACAACCCACAGGCAATCGAGAGCAAATGGCAGCGCATTTGGCAGGAGCGTGGAACGAACCACACCGACCTGCAGCGCGCCCAGCGGCCGTTTTATGCACTGATGATGTTCCCCTATCCGTCGGCAGAGGGACTCCATGTCGGGAATCTCTTCGCGTTCACGGGGAACGACATTTATGGACGATTCCAGCGGCTTCAGGGACACAACGTGTTCGAGCCGCTCGGCTATGACGCATTCGGGATTCATTCGGAGAACTTTGCTCTCAAAGTGGGCAAGCATCCGATGGATCTGATTCCCAGGAACATCTCCAACTTCCAGCGCCAGCTCGAGAGCGCGGGATTGATGGTGGACTGGCGCTATCGCCTCGCTACCACCGAACCCAGTTACTACAAGTGGACGCAGTGGATTTTCCTCCAGCTGCTCAAACAGGGTCTGGCGTACAAGAAGCAGGCGGCGGTCAACTGGTGTCCGAGCTGCAAGACCGTGCTGGCAAACGAGCAGGTTGTGTCGGGCGGATTCTGCGAGCGCTGCGGTACCGCTGTCGAGCAGCGTCTGCTGGAGCAGTGGTTCTTCCGTATCAGCGACTACGCGCCGAGGCTGTTGGAGAATCTGAACCACATCGACTGGTCGGAAACCACCAAGACCGCGCAGCGGAACTGGATCGGCCGATCGGAAGGCGCCGAGATCGAGTTCGCGACCACCAATGTTGGCGGGGACGAGTGCGAGATCCGCGTTTTCACGACCCGCCCGGATACCATCTATGGTGCGACGTACATGGTGCTCGCGCCCGAGCATCCGCTCGTCGAGTCACTGACGACGGCGAGCGAGAAGAAAAAAGTCGACGCATATCGCGAGAAAACCAAGAAACGGGATCTGGTCGCGCGGAAGACGAGCACCGACAAAACAGGTGCGTTCACCGGTTCCTACGCAATCAACCCCGCGACCGACAAACAGATTCCGATCTGGATCTCCGATTACGTGCTGATGGAGTACGGCACCGGCGCGATCATGGGGGTGCCGGGCCACGATCAGCGCGACTTCGACTTTGCGAAGCAGTTCGACCTGCCGATCGTGCGTGTCGTGTGCGGTGAGCGCGAGGATGCGAACACGCCGCTGGAGAGCGCGTTCGTAGAGTGCGAAACGGGCACGATGGTGAACTCCGGCGTCTTCGACGGATACCGTGTCGAGGCGGCGAAGAAAGCAATCGTAGAGTTTTTGGCGAAGTCGGGCTCTGCCAAGCCGATCGTGAACTATCGCATCCATGACTGGTGCATCTCACGGCAGCGCTATTGGGGACCGCCGATACCTGTCATCTACTGCGATGATTGTGGAACGGTGCCTGTTCCCGAAAAAGATCTGCCGGTCGTGCTGCCCTTCATCGAGGATTTCAAGCCGGACGACTCGGGTGTCTCGCCGCTGGCGCGACACGAAGAGTGGTATCGCGTGATGTGCCCGAAGTGCGGCAAGGATGGCCGGCGTGAAACCGACGTGTCGGACACTTTCCTCGACAGCGCCTGGTATTTCCTGCGCTATCCGAGCGTCGGCAACGACGACGTGCCGTTCGAGAAGAACGTCACGAAGAAGTGGCTGCCGGTGAACTCATACATCGGTGGGAACGAGCACGCCGTGCTGCACCTCCTTTACTCGCGCTTCATCACGATGGTGCTGAACGACATGGGCTACCTGGAATTCGAGGAGCCATTCACGCGCTTCCGCGCGCACGGCCACATCATCCGCGAAGGCGCGAAGATGTCGAAGACCCAGGGCAACATCGTGAACCCGGACGAATACATCGAGGAGTGGGGCGCGGATGCGTTCCGCACGTATTTGATGTTCCTCGGACCGTACGAGCAGGGCGGCGATTTCCGAGATGCCAGCATCTCGGGCACGAGACGGTTTCTCGATCGCCTGTTCGCGTCAGTGCAAAGTATGACGTCGGACGGCGAGCCGGATCACCACGTCATGCGCAAGCTGCATCAGACGATTCGGAAAGTGTCGGACGATATCCCACGTCTGAGCTACAACACCGCGATCGCAGCGATGATGGAGTACATCAACGTGCTGCGCAAAGGCGAGCGCACGCCGCATCGGGATGAGGTCATGCCGTTGATCACACTGGTGTCGCCGTTTGCGCCGCACATCGCCGAGGAACTGTGGGAGCAAAACGGTGGCAAGGGAAGCATCTTCGACTCGGCGTGGCCGCCATTCGATCCTGCGCTCGCCGCTGATGACATGATCGAGCTGGTGGTGCAGGTCAATGGCAAGGTTCGCAGTCGCGTGATGGTCCCGCGCGACATCGGCGAGAAAGAAGCGGTTGTCGCGGCGCTGGAAGATCCGGCAGTAGCGAAGTTCGTCACCGGCGCGCCGAAGAAAATCATCTTCGTGCCCGGCCGGCTTTTGAACGTCGTCGTCTAGTCGGGAATCGTGAACTTGCCGGCGACGTGTGCGAGCGTCAGCGCGGACAGAGTGTAGCCGTCCCGTATCTCGCAGCGCGAGATACGGGTCCGCAGTTCCGGCGGAAACACTTCGACGATTCTTCCGAACGCTTCCTTGTCTTCCGGATGATCGCGCGGCGGTCCCGGCTCCAGATCGGCCCAGAATACCGGTAGAGTGCTCGCCAGAATCGCGGTGTCGCCACTGACTTCGCCGATCTGCTCGATGTTCCGGACTTTGAAGCCGAGCTCCTCGTCGATCTCTTTGAGCGCAGCGGCCTCCGCGGTCATTCCGGTTTCGCGCTGACCGCGCGGAGTTTCGAGCTCCCACCGCCGCGTGGCGTGCCTGAAGGTTTCGCGCAGGAAAATGTTTCCGTCGCGAGAGCAGAGCGCGACGACTCCCGATGGTCCGTCGTGCATGGTGCAGCCGATGATGCGTATCGCCGTGCCGACTTCGCCGCTCGGATATTTCAGAGCATCACGAACGAAGTAGTGCAGCTTGTCTTCGAGCAAAACCCCCGTCCTGGCTCGAATTTTAGGGGCTTCGCGTTTGTCGATGATCTGGATCTCGTCGTCGGCCGCGTCGCCGATGATGCGCGCTGACTCGGGCAGGCTCTGGATGTAGCGGGGCGGCATTGTTACTCGTACATGTTATTGAGATCGGCGGCAGCGAGATCGACGAGAAATTTTCCGACGTGCTCGGAGACAGCGCGGATGTATCTCTCGCCCTTCTCCCTGGTAGATGCAAACGGATTGCCCGTTCCGGTGTCGTCGGTGACTTTGGTCCATTGGCGCGGCGCCCACGCCCAACCTTCGCGCAAGCCGGCAATGCGGAATTTTCGTCCTTTGCCGGGCCCTGCTTCCTTGAGCGGGAGTGGCAGATCCGGTTCGAGCACCATCATCATGCTCGTCTCCATCTCACCGGCGTGATCGCCGGGCTCTTCGAAGAACTCCGTACTCTTCAGCGACGTCCACCAATTCAGGGTGCAGATGAACATGTCGAGCCTGGGCTGGAGCTCACGAATCATCTGCTTGAAATCGTTGCCCCCGTGACTGTTCAGAATCACCAGCTTGCGGATGCCCTGACCGTAAATCGCTGACGCGACATCGGTGAGCACCGCGAACTGCGTGCTCGGATTCATGTTGATGGCCAGCCGCAGATCGAGCTGCCCGGTATTCACGCCGAATGGAACCGTCGGCAGCGTGATTACCTTCGCGCCCTTATTCCACGCGTACTCCGCTGCTCGCTCCGAAATGTGTTTCGATTCGTAGACGTCGGTGCCGTACGGCAGATGAAGATTGTGGGGCTCCGTCGCGCCCCATGGCAGAACAGCAACTTCGTAGCGCGTGTCCTTGACCGTTTTCCAGTTGGTCTCGGCGAGGACGTAGGGGCGGGCAGGCATTATTAAAGAAAGATCTAGTCGGCGCTGGAGTGCAAGGCGGCAACTCTCGCGTCAACTCAAAAAAAACAGTCGGCAGTTTGCAGTCTGGAGTTCGCAGTTCGGAGTTGTCGTACACGCATTCGAAGCGAAGAGCGCCCTGGACGCGTGTATGAAAACTCCGAACTTCAGACTCCAGACTGCAAACTGCCGACTTGCTTTTAAAATCAGTAAAGCGAAGTAGCCCGTTAAGAGCAGTTCCGCCGGTTGCAGGTGACGCCAACACTCGCGCTGCTCGTCTGCGACCCATCGACGTCAGTCAGCTGGACCGTGTACGACTTGCGCGAGGCGAAAGTGTGGCTGGCATTCTGACTGGTGACGACGGCCGATCCATCACCGAAGTTCCACGAGTAGGTAGTCGAAGCACTCGTGTTCTTCGAAGTGTTGGTGAAGTTGCAGGTAAGGCCCGAGCACGACTTGGTGAAGCTTGCGGTCAACGCCGGCGGAGGTGGCGGCGGAGCTACTTCGGTTCCGGTGTAGAGAAGACGGTTCGGCGTTCCCGTGCCCGCGCTCTTTACGACACCGGTTGTTGCGTTGTTGATCAATGCAGCCGCGACCGAAGCTGGCGTCGCCGCAGGATTTGTCTCCAGGTACAGTGCTGCGGCCCCGGTGACGTGCGGAGTCGCCATCGACGTGCCGCTGATGGTGTTCTGGGTCTGGCCCGTGGACGACCACCACGACGATGTGATGTTCACGCCAGGCGCGAAGATATCGACGCAGGTTCCGTAATTGGCCCAGCTCGCCTTGGTGTCGGTGTTGTCGGTCGCGCTGACGGTTATCGCAGCTGTTACGCGAGCTGGCGATGTTGTGCAGGCGTCCTGCGCGCGGCCGAGGAAATCACCGTTCCCAGCTGCGATCGCGTAGGTGACGCCAGCCGTGATCGAGTTGTTGACCGCTGCGTCCAGAGTCGTCGAAGCGCCGCCGCCGAGGCTCATGTTGGCGACCGCTGGCTTCTTCGCATTCGCGGTAACCCAGTCGATGCCGGCTGCTACTCCCGATGTGGATCCACTGCCGGAGCAATCGAGCACGCGAACGGCAACAAGACTCACATCCTTCGCCACGCCGTAAGTCGCGCCACCGACCGTTCCCGAGACGTGAGTGCCATGGCCGTTGCAATCGGCGGCCGTGCCACCGGCCGTTACTTCATCGATTCCAGTCGTCGCGCGTCCCTCGAGATCGGGATGCGTGAAGTCGATTCCAGTATCGATGATGTAGGCGGTTACACCTTTCCCGGTCGCAGTGAATGCGTACGAATTACTCGGCGTCGCCCATGAACGCTGATCGATGCGATCCAATCCCCACGACGGCGGATTCAGCTGCGGGTTGGGCGTGGTCGTCACTGCGTGAAATTCCTGATCCTGCTCGACGTAAAGCACGCGCGGATCCGCTGCAATTGCCACGGCCGCAGCGTCGGAAAGATTTCGTACGGCGAAACCCTTCAGTGCAAACTGATAAACGTGCTTGAGCTGACCCTTGTGTAGTCCGGCGATGGATTGCGCGATCGACTGAACGTCGACGGCATCGTCGCGAAGTCTGACGATGTAATCGCCGGGGAGGGGAGTCGCCCTGGTGGAGTTAACTGTTGACGGAGCCGCCGGACGGCCCTGAGCGGGACCGGATGCGTCCTGACAAGCGGAAACGGCGAGCGCTGCCACAGCCAGTGGTACAAATCTCTTCATGAAACCCACCTCGGATGAGGAATGCCGGTACGTGCCGGCGTGTCCATCGGCGAAGGTTGCCGACGGTGCAGCTTGAATGAGGCGTATCTATGACAAACCCGCGGCGCAAACTGCCCGCGGGGTCAATTCATGAGAGAGCGAGCGCACTAAACGCTCAGCCAGACCTTTAGGAAATCCCCGAAGCGGAGGCAAACATATGAAATCGCCTCGGGTCGTCAAGCATTTCTTCTAGATGAGCTTCCCGACCCACCCGCCGACGAAATAGCCGACCAGGGCCACGCCCATGCCGACGACGAACATGTCCAGGCCTGACCGGAAAGCGCCGCGGCCAGTGAACACGGATCGTGCGGCACCTACGAGGAAATGCGACAACATCGACAGCGCGAAGGCGATCACGATCGCGGTCGTGCCATGCCAGACCAGAAACGGGAATACCGGAATCGCGGCGCCAAATGCGGTCGCCAGACCAGTCAGCCAGCCTTCTCGCAGCGGCGACATCCCGTACTCGCTGATCTTCAACTCTTCCTGCACCTGCTCTTTCAGCATCAACGCGGGATCAGCCATGATCTGCGTCGCGAGATGGTGCGCCGAGTCGCGATCCATTCCCTTCGCCTCGTAGATCACCGCCAGCTCGTCACGCTCGATCTCCGGCATCAGCTCGACTTCGGTTTTCTCCATCGAGATCTCGTAGTCGTAGACCTCGCGCTCACTCTTGCTGGCGAGATAACCGCTCGATCCCATCGATAGAGCATCGGCGATGAGTCCCGCAACTCCGGCAACGACCACTGCCTGGTGTTGGTTCACGACACCCGCGCCGATAACTCCGGCGACCAGACCGAAGTTGGCGGTCAGCCCGTCGTTGAATCCGTACACGACGTTGCGGAGGAAGCCGCCCGATGCTGTCTTGTGCCAGGGCTCCGCGCCCTTGCCCGCAATTTCGCCGAGCGTCGTCGCATGATCAGCAGACTCGCGCGCGAGCAACAGCGCTTCGGGACCGCCGGGCGCACCGCGCGGCGTACCCCGATGCATATCGAGATAGGCCTTTACTTCACGCCCTTCCTCCTCGAGCAGCATCGGCAGCAGGAAGTTCGGCCCGAACATCTTGCCGAGCGAAGCAAGCAGTCTCGCGCGGCCGCTGGGCTTGAACTCACCCGGCGGGTGACCGTGAGTTGTTAACAACTTTGTCCAGATGGTGACGTGCCGATCTTCGACGCTCGCCAGGCGAGCGTAGATGTCTTTCTTCTTGGGGTCCGACTCGGCTTCCGCGAGAAGGCGATACAGATAGGCAGCGTCCGCCTCGTCCTGCCAGTGATGCTCGAACGCGTGGATATCGATCGCGTGATCCGGAGTTGCTTCGGGTGCGGGGCGCGGTGGTTCCAGCATCGTCGACATGCTTCAATATCATCGCCCGAGCCACCTTTTGCACCCTTGGCAACCATTGCACGGACGAGTTTGTCCTATCCGACAGAACACTAAAGGAGCAAACGATGAAGTCCCCGCTGATTTTTTCGGCGCTGGTTGCGGCAGCGAGCGTTGCCGGAGCCCAGGACAAGACTGTCCAGCCCGATTCGACGTGCACCAAATACTCCAACGGCCGGATCGAGTGTCGCGTGTACCGACGCTTTGGATCCGACAGTCTGATGCGCAGGATGAGTTTCCGAATGGACTCAGTCTTCGCCAATCGCGCCGCACTTGGCCTGGAAGTTCGCTCTACCGGCAGCAAGCGCGACACACTGGGCGTGTTCGTCGAAGGCGTGACAGCGAAAGGGCCGGCGGAAGCAGCCGGCATCGTTGAAGGCGATCGCATCGCGTCGATCAACGGCATCGACCTTCGCGCAGCGGCAGCAGACGCGGGCGACGAGTTCGACAGTGGCATCGGAGCGCGCAGACTGAGTCGCGAAGTCCAAAAGCTCACGCCTGGCGCGCGCGTCAACCTGCGGGTTTACTCAGGTGGTCGCTTCCGTGATGTCCAGGTTACCGCCGGAAAGGCCAGCGACCTGATGCGTCTGAGAACGGCGAATTTCAGGTCTCCCGGTGGCGGATTTGAGTTTTACGGTCCGGACAGAATGATCGGTCCTGAGCAAATGATGATGTATCAGGATTTCGAGCCGCTGATGCTCGAGCGCATGCAGCCGATGATGGAGCGGATACAGCCGCTGCTGCAGGAACGGCTTCGCGATTTGCCGGAACGGATCGAGCTGCGCATGGCACCCGGCTCGCGGACGTTCAGATCCCTACCGCGTATTTATCGTGTCGACCGCGGGACTGAAGAACTGCGTGCGCAGGCGCAGCAGGGATTCATCCATTGAGGAGATTAGGGAGTTTGCCGCGACAATAGCTCGGGCCGCTCGAGTCGGGCCAGCGCCGCTTTCTGTGGCTCGAATCGTTTCGATAGCTCGCTGACTCGGGATTGCCAGCGCGATTGCAACTCGGACGCTGCAGTCTGAACGCGCTGCTCTCCTGCTGAAGGACCGGGCAGCGTGTTTTGCGTTGATTTCGCGGGCGTCGCTCCTGGTGGCGTGTCAGGACAGGCGAAGCTGGGTGGATTCTTCGCATCGACAGCGGCATAGCCGACCCGCGGCAACACGTCAGCTACGATGAGAATCATCCCGGCGAGAGCGATCGCGATCGAAAGCATGTGCATTCTCGGCAAGCGTGCGCGCCACGTGGTAATGCCGATCCACACCCCGCCGATGACAATCACGGCTTCGGCGCCGAGAAATCCAAACAGACCAAGCCCGCAGTCATTCGCATACGGCCAGAAGAGTAGAGCAACGCCAACGGCAGCAACCAGGATCAGCCGCGCGGTGACACCGATCAGCGCAACGCGCTGAGCAGCGCGCTCCTTGGCGCGACGTTCCTCTTCGCTTTGCAGCTTCTTGTACGCAGGCGACGGCTCCGGCGGCAAACCGTCGAATTCGCGCTCGATCTTTTTGAGTTGTGTCGACCAGTCGTCTTGAGCCACGCACACCTCGGCGAAACCCCTGATATCTTCCAGACTCCGAGAGCCCATTTTGGGCAACGATAAGATGAGTTCCGACGCGATAACGCGAGTCAGGCTGGACAAATGGCTGTGGGCCGCCCGTTTCTTCAAAACCCGCGGCCTGGCCGCGCAGGCGATAGAAACTGGTAAGGTCGAGGTGAATGGGGAGCGCGCGAAGCGGGCGAAGCAGCTACAGATCGGCGATCAGCTGCGAATCCGGCTCGGGCCCTATCATCACATCGTCAAGGTGCGCGGAGTATCCGAACGTCGAGGTCCGCCAGCGGTGGCGGCGGAGTTGTTCGAGGAGACCGAAGAAAGTCGAAAGGCGCGTGAAGCGATGCAGCTCCAGGTTCGAATCGCGCAATCGGTTCCCGGTTACGATCGAGGGCGACCCACCAAAAAGGATCGCCGCGACATCGAACGATTGAAGCGCGGGGAGTAGCTAAAACTCCATTTGCGCGCCCAGCTCGACGACTCGATTCGGTGGAATTCCGAAGAACTCGGTGGCAGGCCGCGAGTTCCGCTGCATGAAAATGAAAAGCCGCTTTCGCCAGTGCGCGAGCGGCTTCGTTCCAGTAGGAATGAGGTTCTCTCTGCCAAGGTAGTACGTGGTTTCGGTCGGCTTGGCGATGACGCCACGCTCGGTCGAGAGGGACAGCACTTCCGGCACATTCGGCGTTTGCATGAAACCATACTTGGCTTTCACGCGCGTGAAGTTGTGGGGGAAGGTTGTCACCTCGATCCGCTCCGTCGTCGGGACTTCGGGGACGGGCGCCGAGACCACTGACAGCAGCACGACGTGCTCGTGCAAAACCTTGTTGTGTTTCAGGTGATGCAGCAGCACCAGCGGCGCGTCCTTCGATTCCGACGTGAGAAAGACTGCCGTGCCCGGCACGCGAACGGGCTTGAATCGCTTGTCTGGATTTTGATCACCGAGGTCGGTAAGCAGGACGTCGAGTGGGATTGACGCATCTCTCAGCAGCCCGCGAACGATGAGTCGGCCCCGCTGCCACGTGGTCATCAGAGTGAACAGCGCCAGCGCCACTGTGAGCGGGACCCAGCCACCATCCTTCACCTTCAGAATGTTGGCCCCGAAGAACGATCCGTCGATGATGACGAACGGTACGACAAGCAGGATCGTGCGCGCTCTGCTCCAGCCCCACCAGGTGCGGGCGACTGTGTAGATGAGGGCAGTCGTTATCAGGAAAGTGCCCGTAACTGCAATTCCGTACGCAGCGCCGAGGGCGTCCGACGATCTGAAGTAGAGAACGACGAGGAGGCAGCCAATCATCAGTGCGCTGTTGACCTCGGGGATGTAGATCTGCCCCGCTTCGGACTTCGAAGTGTGAATGATCGTGACACGCGGGCTATAGCCAAGCTGTACGCACTGCTGCGTAATCGAAAAAGCGCCCGAAATCAGCGCCTGAGACGCGATGATTGCCGCGACAGTCGCGAGCGTAATCAACGGATACAGGATTGGGCGCGGCGCCAGCATGTAAAACGGATTCGACGCCGCAGTCGGGTCGCGGAGTAGCAATCCGCCCTGGCCGAAATAGTTGAGAATGAGCGCCGGAAATACAACGCTGAACCAGGCGATCCGAATCGCACGCTTTCCGAAATGACCCATATCGGCGTAGAGCGCTTCAGCACCGGTGACAACGAGTACGACTGCGCCGAGTATTACGAACGCATGAATTCCGTGAACGAAGAAGAAGTCCAACGCGTACCACGGATTTATTGCCAGCAATATCCTCGGTTCTTTTCCAATCTCGACCGCGCCGAGTGATGCGATTACGATGAACCAGAGCAGCGTGATCGGCCCGAAGATTCGACCAACTTTTCCCGTACCCCATTTCTGAAAGAAAAACAGGGTGAAGATGATGATGAGGGTGAGCGGTACGGCCAATCTTCCGAGGATTGGTTCGACCACACCCAGACCCTCAGTCGCGCCGAGCACCGAGATGGCGGGCGTGATGATGCCGTCGCCGTATAGAAGCGCAGCGCCGATCAACCCGATCGCGACAATGATCACCTTGGCCCGCTTGTCGGCGTCCCGGTTCAACCGTTGTGCGATCAGCGCAACGAGGGCGAGAATTCCGCCTTCACCGTGATTGTCCGCACGCATGACAACGATGATGTACTTGATGCTGACGACTGCGATCAGCGACCAGACGATCAGCGAGAGAACGCCGTAGATGTTAGCGGGGGTGGGAGCGAGCCCGTACTCGGGCTTGAAGCATTCTCGCAGTGCGTAAAGCGGGCTGGTTCCGATGTCGCCGTAGACGACGCCCAGCGCGAGAAGAGTGAGTTTTGCGAGACGGCGGCCGCTCGGACGAGCTTCCAGGTTAGTACTGATTTGCGCGACCTATAGAGGTAGTTCAGGCCACTGTTCCGCTGTACTGCCCAAGAGGGTGGCTTGACCCCGGAATTTCCGTAGGCAAGGCGCCGTTTGCAAGGTCAGTACCCGCGGTCTGCCTATGGAAACATCCTTCTAACAAGGCATGTCACTTGCGTTTACAACACCCGCAAGTACCTGACTAAACGGAGGAAGTAAAATGGCAGATCTCAACGAAAGAGGCGTCGACAACCAGGTCAAAGGAACCGCCAAAGAGATGAAAGGGAAGATCCGCGGCGACCTTGGCGACGCAACTGACAACACCAGCGAGCACATCAAAGGCCGCGCTGAACAACTGGAAGGAAAAATCCAGAAGAACTTCGGCAAGGGTGAACGCGACGCTGATCCGGATAACGTCTAATTCCTCCATCCAAAACTGAGAAAAAACAAAGGCCGGTGCATCGCACCGGCCTTTTTGTTTTCACCTTCTTAGTAGCGCGGCGGACTCCCGGGTCCACTCGGCCCGCCGAGTGTGTCGCTGCCGCGGCGTTCCGCCAAATCCTTTCGTGCGGCCGCGCGAAGCTTGTCGAGTTTCTCGCCTTGCTCCGGACTGAGCAGCCGCTTGATCTGGGCGTGGGTGCTGTCGCTGACGACTCTGGCCTGCTTCGCAATCGAATCGAGCTGAGGCTGGATCGGTTTGTACAGCGTGACGATCTGGCGGTGCTTCTGCTCGATCAGGCTGTCGACTGCCGCTGCCTGCTGCGGCGTCAGCTTCAGCTCCTCGGCCATGCGCTGCCGAGCGGCACGCGGTCCGCGCGCGTGCGTCCGATTCGCATCCATTACGCGGTCTGCCGTAAAGCCCAACGCGCCGCCCGTGATGAAGGCGCCGAGCAGGAACATCACGGCGTAACCTTTAGAGCGTTCCATCGCGACCTCAGTGTGACATGACGTAGCGGAACGTCGCTTCCCGCTGCGACGAACCGTCATGCGGAGCCTGCACTACCTGGACCGCCCCGGGCAGAACATCGTACGCCAGGGAATCCGTCACCGCCTCGTAGCTGACGCGCAGGTCTTCATCCTTCTGCTGCGACAATACGAGCCCGGCGGCGATAAACAGCAATGCAGCGGCTGCGAGTCCAGGTCCTGCCCAGCTCGCCAGATCCGACCACCAATTCACCGGGATCACTGCCGCACCGCGATCCCTGACATATGACATGATCTGCTGCTCGAGGTTGTCCCAATACGACGCAGCCGCAGGCGCCGCATAGATCTCACGAAGTGCCTTCGTGAGATCGGCGTCCGGCCCGTCTTCCTTGTCGAGTCGCAAATCGAACTTTTCACCCATCTTCAATCCCTCAGATTTCCCAGCAGAACCCGCAACTTCTGTCGCGCGTGGTGCAAATCCGACCGGGCAGTCCCCCCCGGTATACCCAACATCTCTCCAATTTCCGCGTGCGTAAAGCCCTCGATATCATGGAGAACTATTACCGCCCGTGCACGATCTGACAGCTTGGCAAGCGCTGCCTCCAACCGCTCCCGCAACTCGTCGCCTTCGGCGGGATCGCGAAACGGAGTCGCCATCGCATCGGACAGCTCCTCCGCGTTCCTGACCTTACGACGACGGGCCAGATCCAGCGCTGCGTTCGCGACGATGCGATTCAGCCAGGCCCCGAATGCCTGCGAGGGATCGAATCGATCCAGCGCCTGATGGGCACGCAGAAATCCTTCCTGGACCGCATCTTCCGCATCCTCGTGCGTCAGTACGATCGAGCGTGCTACCGCGTACGCCCTTCTCTGATGCAGTCGAACCAGTCCGGCAAAACCCCGGTCGTCGCCCGCCTTGGCAAGGCGAACGAACTCCCTTTCTTCATCAGAAATACGAACAGGCTGGCTGGACTGTTGGGACAGAGAGGGTTCCCCGGGGCTTTGCTCCAAACCTACTGGAGGCCCGCCAGTGACGTTCGTACGGTCTAGTCGCGCCAAGGATCGGCCTAGTGTACGGGTCCCATCGACCCGCGCGCGCGTCCAGTTCGGAACAGCAGCAGCAACGGCAGCGCAAAAATGAGAACGAGACCGCTGTAAAGGTAGATCTTGGAGAAGGCGAGCATGCTCGATTGCAGGGTGACCTGTCGATCCAGGATTGCCAGCGCTTGCTGCTGCGCAATCATCGGATTTATCCCGCGCGAGATCAGACCGCGAGTAATCATCGAGATGCGGCTCAGCGTCTCCGGGTCGCTGTTGCCGACGTGCTCGACCAGGACCGCCTTTTCAGCGGCCATGAAGCGCGCGAGCAAGGTCGCCATGACGGCGATGCCCAAAGACCCACCAAGCTGCCGCATCAGATTGAACATGCCTGTCCCCTGAGCCAGGTCTTTCATCTTCAGGTCGGCCATCGTCGCGTTGGTGAGCGGCACGAAGATCAATCCGAGGCCGACGCCGCGCAGGACCAACGGCCAGAACAGATCCTGGGCCCCGCTCGCCGATGTCAGATGTGAGAGCTTGAGCATCGACAGGAAGAACAGGATAACGCCGGCGACTACTGTGTAGCGCGCGTCGAGTCGCATCGCGTTTCGACCGACGACTGCCATCGTTATCGCCGATGCAATCGCACCCGGCAGGATGATCTTGCCAGTCTGCCACGCCGTCATCTGCAACAGGCCCTGCAGGAAGACCGGCAGGATGAAGACGGAGCCGTAGAGCGCGAATCCGAGCAGCAGTCCCATGCTCACGCCGGCGGTGAGCTGCCGGCTCTTGAGGATCCGGAAATTGATCACAGGCTCGTCGGTCGTGAGCTCGTGCCATATCAACGCGATACCGGACACCGCTGCAGTCACCGCCAGCATGGTCACCGAACGGGACTCCCACCAATCGTAGCGCTCGCCGCGCTCGAGCATCCACTGAAGTGAGCCGACGCACAATGCCAGCAACCCGATTCCCAGGTAGTCGACCCTGTCCGCGCGCTCCTGGTGTTCGGCGTCGTGGACGTAGGTCATCGTCAGGATTGCGGCGATAATGCCGAGTGGGACGTTGATGTAGAAAATCCACGGCCAGTTGTAATTGTCCGTGATCCAGCCACCGAGTGTTGGTCCGAGCGTCGGTCCGACCATGACGCCGACGCCGAAGATCGCCATGCCGGTGCCAGCTTCCTCGGGCGGGAAGGATTCGTAAAGTGTCGCCTGCGCCGTCGACAGCAGGGCACCGCCGCCGATTCCCTGCAGTACGCGCCAGAAAATCAGACCGAGCAGCGAATGCGCGGCGCCGCAGAAAAACGACGACACCGTAAACAGCGCGATCGATCCGGTGAAGTAGCGCTTTCTGCCGAAGTAGGCAGACAGCCAGCCGGACATCGGGATGACGATGACGTTGGCAATGATGTAGGCAGTCGACACCCATGCGATCTCGTCGAGCGTCGCGCCGAGGTTTCCCATCATGTGCGGGATGGCGACGTTGACGATCGAGGTATCGATCAGCTCGAGCATCGCCGCCATCGTGACTGTGGCGGCGATGATGTATTTATGTGCGTACTTGTCCTCGACGGACGCAATTGCCGTCGACTGCAGTACGGCCGTGCTCACCGGGATGTATCCACGTGAACGTCGACGGACAGACCGGGGCGCAACGGACGCGTGCCGCCGCATGGCTTGGTGACGGCGATTCTGACAGGAACCCGCTGCACGACCTTGGTGAAGTTCCCGGTCGCGTTATCGGGCGGAAGCAGCGCGAACTTGGCACCCGTCGCACCGCTCACGCTTTCGACTTTGCCTTCGCCAGTGCAGCCGTATGCGTCAACAGAGAATTCAACGGGTTGTCCCGGATGGATCTTGGCGAGCTGCGTTTCCTTGAAGTTCGCGGTTACCCACACGCCGGTGTCGGCGACGATGCTCATAAGCGGCTGTCCCGGATTCACCAGCTGACCGACTTCAACCTGCTTGCGGGATACTTCGCCCGAGGCAGGAGCGGTGATCTTGGTGTAATCGAGTTGCAGCTGTGCGTTTGCCGCTGCTGCGCGCGCCGCAAGCGTGCGGGCACTGGCGACACGGACGCCGGCCTCGGCGGTGTTCACAGTTCCACCCGCGGCCGAAGCCTGACGCTCGGCGGCGAGAAGATTGGCCCGAGCGACTTCGGCCGCGGCCTGCGATGCGTCGAGCTGCTGCTTCGAAATGATCTGCTTGGCGGCGAGCTCCTTGGCACGTGCGAGATCCAGGTCAGCCTTGTTGGCGTTCGCGCGGGCGGCGCCAATCTGCGCGTCGAGCGCGGCGCGCTGGCCAGTGGCGCTTTGCACCTGCGCCTGGGCCTGTCCGGCGAAGCCCGAGCTACCAGCGGTCGCTTCAGCAGCAGCAAGATCAGCCTGCGCCTGCTGGAGGCGCACGACGTAGTCGGCGTCGTCGAGCTGAACGAGTGCCTGTCCGGCGTTTACGTGATCGTTCTCGTTGACCGAGACGGTTTTGACGTAGCCACCGACCTTCGCCAGCACCGGCACGATGTGACCGTCGACCTGGGCGTTGTCGGTCGACTGGTGGGTGCGGCCGTAGTTCCACTTCTGGAACGCCCAGAAGAGAACGAACAGTGCGATTAGGCCGACGATCGGCAGCACGAATTTCTTTTTGCTCGAGCCTGTTGTCGTCTCTGTCACGTGTTCTGTTCGAGTCTGAGAGGTGCGAGAGCCGTTTCCGCTCGGGGTTTGCGGCGCTTCGGGCTGGGTTGCGGTGGCCATTGGATTCCTGTGCTCTTAGTCTGAATTTAGTTCTGAAATGTTGCTGATTATCTCAAGGTCGTGACGCTGCCGGTCGCGCGGGCGAGTGCAACGCGGGCCAGCTGATACGCCGTCTCGGCGTCGTTCACCAAAGTGCGCGATGCAGTGAGCGCGAGGGATGCGTTCACCACATCCGCGTTCCCTGCCACTCCGGCGTTGAAGCGATCGCGGGCCTGCGCCAGCTCCTGTTCGGCGAGGCTGAGTCGCTCGGTTGCGGCGGCTACCTGCTCGCTGGCATTCGCAAGATCAAGCAGCGCTCCACGAACATCCGCTTGTGCCTGCTGCTCCAGATCGCGTCGTCGAATTTCCGCTTCCTTCACCATCGACGCCTGTTCCTGGACGCGCGCCTCGCGACGGAATCCGTCGAAAATCGGCACCGATACCTGTAGTCCCCAGGTGTAAGTGGTCAACAGCTTTCCGCCAGTCTTTCCAATTACGCCGTCATCGGCGACAAGACCCAAAGTCGGCAAACGTTCCGCTTTGATTGCCGAAAGTCCCTGCTTCGCGGCGCGAACCCGCTCCTCCTCGGCGATGAGATCCGGGCGGTTGCGAATTGCCTGGCTGACCAGCGTTGCCTCGTCGGGCAAGGCCTCACGCGCGGCCGTCGGCGACAGTGAGTCAGCGAGAACGACCTCAGTGCCGACGGGAAGCGCGAGTGCGCGGAGCACATCGAGATGCGCGTGATCGCGTGCGTTCCGTGAGCTGATGAGACTGGCGCGCGTTGCCGCCAGCTGCGCCCTGGCGCGCGTGACGTCCAGTCCGACTCCGGTGCCTGCCTGGAGCTGGGACTGTGCGATTCGAAGGAGCTCGGTTGCGAGAACAGTGTCTGCCTGTCGAGCGCGGAGGTCTGCGTCAGCACGCATCGCTCGCACGTACGCATTGGTCGCGGTTGTCGCGGCGAGCTCGGCGCTTGCATCCGCGTCAGCGTTGGAGGAGCGCGCCTGGGCCTGCGCGGACTTGATGCGTCCAATCGCGCTGAAGTCGAGCAGGTTCTGCTGCACCCGACCGCGAATGTCGACCAGGTTGACCGGTCCTTCCACCTGGCCGGCCGGATCAAAAAGCGGCGGCTGGCCCGGCGGAGAAGGGAAATCGATGCCGAACGTCGCGGTATTGAAAGTGTGACCCGATTGATTGGCGTACGCGCTCACATTCGGAAGGAGATCCGCGCGACGTTCGCGCACGCGAGCCTGTGCTTCGTCGGCGCGAAGGCGCGCGCCCAGAGCGACCGCGCTTTGACGCGCCGCCAGACGCGCAGCGTCGCCGAGTGAAAGCCTGACGATCCCGTCGACGGGACGCGGCAGCGAATCCACGTTTTGCCCTTCAAGTGGAGACGACACGATTGCAATGGTTGCGGCCGCAGCAAAGGCGCGCCGAACGCTGGTGAAAATCTCAGTCATTGTGAAAAGGGAAGAACGAAACTGCAGGTGCGCCATCGGCCTGCTCGCAGGCGCCGATGGACGTGCTGAGTGAATGGAGATAGAACTGCGCGACCTCGCGAAACACCTCATCGTGCTTTTTATGGCAGAGGAGGGGGACGCCGGTGTGCTCGTCGCTCCAGATCGCGTTCATTACGGTGAGCGCGACAAGCATCCGGGCAGCGACCATCGGATCGACCTCGCGGAATTCGCCAGCTTCGGTGCCCCGGCGAATGATTCCACTGAGGAGTCTGAGTCCGCGTGCGGTAACCTCTTCAGCGTAAAAGCGCGCGAGATCGGGGAACTGGTGCAGCTCGCCGAGGACAAGGCGGTGCAGGGTATTGAAGATTGGCGAGCTGACGAAGGCCCAGTACCCGCGCATTGCCCTGAAGAGTTGCTCGCTGGGGGTACCGCCCTGGCTCGCCGTCCTTTCGCCGGTTTCGATGGCTGCGACCGCGGTATGGCGGACTACCTCACGGAAGAGCTCTTCCTTATTGGGGAAGTAGAGGTAAATAGTGCCTTTGGAGACTCCGGCGCGGGCGGCAATATCCTGGAGTCGGGCTTTGGCGAGTCCGCATTCACCGAAGACCTCGAGCGCGGCCTCGATGATCTGCTGCGGCCGGTGTTCAGGTCTTCTGCGCCACTTTGGCGATTTTGGAGTGGCTGATTTGGTCGCGGACATTCCGGTAGACATAGTAACTGACCGGTCAGTAAGATATCGGAGTCCGTAGTGGATGGAAAGGGGTAAACTACTAACTGAAGACTACCTGCCTGCAGCCTGTCCGCCCGGGAGCCGGCGGCCCTGAGCTACAAAACGGCCAGCCTTTCGGCTGGCCGTATGGTTTATATGGGCTCGTGGCTGCCGACTCCCGGGCTGAAGGGCAGCGGGCAGGTAGTCATCAGTTAGTAGTTTGCCGCCGGCTGACCCTCTTCAGTGCGTACTTACAGCCTTGGACTCTTCCAGATGCCTGTACTTCGCATTGGTCAGTAATACGATCGAAGTCAGGATCAGGAATAGAGTCACCGCGCTGAGGACCAGGCCGGTGAGCGCAGCAGCCAGATCGGTCTTCTTTTTGGTCGCCATCACTTTGCTCCCGGCTCGCTAGCGACGCGCGCCTTCGACAGGGTGTCGTTCTGGTTGATCTTGGGAATCACGTCCAGGCCTTCAACCACGCGACCGAAAACTGTGTGGACTCCGTTCAGGTGTCGAGTGTTCGCCTCGTTTAGCACGATGAAGAACTGGCTGCCGCCGGTATCCTTTCCGGCGTGCGCCATCGACAGTGCACCAACCTGATGCTTGTTCGGATTCCCGGACGTTTCGCATTTGATGTGATAGCCCGGTCCGCCAGTGCCAACCGGACCCTTCGCCTCGGCGCCGCCCTTCGAGTACGGGTCGCCACCCTGCACCACGAAATCCTTGATCACGCGATGGAACTTGGTCCCGTCGTAGAATCCGGAATTCGCCAACTTCTCGAAATTGGCGACGGTCTTGGGCGCGTCCTTCTCGAACAACTCGGCGCGCATGGTTCCTTTAGAGGTTTCAATCGTAGCGAATTTCGTCATCGTGGGAATAATGGGATGGGTAAAAACTAATAGCTGGGTGATTGAGGCGTTCGGACTATACAGGCAATTCGGCGGATCTCGGATTAATTGAGGAGTTCGGAACTCCCGCATCCCTCAATTAATCCGCGTTCCGGACTAGTCGTGGTCCGAACGCCTCAATCACTTCTTGGCAGCGCGAAATCCCGCTGGCCGTTCCCGGCTGGCCTGATCGAGTGCGCGACGCACGCCTGCTGCATCGAAATCGGTCCCGTATACCGGAGATCCGGGCTGCTGTTTCCAGGAATCGTCGAGGCCTCCGGCATCGACGCCATCAAATCCCAGCTCGTCGAGCAGCTTGATCACGACATCCTTCGCTCGCTTGTCATCGCCCGCCACCGGGAGAGCGATGCGGCCGGGTGTACCGCGCGGTTTGCCAAACTCCAATAGATGCTTCGCGTAGATGTTGTTGAAAGCTTTGACGACCGGCCGCCCAAGCTTTTCCGACACCCAGCGGCTCTCGGTCGTCCCCGACTCGATATCGGCGAGGCGCCCATCACGCTGAGGGTAATAGTTGCCGGTATCGACGATGACTGCGTCGGCTGGAGTGTCAGCGAATAAATCGCTGGGCAACTTCGGAATGTTCTTCTCCGGAATCGTGATGATCACAACATCGGCTCGTCGTGCTGCTTCGCGTGGCGTCACGGCTTTCGCGCCAGTCTCACGCGCGAAATCCGCGAGGGTCTCCGGCCCCCGCGAGTTTGCCACATATACCTCGTGACCGAGCTGAGTCAAACGACGCGTCAAATTGCCCCCAATGTTCCCGGCGCCGATGATTCCAATTCTCATAAGTGCTCCCTTTTAAACCGTGCTCGACGGGCAGATCTCGACCAGAGTGCAGCTCATGCACTTGGGCGAGCGGGCGAAGCAGACCCTTCGGCCGTGAAAGATCAATACATGGGCAAGCATAGTCCAATCGTCGCGCTCGATGAGCGCCATCAAATCCTGCTCGGCTTTCACCGGATCGGTTTGTCGCGTGAGTCCCAGTCGCACCGCCAGTCTGCCAACATGAGTGTCAACGACGACGCCCTCATTTTTTCCGAACGCATTGCCCAGAATGACGTTGGCTGTTTTGCGACCGACGCCGGGCAGCTTGACCAGCTCCGCCATCGAGTCAGGGACTTCACCGTTGTGCCGTTCAACGAGTGCTTTTCCAAGCGCGATCAGACTCTTCGTCTTGTTGCGAAAGAACCCGGTGCTCTTGATCATCTCCTCCATCACCGCAGGATTGGCATCCGCAAGTGATTGAGCGGTCGGAAAGGCCTTGAAGACTGCCGGAGTCACCATATTGACGCGCTTGTCGGTGCACTGCGCGCTGAGGATGGTTGCAATCAACAGCTCGAGCGGCGTGGTGTAGTCGAGCTCGACATGCGCATCGGGATACAACGTTCGCAGACGGGTGTAGAGCTCCCGTGTGTGGGCGGGTCTCTCCGCTTTCCTGATCGATCGACTTCGCCTCTTTACGATCTTCTTCATTTACGTCTGTTCCGGGCGAACGCAATTACATCGTCCGCGCTGCGGGTGTTGAGAATCTCTCCGGACTCGAGCCAGGCTTTGCGGGCGAGGCCGATGCCGAAGTGAACGTTGTCGAGGCCTGGGACCGAGTGCGCGTCAGGACCGATCTCGATCGTCACCCCCAATTCTTTCGCGCGACGGCAATAACGCCAGTCCAGATCCAAACGGTGGGGATCTGCATTCAGCTCCACCGAGACACCGACTTGCGCCGCTTTTTCGAGCACAGCCTCGACGTCGAGTGCATACGGCTCGCGCGACAGCAGCAGTCTGCCGGTGGGATGTGCCAGAATCGTCAGATGCGGGTCGTCAAGCGCCGCCAGCACGCGCTTCGTCATCGCGTCGCCGTCCATGCTGAAGCGTGAATGAATCGAGCCGATCACGTAATCGAAAGTATCGAGGATGTCGGAGTCGTAGTCGACTCGCCCATCGGCGAGAATGTCGGCTTCGATCCCTTTGAGAATCCGGAAGTTCTTGAGCCGGGCATTGATCTCGTCGATCTCTTCGTGCTGTCGCAGCAGTCGATCGCGCTTGAGGCCGCGCGCGTAAAACGCCGACTCGGAATGATCGGAGATGCCGATGTAGTCCCAGCCGCGCTCGATCGCGCCCTCAGCCAGCTCCTCGATTGTCGCGACACCGTCCGAGTAGTCGGAATGGCAGTGCAGAATGCCCCGCAGATCTTCGTAGACGACGAGATTGGGTAGCGCATGGCGAGCCGACGCTTCGACCTCGCCCATGCCTTCACGCATTTCCGGGGGGATCGGCACGAGGTCAAGCGCGGTGAAAAAGGCGTCTTCGTCCTT
>Ga0207665_10000674_pt1 | contig 23026 bp, 23 predicted proteins | sample LARL112metaG_FD_184351 | JGI IMG/M metagenome (GOLD analysis project Ga0207665, IMG submission 184351) | Corn, switchgrass and miscanthus rhizosphere microbial communities from Kellogg Biological Station, Michigan, USA - LAR L11-2 metaG... | ecosystem: Host-associated > Plants > Roots >... | reverse complement strand
ATGATATTCTCTGCAGATGCAATCTCCTTTTTTCGAAATCGAATATTTTTCTCCACTATCTCTGAGATCTGATCCAAATTCACCAACTTGACCTTTCCAATACCTGCTACACTCTCCTCAACAGTTCTAGGATTGGATAGGTCCAAAATCATCATCCCCTTTTCTCTATTTTTCATTGCCGCTTCAATTCTACTGTGAGTAACAAGAAAGTAGGGAGCAGTAGTAGAAACGAATACCAAATCGATGTCGCATAATGATTCAAGAGCGTTATCAAAAGTTATTGGCTCGCCCGCTACAGTAGCTGCAAATGATTTGGCTCTTTCAAACGTTCTACTAGTAACTTGAAATTTAATTGATCTCCGTCTCAAGGCCTTCGCAACTAGGCTAGCACCTTCGCCTGAGCCTATTAACAGGATCTTCTTGTCATATAAATTATCCATATTCTCCTCGGCCAAATTGACAGCCATTGATCCTATGGACACACTGCCCTTGTTAACACCGGTGCTACTTCTGACTCGGCTTCCAACCTTGAATGCTTTATCGAACACCATTGAGAGGTCAGATCCAGCATAGTGATTCATGCGAGAAAAATCAAACGCTCTTTTCATTTGCCCCAATATTTGATCCTCACCTATCACTAATGAATCCAACCCAGCAGCTAATCTCAACAAATGGGAGATGACATCCTTACCCGTACTAATCTCCGCGGCCATTGCGAATTCTTCAATAGCCATGCCTACTTGCGACGCCCATGATTCCAACAATTTTTGTTCATTAATAGTTGCACCAGCACCAAAGACCTCAACCCTGTTACAGGTTTGAAGGATGACGCATTCTTCTAGCGCAGCTTGCTGTTTAAATGATTCACACGCTTTGCTAATATTTTTAAACGTAAATCTTTCAAGGATGTGAACCGGCGCGTTCCTAAATGTAATTCTAACATTCAGGATCTGCAATTGATTGCTTATTGAAGCTGTACTCAATGAATGTGATCATTACTCCATCTATTCAATAAATTGAGAGTGGCAACTCTGGCCTCCTCAATTTTATTTTCTTTAAGCATCATCTGAATGTCATTATTGCCTTCTACAGAATATAGAAATTCCTTTCTTTCGGTAACGGTATCTATCTTCGATCTCGCCGCATTTCGAGCAAATTCTTGTAATTTTGCCATCTCAATATCTGTTTTCTTTATTAGTCTACGCAATACTCGCTCTGCCCTTATGCGAATTCTGCGAGCCATGATAGGACTTCGACCGGATGTTGACACTGCTATTTGCATAACGTCCTCAATATTTATAATGGAAGCATATGAAAAATCACTTACTGCAGGATCGTCTACTGCATATACAAACGCACCCATTGACCTCCCTTTCTTAACGAGCCTACGATTTAGTTCCTTGTCATCAGTAGCAGCTATAATCAGAAAGACACCTTCGTAGTTATCGAGGACATTAACATCTCGCACCTTTGATACTGTGATTATTATCTCTCCTCTGGATTCTAAATCTCTCAGATAACGGTTTAACCTGGGACTTAATACTATAATCTTGCTATTTTGCCCAACTAGTCCTCTAACTTTTCTTGTGCCTTCTGTACCTCCACCGATAACAATTACCTTTTTATTATATAGGTTCAGGTCGACTAACAAACATAGCACCAGAATTGAGGCAATAAAACTTATTTTTATCTTTATTTATTTGTTACATTGTACCCCCAGCAGAGAAGGGCCAATGCAATAGTCTGAAGATGCCTCACACTCCCTAGCTAAAAAAAGGCTTCTAATCCTTCATACTAATGACAAGGCATCTGGCCCCGTATTGGCATTTCTTGGGGCAATGTTTGAATAAAACAGTGTTAATTTAATAGTCCTGACGCCCCGTATTTGATCGATGGTCTTTGAATGAAGAAATGGAACATGGAACCTTGGATTTGGACAGCATAGAAGAGATTGGGACAACTACAAGGGATCGTCTTGAATTAGCCGGATTCAAATCCATTAAGGATTTGGTCGTAAGGGGACCAGTAGATGTTTCAGACGCCACGGGAATGGAAATGGAAAAGACTATCAGTATATGCAATAAGGCAAGAGTAATTCTCGAAGACCTTGGAATACTTGACAAAAGCTTTGTTACAGCAACCATACTTTACGAAAAACGCAAGAATGCCGAAAGAATTTCTACTGGTTCTGGAAACCTCGATGAATTATTTGGTGGAGGTATAGAAACCAACGCGATTACCGAAGTTTATGGAGAATATGGAACTGGTAAAACGCAAATTTGCCATGTGTTGAGCGCCATAATATCTAGATCCAAATCCGAGGGAGGCTTAAACGCAAAAGTACTATATATTGATACTGAAAATACTTTCCGACCCGAAAGGATAGTATCAATAGCTGAGGCAAGAGCAATGGATCCGGAAAGCTGTCTTGACCATATAATAGTTGCAAAGGCATACAATAGCGCTCATCAGGAATTAATTATCGAGCAAACTGGTCCAGTCATTGAAGAAAATAACATAAAACTAGTCATAATTGACTCCGCAGTGGCACATTACAGAGCTGAATTTTTGGGGAGGGCATCGCTTTCGGAGAGACAACAGCGATTAAATAAGTTTATGCATACTCTCATAAGAATTGCTGAGACGTACAATGTCGCTCTTGTGGTCACCAACCAAATTCAGTCATCTCCAGACGCAATATTTGGGGATCCTTATAGACCTACTGGGGGACATGTCGTAGCCCATACTAGCACTTACCGTGTTTATCTTAAGCGATCCGGAAAAAATAGAATTGCGAGGATGGTAGATAGTCCATGTCACCCTGAAAGAGAAGCTTTGTTTACCTTATCAGAGAAAGGGGTAGAAGATCCTCAGCCAAATAGCAGATAATATTAAATTAAAGGCATTTAGTAGATAATCTGTCATGCCCAAGTCACACGGTCCTAAGAGAAAATCTCGCTCAATTCTAACTAAAAGTAAGATATCACGCGGAATATCATATCTCCTTATCAATTATAAAGTGGGTGACAAGGTTGTCATTGATATCGATCCGAGAGAACACCACACTATGCCTCACAGAAGATTTCAGGGCAAAGTAGGAGTGATAAATGAAGTCGGGAAGAGAATTTTGAAAATTATGGTTTATACTGGGGCGAAGGAAAAGACATTGCAAACAAGGCCTAATCACGTTAGACCATTACCAAGCGGTGAGAATATCACCCAATGACTGATATTATAAGCAAGGAAGTCGTTACCCTGCCCGAAGTGAAAGCATTACTGCAAGCAGCGAAACCGGAAGAAATGGATCAAATCCAACGATGGACGTATGATTACGTAGTGAAGTTTTCAAAATCTGATGACGAGCGTTCGCATCAAATGAAAAGTGATCTGATTGAACGGTGTGACCTGAAAGAAGAAGAAGCAGCTGAGGTTGTCAATATATTACCTCAGTCTCTAGAAGAATTAAGAGCCTTCACGTTCGGTTGGAAGAAGCTTATTCTTACAGAAAATCTAGAAAAAATTTTGAATATAATCAAGCAATCTTCTGAAAGTTAAATAAAAAGTTATTCGTAAGTATTTGTCGAGAAGAGAGATTGCCAGCTACCCTGCCTACGCGTTCAGATGATGGTGACGAAAAAAGTCCGCAATCAAGCTCAGATGGCTATCAGCAACTGCCACAAAGGAAGTACGAAGAATACGCCTATATTTTAGACTTTGTTCCCAGGGGTAAGTCTACTACCGTTAGGGGACGAGAAGGTGTAATTGTGCAGTCAATCGGGGAAGAGCATCTAACCTTGTTAGAATTATTAGGTGACCAAAATGCGAATTTTGAGGTTGGAGAACGGGTATATATAGGTCGGGATGGTCGAAATAAGGTAATTAGTGTTCTTGGAAGGTTAGATTATGTCAATATATCTCAGTCAGCCAAATCGGAACTACCAACTATAGTTGAGAAGATAGTGACAACTAACGAAAAAAGATTCGTAGACTATATAAACATGGCACAAGCCCTCACTCCTAGAATTCATGCATTAGAACTCATTCCCGGCATAGGAAAAATCTACATGATGACTATCATAAAGAAACGCGAACTCAAAAAATTTGTTTCTTTTGCTGATATACAAGATAGAGTCGGCCTGCGAGATCCTGCAAAGTTGATTGCTAAAAGAATAATTGATGAAATAACTGGCACATCAAGGATGAATCTATTTGTAAGGAAATGATCAGATCTAGGAGGAGAACCTATGGTCAGCACATGCTTATAGAAGCTCCCGTCGTTGAACATATCATAAATTCTGTATGCTTTGTTGGAACTGAGTCGGTTTGTGAACTAGGCACAGGATCAGGAATGTTAACAAAAGAACTTTGCAAAAGGGCCAAATATGTGACTTCATTTGAAATTGACAAAATTCTCTTCGAAAAAGCAAAAGCGTGTCTCAGTCCCCTTTACAACTTGTCACTTGTAAATGCAGATCCACTAAAGTCACGCAATCTCAAATTCGATGTCTTTGTATCTAATATTCCCTACTCCAGGAGCAAACCGATAATGCAATGGTTATCGTTGCAACAATTTGATCGGGCTATCGTTATGCTTCAAAAGGAGTTTGCAGAGAAGATACAATCAAATGTAGGAGAGAAGAGCTACCGTGCAATTTCAGTGGTATGCCAATATAGCTTCCACCTGCGAAATTTGTTTGCTGTGTCTAAAAAATCATTCTATCCTATGCCACTGGTTGAATCTATGGTTTTGCAGCTAGTTCCAAAGAATACTCCAAAACTTACCGAACCTATTATTAAGAATTTAAATATGATTTTTTCTCAGAGAAACCGTAAGGTCTCGGTACTGAACAAAAAATTTCGGTTAAACCAGATACCCCTTGACACTAAGATAGATCACCTTGATTCTGATCAGCTGGTAAATATCGCGAAATCTTCATTGTCATAAAAAGAAGTTCATTAGTTCATTGGCTATCATTATCAGTTGATAGTTGCTACACTAGTATCTACGTTGGTAAGCATTGTGGTGGTAAAAGGTATTTATCTTGTTTGAATTCCAGCTTAACGTTTTTTTATATAACACTTCGCCTAATTTAATATATTTGTATATCCCTACCGAAGATTCTTATCTTCTTGCCAAGACGGTAAAGCATTATTCTGGTAAATGCGCTCTAGAAATTGGTGTAGGTTCAGGGATAATCTTAGATAAACTATGTGAAAGTTTCAGATTTGTAATTGGAACAGATATCCATTTTAATTCACTTATTTACTGTCTTAACAATCTGTCTAAAAAAGTGACCCTAATTTGCTGTGATGCTGCTTCTGCAATAGCGGCAAAGTTTGACCTGATTGTAAGCAACCCTCCATATCTTCCTCAAGACGATATTGGTATAACTGACAGTACAATATATGGAGGATTATATGGCTCCGAGTTGGCACTGCATTTTATACGATCCTCAGTATCTTTGTTAGATGTGGAAGGAAAGATCTTAGTTGTGTTATCAGATCTGTCAAACATAATGAAAATAAATTCATTCACCGAAAAAATGAACCTTGAGATAAGGATAGTGGGAAGAAAAAAAATTTTCTTCGAAACGCTATATGTTTACGAAATCTCGAACAAATTATGAAATTGTTAATTTTATTTTTTTAAGAGCGCGGATGCCTTTGTTGCAATCTCTTCTGCCATTCTAGAGAGAGAAGCAGATCCGCCCAAGTCATACGTTACATACTTGTTCTCATTTATGACTGATTCTGTGGCATTAAAAATGGCATCGGATATGAAAGATTCTCCCAAATACTTTACCAACCACGCCCCCGACAAGATAGTTGCTACAGGGTTCACCATATCCTTTCCCGCGTATTTAGGAGCGCTACCGTGAGCTGGTTCAAACATTGCATACGAATCACCATAGTTACCGGAATACACATTACCTATAGATCCAACATTTCCTGAGGCGCATTCTGAAACGATATCCATAAATAGATTTGTGCTTAGCAAAATGCTTTGGTTGAATCTGTCTGGATTCTTCACAAGTTGCTGCGTTATATTGTCGATATAATATTCCTCAACTTGAATCCCCTGGAATTCCTGCTGGCATTTTTCTATTGATGACCAAAATATCCCGTCTGTTTCTTTCAGAATATTCCTCTTGGTTATTGCATAGATTCTCTTGAAGCCGAGATCATTGGCTAGTTGAAAGCCTTTCCTAGCTACCCTGTCACAACACTTCTTTGTTATCTTTCTAATGGCAATTGCTGACTCATCCGATGTCCTAAATTCAATTCCTGAGTACATTCCCTCTGTTGCCTCGCGGACGCACGTGAAGTCTAATTGTAGATTAGAGTTAGCGTAAGTCTTAATTGGACGAACATTTGCATACAATTCAAACTTTTGTCTGATGCTTACTGCTACGCTACGTGGTGCGTTGGGAACAGGAATCGTTGTTGTTGGTCCCTTAAAGCAAGCATCGCTAGACTTGAGCAGATTCCATACCTCCTCCGAAATATAGCTATCTCCATTATTCTTCTTCCACCATTCAGAACCAGCGTCACACAAAATCAGCTCAGAGTTGCTATTACATTCCTTGAGGACCTTTAACATTGCGTTTACTAGCTCTGGTCCCGTCCCGTCTCCTCGTATGACAGCAGCAGTCTTGTTTACCAAATGAAACCAATCAAAAGCAAAATGCTCACTACTTATATCTATTTGGCAGATAGTTGTATCCTCGCAACCAATTCGTTAGTGAATGGAGGCATACGTGATGCCGAGCTGACATTGGTGAATGCTCCTTTTTCAGAATAATAAGAATACTTGACATTATAATCTTTTAGTGTTATGATACGATTCTGCGAAGTACCCGTATGATTGTCCACAACTGTAATCGTCTTGTTTGTTGGTGAATATATTTTCATAAAGTCGGCCATAGAGAGCCTAATAGGTCTTATATATTCGATATGTAGTTTGTTCCCGACCGCATCGGTATGTAGAATATGGAGACATTCTTTTCCTGCAGTTTGTGTCTTTCCTACTCCGTTTGGAAGCTGTTCTTGCGAACCATTGACTACAACTTGTACAGTTGGGTATAAGTTGAAACTATCAACGTTATGTGCCTTGAGACAGATCCTTGTTGGTATAGGTGGAGGAGCAAAGTGAGGGATGATAACAAGAGCAACCAATAATGATGCACCCATGGCTATCGGTGCTATCAAGATTTCCTTTTTACCCAATCTTTTGGGAGGTTTCTCTTCTTTTACCTTTCGCTTAGGCATCTCCCTTTTTCATAGTCTAATCCCATCTCTTGCAGGTATTATTTCTTTATGTATAATCCATATCCTATTAATATCTCCGACAGTAAGGACAACTTGAAATGTATTGAAATTGGTTCAGATATCGGATATTCATATTGGAAGTCTTTTCCGCCAAGAGATATTTGACTTGGTTGTACAAGAGACAAATGAGATAGATCCAGATGCCATTATTATTAGCGGGGATTTGACCGATGATGGATTACTTTTTCAGTTCGAGCAGGCCCGCAGGGAAATCGCGAGATTTAATTGTCAAAACAAAATAATAATAGCCGGGAACCATGATTATCGTCACACAGGCTATCTGATCTTTAAGAAGCTGTTTCCATCAAGACTTGTCTACGAGTTTGATGATGCTGTAATCCTTACTCTAGGGACTGCAAGGCCAGATAGAGATGAGGGAGAGGTCGGGTACAGACAGAACCAATGGTTAGAAAAGAATACGGACGGATTCGCACAGAAAAAAGCAAAAATCGTGACAATGCATCATCATTTGATTGGGATACCAGATACAGGTACGGATAAGATAATAATACTTGACGCGGGCGATACTCTTAGATCCTGTCTTCAGTCTAAAGTCAACCTGGTCCTCTGTGGTCACAAGCATAGGCCGTGGCTTTGGAAGTTGGGTCCACTGAGTATTGCATATGCTGGAACAGCGTCTTCATCTAGGTTTAGAGGATTTTTTGAAAATTCATATAACATCATAACAATAGAGGACGGAAGACAGACTGTTGAGATCAAGGTAGTAGGAGGTGACAAGGTGCCACTTGTAGATCTGGTTGATAACTATAAACCGTTTCTAGACGGACCTTAGGCATCTAATCTTGATGCATAAAAACACCTTATCGATAATGATTCCAGATTTAGCAATTAGGGCATTCAATTCGGTGCAACAGCCTTTGACCAAGGATAAGTTTTCAGAGAAACTGATAACATGATTTCCATCTATATTGACGGCGCAAGTAGAGGTAATCCCGGGCTTTCCGGGATCGGTGTTGTGATAATGAAAAATAACTCAAAAGTAAAAGAGATAGCACAATTTGTCGGGAAGCAAACTAACAATAGGGCCGAATATCTTGCCTTAAAAAAGGCACTTGAAGTCGCTATTGAAATTGATAATGAGATTATGGTTTTCTCTGATAGTAAATTAGTCGTACAACAAAGAAATAAGCAGTATAAGATAAGAAATAAGGACTTGAAAATCTTGTCTAGAGAAATATCAAATCTAGAACATAGGTATAAGGTCATTTATTACAAGTACATCCCTAGACAAGAGAATAAGTCAGCCGATTTCCTGGCGAACAGAGCAATAGAGGAAATGTTAAATATATGCGATAGCGGCCTACCATCAACTGGCAGTGATGACGACTCAGAGTTAACCTGAATAGGTATATGTAGAAAAGGCATTTATCCGAACTGCCGTCTATAAGCCTTTCAAAGCGTCAAACATCAAAGTGTTAGATTTTCATATTGGCTCTTCGCCATTGCTAAGGACCCATGACTGGCTGCTTCTGCATCTTTGGGTTGACTATTTTGTCATCATACTTGGTTTGGTTTCAACAAGAGATATATGTTCTGAATTAGAAATTGTTGTTTAGTTGGCAAAGCCACGGATTGTATCAAAGAGGGTTAAGTCGGTCCTGATTATCGGATCAATTGGGGTACTAGTTCTTATAGTTGCATATGTTTCCTTGCTAGGAAATAATAGCGCCCCTACAACCATTTCGAGATATCCCTCAGCTAGTCTTGTAGCTAACTCTAAACAAGATGCTGTAAAGAGATACCAATTACAATTCTGTGGAACAGACTCTAAGACCAACGCTAACGAATATGTTCAAGAGTACAAACTTCCCCAGCACTGTGAAATGCCCTTGGCCGTATATGCAGAAGGTAATGGGAACAATATATGGTATATATCTACAAAAAACGGTGCGCTTGGAGCGTTTGATTCTAAATCCGGTAACTTTGAAAAAGAAAAGCTAATTCCAATATGGAAATCTCGCTCGGAACCGATTGACTCCTCTCAAGTTTGGGATATGAAGAGAGATAAAAACGGAGATCTTTGGTTTACCGATGAAAAACAAAACGCAATTTGGAGGTATTTTAAATCCTCGCAAAAGTTTGAGATGTATAAGGTTCCAGAAAATTCTAGTTCTTTTGGGACGACATATCCAGTTTCAGTAGATTTCGATAACAATGGAAATGTTTATTTTGTCGGAATCCGTTCGCCTGCTCTTTGGATTGGAAATTTAACAAAGTTAAGAAATGGGACATCCGAAGGACTTTCCAAGATTCCAATCCCGGTTTCTGGGTTTAGAGGAATTGAGCCTGATCTTATCAGTACTGGCTCAATAGCCCTGGATAAGAAAAATGGCGTGATTTGGATTTCAATGCTGGCTTTCAATACAAAGGGGCAAATTATAAGATATGATCTAAGAGATAAAAATTTCAAAACATATGATATGCCCCCTGAACTAAGTTCCCCAGTGGGTATTGCGATTGACAATGAAGGCAATCCATGGATAACTGATCACGGTACCAGCTTGTTTTTCAAGTTGGACCACAGCACAGGAAATATTACCAAGTACTCGACATCAAAGGCATCTGCTAGAATATTTGGTTCCAATAGTAGCAGCGCCCCTCAAGGTGCATACACCCTGCCTTACTGGATAAAAAGCGACTCTAATGGGATTCTGTGGTTTAATGAACATACGGGGAATAAAATTGCAAAGTTTGATCCTGCGACCCAAACTCTTACTGAATATTGGATACCCACTCAAGACAATCGGTGGGGACAATGCATTGATCCAAGAGTGCCATGCGGAATTGCAAATGCCTTACAGTTTTCCGTTGGACAAGGTAACAACAACAATGTTTGGTTTAGCGAGTGGTCCGAGAATAAAATAGGCATGATAAACGCTTCTAGGGCTTCTCCCATCTCTGTATCTGCTTCCCCTGCTGAACTCACGTTGCGGCGAGGACAGAGTACTGATATCAAAGTCCAAGTCAAAGCAGTTTCAGATACAGAGGTCAATATGTTATCATCATCATCACTTACACGCAATGGAGATCTTGGAAACTCTACTGGGAGCTTTAGCCAAGATAAATTCAATCTTAAGGCTGGTGATTCAAAAGAAGTTTCTTATATTTTTACCGCAGCATCAAATCTGAAGCCAGGGCAGTATGTCCTAATGGTAGGAGCTGACACCAGTCCACTGACTGTTCTAAAGGCAATACGAATAAACATAATTTAAAGAAATTTCGAAATACTCGTAAGAATGAGTGAGGAATTTGTGACTCCTATCTTCATTTATTTCTCATTTAGGACATACCTACATTCTGTCTATGGCACTTAGTCCTGGCATCTCGTCGCCTGCAAGAAATCTGAGAGTTGCACCTCCTCCAGTTGATACATGACTAACCTCTCCCTCTGAGACACCTGATTTTTTCATGGCCTCCAGCGTATCTCCACCTCCTATAAGAGTCTTAGATCCTCTCCAGAACGCGAGGGCAACACTTTTAGCCATATTAATAGTGCCATTTGAAAATAATGCAATTTCAAACTGTCCCATAGGTCCGTTCCAGAAGACTGTGCCAGAGCCATCTCCACCGACCTCCATGGAATACCGCTGGATCGTTTCATTTCCTATGTCAAAACCAGCAAATTCATCAGGAATATCCCTAGCTATACTTGCATAGCCTTCATTTGGAGAGGATGCTACTATATGATCTGAAGGGAGAAGAATCTTATCTCCATACATTGTCAATGCTTTCGTAACCCAGGATAAATGTTCTTCGTCAATGGGAGAAATGCCAGTCTTTATTCCTTTTGCCTTGAGAAATGTGTATGCTACTGCCCCACCCAATAGCAATTTTTCAGCCTTGGGAAGTAAGTTCTCTAAGGCCCCGATCTTATCTCGAATTTTTACTCCGCCGACCAGGATCTTCAGGGGTTTTATTGGATTTTCTTTCATCGTTGAAAGATATTCAACCTCTCTACTAAGATTGAGCCCTGCTAGCCTTGTATCGAATAACTTTGCTGCGCCGTATGTCGATGCGTGTTTCCTGTGGGAAGTACTAAAGGCGTCATTTACATATATCTCGGCAAGAGATGCAAGTTGACTAGCAAATTCTGGGTCATTGGCCTCTTCTTCTTTATAGAATCTGAGGTTCTCAAGTAAAAGAATGTCTCCATTCTCTAATCTATTAATCTTGTCAACTACTTCATTACCAATACAGTTATTGACAAACTTGACCTTTGCTGTTCGCACGATAGAAGAAAGTCTTTGGGCAACTAATTCTAACGAATAGCCTGATTGCCATCCCTTCGGTCTACCAAGATGCGATGCCAAAATTATTTTTGCTCCTCGCTTTGACAGATATTCGATTGTGGGTAGACTCATACGAATTCGATAATCTTCGCCTATTGTACCGTCGATTATACTGACGTTGAAGTCTACCCTGATCAAGACTGTCTTACCAGAATACTTTGAATCTTCAATAGCAGAAATACTCCTTAGCATTATAATTTTCAGGCGATTAGACGATGTATAGTATAGTAGAATAAATCTCTTGCTAATTGGACAGCTTTCTATCCGTAGTGTAATCTAACAATATCTGCAATCGAAGATGACACGCAAATAATCTATAACTCCGAGAAATATCAATGATCCCGATTTTTATAAGGAAATAAGCATTGCGTCCTGCAGGCCAATTTTCTTATTCATATTTAATTAAACAGAGCAAACTACGAAAATGCAAGATACACCCCCACAACAGAAATAGATGATGCGCCCAAACAGAGCACGGATCCTCTTACAACGATCCTAGCAAATCAAGAGATGCAAAAATAGAGAATTCAATTTGAGGTTGAAAAGACAAAAATCCTATTCATCAGTACTATTTTTTGGTTCTCGTAAAGGAACAATATGTACGCGAGTAGGACAACCTAACTTACTTGATGCAACCTTGAAACCTTGCTTTGCAAGCTCTAGATTGCTAGTCTTTACGTGAGCCTCTAAAATGACCTGCCCAGGAGATACCCTGCATGCTAAGCCCATTGCCTTCCCGAACGCTCTCCTCATTCCTTCTTGTAGTCTATCAGCGCCTGCCGTAGCAATCATCTTATTTTCTCTGAGAATCACATGCGGATAAACTCTTAACATCGAAAAAAAGCTTGTGTCGCCTGCCTTAGCCATAGTCTTATTAGCAGCTAATCTGGCAGCTTCTAATGCATTATGCCTTATCTGCAACTTTTCGGTCACTATAAGTTCAACCTTAAAGTCATATTCACCAGTCGCAAGACCCGAAGAAAATCTAGCAATCTTTATCTGTGGTTTACCCCGAATGTATTCCCTTCTTACATAAGGCATACCACGTATTTCACGATAATTAACCCCTTTCATAAACAATCAGATTCTTGAATACTTAAATGTGAATTGATGGCGTGATTTAATCGTTATGTCCTTGACAAATTCTTCATCATCTAGAAATTCTCAACCGGAGCCGGATCTTTCTTATATTATAGAGGCGTCGCTCCTGGGTAATCGAACAAGAATTGCAATCAAGGATACCAAAGACCAGGACCATCTGAGAAACAAGGGATTTGGATCAAAAGAAGGCTCCGAATACATATTAGAGCCATATGAAGCATTATATCTTATTCACTCTGGACGCATGAGCCTCAGTACAACCTCTGAGAAAAATATCAGATTTAAAACCTTAATAGAAATCTTTTCAAAGCATGATAAGTTGATTCTGACGCGTTTTTTGATTTATCGAGATTTGAGAAGTAGAGGATATGTTGCTAAGGATGGATTCGGGTTCGGTATAGATTTTAGATTGTATGAACGGGGTGAATTTGGGATAAAACCTGCAAAATATGTTATATTTGCGGTGAGCGAGGGTGTGGATTTGGAGGTCGACAGGTTGGCTTTAATAGTTCAGCAAATTGAGAAGATGGGAAAAGAATCTATACTTGCAGTGATTGAGCGACGAGGCGAGATTATTTATTATAAAGCAAATAGTACTCACTTTAAAAATAGAGCTATTAACAACTTTTCCACGGCTGCTGTATCAGTGAAGCCCGGAGCGGTCTCTGACGAGCGATCCGAATAATTAGACCTAACATACTCAATAATAATATGAGGTCATCTGTCATTAAAGAAATATACTGTCGCGATTGTCGGTTATTATTAGCCAAGTTTAACACAGAGTATTTTTCTGACAACACCATATCAGAAATAGTACGAGTACAGTATCGATCTCACATCAAGGATGGGCACTCTCTATCAACGCGCGAACCTGAATAAAGAACGCAGCTTATCTCGGTTGATTAAAAGATCCAGATAAACTAACAATTACAATTCAATCGCATCTTTGAGTACTCTCCTAAGCGAAAGTACTATTATTATTATTATTATTATTATCGTTGCAGTAGAAGATAAATTATTCAAGAAAACGGCTAGAGTTATACTTCAGTGGGCGTATGTTTTATGTTGCAATAGAGTCCGGCTTGGGTAATGATCCAAATGCCAATTCGAACAAGACTTTTTACTCGGTATGCTTTTTGGAATATACAGGACAATGAAGAACGTGACAGTCCACCTAATATTCTGGCAAGTCCAGTATAGTATGAGGAAATTTTCTGGACTTCTGAGTCTTTAAGAGTTAAAATTGCTCCGGCCGGGATTTGAACCCGGGATCGTCGCCTTGAGAGGGCGAAATGCTTAACCGGACTACACCACCGGAGCCTATGGAATTGCGTTATTTTCTTCATATAAATTTGTGTCTTGGACAAGAATGGATTATTTTTGTGTACCCCCGAGCAAAGAAGATCCACCAAGTAGATTTCTAACTCTAACGGCATTGTCCTCTGTCCCTCCAACAGATTTAAACTAGGTCATATTTGATAATGTGCTACGGATCTACCAGTAGATTAAGCTTAATATGATCCTTAATCTTTACGCTCCCTTCCATGTTTCACTGGGCAACGTAACTTTTTTTGCGTTAAGGATAGAACATTAGGCCTTGAGGACATGTTCGCTGTCGTCGAATCTATTGTTGTTGTTTTTTAGGTAACTAACTATTCCAAGGAATCTAATGCAAATATGTATTTAGATTAGTCCAAATCCTGGTCATATGAAAACAAAGGTATGAAATTTATCTTTCAAGCTATCAGGGCCGGTCTCATCGGCTCCAAACTTCTGGATCTTGACCTCAGCTTCGCCTTGTATTTCAAGTTTCGTGGCTTTGTTCTTAACCTATAACCACAACAAGGGCACCATAGCCCTTCCCAATTGATAAAGATTTCACAGATCTGGCAGCGTTTTTGGCCGCTTGCATAGCGACCAAATCCTATTGGCTTTTGAGCCTTATGACGCACACAAATGCCTTTACAAGTCATTTTCCTAATTCTTGATACGTAATCTGTATACTATTTAAACATGTCCGAGAAAGTATTATGATTAATTGGATCTACTTAACGACTCAAAGTAAAGAAAAAAAAAGGTAGCACGCTTTGACCAGCTAGCTTACGTTTATACTATTGGCTTGAAACGCCTCATTCATCGTCAAATATTCTTGTAGCTTTGTTTTGATATCTTCAGGTTCCGTGTCGTCCATGCCCGAAGATCCTGCCTTAAAAGAGATCTTATTTCCGGACACATTTACATCCTCGACTTCCATATCCGCATAGACGTTAACCAATTCGTTGACCCATTCCTGAGCTTCATTAGGGCCCACACCGGAAGTATCTATAGTTACATTTAGCATCTTGGTCACACAAAATCACCTAAAACCAGATTAGTGTAGGGATTAATAAAGTTGACGTGTGATAAATTTGCAATCCCTATACCGATTTAAATGATTTCGTTAACCAGCTCTATAAAGCAGGTCCATATCACTTTATTCAAATCCCCAAAGCTTTATCAGTTCTTTCTCAAATTTGGATGATTGGTCTTCGTTTAGGGAGTCTCCACAATTCTTATGTGTAGGCACAACATTCATACCTGCAAGCTTAAACTCAACTTCATAAAAATGAACCTTTGGACACTTGCACATTTTAAAATAATAAACGTTTCTCTCACTTATTTGCGTATCTTATGATTATAAGTTAACGAAAATCAGATTATAATATGACATAAGTCAGGTCCATTACAAAGTGCAAATAAGGAGAATTATAAATGCCGATAAAAATAACATCAATGTATTTATTATTTCTGAATACCTAATCCGCGCAGGATTCAATCAATATCAGTCTTTAGATCCTGGTAATACACCATATCCATAAGCCAGTCTACATAATTTTTTACCGGTCGGTCTATTCTACACCACAAATGGACTGATCCCGGCAGAACTTCTAACCGCCCGCTTTTGGTAATAACTCTAACCCCTTCCTTCCCCTCATACATGTAGGCGTCCTCTACCCGGATAGTATCAAGTACTTTAATCGCTTGTGATTTGACTTGCTCTCGCGGTATTGGAAATGTTTTCCGAAATTTATTTATAATTACTCCTAAATTTTCGGTGCCATACGATTCCGTATCAAATATCTTTTGATGCTGTGGGAACTGTAGTCTAAGATCAACTTGATACCTTGATCCAGTAAAACGTGCGAGTTCGTTTATCTTAGTGTAGGCCAAACTGGGGCTACGAGTTAGCATAGATTTAATTGATTTTTCATTGAGTGTGAGATTTTTCATGAGATCTTCATACAAGCTGGAAAATAAAGCTGGCAAATTAGGTAGATGTCCATAAATTATTATCCTTATTAAATTATAACAATTTGGGTCCACATTTTTATTCAGCTGCCGTTTTGTCATCTATTGTGTTCTACTCTGATACGGATTCGGAACGCGCTTCTAGTATAGAAGATTACCAAATTACTTGTGCAGAGTTTATCACTGATATTAGCAAGGATTATGCGGATTGGGTCGATAGATATAATCTCGATACTAAAGAGACTGATAGCAGAAAAATGGCTATAGAAAATATCAGAATTACAACAAACAGTTGGATTCGATCCTATGGGTCAACTATCAAAAAAATAGACATTATCATGAATGACGGAATCAATAAAATGGCCGAGAGCACAGCAGGCTATCCTTTCAAGATTGATGTTCAAGTCAATGGCATGTCAGGCTATACCAGACATCACGTAGGTGAAATAAAAGTAAAGGTACGTGCGATACCCCATCCTGGCCGAATCGCGAGAATTGGCGATTATCAGAAAAATCAGGTCTTTCTTATAAATTCAGTAGCTGCTATCGATTTCAAGGTCAGTCCTGAAACTAAAATTGGTGGCGACATTCTCAATGACTTTGTACTCCTCAACGCCAAGTCTTGCAATGCTGGCGATGTAATCTCTATTACTGTAGTAATAGAAGAAGCTGACACCTCGCATGTGACTGAAAGGAGAGGATTGACAACGTTAATACTACTATCGTAGAAGCTATTACTAATCTACTAGAATTCGAAGTTATTAGAATTAGGCTTGCTGGAAAAATCACTCATCGAACAAGAATTAATGATAACAATAGTACAAGATTGTCTTAAGAGTATCTTAAATGAAATCTTTTTCACATTTAGGGAAGAAAATCATTTTATATTGGTAGGCCTTCCTGTATAGTGATTAGATTAAGGTTCAGGATTAGGTATCTCTGAATCTGCTTGGAAAAATTATCCAGCTTAATCTTAGGAAAACTGTCTGCGACGGTCGTCCAGTTTGGTCTAGGACATCAGATTGCCAATCTGGTAACCCGGGTTCAAATCCCGGCCGTCGCATTTGTAAGAGTCGAGAATTAATGAAATCTTACCAAGGGTAATACCATTCACTTAGTAATGTGTAATGTTTCTGAGATTGGGATAAGGCATGATTAAATGATATTCCGAGATTCCGAGATCAATCGTTCAAAATTTTCATTCATTTTGGAAGCTTGGATTTAATTATGGAAACAGCATTTTCTATAGCATTTATTCTCGGGAGTTGAACCATGAATATGTTCTGTCCTCCGAATTTAGAAGAAGGGTCTGGTATAATCGCTATCATGGCTGAATTGGCCATTGCCTCAAAAAATTCTAAATTGTCGTTAGCCGGCAAAAGGAAATATTGTTCAAGGCCAGCATTTAAGAAATTCATATAAATATCAACGAATACGTCTGGTTTGTCCGGATTGTTTATTATATTAAGAATAGTATCTACTGCCATTTTCTTTCCAAAAGCACTATTAATTATTTCTTCATACCTCTTTAGAGTTACGTAAATACAAGGGACCTTGCTTCCTTCATAACTTAGGATCGTAATTCCTTCTTTATGTAAACTTTTTAGGAGTTCTTCTTCATTGTCAATGCGCCTCAAACATCTCACATATTTGCTATTGGTTTTCCCTGATAGTCTCCGGGAAATAATCCTGGAGTTCAATGTTGCTACGCATTCTCTTGTAAAGAAATTCATGTGATTTGCACAGATAAAATGGCATTTGATTTAAAGATTCTATTATGTTATAGTTGCTCCTCTCTTTAATCAATTCTAGCTGGACTATAAAGTCCGCCTCCCGACCACATATATTGCATCTTAACGCTTCATCATCCGAGCCAAGACCGAAGCGTTCCTCGTCGGTAGCGTTTTTATCCACAACGCAGCATTTGCAAATCCCTCTTAAAAGAGTTTGTGGGTTCTACTTCTCATACAGCCCGATCATACATGACAATTGTTTTGCATATTTCGCTTTAATGATGAGGCTAACATAGTTTTATTGATCGTGCAAGTAGCAATGCACGTTTCTTATCTTCTTCAAAAATGTCATCTTTCTCATACTTACCATTAAAATAGATCAGATCAATCATTTTAGAACGATCAATATTAACAACTGTGGCACCATTACCTACACCATTTGCGTAAGAATTAGTTAGTATTAGCAATTTGTCGACTATACTTGAAGTTTTCACAGTATTAGCAATTTGTTCAAAATTCTTTACGTGGTCCTTGCTCATTATTACTGATACCGCCACTCTTGATCCTGAAGAGTCGCTATAAACTATGTCCCCTCCTTCTCTGAAGGTAAATTCAGAACTAAGTTCAGAAACAGATCCTACGTCATGGGCACAATTTACCAGATTGCGAACCGCATCACGAACATCATCTTCTAACTCTTTTAGGTCATTACAATCTTTCTTTATCCTAATGAATTCCGATAAAGGGATGGACATTATACTGCCTCTTATTTTTAGACCTGGATAGACATGCGTGATAGTATCGTCAATTGCTTTTTCGTCAATAATAGTACAGTTTCTTTTCTGTGCCGACTCCATAGCATGGTAAAAAATGTTTATCATTGACCTGACGTTTCTAAAATCTTGAAATTCATCGTATATAACCTTAATTTTTGATGAAAGATCTTTTTCGTCTTCCTTTGAGAACTGGCTTCCAACGTCATGGTATCTGATATATTCAAGAATAATATCATTGACTTCTTCAAAAGTATTAGATCCCGCTAAATCAATCTTGTAATTTGCTTTTTCTAATCTATCAAATACGGAAGCACTCGCTGATCGAATGTCCTCATAGGCAGATGGAGTTAAATTCAATGAAATAATACTACTCGGCAAATGCGCGTTGATAATTGCCTTTATAACATCTAATGAAATTTTGTCACAATCGAATTCATCTATCTGGAATACAGTCAGTTTCTTGAGGAACTTTAAGTTTAATATGGCTATAGCAGACAAGCTTGCAAGAGCATCCTCGAGTGTTTCCACATTGTATACGTCATCCCTTAGGTGATGATGTAAAACTGCTTTTGCAATATTTTTTTCAATTGTAGATAGTTCTTGTTTGAGCAGGTTATCAGCAGCAGTATAATCTGGGCTTAATCTATTTTCTAAGATTTGTTGGGCCTTGTAATGTATGCTTCTACCACAAAAGGAATCAATAATGCCGTACCTAAATATTTTCTTAGCCCCTCTTACGTTATGTTCAGCTTCTTGCTTGAGAAAATATACAATAGCTTTCCGTAGTTCCAGAATATCTTCTTCATTAAAGCCTGCTAATATAGCATTATACAGACTTTGAACAGTACGTGGGGAAATTTGTGAAAGGTCGGTATATGAAATAACTGAGGTGTTAGACAGGTCAGCTAATCCCTTTATATGTAAAGTTAGGTGGGTTTTACCAGATCCCACGTCCTGAATTATAGTAACAAGTCTCGAGTCGTTGTCTTGGAAACCGCTACTAATTCTAGAATGCAAGTCATCTATACAAGACAACATGGCAAACTTTGCTTCTTTGTGCCTTTTGCCACCAAGTACTAACGAGTCTGTCATTCTTGGTGTCGGACTTCCATGATATGGATTTTGCTTCAAGCCATATGGGTACAAAGTGCTTCAGATACACCTCACAAATCCGTGTAGCAAACCTCTAATCATAATTCCGTCTTTTCCACCAGTTGAAAGCTCATATTTCTCGGTATTTTTCTCAACTAGTTGCTTGACCTGGTTGTAAAAGTCCTCCGGCGGATAGGCAAGTTTACTGGAGAGATCATTTTTGATTTTTTCTAATTCTACCCAGCCTATCGAATTCGAATTTTCTGTTATCGCATTGTCAAATTCCTGCATAAACTCTGCTAAATCTGTAGATTCAGGTTCGACGACAGTTGTGGCTATAGTATCAGGGTTATTGCCTAGCTGTTCAGGTCCGTTTGATTTATTTGGTTTTGAGCCTGACGGAGTAGTATTTAGTAATGACTTTTCTAATGACCTCAGTGAATCGTAGATTAATCTAAACTTTGGGTCAGAATTAAGGAGGCTTTGCAAATAATGATCCTTATGCCAGCAATAGTATGAAGTCCCTTTCTTTTCGATAAGTACGTCACCAGTCGTTACTAGTCTATGTAATAATCCTTCGACATCAAAGCCTATAAACGATTTACGTAATTCAGATTTTTTAATTCCAACAGGCCCTGCAGTAAGGATTTTTGCTATTACCTGCTCCTCGGTCGACATATGGATAAGCTTCGATATCCCTATATAAGGCAGGACGTAAGGCATTGCTTAATCTTTGATTAATATGTTTAAACCAGTAATGAAAAGGTATTAATATATTGAAAATGACTGTTTTCCGGATGATGAATATCCTATCTGAATTGTGATGAAAGAACTAGGGTATCTGACATAATAAATGAAACGGCTGTGAATCCAGCACTTTTAGCTGGTAAAACGTTGGCATCTTGCCTTTTTCTAGATTTCCTTAAATTCTATTTCAACGCTTCATGAACCATCCATCGCGTTTAGATAGTAGTAAATTCCCTCTGATTCTTATCACCAATTCTTTTAATAAGAATAAACATCCAAAAAATGGCTGCTATCCATCCAATTGTAACAAGTATATTCGATAAGCTAAGATACAAATAGGGTGTGATCTCTGATAAATTATCTTCTATAATCTTTATTGACATTCGCAAGTCCCCAAGCCCTGTGTTATAGCCTGAAGTATCTATGCTTAGACTTGTAATTCTCTTTGCACGGAGGGCCATTTCTTCAAGTTCATCATGAATTAAAGAGAAATCTGTGGAAGGATTTGGAAAAATCCAAACAGGATTACCTGAAGTGGGTAATAACGTGGAAACCATTCTTAAATACTTCACCATCGACTGGGGACTCTGAGAAGCCTCAGCCCTTGACAAATAGCCTAAAGCCTTCTCCGAGGGATATATGGTATTTTGATATCCAGTATAGGCCAGCCCAACCCCAAGGGCTATCAATATTATCATTGTAAGTAGAATAATTTTACTACGATCAACTTTCATAATATTATTACGAAAGTCTCTCCAACTTAATTTCTTCGATATCAACCCGACCTTTGGAATAGCTTGATAGCTGCCTGAAGAGGGGTCGTAAAGTACGTGTCTTGAAGTTGTATGGGCCTCCGATTCTTCAACGGATGGTATGGACTTACGTGGGATATCCTGTTGTATTTCTTTATTGAATGAATGAGTAATACCAAGATATACAATGTATGCAAAACCTAACGTCTGTATCACGATAAAGGGCATGAACACAGCATTTCGTGAAACAATTGATATGAAGATGGCTATACAGCCATAGATGCAGAAAAATGATTCTAACAGTGTAGTCTTTGTAAAGGGCAAGGCATATGATTTATGTCGCCACTCATCATTACGATTAATCACTCCAAACTTTGGGGTCCGTAAAAATTCATTTCTCTTGTCAATAAGCGCATCGAAGATGGCGATAGTATTATTAATTGAAATTCCGCTAGCAAATAATACTAAAAAGAAATACTGCTTTGCCTTTTCCCTCCATCTATTTCCCCAAATTTTTCGTATTATGTAGATCTGTGCGGCTGGGCCCATAAGTACGTAAACGAGTATTCCAAGTGCTGTGGTTAATGTAACAGTATGAATATTGTCCATTGCAAGTAATATTGGAAATATGAGAAATTGAATCAGAAATAGCGGATGTACAAAATGCCGAGTTAATTGCATAAATGCCTGAACTTTCGCCTCAAAAGAAATTTTTCTTCCGAGCAATAAGTCAACCATTAACTTGAGTGATACCTGCATCGATCCCTTTGCCCATCTAAATTGCTGTCTTTTTGCTGCATTCATCTGGACTGGAAGTTCACCGTGCACGACTGTATCTTCTAATAACAGACACTTCCATCCCTTCAGTTGGGCCCGAAAACTCAAATCAAGATCCTCTACAAGCGTACTTGTTTGCCATCCACCTGCGTCCTGTATACAATCTGTTCTCCAAATTCCGGCCGTTCCATTAAAATTCATAAAGAGATTTGTCATGCTTTTTGCCTTTTGCTCAATCAAGAAGTGAAGGTCAAGAGATAATGCTTGTGCAGCGGTTAAACTGGAATAATTCTCGTTGAAGTGTGCCCACCTACATTGGATGAAGCCCACTCGTGGATCATAGAAATGTATCAAGGTATCTCTAAGAAATGAAGATGAAGGAACAAAATCAGCATCGAAAATGGCCACGAAGTCGCCCTTGAGAGACCTCATTCCCTCACTTAGGGCCCCAGCTTTATATCCTGTTCGATCCTTGTCTCGATGCAGGTAGACGATGTCGAATCCCTTGTCTGTGTACTCGCCGATGGCAGTTCTTATTAATCTGCATGTATCATCATCTGAATCATCCAATACTTGAATCTGCATTTTATCTTTGGGATAATCCAGATTGCAGACAGCTTGGAGTACACGCAATGCTACATATTTTTCGTTGTAGAATGGCAGCTGTATACTAACCACTGGCAGATTCATGGATTTAGCTTGGCTTGATGAATGTCTATATCGTTTATGCCTCGAGTTGTGATGTGATCGATAAAAAAGATAGTAGAAGTTGAGTGTATATAAAGTCATTATCCAAGCGACAGAGACAAAAATAATATACAGAAAAATTTCTAGTCCGAACATTCAGAATCCTTTCTTAGCCAACCCGATATTGCAATGTTTTCAAGATCCGACAACAGGCTAATTATCTACAAATCTGTTGATCCTATTGACATTGTTTTCCTGCTCAGAACACCAATTCTCGAATTTCGCAATAAACTGAATTGAGGGCCTACAATGTCATCTGGATTTGGTCAAGTTCCCTTCTGGAATATTTTTACACACTGGGGAGGACATACATTCTCACATGCCATACAGAATATACAATCCTTTTCTCTTATCATGAATGGCTTCTTTTCTGA
>Ga0207665_10000672_pt1 | contig 23052 bp, 18 predicted proteins | sample LARL112metaG_FD_184351 | JGI IMG/M metagenome (GOLD analysis project Ga0207665, IMG submission 184351) | Corn, switchgrass and miscanthus rhizosphere microbial communities from Kellogg Biological Station, Michigan, USA - LAR L11-2 metaG... | ecosystem: Host-associated > Plants > Roots >... | reverse complement strand
CCGGAGACCTGACATTCAAAGGTTTTGTCGGGCGATAGGTGAAGCTATTATCGCGCAGGGCCATCTTTATTTGAATGGGTGCCTTACGGAGTTGGACGCGATCATTGCGGCGGCTGCAAACCAGAAGGTTATCGACATAAAGGCTGATCCTAACCGGCGTCTCATCAGCTACGTGCTCGCCAATCAGAAACCAGTCCACCAGTTCGGTAAGATCGTCCGATCTCGTCTGAGCGACTGGGAACTCAGTAACGAGAACTTTTACGTGCCAGAACAAATACAAGATGCCGATGCAGTGATCCTGATTGGCGGTTTCGACGGCACGTATCGAGCGGCTAATTGGGCTCGATTCGCCAAGAAGCCCATCCTCCCAGTGACCGCATTTGGCGGCGCCGCAGAAAAGATATTCGCAGGGGAGATGAACGAGTTCGATCGCCGCTATTCGAGCAGAATCGAAAAGCTTGACTACCAGGAACTCAATAGCATCAAGGAAGACTGGGAAAACCGAGCTGGAGTGATCATGTCTCTGGCCGAGCGTTTAGCGTCATCAAACTCAGTATGCGTCGTCATGTCGTATTCTGGGAGAGATGACCTTGAAGATGCGTACGAGTCATTCCAGACGGTTTGCGAAGGATTCAAATACAAATGCGAACGCGTGAATAACGCTAATACACTGGATCGGATTGTACCGAGAATTCATGAGAAGATCGCACAAGCAGCATTCGTAATTGTCGATGTGACCGAACTCAAACCAAATGTCTTTTACGAGTTGGGGTTGACGCAGGGACTGAACAAGCCTGTAGTGATAACCGCGAAATCAGGAACAGATTTGCCCTTTGACGTCAAGGACATACCCACCATCTTTTGGGATGGACAGAAAAGATTAAAAGAGGAGTTAAGGGCGAAGATCACCCTGATCGCCGAAACCCAAGGCCGCTAGGCCTGTCAGAGCATTGCAGAATTTTGCTATTTTGCCAATGATGGCTGAGGAGGCAACTCAGCCATTGTTGGGGGGATCGCAACGCATGACGAACCGATTCTTTTCGAAAGTCGCTCTTGTCACCGGCGGTACCGGGGGACTGGGTCGCGCGGTAACGCTCGCGCTGCTTCATGAAGGCGCATGCGTGATCGCTACATACATAAAGAAGGACGAAGCCGACGCGCTGCACGATGCCGTGGGCCCACACGCCCACCTTGAACTTCTGCCGCTGGATGCCACAGACGAGGCAGCCTGCCGCGCCCTGGTGGACGGCATCACGGCACGCCACGGCCATCTCGATATCCTGGTCAACGCGATTGGCGGCTATGCCGGCGGAACGCCGGTTTGGGAGACTGATCCGAAGACCTACCAGCTCATGTTGACCTTAAACCTGCACGCCGGTTTCAACCTGGCGCGCACGGTGGTCCCGGCAATGCTGCGGCAGAAGAGTGGTGCAATCGTGAACATCGCATCGAAAGCCGCGCTGGACCATGCCGCGGGCGCCGGAGCCTATGCCGCGTCAAAGGCCGCAACGCTGGCCCTGTTTGATTGCCTGGCCCAGGATGTGAAAGGCGCCGGCGTGCGGGTGAATTCCGTTCTGCCCAGCATTATCGATACGGAGGCGAATCGCAAAGCGATGCCCACCGCTGATTTTTCCAAATGGCCCAAGCCGGAAGAGATCGCGCAAGTCATCCTGTTCCTGTGCAGCCCGGAGGCCAAACTCATCCATGGCGCGGCCATTCCGGTGTACGGGGAGAGCTGAAAATCGCGTGCTAAGGCGGTATCTATGACTTTCAGTTAAGAACTGTTAACACATCTTCGTGAATCTTCAGACGCCGAATTTGCGTTGAAGAATATAATTCGAACTCGAATCTTCGCACGGTCTTTTTGCGTCAATATGCAATGGTTGAGGGGCCGTGTTGAAAACGTCAATTTGAATCCGGCTCATTCCAAAAAGGACTAGCAGATGTGGATTGTTCGTCTCGCCTTACAAAGGCCGTACACCTTCGTTGTTATGGCCTTGCTGATCCTTATCTTGAGCCCGATTGTCATTCTGCGAACACCGGTCGATATCTTTCCTGAAATCAATATTCCCGTCATCAGCGTTATCTGGCAGTTCCAGGGTCTGTCGCCGCAGGAGATGGCAGACCGCATCGTCAGCAACACAGAGCGCGGCTTAACAACAATCGTCAATGACATTGAGCATACGGAAACGCAGGCCATGGATGGCCGCGCCATTACGAAGATTTACTTTCATCCCACGGCCAACCTGCAGATTGCGCTTTCACAGGTCACGGCCATCTCGCAAACCGCCGTGCGGCAACTCCCGCAGGGGACAACGCCGCCGCTGATCATCGTTTATTCAGCTTCAAGCGTGCCCATTGTGCAAGTTGGTATCAGCAGCAAATCTTTGCCGGAGCAGGCGCTGAACGATCTTTCCGTAAACTTCATTCGCCCGCAGATGACAACCGTAAGCGGGGCCGCCATTCCCTTCCCTTATGGCGGCAAGCAACGTGTGGTGGCTGTGGATATAGACACCGGCGCAATGCAGGCCAAGGGACTCACGCCGGTGGACGTGGTGAACGCAATCAGCGTGCAGAACCTGATTCTTCCCTCGGGAACGGCCAAGATCGGCGCTTTGCAATATGAAGTCTCAATGAATGGAAGCCCCGACACGATTGCCGAAATCAATGGTCTTCCCATCAAGACGCAGAACGGCGCCACGACCTACATCCGCGACGTGGCCCACGTGCGCGATGGTTTCTCCCCGCAAACGAATGTCGTACGGCAAAACGGACTCCGTGGCACGCTGATTACGGTAATGAGAAATGGGGGCGCCTCAACACTGGATATTGTCAGGGACCTCAAGGAGGTCCTGAAACGCCTGGCCCCTACGCTGCCCGACGGCGTGGACATGAAGCTGCTCTTCGACCAATCGTTGTTCGTGCGCGCGTCGATCAACGGCGTAGTGCGCGAAGCGCTGATCGCGGCTTGCCTTACCGCTGCCATGATCCTGCTATTCCTGGGCAACTGGCGCAGCACGATTATCATTGCCATCTCCATTCCACTCTCCATTCTCTGTTCGGTCATCTGTCTCGCTGCCTTGCGTGAGACCTTCAACATCATGACCCTGGGAGGGCTGGCGTTGGCCGTCGGCATCCTTGTGGACGACGCTACGGTGGAAATTGAAAACATTGACCGCAACCTGGCCCAGGGAAAGGAACTGAAACAGGCTATCCTGGACGGCGCTTCGCAAATCGCCGTGCCTGCGTTTGTGTCCACACTGTGCATCTGCATTGTCTTTGTGCCCATGTTCTTCCTTACGGGTACGGCAAAGTTCCTGTTCGTTCCGCTGGCGGAAGCCGTGGTATTCGCCATGATGGCGTCTTACCTGCTCTCCCGTACGCTGGTTCCCACGCTGGTGATGTACTTCCTCAAGAACCACGAGCACGAAGACAAGTTCAAGGTAGGAACCGGCGTCTTTGCGCCATTCAAGCGCCTCCAGATTGGTTTTGAGCGCCGGTTTGAGCAGCTTCGCGACGCCTATCACCGAACGCTGCGCACCGCCATGGACCATCGTGCCCTGTTCGTCACGTCATTCCTTTTATTTTGCGTCCTCTCTATGGGGCTGGTCTTCTTTCTTGGAGAAGATTTCTTCCCCAACGTGGACGCCGGCATCTTCCGCATGCACGTGCGCGGCCGCGCTGGACTCAGGATCGAGGAAACGGCCCGCCTGTGCGACGAAGTGGAAAACTATGTCCGGACAAAGATCCCGAAAGGCGAACTGGTCACGGTGCTGGACAACATCGGGCTGGCATACAGCTCCATCAACAATTCCTACAGCACCTCCGGCAGCATCGGACCCGCGGACGCAGAGATCCTGTTTTCATTGAACCAGGAAAAGCATCATCCAACCGAAGGCTACGTGAAGCAGCTTCGTGAAGATCTGCCGCGGCAGTTTCCCGGGGTTGAATTCTTTTTCCAGCCCGCAGACATCGTCACGCAAATTCTGAACTTCGGGCTTCCTTCCCCAATCGACATCCAGATTGTCGGTAAAAACCAGGCACAGAATTACCTGCTGGCCCAGGAGATGGCTAATCAGCTGCGGCATGTTCCCGGCGCCGCTGACGTTCACGTACAGCAGATGGTTAATTCCCCGGCGCTCAACCTGAACGTCGATCGCACGCGCGCTCAGCAGGTCGGGCTGCAGCAACGCGACGTGGCGCAGAACCTGCTGGTCTCCTTGAGCGGCAGCTTTCAGACGGCGCCGACATTCTGGCTGAACCGCGAAAACGGCGTGACCTATAACGTTGCCGTGCAAACGCCGGAATACCGCGTGGACTCGCTCCAGGCCCTGATGAACACGCCGATTACCGCCGTCGGAGCACCCGCTCCGCAGGTGCTTGGGAACCTGGCCACCGTTACGCCGGGAGTGACTCCGGCCGTAATTTCCCATTACAACATCCAACCTGTCATGGACGTTTACGCCAGCGTTCAGGGACGCGATCTGGGCGGCGTAGCACGCGACACAAGAAAGATCGTTTCCAGCTTTGAGAAGAAGCTGCCTAAAGGTTCGCGTATTGAAGTGCGCGGCCAGGTGGCGACCATGACCAGTTCTTTCGCAGGTCTGGGCATCGGCCTGATAATGTCTATCGTGCTGATCTACCTGTTGATTGTGGTGAACTTTCAGTCCTGGCTTGATCCGTTCATTATCATCACGGCGCTTCCCGGAGCTTTGGCTGGAATCGTATGGATGCTGCTGCTGACGCATACCACGCTGAACGTGCCATCTTTAATTGGATCGGTCATGTGCATGGGCGTGGCCACTGCCAACAGTATTCTTGTGATTTCTTTCGCTCGTGAGCGCATGGCAGAAGGGCTTATAGCATTGGATGCCGCCATGGAAGCCGGATACACGCGTATGCGGCCCGTGATCATGACTGCTCTGGCCATGATTATCGGCATGGTGCCGATGGCCTTGGGAATGGGCGAAGGCGGCGAGCAGAATGCCCCGCTGGGCCGCGCTGTGATCGGCGGGCTGATTTTTGCTACGGTGGCAACCCTGCTCTTTGTGCCGGTGGTTTTCAGCATGATTCATGGACGCAGAGCGGCCAAAGCAGCGAGAAAAGCCAACCTGACCCAGGAAGCTTATTCCAGGACTTAAAACGGACTTATGACACAGCTCACGGAACAAAGAAACCCGGAACCGGCAGCAAAGGGCGCGCCGCCCGCGCCGCACCAGGCCGCACCGGCCAAAAAGAGCGGATTGTTCGCCATCATTGTGCTGGCAATCCTGATGGTGGCAGGCGTCTTTGCGCTGGCGCGCCGGTTCACGGAGCGTGGAGCGCTGGCGAAAGAAACCGAGCGGCTGGCTACGCCCACCGTCGCCGTGATCACGCCCAGCGCCGAACCTGCTGCCGACCAACTCGTACTGCCGGCGCAACTTCAGGCCTATGTTGAGTCCGCGATTTACGCCCGCACCAATGGATACCTGCTGCGCTGGAATAAAGATATTGGCAGCCAGGTAAAAAAGGGTGAACTGCTGGCAGAAATCGATACTCCGGAAGTTGACCAGGAGCTCTCACAGGCCAAAGCAGCCCAGCAACAGACCGTGGCGCAATTGCAGTTGGCCAAATCCACCGCTGAACGCTGGATCAACTTGCGCAAAACAGACTCTGTATCCCAGCAGGAATCAGACCAGCAATCCAGCGCCTACACCCAGGCCGTGGCCAATAACGCAGCGGCGGAAGCCAATGTGCGCCGTTTGCAGCAACTTGAGTCCTTCAAGCACGTTTATGCACCGATCAGCGGCGTCATTACCCGTCGCAACACCGATGTAGGCGCTCTGATTACCGCAGGCAGCTCCGGTACAGGTAAAGAGTTGTTCGATGTCGCCCAGGTTGATCCTTTGCGCGTCTTCGTCAGCGTCCCGCAGAGCAATGCTCCTGCGATCCGCGCCGGGCTTCCGGCCTATATCGAGCTGCGCGAATATCCTGGCCAGAAATTCAGCGGCAAAGTGGTGCGCACCGCGGACGCCATCGATCCTGCGACACGCACCTTGCTGACCGAAATTGATGTTCCCAATCCCCGGGGCCATCTGCTGCCGGGGTCTTATGCTGAGGTTCATTTCGCCGTTCCGGTCCAGATCACGCGCCTTTCGATTCCAGTAAATGCCTTGCTCTTCCGCCCGGAAGGCCCACGGGTTGCCGTGGTAGGCTCCGATCACAAAGTCCATCTAAAGGCGATCAGCATTGGCCGCGACTACGGCACAAAGGTGGAAATCCTTGGCGGACTGGATGCGAATGATCAGATTGTGGTGAACCCGGCAGACTCCCTGGAGGACGGGCAGGAAGTAAACATCAAGGCCGGAGGCGGGGCGCAATCGTGAGGCAGAGTTATTTCCGTCTGTGTTCCGCATTGCTACTGCTCTTCTTTCTTGGCGGATGTGCCGTTGGCCCCAATTATCACCGCCCTGACGTAGCTACAGCTCCTGCATGGAAAGAGCAGCCGCCGTGGCGCGCCGCCGATCCCAAAGATTCCATCCCCAAGGGCGACTGGTGGGCAACTTTTGCCGACAGCGAGCTAAGCCAGTATGAGGCGCAGGCGCTCAAGTCGAATCAGACCATTGAGGTAGCGCGCTTTCAGTTGGAACAGGCGCGCGCCTCGGCTCGAATCACCCGGTCAGGATTGTTTCCGCAATTGACTGCGGGCATTTCCGCCCAACGCTCGCAAACATCCGCCGGCAGGCCGACCACGACTGGCATTCGACTCGCCAGTCCCTTCCTGTCCAACGATTTTCTGATTCCGTTTAACCTGACCTGGGAACCGGACGTTTTTGGCGGCGTCCGGCGCAGCCTTGAATCCGCAAACGCCTCTTACCAGGCTTCCGCCGCCGCTCTGGAAAATGTGCGGTTGGTGATTACCTCCGAGCTGGCGGTGGATTACTTTACCCTGCGTGAACTGGATGCTGAAATAGCGGTTGTCAACGCATCGGTTGAAGCCCAGGCAAAATCTTTGACCCTGGTGCAGAACCGCCATACCGGTGGTATTGCCTCCGGGCTGGATGTCGCCCAGCAGGAAACCCTGTTGAACTCCACGCGGACGCAAGCCACGCTATTGCACCAGCAACGAGCGCAATTTGAACATGCGATAGCCGCCCTGGTCGGGGTTCCCGCTCCCAGCTTCAGCGTGCCGGTAAAGCCGCTTGCACTGGCCCCTCCTGCGGTGCCAATTGGCGTCCCGTCAGACGTTCTGGAGCGCCGGCCGGACATTGCCCAGTCTGAGCGCCAGATGGCGGCGCAAAACGCACAGATTGGCGTCGCCAAGAGCGCTTATTATCCCGGCATCAACCTTTCAGCCGCGGGCGGCTTTGAAAACACTGCGCTGGGCAGCATCGTTGGCGCTTCCACCGGTTTCTGGGCGCTGGGGGCCAATGTGGCTGAGACAGTCCTTAGCGGCGGAAAGCGGCGCGCCCAGGTGGACTTTGCCAAATCGGGATACGGCGCTTCCGTCGCCAACTATCGCCAGACAGTGCTAACAGCTTTCCAGGAGGTCGAGGACTCGCTTTCCGGGTTGAGCGTGCTGGCGGAAGCAGCGGAAACCCAGCAGCAGGCCGTGAATGCGTCGCAGCGGGCCTTGCAGATCGCCAATGATCGCTATACCGGCGGTCTGGTTACTTACCTTGACGTTATCAACGCGCAACAGAACTTGCTGGACGCCCAACGCCTGGCAACGCAGATCCTCGGTCAGCGATTGGTGACTTCCGTCAGCCTGGTCAAGGCCCTGGGCGGCGGCTGGGATTCTTCCAGCCTGCAGGCTGTCCGCGTGAAAGCCACAGTAAAACAGGCCCTTGAACCGTGATGGAACAATCGGCAGTCAGCGCTGCTGCGAATATGCCAACCTTCATCCGTGGACTGCTCACGTGGCACCGTAGAATGCTGGTGATGGGCAGAATGCATCCTGTTGCTTCAGTCAGATCGACCGCTATAAGTCCGCTTTCCTGCACCGTTACGTTCTCAGTCCGGCATTTCTGTACGCTTCTTTTCATCGCCTTGCTGGCGTGCGCCGCCGCTGCGGCACAGCCTGCCCCGACCCCGGCAACGAGCGAGCAACTTGAGCTGATCGCGCGCGCAACTGAGCACGAATTGCAGGCGCTGGAAAGTCCGGTTCCCTTCCGCTATCAGGAACGATTGGAGTGGCCCTGGGGAAGCGAAACCCGTTCGGTGATTGAGACCTCGGAAGGCCGGGCGGACCGCATCGTGCAGTTTGCCGACGAGCCGCTTTCATCTGAGCAGCAGTCCAAACAGGAGCGCCGGTTGAAGAAGCTTTTGTCTGACCATGATGCCGTAAAGAACGAGCTGCAGGACCAGAAGGCCGAGACGCAACGGCGGATCAGGATGGTCAAGGCCTTTCCCAGGGCGTTTTTCTTTGATTTTGTTGGGCGAGAAAACGGCCTGCTCCGCTTTGAATTCCGCCCCAACCCGGAATTCTCACCCAAGGACCGGGAAACTCAGATGTACCGCGGAATGGAGGGCAAAGTCTGGCTGGAACCCGTACATGAGCGCATCGTTCAGGTCCAGGGAAAGCTGGTGAAAGATGTCTCCTTTGGCTGGGGGATCTTCGGACACCTGAACAAAGGCGGCATCTATGAGATTTCCCAGACCCAGTTGTCGCCTGGCATATGGCGCATCACTACCTTGAATGTTGACGTCAAGGGAAGAATGTTTTTTCTGAATTCCTTCCGGTTCGTGCGTAGGGAGAGCAATTCGCACTTTCGAGCCGTTTCTGCTTCGCTTACCTATCCGGCAGCCGTACAGACCCTGCTGGCCGCTCCTCTCCTGCCGGAAAAGAATCACGTTTCCAGTCCGCCGGCTCCCGCTCATTCGCCCGATCAACATCATTCCGCGAGGTAGCCGCGCTTCAACCTGGCCGTTTCCGCCATCGATCGAGCATAACTTCCAACTTCCATAGCAAGCCCAAAAAACTATTTCGAGAGGAAGAGGAGCAAAAGCCTGTCTGCCTGCATCCAATCAGTGAATGGTGAAACGTTACTCACTTATGGCTGCTGGATGGGCCCTGCTCCCGCTGGGCGTAGTGGGACTGTTTCTGCCAGTTCTTCCCGGTGTGCTATTCCTGATTATCGGCTTGTCAATTCTTTCAGTGGAATATGAATGGGCGCGGCGCTGGATGACCGCGTTGCGGTCCCGTTTCCCCGGCACCGGCAAAAAGCTCCAGGGGATTATTGCTCGTTTCTAAAAGCAGTCTCTCTCTTTCGCACAAATCTTAGCCAAACTCTCGTTTCTATGCCGTCTGCAGCGCCGGCGCCTTCTCCGCAACTCCGTCCAGAATCTGGCACACCTCCCAATCAGGCACTGGCTCGACGTTGTCATACCAGTGGCTTACAGAAAAGAACAGCTTTGGTTCCAGCACGCAGACCACCTGATCAGCCACAGCCCGCAGCCTGGCCAAACCCTGGGTCGAGCCTACAGGGACCGCCACAACGATGCGCCGGGCGCCCTGCTTGCGCATGGACTGGACGGCGGCAAGCATGCGACACCCCGTGGCCACTCCTTCATCCACCAAGACCACCGTCTTGCCCTTCACTTCGGGTATTTTCCGGTCGCGGGCAAAGACGCGTTTGCGGCGCAACAATTCCTGGCTCTCGCAGAAAACCACCCAGTCAACCACCCTTTCGGGAATGTGCAGCGCGTTGATGGTTTCGTCATTCATGATTCGCACGTCATCGCCCGCAATCGATCCCATAAACATCTCTTTTTGGCCGGGAACTCCGAGCTTGCGGATGACCTGAACGGTCAAGGGCAGATTTAACACCGTGGCAACCTGGGCTGCCACTGGGACCCCATCGTTGGGAATGGCCACAACAACCGCGTCACTCAGGTTAGTGAAGGCCTTCAGCCTGTCGGCCAAAATCCTGCCGGCTTCTGCACGCCCTGGAAAAGGCAGTGGATACGTATCCGCGAGAAAGGTGGAAGTCGTCAACATAATGACTACAGTGTCATTTCATCCCTTCGCCGCGGCTGTGACTTGCGTCACACTTCTAAAATTAGAAGAACTTTTAGCCACTGCACGGCCCTGATGCCATCCGGTGTGACCTGTATCACTGACCACTTCGAACCTCCGCACCATACTGTGCCTTTACATATTTGCGTTCGTTCTTGTTTTGGAAGGGGCACCGGTGACACCTCACCTATCCAATCTCGCGCTGAAGAAGGAGGAGTCGCGAATCATTCGCGCCGCTCAACGCGGCGATCCCGATGCGTTCCAGTGCCTGTATGTACGCTATAAAAACTATGTCTACAGTCTCTGCACGCACATGTGCAAAGACCCGGTCCTGGCTGAAGATCTCTCCCAGGACATCTTCCTTCACGTATGGAGGAAGATGGGCAGCTTCAGGGGCCAGTCGCTCTTTCGCACCTGGCTTTATCGTGTCACCATCAATATGGTCCTGCTGTATTTTCGCAAGCACCGGATTGGCTTGCTCTCGCTGGATGACAAGACCATGCAGGCGGCAGAAACCGTTTCCTTGAGGAATATTTCGCCCATCCATCTCGATGACCGTCTCTCCCTAAGAAACATGCTGTCTCTTCTGGCGCCGCACCATCGCAGGGTGTTGGTGCTCCATGATATTGAGGGATACCGCCACCAGGACATCTCTCACCTGCTGGGCATCACGTCTGGAGCAAGCCGCTCGCAGCTTTACAAAGCGCGCACCAAGATGCGTCTGGCATTGGGGGTTGGCGACCTTCATCGCCGCCACGAAACGACGCTAAAAGCCGCGTGAGCGCTCCTGAACTGCGGGTCCGGCAATTGACAGCCCGTGCCATCACGCTTACGCTTGCATTCATCCAATCATGAATAACCTGCTCCCGCGGTCCAATGGCATTGCCATCTCGCTACCAAGTCCAAAGAGGTCGAAGACACTTCCAATCCTTGCGCTTCTGCTTTTTGCGGCCGGAATCGGCCACGCTGAAACAGCCAGCCAGCGCTACCTGGATGACGTCAAACACCTGACGGTCCCCTCCATGGAAGGGCGTGGCGACGGGACCAAGGGACTCACACGCGCCGCGCATCTGATCGAACAACGCTATAAAAGCCTGGGCCTCGAGCCGGCCGGGGTGCAATCTTACTTTCAGCCTTTTGCCGTGGTTACCGGAGCGCGCCTCAAGGCGGACAATTTTCTCCATGTCCAGGACGGGCAGACCAAGACCGCTTTAAAGCTTAATCAGGATTTTGTTCCCTTCAGCTTTTCTGCATCCGGTATCGCCGGCGGCGCTCTGGTATTCGCGGGCTACGGCGCTTCAGCCGCGGAGTTCAGCTACGACGACTATGCCAATCTTGACGTAAAAGACAAGATTGTTGTTCTTTTGCGCTATGAACCGCCGGTCTTCGCCAACCATGACAAGACCGGGCTGACGCAGCATTCTCAGCTGATTACCAAAGCGATCAACGCCAGGAACCACGGAGCGAAAGCCGTCATCCTGGTAAACGGCAAACTGGGCCAGGGTGAGGAAGATCTGTTGACGCAATTTGGCAGCGTCAGCGGCCCGATCAACGCGGGCATTCTGCTGGTACAGGTGAAAAATGAGGCGGCAGAGGCGTGGTTTCGTGCAGCCGGGAAATCCTTGTCCGATGTTCAGGAGCAGATCAATGCCGTCGGCAAGCCTGCTTCGTTTTCTTTTCCTGACAATCTTCATCTCTCGCTGAAGGTCGATATTGAAACCACGCGCGCAACCGTCAACAACGTGCTCGCCTATCTCCCGGGTGAGACGGATGAGTACGTCGTACTCGGCGCGCACTATGACCATCTGGGCCGGGGAAATTTTGATTCGCTGGCGCCGTCCCAAATTGGCCAGATCCATCCCGGCGCCGATGATAACGCTTCCGGGACCGCCGGCCTGCTCGAACTGGCGCGCCGCCTTGCACCGATGAAAGGCAAGCTACGGCGCGGCATTCTTTTTGCTTCATTTGCCGGCGAAGAGTTGGGATTGCTTGGTTCGGCGGAGTGGGTGAAGGAACCAACGCGCCCGCTCGAAAAAGCCGTGGCCATGCTCAACATGGATATGATCGGCCGCATCAAGGACGACAAGGTCTATATCGGCGGTGTAGGCACCGGGTCTTCCTTTCAAGGCCTGCTGGAGCAGGCGCAGCGCCAGTCCGGATTCAAGATCGAATACTCTCCCGGCGGCTATTCTTCCAGCGACCACACTTCTTTCGTTGCCAGGCGCATTCCCGTGCTGTTCTTTTTCTCCGGACTTCATTCCGATTATCACAAGCCTTCCGACACATGGGACAAGATCAACGCTGAAGGCGCTGTGCGCCTGCTGGACGTGGTTGAAGATGTGGCAGAAAAGATTGCTGCCGCCCCTGAACGTCCGGCATTTGTGACCGTGGTGGAGGAAAAGCCGGCAACGGGCGGCGGCAGCGGCTATGGCGCATATTTTGGCTCCATCCCCGATTTTGGGCAGGTGGAAAATGGCGTAAAGTTTTCTGACGTGAAGCCAGGTTCTCCGGCGGCAAAAGCCGGATTGAAGGCAGGCGACGTACTCGTTCAGTTCGGCGACCGCCCCATCAAGAACCTTTATGATTTCACTGACGCGCTGCGCCGCAGCAAAGTGGGCGACGTGGTGGAAGTGCAGGTCCTGCGCGAAGGCAAGCCGGTGAATGCCAGCGTGAAGCTGGAACAACGAAAATAGCCGGCTAAAAAGCGCACAACGTTGCGGAGGAAGTTAGTGATGCTAAAGTTCGTTCAATCGCGAACGCTTGGTTTCGTGGGGATGGTCGCGCTATTCACCGGCGCCCTGCTGATGGCCGGAAACAGCCAGGAGCCGGTTTCCACTCCGGCGAAGCAGGGCCCACTTGCCCTTCCGGGCGAAAAGCATCTGCGGAATGTCCGCCAGCTCACCTTTGGCGGCCAGAATGCGGAAGCTTACTTCTCGTCCGACGATCGTCAGCTCATTTTTCAGCACCAGGGCGCCGACGTGCCGTGCGACCAGATCTACACCATCCCCGTGGACACGCCGGACGGAAAACCGGCCCAACCAAAATTGGTGAGCACGGGCAAAGGGCGCACGACATGCAGCTATTTCTTCCCCGCCGGGGAGAAGATCCTGTTTTCGTCCACGCACGGAGCATCGCCTGAATGTCCGCCCAAACCCGATTACTCCAAGGGATATGTCTGGCCCATCTATGCGACCTACGATATTTACACCGCCAAACCCGACGGCAGCGATCTGCATCGGCTGACGCAGACGCCCGGCTATGATGCCGAGGCCACGATCAGCCGTGACGGAAAGACCATCGTCTTCACTTCGATGCGGAACGGCGATCTCGATATTTATGCCATGGACGCCGATGGCAGCCATGTCCGCCAGTTGACCCACGAACTCGGTTACGACGGCGGCCCGTTCCTGTCTTATGACGGCAAGAAGGTGGTCTATCGCGCGGAACACCCCAAAACGCCGCAGGAAATCGCGGACTACAAAACGCTTCTGGCGCAGGGCCTCATCCGGCCGGGCAATCTGGAAATCTGGGTGATGGATGTGGATGGAAAAAACAAGCGCCAGGTGACCCGCAACGGAGCAGCTAATTTCGCGCCCTACTTCTTTCCCGACGGCAAGCGCATCATCTTCGCTTCCAACATGGCCGACCCAAAAAACGGGCGCGACTTCGATCTTTACGTGGTGAATGTGGATGGAACCGGCCTGGAGCGAGTCACGTTTTACCCGGACTTCGACTCATTCCCCATGTTTACGTCAGACGGGAAAAGGCTTGTATGGGCGTCTAACCGCAACGGCACCGCCCCTCATGAGACAAATATTTTTATTGCGGAGTGGGCTGACTAGCGCACCTGGGCGGCGCGGCGCGACACCAGGGAAGGATGATGGTCTCCCCGGTGAAACTCAAGCGCCATGCTCTCTGCGCACCTCTGGCAAAGCCAGAAATACTCAATAGTGGCCCGCGTTACGGCGCTGATTCCCCGTGGCACGGCAAAAATTTTACCCTGCCGAAAGTAAATGAACGGCTCATGGCATCTCGGGTTGGCGCACTCTGAAACCACGCCCTTGCCTCCTTTACGCGGCTAGCTTGACTCTACCTAACCTTTGGATTTTCATTCTGTGATCCCAGTCACAAGTACGTGTGATCCTCAAAGCCCCTTCCCGCTTTCGTCTCGCCGGGCTTTCGTCTCGCAGGGCCTCGGCTGTGACATCCATCACATTGAGCTGCTGCCTGGAGAGATACGATGGCTACGTGTCAGGGTCAGGCGTTTGGCGGGCAAGTCATTCTGAGAACGCAGGTGGCAGGAGCTTGAGCCATGAAATCATCGAAAACCAGTATTATTTTTATCGCTTTGCAGGCAGCCATCTTGCTGGCGGGCCTTTTCGCGGCAGCAAGCACCGCGCCGGACGATAACGTAAAAAAGAAAACAGACCAGCCGGTCCAGCTTATTCACTCCCTGAATGGCCCTGACCTGTACCGCGGCTACTGCGCCTCATGCCACGGAACCGAGGGCAAGGGCGATGGCCCGGTGGCGCCTGCGCTCAACTCCAAAATGCCTGATCTCACAACCATCGCACAGCGGAACGGCGGGGTTTTTCCCGCCACCCGTGTAAATAAGATCATTTCCGGAGATCAGATCATCTTCGCGCATGGAACGCGCGAAATGCCGGTCTGGGGGCCGATCTTCCACCAGGTGCAAGAAGACCGTGATTATGGCGAAGTCCGTCTGCAGAACCTGACCAACTATCTAAAGTCCATCCAGAAATAGCCGCCGGCAAGAGCGTCTCCGAACCATGGCACAATATGTACTATGGTCCAGGGACAGGCGCGGCAACTACCGCAATCCATCGCCGATCTGGCGGGGCAAGTTGCGAAAGCGGCGGAGAAAATCCGGCACTCCGTGACTGAAACCCCCGTCGAGCAGATTACCGGGTTGGCTCCCGATGCCGGCGTTGATGTCATCTTCAAACTGGAAAACCTTCAGCAGACGGGCTCATTCAAGCTTCGCGGCGCCAGCAGCAAGATTCTTTCTCTCACGTCCGAACAAGCTTCGCGGGGCGTGATTGCTGCTTCCAATGGCAATCACGGGCTGGGGGTGGCCGCGGCGGCCCGGCGCGCAGGCATTTCCGCCGAAGTCTACGTCTCATCGCATGTATCCCCCACCAAGGCCAGGCGCATAGAAGAATACGGCGCTCGCATCCAGCGCGCCGGGAATGACCCGCTTGAGGCTGAGCTGGCCGCGCGCGGCGCAGCCAACGCGCAGGGCAAGGTTTTTATATCGCCATATAACGACGAGCAAGTCATGGCGGGTCAAGGCACCATCGCCGTTGAATTATTGCGGCAGGTTCCAGCCCTTGACGCCCTGTTCGTGGCGGTAGGCGGCGGCGGCCTCATTGGGGGCATCGGGGCTTATATGAAACATGCTTCGCCTGCCACGGAGATCATCGGATGCTGGCCGGAGAATTCACGCGTACTGCTGGAATCGATCAAGGCTGGGCGCATCCTGGACGTTCCCGAACAACCTACTCTCTCTGAGAGTACCGCCGGGGGCCTGGAACCTGGCTCCGTAACGCTGGACATTTGCGCCCACGTGATCGACCGTTCCGTGCTCGTCTCCGAGGACGAAATTCTTGGCGCGATGCGAACAGTGCGTGCGCTTCGAGGCTGGATCATCGAAGGCGCTGCTGCCGTCGCCGTGGCTGCGTTCCTGAAGGAAGCGCAACAGTATCGTGGGAGGCGAGCAGCGGTCGTGATCTGTGGCGGTAACGTCTCAGAGAAAGTTCTGGCTCAACTCGGCTGAGCCGCTCCAATCATTCCGCCTGGAGCTCTTGCAGGACTCATAACCTCAAGCCTGATGAGCATGCAACGGCAATTCCCCGTTACTTTGCGAAGCCGGGCGCCGTAACCAGCGTTTTCTGCAAGACGGCGTCATAAAGCTCCTCAAACTCCGTTACGTACCGCGGAAGCGAAAATACTTCACGGGCCCGGCGTCTACCGGCCTCTCCCATGCTGATGCGCTTTTGAGGATCGGCCAGCAACACCTCCAGCGCTTTAGCGATCGCGGAAGCATCTGAAGGTGGAACAAGAAACCCGGTTTCACCGTCCACAACAGTTTCTGAAGGACCGCCGGGCGCGGTTGCAACTACCGGCTTACCCGACGCCATGGCCTCAATGACTACAAGCCCAAATGGCTCCGGCAAAATCGAGGGCAGAACAAAGATATCGAATGCAGCGAAGACATCCGGCATGTCAGCGCGAAAATCATTGATCGTCAATTTGCTTTCGAGTCCGGCATCGTGCACTTCCTTGCGAAACCGGTCCATATAAAACTTCTCGGTATCAAATACTCCGCCCACGGCGGCGAACTTTGCTTCCGGATGCCGCTCGGCAATAAGCTTAGCGGCCTGCACAAATACAGACTGCCCTTTCCAGCGGGTCACGCGGCCCGCCATTCCGATCAGCGCCTCGTCGTCCCTTACGCCCCATTCTGCTCGCACCCGTGCTCTTCCTTTGGCATTCAGGAACGGCTCTACGTCAATTGCGCCGCGAACAAACGTGAATCGGTCTGCGAACTTCGCGGCGTCCTTGAGCATGTGCTCCCGCACCGCCTGTGACACTGTAACCACGCGTGTAGAGAAGCGCGGAATCATGTAGTGCAAGGCGCTGCGAACCGTGGCCGGTTCCACCATTAACTCGTGAATGCTCCAAACGTGGGGTACCGCGGTTAGCCGCGCGGCCAGCGGGCTGGCAAGAATCGTGTTGGTATTGGTATGGACGAGCGCAATGTTGCGCTTACGGATCAGACGAACCAGCTGCCGAACTCCTGCCAGCACCTCAAAGCCGAATCGTGGCAGCTTTTGCAGCTTGAAGTATTTGCGCCGTAAGACCCCTAAAGGAATAAAACAGCATTCAATATTGAGCCTGGCCAGTTCGGGCGAGAGCCGGTTGATGTGCCGGGTGTCAGTGGGCAGCACAACAATCGGAACAAAGCGGCTGCGATCAAGACGGCTGAGCAGCTCAAGCAACACCTTCTCTGCGCCATAAAAGTCATTGTTATTGTGGACGACCAGGATGTTTTGGGGTGAAGCCATTCATTGAATCCGGGGAGCTCAACGAGCATCATAAATTACGAGGATGGCAGGAGATCACGCGTGGCTCAGAATGCCCTGCTCGCGTTGCGCCAGATAGGTTTCCAGCCCCTCTTTCCAGTGCGTGAAAATATTGAGCGATTTGCTCTTCAGCGCCTTGTTCTCCAGTACCGAATATTTCGGCCGCCGCACCTTTGCCGGAAACTCTCCCGGACGCGCCGGCTCCAGTGCAATCCTGGTTTTTGTGAGTTCAAAGATCGCCGCGGCAAATTCAAACCACGAACAACTGCCTTCCGCTGTTGCGTGGTAGAGACCGTAATCTGACGAGCGGCTAAGCGCCACCAGTTGCCGCGCTATCTGGGCGGTGGGAGTGGGGGTCACAAATTCGTCATCGACGACCCTTAATTCTTTCCGTTCTTGTGACAGCTTGAGCATCAGCTCGATAAAGTTCAATCCGCCCTTTGCCCGGCAAGGATTTGCGCCGTAGATAGCGGAGGTGCGAACAATAAAATGACGCGGGTTCGTGCACCGCACAAAGAATTCACCAGAGAGTTTGGTGTTGCCGTACACGTTCAACGGCAAAGGCATGTCCTCTTCAACATAAGGCGAGTTCTTCCGGCCGTCGAAAACGTAGTCTGTACTGATGTGAAGAAGCGTGGAGCCGGCCTCTTGCGTGACCTGGGCCAGATTGCGCGCGCCAACTGCATTAATGGCAAAGGCCAGGCCCGGCTCAGCCTCACATTTTTCTACGTGATGGAAGGCTGAAGTATTTACCACCGTGTCAGGCCGTAGCTCTTTCAGCGATTCCCGGACAGATTCCAGCGAGGAGACCTCGACATCCTGATGTGTAAGACTTGTAACCGCGTGGCCCTCTTCCACAAAAGCCTGCGTAACATCACGGCCGAGCTGGCCGTTACCTCCAATCACTACTACTTTCACGGCCGCGCCCCAACCGGATTCGCGGCCAACTTTGGGCGCTCGCTCTCCTCCAGGCCTTTGAATACCTGGATGTTGTAATAGTTGGGGTTGTCCCAGTCCTTGCATTTGGACATATTTTCAATCAGGTTGCGCACGATTGTCTTTACGCTGTGATGCGGATGGAAACTCAAAATGTTTTTTGCCCGTTCAATCGCCACCTTGTAATTGCGGATGTCCTGAATATGGGCTATGTCCAGCGCGGGGCTGCTTCCCATCTCTTCATGGATCGTGGTCTTCACCAGATCGGCGACTTCGCCGACCGTGTGATTGCCGGAAGCGATGTTGAATATGCCGGAAAGCGACTGGTTGGCTTCCACGGCCCTGATGTAGGCCATGGCGGCATCGTCAATACTCAGTATGGGCCGCCAGGTGGCGGGATTGTTGACGCGAATCACGCCATCTTTCATCGCGCACTTGAACATGGTGTTGATGATGAGATCGAAACGCATCCGCGGACTGTATCCTGAAACGGTGCCCTTGCGCAGCGCGATGACGGAAAAGCCGGTATCGATCAACTGCATGACCGCCTGCTCGCCCTGGAGCTTGGAAATTCCATAAGGATAAGACGAGGATACAGGCCGGTCCTCATCGAAGAGCTCGTTCTCGGTGTAACCGTAGACGGAACAGGAGCTGGCATAAATGTAGCGCCGAACCCCGGCCTGTTTGGCGATGTAGCAGAGATATGCGGGAGCCGCAGCGTTGAAAATGAAATTCTTGCTGGGCGAAAACTCCGCCATGGGATCGTTCGAGAGGCCGGCGAGGAAAATCACCTGGTCATAGTTTTTCAGGTCGCTTACCTGCAGATCGAACAGGTCACGGTTGATGATGCGGACTTCAGCCGGAAGCGCATTCCCAAACCAGAAAAGGTCGACGACATCCACGTCGTATCCCCGTTCCAGCAGCTTGGGTATTAAAGCAGAACCAACATATCCGGCTCCTCCCGCTACGAGAATCCGCATAAGCCTCCTCAAAGTGCTATTAGACTCGCTTTTAGGTTATTTCATCCGGAATGATGGGCGCAAGCTGGCGTGTGGCTCGGCACCTTTGGCGTTATCCCGTCGCCAGCCCAAATGGGCCGGGGACTATGGTAACTTTTCATGGTTTCAGAGGCAGCGGTTCAAAGAAACAGCGCCGGCATTCGCGCCGGGACACGAGCATCTAGCGCACCATCACATGATCTTCCGCTTCGCGAACGCTGGAATGCACGCGCGTGGGGTCTTCGCCCGCAACCAGTTGATAGAACAGCTCTTCATATTGGTCCACGATCCGGTCCCAGTTGTAGAAGGTGCGTATCCGTTCCGGGGCCCGCCGGCGAAGATCTTCGGCCACTTCAGGCCGCTCTTCAATCAATTGGATCCTGGCGGCAAGCTCGGCTGCATCCCGAAACAACAGCCCATGGCCCGCGAGGACCTCGGCATTAAAGGGATTGTCGTGCGCCAGAATGCAGTTGCCAAAGCCCAGTGCCTTCAGAAGGGCGGGATTAGTGCCGCCCATCATGTGCCCGTGGATGTAAGCATAGGAATTGCAGTGCAGCTCTTTGATGTGCTCGATGCTATCCACGTGGCCCAGGAACCGGACCCGGTCGCCTGCATTTTGTTTGAGATCGTCGATGAATCCGCTGCGGTAATTTGCGTCGCCGGCGATGGCCAAAAAGCGTTTCGTTGGGGACTGCTTAAAGCCTTCCACAATCAGCGCGGCATTGTTTTCCGGCACCAGCCGGCTGGCGATCAGATAATAGTTTCCCGGTTCCAGGCCATATTGACGGACGACCTGCGGGTTGCATGAGCTCTCGATATTGCCGCCATAGGCAATGCAGGCCGAAGGCGTATTGAACTCATCCAGGTATAGCTTGCGCATGGCGTAAGCGTCTGTGATGATGCCCCGGGGAAGTATTCTGCCGGAGAGCCGCGCGTTCCAATAGAAGTAACCCTTGCCCAGACGGCCCCACTTGCCTCTTTTCCATTCGATGCCATCCACGTTCAATGCGCAATTCTGGCGGAAGATTCTGGGAATGGCGCAGTGCAAGGCATTTGCCACGTTGGTGACCAGCATCGCGTCCACATTCCGGCGCAACACATCGGCCATGCAGGCAAGCGTGTGCGTAAAAGTGCCAAGGTTTTTGGTTTCAATGCTGGACGTATAAATCAGGCGAACACCCTTGTAGACGGGCGGGCGTTCTTTAAAAAGCGCCTTGCGGCAGTAAACAATCACGTCATGGCCGCGTTCGACGAGACGCGGCGCGAGTTCGATAAAAAACGTTTCTGTCCCGCTATAAGTGGAAGGTATTCCGCGGCCGCCGAAGATGGCAATGCGAAGCTTGCGATTTCGATCCGCTTTTCTCTCTGTCAGGCTGCTCATTCTCACCATTGGCTATCGCTTCATGCCATCTTCTTTTTGACATGGTCTCACCACCACGCTCAGCGCCCTAGCGCATTTCCGCCAAAACGCTTTGTGCCCTCGAGCGCACGACCCGCGCCGGCGCACCCACGGCAATCGAATGAGCAGGAATTTCTCCGCGCACGATTGATCCCGCGCCAATCACCGATCCGCGACCCACGTGCGTGCCATCCAGAAATGTAACATTGGCGCCCACCCACACGTCATCTTCAATCGTGATTCCTTTGCGCTCCATTCCCTGGTCTTTAATGGGAATGTCCAGCTGGTCGAAGCGGTGATTTTCCGGATGAAAGCACACATGTTCGCCCATGATCACGTTTTCGCCGATCACCAGCGGACCGCCTCCGCCAATAAAGGAATACGAATCAGCCGCCGAATTCGCGCCTATCTTAATGCCAAAACCCAATGCGGAAGGTGGCGGACCTATCATGGTGGAGTAAGGACCGAGTCTCACGTTATCGCCCAGGACAATGCCGTGCCGCATAAGGCCGTCAATGGTAACACCGCGTTCCAGCGTTACTCCCCGGCCAAAGTGGATGAGCGAAGCGCCTCTCAGGTTTACGCCGTCAGCCATGAACAGGAACACAAACCGCCGCTGCAATACCAGCGCCCTGAAAAATCCGCGAAGCAACCACACCATCCGCCGCAACAGCATTCCCAGCAAAACGCCCAAAGGGATGGCTCTATCTAAAACATAGGACTTTCCCTTCAAGCGGCTTATCGCGGCTTCCACGAATTTGTAAATCGGCTCTTTCATTTTTCCGCTAATGCCGGCTGCGCCGGCGCAAAAGCAACGTCATACCCTTTCATACACGCAAACCATGAAAAGGTAGCGATGGAACGCCTCATTCCCTGCCCATTATAGGATGATCAACAATATCATCAAAGGCCGATCCAATTTCCATGGAAGCAGCGCCTGTATAATGATGACTGCGCGTTTCTCCACTTCAGATCAGGACGACGAAACGGTCTCTTTAATCAATAATGGCTAATCGCCCAGTCCGAGTCGCATGGGACAATTCACTGGCCAGACGAAATCCCACCGGCGGCGGAGTTTATGCTACGCAACTCATCCGCGAACTCCAGGCCAACCCAGGCGTGGAGCTGAAACTATTTGAAGGATGGGACGCCACAAGGCGGCCGGGCGAATTTGGGAGCCAAAGCATACTGGCGCGCGCCAAACGCGGCTTGAACGGATTGTTTTGGAGCCATACCTATTTTCCTTACATGGTGCGCAAGGAAAACTTTGATGTGGTGCATTCACCCGCTTTTGTCGTGCCTTTCATCTGCCCCTGTCCCAGCGTCGTAACTTTTTACGACATTACTCACTTGAAATTCCCCGAGGACTTTGAGGCCAGGTGGCGCAGTTATCTGAACTTTGTTCTGCCCATGTCGCTGCGGCGTGCCTCTGCCATCATCTGCATATCGGAACATACGAAGAAAGATCTGCTGGCGCATTACAAGGTCGCCGAAGATAAAGTGCACGTGATTTACTGCGGAGTTGATTCGGCCCGCTTCCATAAAGGTGTGTCTCTGGACCACGAGTGGGCAAGCAGCCTGGGCCTGCGCCCGGGTTACGTGCTCCACGTTGGCGCATTTTCCCGCCGCAAGAACATTCCCATGCTGCTGCGGGCCGTGGCTTCACTGAAAGCAAAGGGACGCTTCAAGGACCGCCAGCTTGTGTTGGCGGGGCCAGAGCTCTCCGTATTGGCTGGGGCATCGGAGATTCGCGAGGCGATCCGAGAACTGGGCCTTCAAGACACCGTCATGTTCACCGGCCATATTCCCGATAACCAGATCGCAGGACTCTATGCCGGAGCAAGGATCCTGGCCTTTCCATCGCTCTATGAAGGTTTTGGATTGCCAGTACTGGAAGGCATGGCGGTGGGGACACCCGTGATCACCAGCAATTCCTCCAGCATGCCGGAAGTCGCCGGTGACGCGGCGGTCCTGCTGCCGCCGGAAGAACCGGAATTGTGGGCCAATGCGATACAGGAAGTGATGGAAAGTGATTCCCGCGCGGAAGAACTTCGGGGGAAAGGATTGGCGCGGGCACGCCAGTTCACCTGGGAACGCGCGGCCAGCCAAACTCTGGATGTCTACAGGAAGGTTGCGAAAGGGTTTGCCGCGAACAGCACTTAGCGAACCTTACAGCGTTTGGACCCAGACTCAAGCCGGAAGATCCGCTTTCTGCTCCGTCCCATTGGCTGTCCTGAAGAGGAGGACAGCGCATGCGATCAGTCCAAGATGCACCCAGGTAAACGCGAGCAGGGTGCCCTCAGTGAATTGGAAAGAAACGCAATACACAACAAAAGCCAGGACCAGCGCTTCCAGTTCCACAACAGGCGTCTTCTTCAAAAGCCGTTTCACACTGGCGCCGAGATAACAACAAAATCCAATAAACAGTCCAAACCCCACGATCCCGGTGTCATAGAGAATGCGGGTTTCTGTATTGGGAATCCATCCCGGCTGATCGGGCTCTCCAAAAGCTTCGTCGGTGTATTGAAGTTGATAGCTGGAGGTCCCATTGCCCGCCAGAGGATGTTCGGCAATCCCTTCCCCGGCCAAAGCCACGGTAACGAGCCTGTCCCTGGT
>Ga0207665_10000671_pt1 | contig 23062 bp, 21 predicted proteins | sample LARL112metaG_FD_184351 | JGI IMG/M metagenome (GOLD analysis project Ga0207665, IMG submission 184351) | Corn, switchgrass and miscanthus rhizosphere microbial communities from Kellogg Biological Station, Michigan, USA - LAR L11-2 metaG... | ecosystem: Host-associated > Plants > Roots >... | reverse complement strand
CAGGACGAGATCGACTTCATCCTCGACCGCCTGCACGAGCTGCCGCAGAAGATGCAGGAGTTCCTCGACGGCGACCATCCGATCGAGTCGATCGCACAGCGCTTCCACGACCGGCCTTTCTTCCTCTACCTCGGCCGCCACATCGGCCTTCCGGTCGCGCTCGAGGGCGCGCTGAAGCTGAAGGAGATCTCGTACATCCCGACCGAGGCGTACTCGGCCGGCGAGATGAAGCACGGGCCGATCGCGCTGCTCGCCGAGGGGACGCCGGTCGTCGTCGTGGCGACGAACATCCACGTCTACGACAAGATCGTCTCCAACATCCAGGAGACGCGGGCGCGTGGCGCGCACGTGATAGCGATCGCGACCGACGGCAACGAGGACATCCAGCATCACGCCGACGACGTGATCTACGTGCCGCGGACGCCGAACTTCCTTCAGGCGTCGCTCGCCGTGATTCCGCTCCAGCTGCTCGCCTACCGGATCGCGCGGCTGCGCGGCCTCAACGTCGACCAGCCTAGGAACCTGGCCAAGACCGTCACGGTGGAGTAGCGGCCACCTCGCGCCAGAACTCGGCGAATGTCCGCTCGTGCAGGAGCCCTGCGCGGACGACGGCGGCGTGCTTCGGGTTGGTGACGGTGTCGGCCTTGGTCTCGTAGACCGCGAGCCGAGCGCGGTGGGCCTCCTCCTGCGCCTGCGCGAGCTCGGTGACCTCGTCCGCGCTCAGCCCCTCGCCGAAGAAGAGCTTGAGCAAGCCCGCGTCGCGGATTTGCGGCTGCTCGCTCGTCGGCTCCCGTAGCCAATCGTCGAGCGCTTGCCGCCCGGCGGCCGTGAGCGTGTAGACGCGGCGCCGGCGTCCCTCGGCCTCGCGCTCCTCGTCGAGCAGTCCGAGCTCCACGAGGTGGCCGGGTTCGGCGTAGAGCTGGGAGTGCGGGAAGTTCCAGAAGTAGCCGACCGAACGCGACGCCTTCTGTTTCATGTCGTAGGAGGTCGTCGCTCCCTCGGCGACCATGCCGAGCACGACGTAGGAGACCGGCGTGAGCTGAGGACTTGACATGCCCTCGAAGCATAACGTACGCTCCGGATGATCCGAACCGGACTATGTGAAGAGGGGGAGGAAGATGGGATTCACCGAGAGACTCGCTCGCGCGTCGGCCGCCCACCCGCGTCGGACACTCGCGCTCTGGGGAGTCGCCGTGCTCGTGGCTCTCGGCCTCGTCGCGACCTCGCTGCACGGGCTGACCTCGAACTCGCACGTCGTGGGGAATCCGGAGTCCACGAAGGCGGCCGACGCCGTCGCTCAGGCATTCCCGCGTCTCGCCGAAAGTGCGAAGGGGGACTTCGTCGTCGTCAGCTCGAGCCGCTACCGGGCGAGCTCGCCCCGGTTCAAGACATTCGTCGGGCATCTCGCCGGTGAGCTCAAGGCGACGGGAAACGTCGACGGCGGCCACGTGGCGGCCGTCTCGTCGAACGGGCATGCAGTGCTCATCGCGCTCCTCATCGGCAGCGACTCGGGCGCGGATCCTGTCGAGCAGCTCGTCGAGCAGGCGAACGGCGGCGCCTTCTCGGTGGGCGTCACCGGCTACCGGACCGCGAATCGCGACTTCGGCAAGCAGTCGCAGACCGACCTCGAGAAGGGCGAGCTCGCCTTCGGCCTGCCGGCGGCACTCCTCGTCCTCGTCCTCGTCTTCGGCGCGGTCGTCGCGGGTCTCGTGCCGGTGCTGATGGCGATCCTGTCGATCATCGTCGCGCTGGGTCTCGTCGCGCTGATCTCGCTCGGCTTCGAGCTCTCGATCTTCATCGTGAACATGCTCACGGGCATGGGACTCGCGCTGGGGATCGACTACTCCCTCTTCGTGGTCTCCCGTTACCGCGAGGAACGCGGCTACGGCCTCACGACGGAGGACGCGATCGCGCGCTCCGGCGCCACCGCAAGCCGCGCGGTGCTGTTCAGCGGCTCGACCTTCGTGATCGCGCTGCTCGGCATGTTCATCGTCCCGACCTCGATCATGCGCAGCCTCGCGCTCGGGGCGATCCTCGTCGGCATCGTCTCCGTCGCGGCGGCGCTGACGCTCCTGCCCGCATTGCTGAGCCTCGTGGGCGACCGGGTGAACGCGCTCCCCGTGCCCGTGCTCGGCCGGAACCTCGGCCGCGCCGATGCTGTGGAGGGGCACTTCTGGCGCAGGATCGTGGACGGCGTGCTGCGCCGGCCGGTGCTGTGGCTCACGGTCGCCGTGGTGGGGCTGCTCGCCGCGGCCTCGCCGATCTTCGGCTTGCATATCGGGGCAAACGGCGTCAGCACGCTGCCGGACAACCTGCCCTCGAAGCAGGGCTACGTCCTCCTCCAGCGCTCGTTCCCAGGCCAGAACCCCGAACCGGTCAACATCGTCGCCGTCGGCGGCGGCCCACGGACTCGAGCCGACCTCGTCGCGCTGCGCAGCCGCCTCAACGCCGACCCGCGCTTCGGGGCCGGGACGATCAGCGCTTCGAGCGGCAAGCAGGTCTACCTGCTGACCGTCCCGCTGCGCGGGGACCCCGCCGGTACGTCTGCGGTGGCCGCGGTCCGCGAGCTCCGCGGGCGCCTCATCCCTTCAGTCTTCGCCGACGGCGGTGCCAGGGTCTACGTCGGCGGGCAGACGGCCGAGGATGTCGACTACTTCGATGCGGTCACGAATCCGACCCCGTACGTCCTCCTCTTCGTCCTCGGGCTCAGCTTCATCCTGCTCACGATCGCGTTCCGCTCGATCGTCGTAGCGGCGGTCTCCGTCCTGCTCAACCTCCTGTCGGTCGCCGCGGCGTACGGCCTCCTGACGCTCGTATTCCTCGACGATCGCGGCGCGAGCCTGTTCGGCTTCGAGCACACCTCCGTGATCGACGCCTGGGTGCCGCTGTTCCTCTTCTCCGTCCTGTTCGGGCTTTCGATGGACTACCAGGTGTTCCTGATGAGCCGGATCAAGGAGCGGTACGACAGCTCGGGGTCGACGCACGATGCGGTGACGTGGGGCGTTGCCTCGACCGCGCGGATCATCACGGGCGCCGCGCTGATCATCGTGGTCGTCTTCGCCGGCTTCGCCGCCGGGAAGCTCGTGATGTTCCAGCAGATGGGATTCGGCATCGCTGTCGCCCTGCTGATCGATGCGACGATCATCCGCTCGGTCGTCCTCCCGGCAGTGCTCGGCCTGCTCGACAAGCGCAGCTGGTACCTGCCGAGCTGGCTCGAGTGGCTGCCGCACGTCGACATCGAGCGCTCGTCGCCTCCGCCTTCGCCTACTCGGGGGGACGCCGCAACCGTTTGACCTGCGAGCGGCGCCGCTTCGCGTCGAGGCGGCGCTCGCGGGCCGCTGCGCTCGGCTTCGTCGGCTTGCGCCTGCGCGGGACGCGTAGCGCCTCGCGCAGGGCGGCAACGAGCCGCTCGACCGCGAGCTCGCGGTTGCGGGCCTGGCTCCGCTCGTCCTGAGCCACGGCCCGCAGGACCGGCCCGACGCGTGCGATCACGCGGCGCCTCTGGGTTGGCGTCAGTGCGTTCGAGGCCTCCACGTCGAAGACGGCGACAACCCGCGTCTCCGACTTCTGCGCGTGCTGGCCGCCAGGGCCGCTCGAGCGGGAGACCTGGAGCTCGACCTCCGCCAGCGGGAGGACGACGGAGCGCGTGACGCGAATAGACTCGGCGGCCATGGCCGCGATTCTGCTCGACGTGGACGGCGTCCTGCACGTCTCCGGCCAGCCCTTGCCCGGCGCGGCCGACGCGGTGCAGCGCCTCCGCGATGCTGGGCACCGGCTCCGATTCGTCACGAACACCACCACGCGCTCGAAGGCCGACCTTGCGGCAGGCCTCAAGTCGTCCGGCATCGATCTCGAGGTGGGGGAGGTGCAGACGACGGCGGACGCGGCCGTCGAGGCGCTTCGGGGCCGGCGTGTCCTCGCACTCGTCATGCATGCGCTCGTTGGCGATCTCGAGGGAGTCGATCTCGTGGGGGACAACGCGGAGGCGGTCTTGATCGGCGGCTGCGACGAGTCGCCCGAGACGAACCTCGTCTTCTCGTACATGAACCTCGCGCGTGCCTTCGCCGAGCTCGAGGTCGGCGCCGACCTCTACTGCCTCCACCGCAACCGCTGGTGGCAGACGCAGCGCGGCCCGCTGCTCGATTCCGGCTGCTACGTCGCCGGGCTCGAGTACGCGGCGCAGACCGAGGCGAACGTGCTCGGCAAGCCGAGCCCCGCGTACTTCGACGCAGCGTGCCGCGCGCTCGACGCGGAGCCGTCGATGACGTGGATGGTCGGCGACGACCTGGAGACGGACGTCGTCGGCGCGCGCGGCGTCGGAATGCACGCGGTCCTCGTGCGGACGGGGAAGTTCCGGCCGGACACGGTCGAGACCTCGCGCGTGAAGCCCGACGGGATCGTCTCCTCGATCGCGCAGCTCCCTGAGTGGCTCGAGGAGCACCTCGCGTGACGGTTCACGTCGGTACGGATCTGATCGAGATCGAGCGGATCCGTCGGGCGCTCGGGCGCTACGCGAGCTTCCGCGAGCGCTGCTTCACCGAGGCAGAGCGCGCCTACTGCGACTCGCGCCCGAACCCCGCACAGAGCTACGCCGGCCGCTTCGCGGGCAAGGAGGCCGTCGGCAAGGCGCTCGGCTTCGGCGTGGCCCGCGCCTTCGCGTGGAGGGAGGTCGAGATCGTCGGGCGGCCCAAGCCGTCCGTGCACCTCTCCGGCCGCCTGGCGGAACGGGCGGCGGCGCTCGGGATCGACTCGGTCGACCTCTCGATGACGCATTCGCGCGAGCTGGCGCAGGCGGTCGCGGTCGTCACCGATGGCTGAGCTGGAGCCGCTCTACACGGCAGACGAGATGCTCGCCGCGGAGACCGGGCACGACGTCGATGCGATGATGCAGCGCGCAGCTGCGGCCGTGGCGGAGGAGGTGATGCGGCGATTCCCCGACGCGCGGCGGATCGCGCTGCACGCGGGCGGCGGCGCGAACGGAGGCGACGGACGCATCGCCGGCGACATCCTGGAAGGGCAGGGCCGCGAGCTCGTGGACGAGCAGCCCGACGTCGTGATCGACGCGCTGCTCGGGACCGGCCTGAAGGGAGCGCCCCGCGAGGAGAGGTCGCGCCTGATCGAGCAGATCAACGCGGTGAGTGCTCCGGTCGTGGCGGTCGACGTCCCTTCGGGCGTCAATGCCTCGACCGGAGAGGTGGCCGGTGCTGCCGTCCAGGCCGACGTCACGGTCACGATGCACGGCCCCAAGGTCGGCCTTGCGGTCGGGCCGGGCCGCTTCCACGCCGGCGAGGTGGTCGTCGCCGACATCGGCCTCGAGCCGGCTGAGACCGTCACTCGCCTCGTGACCGAGGAGATCCTGGAGCGGATTCCGCCGAAGACGGGGCGCGACACGAAATACAGCTCCGGCTCCGTGCTCGTGGTCGGCGGCTCGCGCGGCATGAGCGGAGCGGCAGCCCTCTGCGCGCGCGCAGCTTTCCGCGCCGACGCGGGCTACGTGGCTATCGCCGCTCCGGCCGAGTCGCTCCCCGTGCTCGAGACGCTCGTGCTCGAGGCCGTCAAGCGCCCGCTCGAGCAGGTCTTCGACGCGGTGGGCCGGGCGACTGCGCTCGCGATCGGGCCGGGGCTCGGGCGAGGGGGCGAGGCGAAGGCGCTCGTCCGACGGCTCCTCGCCGAGACCGACCTCCCGGCGGTCGTCGACGCCGACGCGCTCTACGAGCTGGAGCCGTTCGAGCGGGCCGCGCCGACGGTGCTGACGCCGCACTCCGGCGAGCTCGGGCGCCTGCTCGGCGAGGAGTCGTCCTGGGTGGACGCCCACAGGCTGGAGGCGCTTGCACGCGCCGTCGACCGCTTCGGCTGCGTCGTCCTCCTCAAGGGAGCGGACACGCTTGTCGGGGCGCCGGGCGAGGGAGTCCTCGTCCGCGACGCGAATACGCCCGGGCTCGCCACCGCAGGCTCGGGAGACGTCCTGACCGGGATTGTCGCCGCCTTCCTTTCGAAAGGCCTGGATGTGCGGCTCGCGACCGCGGCAGCTGCCGCCGCCCAGGCGCGGGCTGCTTCGCTCGCCGACAAGCCACGCGGCCTCGTGGCGAGCGACGTGATCGAGGCTCTACCCCACGTGTTCGAGCGAGACTAGGCCCGTGCACCGGAGCGAGATCACCATCGACCTCGGCGCGGTCCGGCATAACGCCGGCCGGCTCCTAGAGGCGCTCGACGGGAGCGAGCTGTGGGCCGTCGTGAAGGCGAACGGCTACGGCCACGGCGCGACCGACGTCGCGCGAGCCGCGTTGGAGGCCGGCGCGACGGCTCTCTGCGTCGCCACGGTTGCCGAGGGCGTCGAACTGCGGCGTGATCAGTCGGGCGCGCGGATCCTCGTGATGGGGCCGGCGGAGGACGTGAGAGAGGCCCGCGAGGCGGGGCTCGAGATCACCGTCCTCCGCGGTGGCGAGGTCCCCGACGGCATCCCGGTCCACCTGAAGCTCGACACCGGCATGGGACGCTGGGGCCTGGCCGAGCTGCTGAAGCCGCCGGCGAATGTCGTGGGGCTCATGAGCCATCTCGCCACCGCCGACTCCGACCCGGAGTTCGCCGCGCGGCAGGTCGTGCGGTTTCGCGAGGCAACCGAGCAGTACGCCCACCTCACGCGACACCTCGCCAATAGCGCCGCCGCGCTCCGCCTCCAGGACGCCCGCTTCGACGCGGCCCGCTGCGGCATCGCGCTGTACGGGATCTCGCCGTTCGAGACGGATCCGGCCGAGGACGGGCTGCGCCCGGCGCTCTCCTGGCGCAGCCATCTCGCGCAGGTGCGGCTCCTGCAGCCGGGCGAGAGCACCGGCTACGGACGCCGCTTCGTCGCAGAAGAGCCCACCTGGATCGGCATCGTCCCGGTGGGCTACGCCGACGGCTTCCGGCGCGACCTGACCGGCACCGAGGTGCTCGTCGACGGCGAGCCGCGGCGCGCGGTCGGCACCGTCTCGATGGACGCCTTCGCCGTCGAGCTCGGCCGGGAGCTACCGGTCGGGACGTCGGTCACGATCGTCGGCGACGGGATGCTGGTAGAGCGCCACGCGGAGGTGGCGGGGACGATCGGCTACGAGATCGCCTGCGGAATCGAGAGCGGGCCAGAGCGCGCCCGCCGCGACATAATCGACTAGCGCCTAGTGACCCGAGCCGGTGACGCCGCCGTCGAGGTTGGCGAACGCCTCGCGCAGCTGCGCGCGCTCCTGCTCGAGCTCGGTGAAGGAGAGCATCAGGCGACGGTCCCCCTCCGCCGTCAGCCGCAGGTGGGCGACGCGCGCATCGCGCTGCGACTGCTCGCGCTCGATCAGCCCGGCGGACTCGGCCCGGCGGACAAGCTCGGTCACGGTGCTCTGGGCGAGCTGCATCCGCTCGGCGAGCTCCGTCACGGTCGACTGCTCGTCGCCCGCGGGCGCTCCCTTGATCATCATCAGCAGCGTGTAGCGCTGCGGGGTCAAACCGGACTGGCGGGCGACCTTCTCGCTCCTGCGCAGGAAGTGCCGCAGGGCGGACCTGAACTCGGCGACGGCGATCACGTCCTGGATCGAAGGCTGCGCCGGCTCCACCATGTGTTCCAGTTTAGGGAGGTTTCGGTAGACGTCCAAGGACGAACGTAAACAAATTTGGCATCAAATCCTGCGCGGCGCCCAGCGGGCCGTAGAACCAGGGCACGGTCGACTCGCCGCGGCCGTCCTCGAGCGAGCGCAGAACGTGGGCCGCGACGTCCTCGGGCCCGATCACGATACGTTGCGCCCGTGGCCCCAGCCAGCGCTGCGGAAAGCCTTCCGTCTCGGCGAAGCCCGGCTTCACCGTATGCACCCGGATGCCCTCCGGGCGCAGCTCGGCGGCGATCGTCCGCGAGAAGGCAAGCTCCGCGTGCTTCGACGCGGAGTAGGGGCCGCTGGGTGGCCCGGCGACGACGCCGGCGACGGAAACGATGTTCACGACGTCCGACGGCGCGGCGGCTCGCAGGCCCGGGAGGAAGGCGCGCAGGCACCAGACGGCGCCGAGGTAGTTGATCCGGATCAACCGCTCGATCACCTCGGGGTCGCCGTCGAGGAACCGCGTGCGTCCGGGGACGCCGGCGTTGTTGACGAGGAGGTCGATCTTCGGATGGCGCTCGAGGACGCGGGCCGCGACGGCCTCGACGGCGGCCCGGTCGGAGACGTCGCACGGCTCGGCCTCCGCCTCGGCCCCGAGCTCGTCGGCGACTGCCTGCAGGCGGTCGGTGCGACGCGCGAGCAGGACGCAGAGGTCGCCGCGTGCCGCAAGGAGGCGCGCGATCTCGACGCCGATGCCCGAGGAGGCGCCGGTGACGACGGCGACTCGGCGCCGGCTCACTTCTTGCAGGTGCGGAAGCGGAGCTTCGCCTTGGCGGTGCGGCCGTGGCGATTCGCGACTACCGCTGCGAGCACGTGCTTGCCCTTGCGCAGCTTCCCGAGCTTCCCGGTCCAGAGCTGCACGTCCGCGCTGTGTCCCTTCCCGGCCTTCTTGCCGTCGAGCGTGAAGCGCATGCTCTTGACCCCGCCCGGTGCGGCGGCCGTGAGGAGCAGGCCGGCCTTGGAGGCCACGCAGCCGCCGCCGGCCGGCAGCAGCCAGGTGACCGTCGGGGCGTTGACGACGTGCAGCTTGGTGGCGAGCGTGCGCGTGTTCGGGAGGAGGCTCGTACCCATGGTGTCGACGTTCTTCGACTCCTGGAAGTCGGAGGACGCGAATATCGCCTGGCGGCGCCCCTTCTTCAGAGCCGGAGCGGCCTTCGGCAGCGCGATGATCGCGAGGCCCGAGAGCGGGTCGTAGATCGAGGGCGCAACGAGGACGTTGTGGTAGGCGACGACGAGGGAGTACGGATCGACGCCCGACTGCGTGTCGAGCGTGCGGACGACGATCGTCGGGCGGCCCGCCGTGACCGTGCGCGTCAGCACGCGAAGCGACGGCGGCTTCACGTCGTTGATCCACGAGCGGAGGATGTAGGGGCCCGCGAAGGTCTGGCCGGTGAAGATGTCACGGCCCGAGTCGACGGCGATGTAATAGCGCTGCACGCGCGGGAACTCCGTCCCGGCCGCGGAGATCGCAAAGCCCCCGTCGAACGTCAGGTCGTTGACGTCCACCGGTGTCCCCGTGTATCCCTGCACGCTGCTCTCGTCGAGCGCTCCGAGAAAGAACGGATCGACCGCGGCGTTCTGCAGGAGCACCGAGACGCCTGCGTTCGCGACCGGCTTCTTCACGTCGAGCGAGTACACCTGCTCCGCGCCGTCCTCGTTCATCGGCGGCGAGCCGGGGTCGATGCCGAACGGGGCGACGGGGAAGCGGTAGCTGCCGACCCGGCTCGTGCCCTTGCTCGTGTCGCCGGCGACGAAGCGTCCGACCTTGAGGGCCTTGACGGGCACGCCCGCAAGCGCCGGCTTGTCCACGAAGAAGAAGTACGGGATCCGCCGCGTCACCGCTCCCTTGGCGAGGACGACGAAGCCGAAGTTCTCCCCCTGCACTGCGGTGGGTGTTGCCACCGCGGCGACCGGGAAGTCGACCGTTCCACCGGGTGCGACGGTGACCGCGCCCGGCACCGCGAGTGATGCCCCCGGGGTCGCCGACTGCGCCACGACGCTCAGCGACCAGAGGCCGGATCCTCCGCCGGCGTCCGTCACCTGGAGAAGCAACGGCTTCTGGGTGGTCGTGGAGCCGGGCGCGACGTTCTCGAACGAGAGCGTCGCCGGAGTCGTGAACAGGAGCGGGTCGTTCGCCCTGGGCAGCCATACCTGGCCGCCGCCCTCCTCGGTGACGGGCGCCTCCTGGGTGCGGGCCGTGTCGGCCCATGCGGCATTCGCCGTCGAGATGAGCGCCGACTTCACCTGGGCCGGCGTCCACGTCGAATGCAGCTGGAGCAGGAGCGCCGCGGCCCCCGCGACGTGTGGCGTCGCCATCGACGTTCCGTCGAAGACCGCGAAGCGCGACTTGTCCGTGTTCGGCAGGGTCGAGGAGAGCACCTGGCCGCCGGGAGCGGAGATGTCCGGCTTGAGGTCGTGCAGGAAATCGGTCGGGCCGGAGGACGAGAAGCTCGTGATGATTCCGCTGCGCCCGGTCTCGAGCTCCCGGATCGTGCGGCCGACCGTGATCTGTGTTAGGCCGCTGGTTCCGTTCATGAACGAGCGCAGGCGCGCCCCGTCGAGGTTCGAGATCATCCCGCCGGGGAGCCCCATCGGGATCGGGATGACGTTCGCCTCTCCCTGGCGGTTGTCCACGAGGATCAGCCCGATCGCTCCAGCCGCCTTCACCTGCACAGCCTTCGTCTGCAACGGGCACGAGCCGCGCGACGCGAGCGCGATCTTCCCCTTGAGCGAGTTCTTCGGCAGCTTGCTCTTCGTCGACGCGATGTTGCTCGGAGGGCCGCAGAGGAGCGGATTGATGGGCTTGCCGTCGGTGCCGGTGATCGTGCCCACGTCGACGACCGTCTGCGGCGTCGTGCCCCAGGCCTTCGGCCCCGGGGTCAAGTTGGCCCACTGGAAGGGGACGCCGTGCAGGTCGGGCGGGGCGCTCTGCGACGTGGCGTCGAGAGCCGGCGCGAAGACGTGCGTGTTGGAGGTGGCGGCGACCGTGATCGCGGCGGGCGCCGTGCCCGGTGAGCCGGTCGAGCCGTCGCCGAACTGGTCTCGGTCGTTCCCGGCGGCGATGACCGGCACGACACCGGCGTCGGCGACGCTCTGGACGGCTTTGATCAGCGCGTCGTTCGCAGGCTCCACCTCCGGGCCGCCGCCGGAGAAGTTGATCACGTCCATTCCGTCGCTCACCGCCGACTCGAATGCAGCGACGATCTCGGGAGTGTCCGCTTCGTCGCCGAACGGCGTGGGAACGGTGAAGACGCGGTAGTTCCCGAGCCAGGCCTTGGGCGCGACTCCGCGCAGGCCGGTGACCTGGGGGTGGTTGGCGCTGGCCGGGGCGGTCGTGCCCTCCTCGCCGGCGGCGATCCCTGCCACGTGGGTGCCGTGGAACGAGTCGCGCGGGTCGAGCGGGAGCTTGCCCGCCTTCCCGGACCCTGGGCCGGGGAAGGCGCGGGCGACGATGACCTTCGGCGACGTGTACTTCCTGTTTCCGCGCGGGAAGCCGGTCGGGTACGAGTAGCCGCTCGGGTTGAAGAAGGTGTTGGTCTGGTCGATCCCGTCGTCGACCACCCCGATCTTCATCCCGGTCCCGTTGGCGCCGTTGGCCTGCTCGATCTGCGGCGCGCCGATCACGCTCGGCGACGTGTCGTCGGCCATCGTGTAGTGCACGACCGGGTAGATGTGCGTGAATGTATGCAGCCCGAGCAGCTTCGGGAGGCTCGAGTCGGGCAGGCTGACCGTCACCGCGTCGAGCAGGACCCGGAAGCGCTCCTCGACGTGCGCCTGCGGGATCTGCGCGCGGAGCTCGCGCACCGCCCGCGCCTGTGCCGCGGCGAGCTGAGCGACGTAGGCCCGAGAGGTCGCACTTTGCACCGCGAGCCTCCGCCTGCCGCCGACCGCGTAGAGGCCGCGGCCGTACCGGCGCGCGAGCGGCGGCAGCGAAAGCGCCGCGATCACCCGTACGCGCGCGTGTGCCGGCTGGAGGTGGATCGTCCCGGCCCGCACGCGGGGGCCGTGCTGCCGGATGCGCTCGAAGTGCTTCAGGTGGAGCCCGTTCGCGCCCGCCGAGGCAGGGACGGCAAGGGCCGCGCACAGGCCGAGCAGGAAAAAGGCGCGGCGCACGGCGAACAGGCTAGCGGCAGTTTCGGCCAGGTAGCCCGCGAAAATCTAGGATCGCGCCGATGGCCGGACCGTTCGAGGGAAAGCGCGGGCTCGTCCTCGGCGTCGCCAACCGCCGGTCGATCGCCTGGGCGATCGCCCGGGAGCTGGCCGCGGGCGGCGCGAGCCTTGCATTCACCTACCAGGGCGAGCGAATCGAGGGGACGGTCCGCGAGCTTGCCGGCTCGGTCGACGCTCCGCTCGTGACGGAATGCGACGTCCGCGACGACGACGACGTCGCGCGCGTCTTCGAGGAGGTGGGGGAGGCCTTCGGCGGCGAGCTCGACCTCCTCGTGCACTCGGTCGCTTTTGCCGCGGCAGAAGACCTCGAAGGCCGCTTCACCGACACGCCGCGCGACCGCTTCTGGCTGGCGATCGATGTGAGTGCCTACTCGCTCGTCGCCTGCGCCCGCGCGGCGGAGCCCCTGATGGAGAAGGCCGGCGGCGGCTCGATCCTCACGATGACGTACCTCGGCGGCGTTCGCGCCGTGCCGCACTACAACGTCATGGGCGTGGCGAAGGCAACGCTCGACTCGTGTGTCCAGTACCTCGCCTGGGACCTGGGAGCGAAGAACATCCGCGTCAACGCGATCTCGGCCGGACCGGTGCGGACGCTGGCCGCTCGCTCGATCGCCGGGTTCACGACGATGGAGGACATCGTCGAGGAGCGCTCGCCGTTGCACCGCCACGTCACCGCCGACGACGTCGGCTCAGCGGCCGCGTACCTGCTCGGCGACGGCGCCCGCAACGTGACTGGGACGACGCTGTACGTCGACAGCGGCTACCACGCGATGGGCATGTAGAGGCTCGCGCGGGGCGTACGGCCCGGCTTCGTCGCGAATGAATTGCAGATGCGCGCGCGGGTGGTCTGGTCGACAATGACGGGATGGAGGGAGGTTCTGCGCTCACTCAGGGCCGTGAGGCCTACAAGAATCGGGCGTGGCTCGAGGCGTACGAGTCGCTAAGTTCCGCGGAGCGGCGCGCGGCGCTCGAAGCGCCTGACGTCGAGCTTCTCGCTACTTGCGTCTTCATGCTCGGTCGCGACGAGGAGTCGCTCGCGTGGCTCGAGCGCGCCCATCAGCAGCACCTCGGGAGCGGAGACAGCCTCCGCGCCGTCCACTGCGCGGTGTGGATTGGCTTGAACCTCGCGTCCCGCGGCCAGATCGGCCCGGCGACGGGCTGGCTGGGGCGTGCACACCGGCTCCTCGAAAACGAGGGTGAGTGTGCCGAGCGCGGCTACCTACTCCTGCCGGCGATGTTCCAGCACGAGGCGGCTGGAGACTTCGCCTCGGCCGCCGAGGCCGCAGGCGAAGCCGTTCGCATCGGCGAGCGCTTCGGCGACCGAGATCTCTTCGCGCTCGCGATCCACGGGCAGGGCTACATGCTGATGAAGGACGGACGCGTGCGGGAAGGTCTTGCCCTGCTCGACGAGGCGATGGTGGCCATCACCGCCGAGGAGCTCTCGCCAATCGTCACCGGGCTCGTGTACTGCGGGGTCATCCTCGCCTGCCAGGAGGTGTACGAGGTGCGCCGCGCGCGCGAGTGGACGAGAGCGCTCTCGGACTGGTGGGCCCTGCAGCCGGAGATGGTCGCGTTCACCGGTCGCTGTCTCGTGCACCGGGCGGAGATCCTCCAGCTGGACGGCTTGTGGCCTGATGCGTTGGCTGAAGCGCGTCGAGCCGGGAACCACTTCATCGAGACGAGGAATCCGGCGGCCGGCCTCGCCCGGTATCGCCAGGGCGAGCTCCTCCGGCTCCAGGGCGAGTTCGCAGCCGCGGAGAGGGCCTACAAGGAGGCCAGCGGGTTCGGTTGGGAGCCGCAGCCCGGGCTTGCCCAGCTGCGCCTTGTTCAGGGACGCACGGAGGCGGCTGCTGCGGCGATCCGGTTAGCGGAGGCGGCGACCTCTCTGCCGCTCGAGCGGGCGCGCCTACTCCCGGCCTTCATCGAGATCATGCTCGCGGTGGGCGAAACCGAGGCCGCGCGCAGCGCCTGCATCGAGCTCGAGGAGCTCGCGCAAGGGTTCGACAGCGCGATGTTGGCGGCGCTGGCTGCCCATGCGCAGGGTGCGGTCCACTTCGCGGAGGGCGACGCGCAGGCGGCCGTGGTCGCGCTGCGGAGTGCGCGTGAGACCTGGCATGCGCTGGAGGCGCCGTACGAGATCGCGCGGACACGCGTGCTGGTCGGTGAGGCCTGCCGCGCGCTGCGCGACGAAGAGGCCGCGGAGTTGGAGCTCGAGGCGGCGCGCGACATCTTCGAGCGCCTGGGTGCGAAGCCGGATCTCGCGCGACTGGGTGCGCGCGCGGGCGACATGCACGGCCTCTCGCGCCGGGAGCTCGAGGTCCTGCGACTCGTCGCCTCGGGGAAGAGCAACCGCGAGATCGCTTCGGCGCTCGTGATCAGCGAGCACACGGTCGCACGGCACGTTCAGAACATCTTCGCGAAGCTGGGACTCTCCTCCCGCGCCGGGGCGACTGCGTTCGCCTTCGAGCACGATCTCGTCTGAGCGACCTCGTGGTCAGAAATGACCATGATCGCTCGGACACAGGTTGGTAGATCCGCGCGATGCGGCGCAGTTGCTCCCGTCCTACCCTCGGGACTCAGCGACGAGGAGGACGAGATGGCACCCCAGGCAGAGAGATTCGAGACCGTGATCGTCGGCGGGGGTCCGGCCGGGCTTGCGACGGGATATCACCTGGCAAACCACGGCCGCTCCTTCGTGATCCTGGACGCAAACGCGCGGATCGGGGACCCCTGGCGCCAGCGCTGGGACTCGCTGCGGCTGTACTCGCCCGCGAAGTACGACGGGCTCCCGGGCATGCGCTTTCCCGCGCGGCGAGCCTCCTTCCCCAGGGCGCGCGAGATGGGCGACTACCTCGAGGCGTATGCGGCGCACTTCGAGCTTCCCATCCGGACGAGCACGGCTGCGGACGCCCTAACGAAGGTGGGGGACCATTTCGTCGTCACAGCGGGGGGCCAGACCTTCGAGGCGGACAACGCCGTCGTGGCGTCCGGCGTGATGCAGAAGCCCGTCGTGCCGAGCTTCGCCGTAAAGCTCGACCCGCAGATCAGGCAACTCCATTCGAACGACTATCGCAACCTTTCGCAGCTGCAGGAGGGCGGCGTTCTCGTGGTCGGCGCGAGCCACTCGGGAGCCGATATCGCCTACGAGGCTGCTGTCGATCACGACACCGTCCTGTCGGGACCGGACACGGGTCAGATCCCGGCGTCGGTCGAGACGAGGCGAGGGCGCGTCGGCTTTCGCGTCCTGTTCTTCCTCGGCTCGCACATCCTCACGATGGACACGCCGCTCGGCCGCAAGATGCGGCCGCACATCCGGCACGGCGGCGCTCCGCTTCTGCGCTACCGGAAGAAGGACCTGGTCGGCGCCGGAGTCGAGCGCGTCCATGCGCGGATGGTCGGAGTCCAAGACGGTCTGCCCGTGCTCGACGACGGTCGCGTCCTCGACGTCCAGAACGTGATCTGGTGCACTGGGTTTCGGCGGGACTTCTCGTGGATCCAGGTCCCGTTCGAGGTCGGCGAGGACGGCTACCCGGTCCAGTACCGCGGCGTCGTCGCGTCCTCTCCGGGGCTCTACTTCGTTGGACTGCTCTTCTTGCACTCGTTCACGTCGATGCTCATCGCCGGGATGGGCAGAGATGCTGAGCGGGTCGCAAAGCACATCGCGGCCCGGCCCACCAGAGCCGAGGCGCCTGCCAGTCCGGTCGCTCCGATTGCCGAGCAGGTCGCCTCGTGACGAAGCTGTCGGCGAAAGCGGAGGTCCCTGACAACTCCGGCGCGAGCTCGATCCTCGTCTGGAACGGCCTGGTGACGAGGATCCGACTAGCGAGAGGCCGGCCGGCGGGCCTGGAGCAGCCCTCGACCGAGCCCGAGCAGGATCATCAGCGCCCCGGCTCCGGTCGTCAGAAGGACGAAATGCCGCGTGAGCGTGGTCGTGCGGCGCGTCCGTTCGACGGTGAGAGTGCCGGCGGACCGACCATCGTGTACGAGCGCTCGCCGATCGACAACCTCGCCGAGTCAGGACCGTCTTCCGCCAGCGAGGACTCGACCTCCTGGCACATAGGCTGAATGTAGCGCGGCGGCGACGCGTCGATCACCACCGGCGTCCACCCCGAGCGCGGCTGGCGCGGAAGCGCACGACCGCCCACCCAGCGACCGCAACGGTCGCGATCGAAGCGCCGACCAGGAACGTGATCATCTGTCCATGTGCAGGCGCTCGCGATCGCTCTGCGTCAGGCATCCGGGACAAATCCGTTCGTCGGCGATGGTGATCCAGGTCGCTCGATCATCGGGATCTCGAGGTGCTCGGACGCACCGCGCGCAGACCACGGGACGCGCCGCGGCATCGTCTTCGGTCCACTCGTCGCTCATCGCCCTTGATCCAGCTGCCGGTCGATCCAGACATTCGCTTCCTCCGGCTCGACGCTCCGTGCGAAAGCGATCTCCGTCGAGAGGAGCCCGCGCGCTTTTGCGGCTATCTGCCGTTCCCAGACCGACAGCCGTGAAATGCCGTCCTTCGAGGCCCGCGCCGCCTCGCGGCGTGCGCCGTCACGAATGATGCGGGCAAGCCCGATCGGATCACCGTCGTTCAGCGTCGCAACGGACTGTCGCTGACGCTTGAGCCACGTGTCGGTGCTGACGGCTTGATCGGCGCCGAGCTCCTCTTGCACGCGGGACAGGTCAGACTCGCTCGCCAGAGGCCGGAGGAGCTCTTGTGCGCGCTCCAGCGGGAGCTCGACTCGCAGACCGCCGGTGAGCTCGAGCACGACCACCTCCTGCCGTGTGCCGAGGACGACCTTGCTCTCTCGAGCGGTAACGGGCCCGGCTCCGTGCGAGCCGTACACCACGATGTCTCCGACGTCGAGTTTCACGCCTGGGCGCTCAACCAGCCGAGGTGGCAACCGTACGTTGGCATCAGGTCAGGCCGGCGAGGCGTGGCTTCGCCCGTCGCCGAGCGAGGGCCAGTGTGGCGATCGAGAGTGCGGCGCCGGATAGGGCGGCGAGGGCGGCGCTGCTGGTGATGAGCAGGCCGGAGGCGAGGGAGAAGTTGATCGCCACGTCCTTGCCGACGCCGAGCGTGAGCAGGATGGCGGCGGTTGCGCCGACATTGACCGCGAGGCCGCCGGCCGTGATCGGGACGACGCCGGCGGCGGCGCTGAGGCAGATCACGCAGAGGGCCGTGGTCGGCGAGAAGCGGAGGCCGAGTGCGCTCAGCAGCAGGACGCTGCCGACTGCGCGCGCCGTCCAGCACGCGAGCAGGTAGAGGCCGGCGATGCTCGCGCTCCGGCGCCCGGCGGCCGCTATGTGGGCGGAGACGTGGCCGGCGACGGTGCCCAGGCGCCGGCTGCGGCGTAGAAGCGGCAGACGGACCAGGCGTGCGCTCGTGAGCAGGAGGATGCAGCAGCCGGCGCCGAAGGCGACGACTACGAGCAGCGGGCCGCGTAGACCGGACGAGGTCGTGGCGGTCGCGGAGATCGAGAGGGGCAGCATCGCGACTGCGTCGACGATGCCGAGAGAGATGATCGATAGCGCGATCGCCTCGAGGCTGATCCGGATGCCTCCCAGCCGGCGCAGCGTTCCGATCTTGATCAGATAGTCGAGCCGGAAGGGCAGCACGACGCCGCTCGCGGCCGCCGCCCCTACGGAGGCCAGGCAGCGCGCCTGGCCGGGACACTCGTCGCGCGGGAACAGGCGGCGCCAGCCACGAGCGCGCACGACGAAGCTGACGAAGTAGCAGACCGCGGCGGCTGCAACGAGCAGCATGCGCGCGTGCGCAAGCGGCCAACTGGAGCCCGTCAGTCGCCTGCCGAGCAAGACGCAGGCAAGCAGCGTGACCCCGCCGAACACGATGCCGGCCACCCATCGCCGGTGACTCGTAACCAGCGCCAAGCAGGGCCGAAGACGGCGCCGGATCGTCACATCCGCGCCGCTTGCAGATCTCGCGAGGGGTCTGCGGTGATCTGCTTCCAGTTCGTGGGTCCGCACATCGGACAGCGCGGAAACGGCGGCGCTGTTGCGATCTGATAGCCGCAGCGGTCGCAGCGATGGTCGCTCGACACTCGCGGGATCACTGTGTTGTTCCCTTCCGTTGGCCCCCAGAGAAGAAAAACCGCGGGCTCGTGCGAGGGCAGGGACACGGGAACGCTGTACACATCCTAGCCGCGAATCGGCCCCGGTAAACCGCGACCGAGAAAAAGTGCATGCAGGCGACAGGCTCCTCGGAGCGGCCTACTCGCGAGGGGCCTGTCGTACCTTGCTTTAGGAGACTCGGCGCCGGTCGGATTTAGACGGAGGGCCTGCTCGCGCAGGCCCTCCGAGTAAATGAGCTTCTCGGCCGGGCGTCAACAGATCGCGGCCGTGGGCGTGCTCTCGAACTCGTCGTACCCGATGAAGGGACGGAGGTCAGCTCCGTACTGCGCGAACCGGCCGAAGTCGTTGACGGCGGGATCACTGGGGTTGGAGACGTTCCCGAACACGATCGAGCAGGTGCCGGCGCCCTTGATCGTGCTCCAGTATGGATAGAAGTTACCCGGCCCTGACGGCGGCACCGTGCAGCCACTGATGTCCGCTCCGCACGTCGATTCGCTCAGCGCGACGTCGGTCTGGAAGAACGACTGTTCGTACTTCTGGCCGTTCGTCAGCGGCGCGGACTGGACGAAGCTGCCCGGCGTCGTGGTGGTCGGTGAGGTGCCGGTCGGCCAGTCGGGCCAATAGGACGTTCCGTCGAAGTCGATGTCGCCGCCGTTCAGGAAGTCGAGGCAGCCGTTCATCGTGTTCGGCGGAACGCTGCCGCCGAGGTAGCTACCCGGCGGGTACAGCGCGGAGTGCGTGTCGCCCTGCGGCCAGCAGAACGCATCACCCGCGAACCCTTCCGGGTTGTCCGAGGCGCCGTCCGACGTGGCCTCGTACGGACCGTTGCAGGTCAGGAAGAAGGGATCTCCGGCGGTGATGAAGTCCAGGCCCAAGGGCGTGGAGAGATCCGACAGCGACGTGCACGGCGTGAAGTGCCCGATCTCGAACTGCGTGCTGATGTTGGTCTGCAGCGCCGCCCAGGGCACGATGTTGCCCCGCGCAGCCGTGTTGTACTCGGGCTCGTAGTTGAACGGTATGCCGTTGCAGTTGCCCATCTTCGTCGCCATGTAGCCGTTGGCGGCCGAGGCCTGCATGAATCCGCTTTTTCCGGTCGTCATGTCGTCGATGTGCACTTCGAGCGCGTGACCACCCCCCGCAAGCGCGGCGTCGAAGATGTGGACCTTGACCGTGTCCCCCGGATTCATCAACAGCGTCTGGTCGTTCGGCGTGTTCGAGGCAAGCGTGGCGACCTGTGGCCCGGCCGGACCCGTAGGAACTCCGTTCTTCTGGATGAAGGCGAAGTTCGTCGGCTCTTCGCAGGCCGTGTTGCACTTGTGGAAGTTCACCGTGCACTCGAGGTCGTTGATGTGCAGCGACGCGCACCAGTGCGTGTTGTCGCAGCTGATGTTGTCGAAGAACGGCGCCATCCCGGGCGGATAGAACTGCACTTCGAGGAAGGAGCTACCTCCTCCCTGGCTGCCGTGGCCGGTGAGGTCGTGGGGCGCGTTCGAGTCGCTGTTCGGCTTGCACGACGCCTGCGGGTAGGAGTTCGGGTTGCAGAGCGCCATCGAGAACCAGGGCGCGATCGACAACTCGAACCAGTTTGTGACATCCCTGCCGGGCGTGCCGACGGTCGGAGCTCCCGGGTCCGTGCCCAGCGTCTCCGTCCAGGTCACGTCGTTTCCCGACCCCGGCTTGTTCGACAGGAACGTCAGGTCGGGCTCGTCGTGGCCGATGTAGTGGCCGTTGTCGAAGAACCGGCCGTCGTCGGTGTATGCGTTCTCGACGCCCGCGAAGCCCCGGACGTCCGTACACACCCCTGTCGGCTTGATCGATTGCTGGATCGTGCTGAACCCATTGCAGTCCAGCGCTCCCTTGGGGCTAGACCCCGACCCGGCTGCCGCGGATCCGCTGAACATGAGCGCAGCTACAACGCCGAGCGCAAGGCCAAGGGGCAGGGTGATACGGCGGCGGCGAAAATCTCGCCTCATGTGGTCCTCCAGCCTGTCTTCCTGCTGGTTTCGGTGCCAGGCCGTGACCGGTCCCCTGGCGTCCCACCGGTCGACACCCCCGTTTGAGCGCGCCGATCCTATAACAGAGCGTTTGTGCGGCGTCGCTGGGAGCGGCCTTCGAGCAACTAGCCGCCGCTGATCGCGGCGATCACGTCGAGACGCGAGCGCGCCGCGACTGGAGTGTCCAGCCCGGCGCGCTCGCCGTCGACGTAGGCGTGGATGTGGCTGCGCAGCGTCGGCCCCTCGGCGACGAGCCGGTCGCGCAGGCCGGGCCAGTCCGACTCGAGCCGGTCGATCGCCTCGAGCACGGTCGTCGCCTCGACCTCGACGTGTCGAGTCAGGCCGGGGAAGAGCGGCGTCAGCGTTCCCGGTAGGCGGACGTCGGTCACGTCAGTCCAGCACCGCCACGTCGACCGAGGAGATCCCGGGCAGATAGCCGGCGATCTCGTTCCACGTATCGCCCTCGTCCGGGCTCGCGAACACCTGGCCGGTGCTCGTGCCGAAGTAGAGGCCGGGGACGTCGTGCGTGTCGATGACCATCGCCTGCCGGAGCACGCCGAGGTGCGCGTCCTCCTGCGGGAGCCCCTTCCGCATCGGCTGCCAACTCGAGCCGGCGTCACGCGTGCGGTAGACCGTCGCCTTGCCGTCGTGCATCGTCCGCCCGTGCCCGCCGTCGACCGGGATCACGTAGAAGGTGTCGCGGTCGTGCGGGTGGACGGCAGCCGGGAAGCCGAAGTCGCCCGGCAGGCCCTCGGTGATCTCGGTCCATGACTCCCCGCCGTCGTCCGAGCGGTGCATGCCCACGTGGTTCTGCTGGTACATCCGCTGCCCGTCCTGCGGCGAGCGAACGAGCTTGTGGACGCAGAAGCCGACGTCCTCGTAGTCGGCCGGCCAGTCGCGGCGCAGGCCTCGGTTTCGGGGAGTCCAGTTCGTGCCGCCGTCCTCGGTCTCGAAGGCGCCGACTCCCTGCACGATCGCGAAGAAGCGGTCCGTGTCGTCGGTGTCGGTGACGAAGCCCGAGATGCCGAGGTGGCCGGGCGGCTGGTTCGCGGGGTCGTCCCACTCCTCGCTGCCGTGCTGGCCGCTCAGCGTGGAGAGGAGCGACCACGTCTTGCCGTTGTCGCGGCTCTCGAAGATGCCGGGCGCCTCGACGCCGACGAGCAGCCGGTCGCCCGCGCGCGCGAGCGTCGAGACCTTCGAGATCTTGCGGCCGTCGTCGTCGCCGTAGGTCAGGCCCTCGCTCGACTGATCCCATGTCTCGCCGAGGTCCGGGCTCTGCCAGATGGTGGAGCCGTGCCACTCGCTCGCCGCGGCGGCGTAGATCGATCCCGTGGTCGGGTCGTAGATCGCGTGGTAGACGGGCCATCCCTCGCAGTACGGGCCGCGCAACGTCCAGTCGCGGCGGTCCTCGCTTTCCAGGATGAATGCGCCCTTGCGGGTTCCGATCGTCAGCAGTGTCTTGGGCATCTATGCCTCCTCGCTTCGCGGCTCTTGGGCAGCCTATCGGCCTCGAAAGGAGACTCCGCGGCCGCCCGAAACTCATCGCTCGGGCGGCCGCACGGTCTCAGGTGGTGCTCAGCCGGCCAGCGGCTTGCCGGTCTCGAGCAACGTCTTCAGGCCGCTGAGGACGTATGTCCAGCCGGTGCCGGAGACGCTCTCGGCGGTCTTCGGCGCGCCCTCGAGCTGGTCGTGGACGACGGTCAGGAGCGTCGTCCCGTCCTCCTGCGGCTCGATCTCCCACGTGACGCGGCTCGGCTCCTCGGCGGCCAGCTCCTCGGAGTAGCCGGCGACCCAGCGGTGGACGAGCCGCCGCGGCGGATCCTCTTCCAGCACCTCTTCGTCCCACGCGAGATCTCCGATGGTCGTGAAGCGCCGTCCGTCGCGCACCGCCACGCTGGCGCCGTGGAAGTAGCGCTCGGTGAACTCCGGCTTCGTGATCGCCTCCCAGATCTGATCCGGCGTGGCGAGGATGAAGACGGAGTAGATCTGCGTCGTCTGTGCGGTCATCGTGCTCATGCAGTCTCCTCCAGTTCGTTCTTGAGCTCCGCGAGCGCTGCGACGCGGTGCTCGGTGTACTTGTCGATCCACCGGTCGTGGATCAGCCGGATCGGCACCGGGTTCAGGTAGTGGAGCTTCTCCCGGCCCTGCCGGCGGGCGACGACGAGGCCGGCGTCCTCGAGCACGCGCAGGTGCTTCATCACGCCGAAGCGGCTCATCTCCAGCTCGGACTCGAGCTCCGTGAGCGTGCGGCCGTCACGCTCGAAGAGCCGGTCGAGCAGGTGGCGCCGCGTCGAATCGGCGAGCGCCTTGAAGACCCGGTCGTCGTCGTCCATGCCGTGATCTTACGTGACCAAAAGGTCACATGTCAATCGACTAGGTGAATGGCTTCAAGATCATCGCGGCGACGATGAGAACGCGATCGCTCGGACGGCTACAGGGCCCGCGCCGCCTCGATCAGCACGTCGACGTCAGGCAGCTCGTCGAGCGCGTAGGCCCACGCTCCGCGGACGACGCCGTCCACGTCGACGAGGAACGCGGTGCGCCCGGAGACGTCGCGCATCCCGTTGTGCTCGATCGCCACGCCGAAGCCGTGCGTGGCCTCCGCGTTCCAGTCGGAGAGGAGTGGGAAGTCGAGGTCGAGCGCCTGCATCCAGGCGACGTGCGTGTACGGCGAGTCGCGCGAGATCGCGAACGGCTGCACGCCCGCGTCCTGCAGCTCCGCTCTCCTGTCACGCAGGAGCTCGAGCTCGCTCGTTCAGGTGGTCGACCAGTCGAAGAGATAGAAGAGGAGGAGGAGCGGGCGCTCATGAAGGAGCTCGCCGATGCGGGCGCGCTCGCGCGGCGTCGTCCAGACGACCGCGTCGAGAGGCGCCTTCTCCCCGATCTCGAGCACGGCCCCGAGTTTATGCGGGCGTCGCCGCCGGCTCGGGCTCTGCAGCGACCTCCGTCGCCGCCGCGATCTCCCGGACCACCTCGACGATGTCCCGGTTCGCGTTGAAGACGTGGAGCTGCCGGTCGGCGCCGTTGCCGCGCCGCAGGATCTCGTCAATGCCTGCCAGCTCTTCCTCCGAGCCGAGGTCGCGCGCGTGCGGAGCAATGGTCTTGAGCGTCCGCCGCACGAGCGCCGCCACCGGGATCCGGTTGCGGCGGCCGGTGTGGAGGTCCATCACCGGTGCGGAGAGCCCGTAGCGCGCG
>Ga0207665_10000670_pt1 | contig 23066 bp, 19 predicted proteins | sample LARL112metaG_FD_184351 | JGI IMG/M metagenome (GOLD analysis project Ga0207665, IMG submission 184351) | Corn, switchgrass and miscanthus rhizosphere microbial communities from Kellogg Biological Station, Michigan, USA - LAR L11-2 metaG... | ecosystem: Host-associated > Plants > Roots >... | reverse complement strand
GACGTGGGGAACCGACGCGCCAGTGCGGTTGATCAGATCGATCACAAGCTCGTCGGGTTGGGTTTTGTGAACGACACCGTCAATCGCAACGTTAACCACAGAGTTTCCCCCGCACAAGTCGTAGCAAGTCCAGTTCCAGTCGCATCAGAAAATGAGAGGACGTCCAGTAAATGCGCCACAACGAGTCTTGCGGGGTGCGTCCGGTGGTTGTCCGCGGCGACGACGCACGTAGTGACAGCCCGTGGACACCGTCCGTCGAGATATGGTCAGTGTCGCTGCGTTTTGGTGCACGGCGGCGCGATCAAAAAGAAACCTACGCTGCTTCCGTTTCCACGCGCCCTGGTGTTCTCCGCGACATACCTGCACGTTGCTCACGGACCAAGCGATAGAGGAGAAGCGTAATCACACACGCGCAACCTGCCGCTCCTGAGCCATAGAGGAAAATCGCCGAATAGCCGAACCGCCCAACGATAAATCCGGCGATCGGGCCTGTGATGCCCATCGCCAAATCGAGAAATGCTGTGTACACCCCGAGCGCAGACCCGTGATTCTGAATCGTCACCGTTTTGAGGGCTTCCACACCGAGCGCCGGAAATACCAGGGCAAAGCCGCAACCGCTGAGCGCCGCACCGGCAAGAGCCACATCGTGAGTTGCAGCCGCCCACAGAGCGAACAGGCCAGCAGACTCTACGATGAATGACACCAAGGCAACTCGAAATCCGTCCCAACGATTGACGGTGTCTGCGAATAGCAGACGGGTGACGATGAAGCAGCCGCCGAATAGAACCAGCGCGAGCGCCGGGTCAGTCCAGTGCCGGCTGGCAAAGTACAGTCCGGTAAAGGATGCAATCGCGGCAAACCCCATGGTGCCAAGAGTCAGACCCAATCCGTACAGCGCGACTCTGGCGAGCACCCCCGGAAATGCCAGATGTGTACCGCGCACTGTGGGCACGCCGGCTATGGGCAAAGCAAGAGCCAAGCTCAGCAACGATATCCCCGAGGCTACAGCCCCAATTGACCAAAGCCCGTAGCTGGTTTCGAGCCAAATTCCAAGAGGAGCTCCCGCCGCCATGGCACCGTAGGATGCTATGCCACTCCACGAAATCACCTGTGCTGCATATTCTGGTGCGACGCGTCCGAGTCCCCAGGTTAGCGCACCCGTCGCCACACAACTTTCACCACAGCCAAGGATCACGCGACTCATCAGGAGAACGACCAAACAGGCCATGGTCGTACGTTGGAGTGAGGCCGCGGCAAGCAAACAGAGTCCGCTAAGCAAAAGAAGCAGCTGGCCCAGTAATACAGTTGCGCGCGGCCCTATCACATCAGTCAGTCGGCCAGCTGTGGGACGTGTGACCAGGGTCGCTAGGTACTGCGAGCTGACTACAATACCAGCCCACAACGGAGAAAAGCCCAGATGAAGATGAACGAAGCTGGGCAAAACTGCGAGGAGAAGGCCAATAGTCAGATAACAAAGGAAGCTGAACAAAGCTGTGTGAATGATTCGAATCGTTGTCGAGTTCGCGATCAGGTTTCTCAGAAGGCCTCTAGTCTCGCTCTGTAGCCCTTAACCCACGACTCGAATGGATCGCCCTGTTTGAGCCCCAATCGAGTCCGGCCGAAAGGACTCGTTCCCAAACCTGACGCCAATCCGTCTGACATTCGCGCTGGCACTTGAACTCTTTGCCGGGTCCACCCATTCTTCCCCCGCATTCAGGACACACGCCATTCAGAATGCCAGAAATCACATCCGCACTTGCGCGGACGGTGGTCAACCTCATGAACTCCATACGCACCTCGCGACTAATTCGTGGATATTTCCTTGGTCTCAAGCTGAATTACACACTGCCGAATGCATTTCGTCTTCCACAACGCCACGAGGAGTCTGGTGTTTGATTCGAAGAGGGTAATGTCGTTTGTGTTAATTGCCCCGAGCTGTGAACCGCAGAATCAGAGGAACACATGAAAGTGGGCAGGAACGATCGTCGCCTTCACAGCGCTGTCTTCCTTAAACTCATTATTCCGTTGCGAAGGCGGCCCGCTCTCCCTGCGTTGAGGGAAGTTGAAGCAACGTTCCAGTGGCGGCGAGGTCCTATTGATGGACCGTCTCGAGACACGTCCAAACCGAAGCGCGACGTTGCTTCTGTGCTGTTCTGGGTTTGCCCAGTCGAGAGCTGAGCCCAGTCCAAATAGGGACGTCGTGTCAACCGCCTGACGCTTGATCTGAGTGTCCTAAGACGATCGTAGACCACCACTTGGCTCACCCAGCTGAATACACCAGCTAATCTATCTGTCAGTCGATTGGAAGTCGGCGTGCATTTTGCTCTCGGGACTGGAGGCAAAGGCAAGATGCAAGCGCCAGAAGCATACGTCGCAAGCGAACAGCGCCCTGAAGTCGGTATCGCGGAGAAAACTCGGGAAATGCAGGACGTTCTCTCGCGCTGTCGACCGTACTTTCAGAGAGCGGCCTATCGCCAACTGGGCAACGCAGCCGACGCGGAAGACGCAGTGCAGGACGCATTTCTGGCTGCCTACAGGCACTTGGACCAATTCAAGGGGCAGGCACAAATGTCGACGTGGTTAACGGCCATTGTTACGAATTGTGCGCGGATGCAACTGCGTAGACGGCCACGCCAGACCCATCTCTCGCTCGATGAGCAATCGCAGGGCGAGCGGGAATATTCCTGGTCAGAACGACTGGCGGACCGAGGACCAAGTCCTGAAGATGAGTATTGGAAGTCCGAAATGCATGAGCGTCTGATGCAATTCGCAGCGGAGCTTTCGCCACCGTTGCGCAAAGCATTCCAGCTGCGTGACCTGGATGGGCTGACCACGAGCGAAGCAGCCGGAATTCTGGGCGAGCCAGAAGGAACAGTGAAAGCCCAGCTAGCAAGGGCGCGCGCGAAGCTGCGGCGGGTTATCCGCCGGGCGCTCAATAGATAGCCAAAGATCGCAAGCTGTGGGCTTGACGACCCAACGACTAACGGACGGCGACCTGACGGCCATCGGTAATGGCAAACCGAAAGAGATTTTATGTGGATTGTTCGACTAGCATTGCGGCGCCCCTACACATTTGTAGTGGCGTCTATACTCATCCTGATTTTGGGTGGACTCGCGATCGTTCGCACTCCAACCGACATTTTTCCGACTATTGATATTCCCGTGGTCAGTATCATCTGGAGCTATAACGGCCTCGTGCCTCAGGACATGAGCGACCGCGTCGTTAGCGTCACGGAGCGCGCGCTTACTACTACCGTCGATAACATCGAGCACATCGAATCGCAGTCGCTGTACGGAATAGCGGTTGTCAAGGTGTTCTTGCAGCCGACCGCGAACATTCAACAGGGGATTGCACAAATTACTGCAGTCTCCCAGACCCAACTCAGGCAGCTGCCGGCGGGATCGACACCGCCACTCATTCTTGCGTACAGCGCATCCAGCGTGCCGGTACTTCAGTTGGCTCTCTCGGGCCAGAATCTGTCAGAGCAAGAACTTAACGACTATGGCCTGAATTTCATTCGGACGCAGCTCATTACCGTGCCCGGGGCATCAGTGCCCTATCCCTACGGTGGCAAGCAGCGCCAGGTGCAGGTGGATCTTAATACGACAGCCTTGCAGTCGAAGGGCTTATCAGCCCTGGATGTGGTCAATGCGATCAGTGTACAAAATCTAATCTTACCCACCGGGACATCGAAGATCGGCTCGCGGGAATACGACGTCTCGATTCCGAACGCTGCACCGCAGACCATTGCGGACCTGAACCGAATCCCGATCAAGACAATTGGCAGCACGACGATTTACATGAAAGATGTTGCCTGGGTACGCGATGGTTTTCCCCCGCAGACTAATATCGTGCGCGTCGACGGGCAGCGTTCAGTACTGCTGACGATTCAAAAGGCAGGGAATGCGTCCACGTTAAGTGTGATTTCGGCCATCAAGGGTCTTCTGCCTCAGATTAAGGCGACTGTTCCACCCCAATTGCAGATCGCGCCCCTGGCAGATCAGTCCATTTTTGTTCGTGGCGCGATCAGCGGGGTGGTCAGAGAAACGCTGATTGCCGCATGCCTGACCGCATTCATGATTCTCACATTTCTGGGCAGTTGGCGAAGCACCGTGATCATCGCGACCTCGATCCCGCTGGCGATCCTCACCTCCATCATTGTGCTCAGCGCGATTGGGCAAACGATCAACATCATGACGCTCGGTGGACTCGCCCTGGCGGTCGGCATCCTGGTGGATGATGCCACGGTCGAAGTCGAGAACATCAATCGCAATCGCGAGGCAGAACCAGACAAGGACATGGACGAAGTTGTCCTCGACAGCGCGTCGCAAATCGCAACACCTGCCTTCGTATCCACACTTTCGATCTGCATTGTGTTTGCTCCGATGTTCCTGCTGAGTGGCGTCGCGCGATATCTCTTTGTGCCGCTCGCGGAAGCAGTGGTGTTCGCCATGCTGGCATCGTATCTGCTCTCCCGGACGATTGTGCCGACCATGGCGAAGTATCTCTTGCGAGGAGAAAAAAAGGAAGCAGGAGACGCGGCGGGCCGCAATCCACTGGTACAACTTCAACGGCGCTTTGAGGGGGCCTTCGAGAGATTCCGCGGGACCTATCGCGGCTTGCTGCAGAGCTGTCTCCATCATCGGCGGATTTTCCTGACGGCATTCTTCGTGAGTTCCCTTGGCTCACTGGTAATTCTTATTCCATGGCTGGGCCGCGACTTCTTCCCCAGCGTGGACAGCGGCACTTTCAAACTTCATCTAAGGGCTCCGACCGGAATGCGTATTGAAGAAACAGCCAACCTGTGCGATCTGGTTGAGAAGTCGATTCGAAGGCAGATTCCGGCGAACGAAGTCCAGACCGTCATTGACAACATCGGATTGCCCTACAGCGGCATCAATCTCTCTTACAGCAATTCGGCGCCGGTTGGCACATCGGATGCCGACATTCTTGTGACGCTCAACGCCAATCACCATCCCACAGACAACTATGTTCACCAGCTTCGTTTGGCTCTCCCGAAGCAGTTCCCGGGCGTTACATTCGCTTTCCTGCCCGCTGACATGGTCAGCCAGATTTTGAATTTTGGATTACCAGCTCCTATTGATGTTCAGGTCGTAGGAAACAACTTGGAGGGAAACCGCCGCTACGCAGCCACGCTACTGGAGAAAATGCGATATGTCTCGGGAACGGCTGATCTGCGAATCCAGCAGCCCTTCGATGAGCCGTATCTGAACCTGAGAGTCGAGCGTACGAAAGCAGAACAACTTGGCTTTACCGCGCACGACATTGCGCAAAATCTTCTGGTTTCACTGAGTGGCAGCTTCCAAACGTCGCCGACGTTCTGGGTTGATCCGAATAACCATGTCAGTTACCAAATTGCAACCCAGACGCCCCAGTACCGAGCGGACACATTGCAGAATTTGCAGAACATTCCGATCACAGGCACGAACCCGACAGCGCCTCCGTCGATTATGGCAAGCCTGGTATCGGTGCAACGGGCAGCCGGCATGGCCGTGGTTTCTCACTACAACGTAGCGCCAGTGATTGACATCTTCGGCGCTGCCTCGGGACGTGACCTGGGTGGGGTGGCCGGAGACATTAACAAGATCATCGACGCCACGCGCCAGCAATTGCCGCGTGGCTCTCGAGTCGTTGTCCGCGGGCAGGTTCAGACGATGCGAGCATCTTACATCGGGCTTCTGAGTGGGTTGGTGTTCTCGATCGTACTCGTATACCTGCTGATCGTAGTCAACTTTCAGTCCTGGCTGGATCCTTTCATCATGATTTCCGCGTTGCCCGCCGCACTCGCTGGGATTGCCTGGTTCCTGTTTATAACGCACACGACTCTGAGCGTGCCGGCCCTCATGGGAGCCATCATGTGTATGGGTGTCGCAACCTCGAACAGCATTCTGGTCGTGAGTTTTGCAACAGAAAAAATGACGGAAGGAATGGACGCCCTAGCTGCCGCACTGGAAGCGGGATTTACGCGTTTTCGCCCGGTGCTGATGACGGCCTTGGCCATGATTATCGGCATGGTGCCCATGGCTCTTGGACTGGGCGATGGCGGTGAACAGAACGCTCCCCTTGGCCGGGCGGTCATCGGTGGGCTGCTTTTCGCCACGGTTTCGACGCTATTCTTTGTCCCCGCATTGTTTAGCGTTCTTCGGGGTTCGCGCCACCATTCAGCCGAGGCGGAAAAAGCGCAGTAGATATCAGGCGGTAGGGAGTTACTTATGTTGCCTCAAAGTGATAATGCAATGCAAAGCGGCAGCCAAACAGCTCCTCCTAACACGGAAACAGGGGGGCGTTCGGCCAAACATTGGCTGGGTCTGGCGATTGCGTTGATCGTTGTTGGCGGTCTCCTCGTATCGGGCATCTGGTCCCGCGTTCGAGCGCGCACCAACCTAAATACAGAGACGACTCAGGCGGCGCTGACAGCGGTGTCGGTTGTTTCGCCGAAACAAACTGCGCCGGCCGATGAAATCATTTTGCCTGGAAACGTGCAGCCATACATCAGTTCACCCATCTACGCTCGCACGAATGGTTATCTGAAGAAGTGGTATTTCGACATCGGCGCGCATGTGAAGCGGGGGCAACTGCTCGCTCTGATCGAGACGCCCGAGGTCGATCAGCAACTCCAGCAAGCCCGCAGCAACCTGCTAACCGCGCAGGCAAATCTTGAATTAGCTTCCATCACCAAAACACGGTATCAGGGACTTTTGAAAACCAATGCTGTATCCCAGCAGGACGTTGACAATGCAGTTGGTACCTACAATGCAAATAAGGCAATCGTCGAAGCAGACAAGGCAGCCGTGGAACAGTATTCGGCGCTGGTATCTTTCGAAAAGGTTTACGCGCCTTTCGATGGTGTCATCACGGCGCGCAACACCGATATTGGGGACCTTATTAATTCTGGCAGCAGCAGCAGTGTGAAAACCGATCTCTTTCACATCGCTCAACCCGGAATGCTGCGTGTCTACGTAAACGTCCCCGAGGAATACTCGCGAGGGATCAAAGTCGGGATGACAGCGGATCTCAATCTAGCCGAATTTCCGGACCGGAAATTTCAGGGAAGGGTGGTGCGCACTGCTGATGCCATCAACCTTACAACTCGTACCCTGCTGATCGAAATTGATGTGGAAAACCCTACAGGCACACTACTCACTGGCTCCTACGCAGAGGTCCACTTGGCGGTACCGACGCAGGCCTCCACCTTTGTGGTTCCTGTCAACACCCTGCTCTTCCGCACCGAAGGCTTGCGCGTAGGAATTGTGAAAGACGGGAAGGTCGTGCTGACTGCCATTACTCCCGGGCACGATTTTGGCAACCAGATAGAGATCGTGTCAGGCCTCAAGGCGGATGATCAGCTTATTGTCAACCCACCCGACTCGATTGTGTCTGGTCAGGAAGTCCAGATTGTTCAGGCAACCTTGCCGGGAGATACCAAGTGAGGCTACCTCGAAGACTGATTTTCATGAGCTCACGGAAAGCGGCCCAGCGGATTATGATAGCCGTCGCAGCGCTCCAGTTGACTGGATGCGCGGTTGGCCCAAAATACCACCCGCCGGCAGTACAGGCTCCACCCGCCTATAAAGAGCTAGGGGACTGGAAGCCCGCCCAACCAAATGACCAGAATCTTGGCGGTACCTGGTGGACCACATTTCAAGATCCGCAACTGGACGCGCTCGAGCAACAGATCGCTGTAGGCAATCAAAATCTCAAGGCCGCTGAGGCGCAGTACCGGCAAGCGCGAGCGGTTCTGCGCTACTATCGGGCTGACTACTACCCAACCGTGACGGCCGGGTTGTCGGCGACACGAACCCGCAATTCAGCCAACCGTCCTCCTCCGAATTCGATCTTTAATGGCATCACTTACAACGACTTTGTGCTGCCGTTCGACGTATCCTATCAGGCCGATGTCTGGGGACGAGTCCGTCGCAACGTGGAGTCTTATCGAGAACAGGCGCAGGCGAGCGCGGCGGATCTGGCGACGGTTAATTTGAGCATGCACGCGGATCTCGCCGTTGATTACTTTCAGGCACGCAGCTTGGATGCCCAGGAACAGCTCCTGAACTCTACGGCGAAGCAGTACGAGCAGGCCCTGGAATTGACCGAAAGTCGCTTCCAGGGAGGGATCGCATCGGAAGTGGAAGTTCAACAAGCGAAAACTATACTGCAGACGACGCGGGCGGCTGCGATTGATGTGGGCGTCCTGCGGGCGCAATACGAACACGCGGTCGCAATCCTCATCGGGAAGCCTCCAGAGGAGTTCAGCCTTCCTCCGCTACCTCTCACGGTGCCCCCTCCGCACGTTCCCATTTCCGTGCCTTCCGAGTTGTTGGAGAGACGCCCGGATATCGCAGCGGCGGAGAGGCGCGTAGCGTCTGCCAACGCGCAGATCGGCGTTGCCAAGTCCGCCTATTATCCGCTCATTAACCTGAGTGCCTCGGGAGGATTTGAAAGCTCCGCCATCACCACCTTGATCAATGGGCCCAGCGGCTTGTGGTCTATTGGTCTCTCTGCCGTGGGAACTGTCTTCGATGTGGGAAGACGCCGGTCCCTTAGCGACCAGGCACTTGCCGCCTATGACTATCAAGTCGCTGCCTATCGGGAGAATGTGCTGACTGGATTCCAGCAGGTCGAAGACAATCTTGCTGCAGTCAGAATTCTGGAGAATGAGGCGAAAGTGCAGGATGAAGCGGTGGCGGCAGCACAACGATCCCTAGAACTCTCCACCGTCCGTTACAAGGGTGGAGTCACTAGTTATCTCGAGGTCATTACCGCGCAAAACGCGGCTCTCGCGGATGAGGTCACGGCAGTCAACATTCTGGGACGTCGTATGGCAAGCACGGTGTTGCTGATTCAAGCCCTTGGTGGCGGATGGGAGCGATCGAGTCTGCCGGAGCGGCCGGAATGCTGCGGCAAGCTGGTGAGCAGCAGAGCTTCACAATAACCTGTCGGTCAGACCCTTCGCGTGTGGCTCGGTGCTCCGGCCCCGCGAACAGTAGGTACGCTCAAAATCGATGCCGATTCAACCTTGATTTGGGCGCGATGAGTATCAACGTAATGACATCGTTACGTTTTACTGAGTTTGGACTGCCGTCGGTGTTGCGGATCGAGGAAGTTCCCGCTATTTGACTGGACGAACGAGGGCCCAGGAGGGTCACGGAGTATTTGCAGACTACGCGCTCTCATTATTCTGAACCGAGAGCGCGCATGTTTTGTCAGGCTCTTCGGTTACGGCAGGTAGTACCGAAACGAGGTCATCACAATATTCTCGACCCCCTTGGGTTGCAGACCTTCAAGCCCCGCCCAAGTGCTCCTGTTTGTGTACGAATAGGACATGCCCATGGCAACCGTCCCGGCTGAACCTTTATAGAATCGATACCAGAAGCCGGGCTGCAGCTGCCACAAGCTGCGCGTTTGAGCTTGGCACGGTTGCGTGGCAGTAGGCGATTCCACTTGGCAGCCTGAGTTATTGTTCAGCGGCGAGCCGTAACCAACAGGCTGTCCCGTGGCGTTGGTGTACGACGTTCGGCTGTAGTATTCATCACCTCCATAGACGTACCAATCCCAACGCGAAGTGGGATGCCATTCCAGGCCGGCCATCGTCTGCAGAGTTCGAAGGGGCACAATGGTAGCGTCGGGACGCACAGTCACATCTGGTCCGAGGCCCGATGCATAACGGCCGATTCCATTGCCAGCCAGGCCCTCGAAAATCACGTCCAACTTCTTGGTCGCGGGGAGGACGATTCCTATCCCACCACCACCGCCAGCGGTATAGTTGTTGCTGCCGTTGAAGCGGTCGCGGAAAAAGCGTCCAATGGCCTTGACTTCGAAGTGACCCCAGCCGGGCTCGAACACTAGCTTCCCGATCAGGTCTGGCGCGATGTCGGTGGAGATTCCGTTCGCGCCAGGCGTGTTGCTCAGAGTGAAGACACTGGACGGTGAAGTTGCATTGGTGCTGGTATTGAAACCAAAGATTCCAGCGGGCGGATTTGTAACGCTCAGGCTCGTTTCGGGATTCTCTACGGCCAAAGCTGCCCACATATTTTTGTGGAAGTTTTTGGTAACACGAAAAGACCATTGGCGTGCCCAGTTGTAGCCTGGGACGTATTGCAAGTCGATCGTAATCGGCACCATCTCTTGCCGCAATTCGATGCCTTTACGGTAGGTGGTCAACAGACTCCATGTCTGGCCGCCAGCGAGTGAGAGTCCATTATTAAACTGCAATTGTGCCCACAATTGCCTGGCCCGGGGGTTGAAGCTGTTGCTCTCCAGTTCATTAGCGGTCGGCGCCGCTCCCTCAAAATCAAACTCGGCGTAACCGGAGGTCTTCCAATTGTTGATCTTTCCTTCAGCCAGCAAGGAAAAGCGGGTGGCTCTAGCCGATCCACGAAGCTCGCTGAGCTGGGCGTTCGCGGTCCCCGAGAATGGGATTCCCCCGAACGTGCTGTCCACATCGGCGTTTTCGTTGTGCGTCCGGTAGATCCCGGTCATGTCGAAAAATCCACCCGGGGTCAGCGTAATGCCACGAAAATGCAGGGCGGCCGGCGTCTCGGGATCAAAAGGGTTAGGTTCAGCGGCTACGGCTGTCGCACTCCGAGAATGAGGGGCTGGCGCATTTGTGGGTGTGGGTCCGTCCGCAGTGTTGCCGCGCAATCCGTTCATTTCCTGTTGAAGCTGTTGCAAGCCCTGCTCACGATCGAGAAGTTGCTGCTGTAACTCTTGAATTCTCTGATGTTCCTTATCCATCCGTGTTTTCAGGTCGTCAAGTTGTTGCTGGAGCGCGGGGGTGACGGAACTTGCAGCTTGGTTGACAGAGCCGGCGTCTTGTCCCGCGAGACCGGCCGTGACAAGCAGCAAAAATAGCATGGCGAGGGCTTTACTCATGAGTCCTGTCCGTCCCATCGTTTTGTTTTCGTGTCGAAGACTCTTAGGATCGAGACCATTACGATCCAAGTAGCAACGGGTTTGCCATTCTGAGAGAGATGTGGAAGGGAAGAGTAAAGTGCGACAAAAAGCGCAAGGGAAAACTCCTCTTGCGGGCCGGTTCACTGCAAGATCACTCGCAGCCCAGGCGAGCAAACCTCGGGATCTTGCCGATCCCTGTATCTTTGAGATGGAGAAAGGCATTCGTCATGTGCAAGTAGGTCGGTGTTTCGGAGCACTGCATGGAGAGTCAACATAGGGACACAGTGTCGGCATTCGCACTCCAGCGATCTCCAAGAGGAATACTCACGGGACACAATCAACTGAACTGCTAGATAATTGAGTTGAGATCGTTGCAAAACAGCATTGGAAGAGTAAGTGCTTCAGTAAGAGCAGCACGCCCGGAGAAGCGCCATGAGAGCATTTGCACGATACTCTCACTTGCTTCTCCAAGTGTCTCTGGCTCCACACTTCGATGACTATGAGAGTTCCGCACGCTAAGTCAGCTGAGCGACGTCTTGTTTGTGAATTCACAACCATCGAGAGGCTCACACGCACGAGACTCTCGGAGACCCGATGCACTAAAGCGAATTAAGACAGACGGGTCAGATCCGGCACTGTCGTTGTCCATCCTGACCGTGCAATGAGGTCGGATGCTTCCTGGATACAGGAAGCCAAACATCGTCAATTGCGGTCTGGCGACACTTGCCCGGAGACTGGAGGAAGCAGAAATGAGTTTGCCTCAGCGTTCGCTCGGCTTGACTGGAGTTCCAATCACGGTAACCGGATTTGGAGCGTGGGCCCTCGGCGGCGGTGATTGGGCCTACGGTTGGGGACCGCAAGACGATAACGATTCCATTGCGACGATTCGACATGCAGCCGAGCTAGGCATCAATTGGATCGACACCGCCGCCGTGTACGGCTTGGGTCATTCCGAGGAGGTTGTTGGCCGTTTCCTGCAAACGCTTCCTGCGTCCCATCGGCCAAACGTTTTCACCAAATGTGGGTTGATCTGGGATGAGCACAACCCGAAGGCAGAGCCACGACGAGTGCTCAAGCCGGAATCGATTCGCAGGGAATGCGATGCATCTCTGCGGCGACTGGGAGTGGAGCGTATCGACCTCTATCAGTTCCATTGGCCTGATGAAACAGGCACACCCGTGGAAGATTCCTGGGCCGAGATGGAGAGGCTGATCGAGCAAGGCAAGATCCGTATGGCCGGAGTCTCCAACTTCGACGTGCCGCTACTTCACAAGTGCGAGGCGATCAGGCATGTAGACTGCTTACAACCACGTTTCTCGCTGATTCACCGTGACGCCGGGGCCCGCGAGATTCCTTGGTGCGCCGAGCACGGCACCGGAGTGATTTGCTACAGCCCGATGCAATCGGGACTACTAACCGACGGCTTCACTGCGGAGAGTGTCGCGAAGTTCGCCGAGGATGATTGGAGGCGGCGCTCTCCCGATTTCCTGGAGCCCAGCCTGAGCCGCAATCTGGCCTTGAGGGATGCTCTTCGCCCAATCGCACAACGCCACAGTACTACAGTATCTGCCGTGGCCCTGGCGTGGGTGATTGCCTGGCCGGGCGTCACGGGAGTCATTGTCGGTGCACGTTCACCCCAGCAGGTGAATGGCTGGATCGCAGCCGCTAGTCTCGAGTTAACCGCTGTTGATCTGGATGAGATTGCAACCGCTATCGTGCGCACGGGCGCGGGGACCGGCCCGACGGCTCCCCAATTACAACATGTCTGAGTGGGTACTGCCGTGCTGCAGCCAGGCTGTCTTATACGCCCGGCAACAGCACGGTATGTGGACCAGCTCGCCGAACTAGGGGTGAGGTCGGTCGAAAGTAGCGTTTGGTGCCGTTACCAGAACAATATGCTTCACCGCGCACCCAACAGTGCTGAGGATCAACGCGATTAGCATTGCACCGCCATTAATCTTTACTTGAACCATGCTGTTCTACAGATTCAGTTTGTCACCGGGGCGAGTAGACGGCTGCAAGACCTGCAACTCCTTCCATTCGCCGCAGAACAGCCGAGAAGTCCTCTTCATCGTTGTGTGCCAATTCATCTGAATTGACGCGAAAGGCGGCTTCGGTCACAGGCATTGGGACATGCTCTTGTGCTGCCGCCTTCAGAATCAGCTGGAAGTCTTTGTTCATCAAACGCAGCGGAAACTGCGGACTATAGTCGTTGAGCGCTGCCCTCGCGAGCTTTCCCACATGGGCCGGAGCGATCACAGCGGTTTGCGATAGGACTTCGAGCAGCCGCCCACGAGCGAGACCGGTTTTCTCCCCAAGGACCACAGCTTCAGCGATCGCCTGCATGCCAACACCCAACAATGTGTTGACGACCAACTTCATTGCTGTCCCTGAGCCAGAACCTCCCAGAAGAAAGTACTGTTTGGCTACCGCCTGAAATATTGGCTCGGCGGCGTGGAATAGCTTTGGGTTGCCGCCTACCAGCAGCGTGAGGATGCCTTGCTCCGCGGCAGGGGTGCTGCCCGAGATGGCGACATCCAGTACCTCGATGTCATCCCCGGCACCGAGCCGGTGAAGTTCGCGGGAGTGTTCTGGAGAGATTGTGCTCATCTCCAGCACAACCGTTCCTGGCCGCGCGCCAGCAAAAACTCCCTCAGACCCCGTATAGGCGCTCCGAACGGCTTCATCGTTGGTCAGGCACGAAAGAATCACATCGGCAGTGCGCGCCAGATCAAGAATGTTCTTAGCAACGATACCGCGTTGTGCTGCGATGGCTTCTGCCTTGGTGATATCCATGTCGTATACGACGAGATGGTATCCGTGATCAAGCAAACGTTGTGCGATGCGACTTCCCATGTTGCCTAGGCCAATGAATCCGAGTTTTGCTTGATCCGCCGTAAGACGTTTCATAGGGTGTTCTCCGTTATGTTCCTTAGAGTTGGGTATCTCATCGCGAAAGGATTAAGTCACGAAGAGTCCTGTGTTTACTCAGTCATGAAGCGTTGACCGACTTACGATGCTCAATAGCCGTGAACAGGAGCAGTTTCCTTGCCATCATGAAAGATTGTGTCTTTACATCGAAATGCGTGCTGCTAGTGCTTCTACTGTAACCACGCCTGACTGAGCAGGAAGAACACGATTGCGAAGTGACGACGCCTCGGGCCGGCGCAAACTGGTCAGGCTCAAGCCTTCCTCTCTACGTCAGTTTGCGGCCGACCAGATGTCCCCTGGCAATTGAGGAGCATTCCGTGAATCCAAGGGCGACGTCAGCCTTTCGACACCGCCGCCGAGCCGCGGACACTGGGAACGAGATCTTTTCCGCTCGGTCAGCACCATGCTTAACGGCGGCTATGTTCAGAGGCATCGCCGCCGGCGTGGAACCAAACCTGCATCCATGTTGTTCGCTCGACATGTGCCGGAGGTTCGGCGAACAACGAGGTAGTGGTCATGCTCGGACGCAAGCAGTCTTTTACTCAGATCGGGCTTGTTGCCATTGGGGTGCTGCTGGGCTTCCCCCACGCGCGTGCGCAAGCGAATATAGATGAAGTTCACATTGCGCCCAGGATTCAATCCTCACAGCCGCAGCCTCTCAGCGCTGTGGCGGAGGCTCCCACGGCAACCATCCGCAAGACCGTCGAACTGGTGCTGGTACCCGTGACGGTGATGGATGAATCGCACCGTCCCATCACGGGTCTTGAGCGGGAGAACTTTCAGTTGTACGAGAACAAGCACTCCCAGCCGATCAAACACTTCTGGAAGGAGGATTCGCCAGTCTCGGTCGGCATACTCCTCGACGTGAGCAGCAGCATGAAAACAAAAATCGACCGTGCACGGGATGCTGTCATGGCCTTGTTGGAGGCCTCGAACCCGCAGGATGAGTTCTTCCTGGTGACCTTCGCTGATCGGCCGACACTTGTCCACGACTTCACCCAAAATGTGGACGACATTCAAGGCCAGTTGCTGTTGCCAAAGCCGATGGGAAGGACTTCTTTGATCGACGCGATCTTTCTGGCCGTCGACAATATGAAAAAGGCGCGCTATCAGAGGAAAGCGCTGGTGATCATCTCGGATGGGGGAGATAACCGAAGTCGCTATACCGAGCGAGACGTCAAGTCCCTGATCAAAGAGGAAGACGTGCTGGTGTATTCGATTGGTGTCTTCGATACCTCCGTCCAGACTATGGAAGAGTTACTAGGTCCGGAGCTGCTGGCCGAAATCAGCTGTCTGACGGGAGCGAGCTCCTACACTCTCGACAATCCCAACAATCTTCCTGTGATCGCCCAACACATCGCGATCGAGCTCCGCAACCAGTACATTCTCGGCTACCGCCCAGACGGTTCCCGACGCGATGGGAAGTGGAGAAAGATCAAGGTCAAGCTGGCCCTTCCACCCAAACTCCCGATACTTCGGGTACAAGCCAGAACGGGGTACTATGGCCCGCTGTACTGAAGATGAATGGCCACAAACGTATGTGTGGCGAATGGGCCGGCACCGGAGCATCACCTGCCTTGCGCCAGCATCCGAACATACTTCGTGACCGCATCGATCTGATCCTTTGTCAGCCTATTCCCAAAGGGCGGCATATTGTTCTTGCCGGCTGTGATCACCTGCGTCAGGTCCGCAACGGACTGCCTCTGAACCTGCCCTGAGTGCAGATCCGGAACGTGCAGGCTCTTGCCCAACGGACTGCCACGTCCGTCCGCGCCATGGCACGACTCGCAAGCGGTTTTGTACGTACTGGTGCCCGCACTGTTCGCGGGTGGCTTAGATGACGCTGCCGCCAGCTGTGAGACCAGCACGCCGGTGGACAAAGAAATAGCTGCAAAAATGACGAAACCCTTCTTCATGAATTTACTCCCGTCTCCATGGGGAAGCCCAGGATGCACAAAGTGCCCTGTTGTGAATCCCTCTTCCGCCAAACGCTTGCACACGCGTTTCCACTCTGAGTGAACGGTAACGGAGATTGGTAAATGCGACCTCATGAGCACCTCACAATCGTAGCAACCCATCGGGTCGCGAATGCAGAGCAACAGGTCAGTCCACATTTCGACACCGCTGTCCAACACTTGTCGGAAGCGGGCGCCCATCGACGGGATAGTGGCACCGTAACCCCCTGACTGCATCGCATGAGGCAACACCTTCTATAGCTTCGGGTGGCACGCGAAGTGCTGCTGGTTTCAGCGACATGTTCGGAGAAATCACTGAGTGCGGTGTTAATCCCAAACGCTGGCGATCACCCTAACCCGCGTTGTGATCGTAAGTGTCGGTCGTTCTCAGTGGATCATGTGGGCCCGAGCACGCGATTCGAGCACTCGCAAGGGGCGGCGACACAAGACGATTGATAGTGAGGTTAATCGGTCCGACTGGAATTCACGGGTGGCAACGATATGGCAAATGCGATTCAGCTCAAGATAAACGGCGTAGCGCACTCCTTCGACGGTGACCCGGATACGCCTCTATTGTGGTACCTCCGGGATGCCATGGGCCTGACGGGCACGAAATTTGGCTGCGGTGTCGGGCTTTGTGGAGCATGCACCGTACACAAAAATGACGACGCTATTCGTTCCTGTATTACTCCCATGAGTTCCTTAGCGGGAGCCGACATCCGGACGATTGAGGATATCGGTGCCAACGGGCTCCATCCCGTGCAAAGGATGTGGATCGAATTGAACGTTCCGCAATGTGGCTACTGCCAGTCGGGGCAGATCATGCAGGCCATCGCCTTGCTGAAGAGCAAGCCCGAGCCCACCGACGAAGACATTGACGAAGGCATGGCCGCGAACATTTGCCGTTGCGGCACCTATCAACGCATACGCGCTGCAATCAAAGCCGCAGCTAGGGAGTCTCGATGAGCGCGATTGAAAATGTGAGTCGACGTGGGTTTCTCAAGGGCCTCGCTACTGCGGGAGCGCTTGTCTTGGGCGCATATTACGCACCACAAATATTGCGACGCCATGAGTCCGACCATGTGCGTACTGACGCAGATAATGCCACACTTCATCCCAATGTGTTTGTAGGTGTCGAAACAGACGGAACGGTCTGGATTGTCGCTCATCGTTCGGAGATGGGCACAGTAATTCGCACCTCTTTGCCCCTGGTCGTGGCCGACGAACTGGATGCCGACTGGAAGCGCGTGAAACTTGACCAGGCGATCGGCGATTCCCGGTACGGCGATCAGAACACTGACGGCTCGCACTCTATGCGAAGCTTTTTTGACGTGGTGCGCCTCGCTGGCGCTACGGCCCGGCTCATGCTCATTCAGGCCGCGGCGCAGCGGTGGGGAGTGCCTGTCAGTGAGTGCCAGACAGACCTTCATGCGGTTGTTCATTCGTCATCCGGCCGCCACTTGGGATATGGTGAACTCGCGACCGCAGCCTCAAGGCTTCCCGTGCCGAAGAAGAACGAAGTTCAACTGAAGTCGAAGAGCGACTGGCGCTACATCGGCAAGGGAATGACTAGCTACGATCTGACCGATCTAGTCATGGGCAAGACAGTCTACGGGATGGACGCTCATCTCCACGGGATGTTGTTTGCATCAATCGAGCATCCGCCAGTGCTCGGGGGCAAACTCAAAGGGATTAACAATGCCGAGGCCCTGAAGGTGCCTGGCGTATCTCAAACCATCGTCATCGATCCATTCAAGCCCCCTCCGGCATTCCAGCCTTTGGGTGGCGTTGCGGTATTGGCCGATAGTACTTGGGCCGCGTTTCAGGGCCGTAAGAAGCTGAAGCTCGACTGGGACAACGGCCCCAACGAGACATATGATTCCGATCAGTACAAAAAGGATTTGCAGGAAACCGCCCGAAAGCCTGCAAAGGTCATTCGTAGCCAGGGAAACGTGGACCAGGCCTTCACTGCAACGGCCCACACCTTGGAAGCCGATTACTACGTTCCGCTTCTTGCCCACGCCTCGATGGAGCCGTTGGTAGCGCTGGCGGAGTTTAAAGACGGTAAAGTTCACGCTTGGGCGCCTACGCAGAATCCGCAAGCGGTGCAAGCAATCGTATCGAGCGAGCTCGAGATTCGCAAAGAGGACGTGATCTGCCACGTCACGTTTCTGGGCGGCGGGTTCGGACGGAAGTCTAAGCCGGACTATGTCGCCGAAGCGGCGGTCCTGTCGCGCAAGATTGGGCGTCCGGTGAAGGTTGTGTGGACACGCGAGGACGACATCAAGTTCGATTACTACAATGCTGTGGCGGCGATGTACATGAAGGCCGCACTAGATTCCAATGGCAAGCCCGTGGCATGGCTGCAACGCTCAGTGTTTCCTCCGATAACATCCATATTCGACGTCAACGCGGTGTACGGAGATCCAGGCCACCTGCAGCAGGGCTGGACAGATATGCCGTATGACATCCCGAACCTTCGTATTGAGAACGGCCCGGCGAAGGCACACGTTCGCATTGGCTGGCTGCGCTCGGTGGCGAATATATATCACGCGTTCGCGGTACAAACCTTTACCGATGAACTCGCTCATCGCGCCAAACGCGATCCCGCCGACTACCTGTTCGAACTGATTGGCCAACCCCGCACGCTGAATTTCAGCGGAGTTGACTATCCAAATTACGGAGCAGCCTATGATGCTTATCCTTGGGAGACGGGCCGCTTGCGGCGTGTGACGGAGATGGTTGTGGAGAGGTCCGGGTGGGGAAAACGTAAGCTGGGCAAGGGAGCCGGTATGGGAATTGCGGCACACCGCAGCTTCCTCACCTATGTTGCCACCGTGGTTGAAGTAGAGGTGAACGACCAAGGGGACATTCGGATTCCACGCGTTGATACCGTGGTGGACGCAGGGTTGGTGGTGAATCCGGAGGCCACGAAAGCGCAGTTCGAAGGCGCGGCCGTTTTCGGAACCAGTGTTGCCCGAAGCGGGGAAATCACAGCCAAGAACGGCGTGATTGAGCAATCGAATTTCGACAGCTACCCCGTTGCCCGTATAAACGAGGCCCCATATCAGACCAACGTTTACCTGGTTGAGAGTGATGCGCCTCCGGCAGGGGTGGGTGAACCCGGCGTCCCGCCATTTATTCCGGCGCTTTGCAATGCCATTTATGCCGCGACGGGCAAGCGGATTCGTGAGCTGCCTCTCTCACGAACCAACTTGGGGAAGCAATCCTGACGTGGCATCGCCTCTGTTCGCTTTAGAGGTTCTCGGTGACAGCTGTCTGAGTCCTGTCATTCTGAATCCCGTTAGACCCGGTTGACTCAAGAGTGTGCGGGTGTGAACGCAACGAAGATTGGAAACGGATAATTCGGGAGGTTATCGTGAATAAGAAAGAGGTTTCTGCAACAGTGGCCGGAGATGTTTCATTGGGTAAGGAGCTTTCCGTTCATCGTCTTGGCTTCGGAGCGATGCGGCTCACGGGTGAAGGCATCTGGGGTCCACCGAAGGATCGGAGAGCCGCGCTGGCGGTGCTGCGCCGAGCAGTAGAGCTGGAGGTCAACTTCATCGATACTGCGGATTCCTATGGCCCCTACGTCAGTGAGGAGTTGATTGCCGAAGCGTTGTTCCCATATCCAAAGGAACTGGTCATCGCAACCAAGGGTGGCTGGAATCGTCCCGGCCCGAATCAATGGACCCATGACGCAACTCCTGATCATTTGCGTGAAGCGGTGGAAGGCAGCCTCAAGCGACTGAAACTGGAACGTATCGACATTTATCAACTGCACACTCCGGATCCGGTCGTCCCCTTTGAGGCATCGGTTGAAACTCTGGCCGAACTGCGAAATCAAGGTAAGGTTCGGCTGGTTGCATTGTCGAACGTTACCCGGGAGCATATCGACCGCGCGCGCAAGATTGTTCCTATCGTCTCGGTCCAAAACCGATACAGCTTTGCCGATCGTGAATGGGATTATGTCGTGGATTACTGTGAGAGCCATGGGATTGCCTTCATTCCCTGGTTTCCTCTGGGAGCAGGCAAGGTCGCCGGCGAGGTGCTCAACAAAATCGCACAGGCGCATCAGGCAAGCGCTAAGCAGGTGGCACTAGCTTGGCTTCTACGCCGATCCCCCCTCATGCTGCCCATCCCGGGGACCAGTTCGGTCGAACATCTTGAGGAGAACATTGCCGCGGCCACGGTGCACCTCACCGACGAAGAGTACGAAAGACTTGCTGAGGTCCCGGAGTTGGTCGCATCGAGATGAGATACGGTAGCTCCGTCGGGCTTACAGATTCAATGAACCATGCGGGGAATGCCGTGTCTCCGGCTCCCCCGGGACGCACAGTGTGCCCCTTCAAGACGGCCCGAGTTCTGTGCTTTCCTATCCGAGCCACTGTGGGTTCTGGTAGGTGCCGTCGAAGTGGTGGCTGGTTTTGTACATTTCAAAAGCGCCCGCCTGGGCTGCCTTTGCGGTTTTTGCTAAGATTGCCGCCACCTCTTCGTTTCCCATCGGATGAAAACTGCGCGCCGCATTCAAAGCTTGCTGCAGGATCTTAAGGGAATCGCATCCCGTGATTACCACGCTGGTCGGCAGATTCATGGCGTAATGCAAACACTCGACGGCGGTCACGGTTTTGCTCTGCAAAATGAAGGGATCGCCCATGGGCTTCATGGCCAGCACCCCGATGTTCTGCTTCCGCAGAACGGGAAGCACCTTGGCCTCGAAGCTGTTGAAATGGTGATCCATGACATTGAGAGGCATCTGCACCGCATCAAACGTGAATTGATGAGCGGATGCGGTGGCCAGCATCTTTAAATGGATATCGGGACTCTTGTGACCAGTGAATCCGATGTACCGGATTTTCCCGGCTTTTCTCGCTTCTAGCACCGCTTCAAGGGCACCTCCGGCAGCGAAGATGCGGCCGGGGTCGTTATCGCGTATGACCTCGTGAAACTGCAACAGATCGATCCGGTCGGTGTGCAAGCGTTGCAATGAGTCATTGATCTGGTTTGCCGCGGTTGCTCGGTTTCGGCCGTCGATTTTCGTCATTAAGAATGCTTTTTGCCGATAACCGTCGCGCAACGCCTTACCCATGCGGAGTTCACTCTCTCCGTCGTTGTAATCCCAGCAGTTGTCGAGGAAGTTGATGCCCTGGTCGATGGCGGTCCGAACGATGCGGATGCCTTCCTCTTGACTCACGCCGGGCCTCGCTAGGTGATAACCGCCTACGCCCACTATCGAGACTTTCTCGCCCGTGTGACCGAGGGTGCGCAAGGGAAGGCCGTTCTCTGTATCAGCTGCCCACGCTTGTCTGTCGGTTCGTGCGCTGATCATGGTTGCTGCGGCAAGCCCGAGGAATCTTCGTCTGGTAGCCATTGCTCTCACCTCGTCGGTACCTTTGGTTGGGTATGAGACCAAGACGGTTGATTAGGTCAACCAATCGCTTGTCGGCGTCCGCTTCGCGAAACCGCATCGTCAATCACACCTTGAATCGATATTCGCCCCTGCTAGATGAGTTCTTCAGCAGGCGGACTACCAACCCGCACACGGGCCATCAGACCCGGTAAACAACGCTGAGCAACGAGGGGCACCGACTGGATCGCGGAGCCTGACTAAGTTTTTTCGCCGACAGGCTAGGGCTAGCCCCTCGTAGGCGAAGCGCCGTGGAGATGCCTCTTTATTGGTTTACGTTAGCTCGAGAAGGCTCCAGCGGTCCACTGATGGACTAGGTCTGTCGAAATAGGGACTGGATGTCAAAATATGAACTCGGAAACGTGAACTTTATGTGACGAGTGAACGGCGAGAAAGCATCAGGGACGAACTGCGCTCGCAAAATTCGGAACCAACTGCTTGCCAGCGAGGTAAATACCCGTGCTGCCGGAAGGTGGCGATCAAAATGCCTTGCAAAATGGCGGGAATTGCACCTATTGCCAGTGTCCAGGAGGGCATCAGGTTCTTCACTCGTAGAGCAGTTCTCAGGTGGCGCGGCTACAAGGGTGTTGATCTTTGCGCCGCCCCATCTCCCTCGCGAGACGCAATTCGCGGATCGCGACGTGCAATCGAGCCAGTACCGCCGCGCCCATGCCTAGTCAGGACGACGATTTATGGAAGTGTTTCACACCGATTTCCGGATCGAAAGAGCAGTTCGGCTCTTGAATGAAAACTCGTCCCGCACGCTCGCCGATCTTGCCCACGGTTGTACTTTGAGCATATCGCGGTTGAGCCATTTGTTTAAGGCTAAAACCGGGCTCACGGTAGGAAAGTTTCGCCGTAACTGCCGGCTTCAAGAGGCCATGAAGATGTTGGCAACGACTCATATGCCGATTAAACAGATCGCATATGAGCTTGGCTATCATCATACGTCTAGTTTCGTACGAGCGTTTGAGCGTCATACGGGCGTATCACCCAGTGACTATCGAGAGTGTGAAATCAGAGAAAACAGCGCAGCAGTAGCTGCTAACAAAGACCAGACACTTTAAGGAACTGCATTGGACTTTCAGCAAGAGGAGAATGAGTGATGATGGAAAGCCTGACAGCTACTCACGCCGACTGGGTCGTGGCAGTCGCTCGCATTGTATTGGGAATCATATTTTTTGGTCACGGCGCTCAAAAAATGTTGGGGTGGTATGGCGGACCCGGTCTTGCCAGTAGCATGCGCACCTTCACCGAACATCTGCACCTTCCTTCGGCTTTAGCGTTTCTTGTGATCGCCGGAGAATTGTTCGCTGGAATTGGACTCGTCGTTGGGCTGTTCAGCAGAATTGCCGCACTAATCATCGCGCTCACGATGGTGGGTGCCATTGCAACTGTTCACTTCCGTTTCGGCCTCTTTTTGAACTGGTTCGGAAGCCAGCAAGGGCACGGGATTGAATACCATCTGCTGGCGATCGTACTGGCTTTGGTCGTGGTAGTCCAGGGCGCGGGAGCGTTCTCCTTGGATAGTCTTGTCAACGAACATGTCTCCGTATTCGAACGGCCCGTAGCCGGGAACAGGCAATGACAGTGGTCGACCAGGTTGCCCCGAGCACTCACCTTCCGGGCAATCCGCGTTACTGGCGAAGGGATGTGGACGTCCAAAGGATCTTTCCCTGAAACCGTGTCCCGACAATCTTCCCGGGTTAGCGATCTCGGTTTGTAGAAGATCGGTCTTCCGCCAGAAGTACAAATGCTCAGCGATCAGGGTGAAACGGCATGCCGGGATGCCCCGCGCTGGCGGGTTCTGGGGTGTTCACGTCTAAATTGATAACGATCGGATCTTGTCCGTCCCTCA
>Ga0207665_10000668_pt1 | contig 23081 bp, 24 predicted proteins | sample LARL112metaG_FD_184351 | JGI IMG/M metagenome (GOLD analysis project Ga0207665, IMG submission 184351) | Corn, switchgrass and miscanthus rhizosphere microbial communities from Kellogg Biological Station, Michigan, USA - LAR L11-2 metaG... | ecosystem: Host-associated > Plants > Roots >... | reverse complement strand
GTGAGCGCATCCTGCGAACTGTCGATGCCTTCCGGCGCAAGGCCGCCGCTTGCAGCGTTGCCGCCACCAGCGGTAAACGAAGACGAGTCCTTCTGTCCGTCGCCGTGGTCCCAAATGTTGCTGATCGGGAAGGCGATGCGGTTCCACAATGCCATGCTTCGCTCCTAATACGGAATCAACTGAAAGTTCACGTTCGGCGTCCCGGTGACCGATTGCACGAAAATACTCCCCGCGGGCACCGTATTCAGGCTGCTGGCCGTCTCGGTGAGCGAATCGCCGCCGGCCAGCGTCACGCCCTTCTGGACAACCCCGCCGACCGTCGTCCCCAGCGAAGCATCGCCGACCCGCACCTGATCCGAAGCGCCCTCCGGGTCGGGTTGCAGCGTTACCTCGCGAAAGCTGTCCTGCACCGTAATTCCCAGCTGTGTCTGAATCAGATCCAACAGCCGCGCAGCCGCCGTCGTCAGCGCGACCGTGCCGCTAACCGCTCTCCCTACAATTCGTTGTGCCATGATTAGCAACATTATGCACGCAAAAGGAATAGGATGGGAAGAACTGATTCGTGCCACAGGCCCTCACATGGGAGATGTAATCCTGGTAGTCGATGACGAAGTGGTGGTGCGCCGCTACATTGAGCGCGTGCTGAAGAACGCGCAGTATTGCGTGCATACCGCATCGACCGCGGCCGAAGCCATCAGCTTTGCCGAAATCCTCGGCCCTGAGCTCGACCTGCTGATTACCGACGTATTCCTGCCTGAATCCAGCGGAATCGCCGTCACCCACGCGGTGCGCAAGGTTTGCCCCACGGTAAAGGTAATCCTGATTTCGGGCGCATTCATCGACGGCGACGAAACCCCGTTCAAGGTGGACGGCGACTACCACTTGGTGTTGCCCAAGCCTTTCACGGGCGAACAGCTACTCTCCGTAGTGGCTCGCGCGATTAACCAAGGCGATAGTACCAATTCCTACGTAAAACCTACCTAGTACATAATTCGTACTGTATAATACATTCAAAGCGGTAACGCTCCACAGGAACCCTGGTATGAATCCCAACCTAATCGACACGGCCCTCCGGGTCTTGATCCGCGTCCTCACGTCGATGCCCTCTCGCTGGTTCCGCAAGCGCAAGCCGCAAAAACGCAAGCGGAAACGTTAGCCGGGCTGATCTCCCCCCGCTACCTCCCCCTTGCCCATTCCCAGGCCGCAGGCCGTCACCTCCTGCGGTCTGGGCCTTTTAGGGAAGTGTATGAGCCCTTCAACAAACTGCCGCAATCTGATTAAGCGCTTCGAGTCGTTTAGGCCCAAAGCCTACCTCTGTCCCGCGGGCATTCCCACGATCGGCTGGGGCCACACCGCCGGCGTCACGCCGGACGACGTGCAGCAGGGCCGCACCATCACGGAAGAACAGGCGGAGCAACTGCTGGACGAAGACTTGGCGCGATTCAGCGCCGCGGTATCCAAGGCGGTATCGGTAGACCTGTCGCAGTGCCAGTTCGATGCAGTGGTGAGCTTTGCTTTCAACTGCAAGGGCTGGCTGCAATCGACCCTGATCCACAAGTTGAACATGCGCGACTGTCTGGGCGCATCTGCTGAGTTTCCTCGCTGGGTTCACGGCAACGTGAACGGCAAATCCACCGTCCTCCCTGGACTCGTGACCCGTCGCGCTGCGGAACAGGCGCTATTCGAGGCCGCATGAAATACGATTCGCTGCTCTGGAAACTGCCGCTCGGCGTGCTACTCGGCATTCTAGCCGTGGGCGCTTACCTGATGGTAAAGGACGCACCGGCCTGGATGCAGTCTCAGATCCAGCGGGAAGCGGATAAAACCCGCACCGCGACCCGACAGGCGATCACGGAGAATATGCGCCCGATACTGGGTGAGGCCAAGGCGTGGCGCAAGGACACGAATCGGCAACTGGATGATCTGCGGAACACGGTAGACGCCCACGCGACGGATCTCGCAGTCCGAGCCGACAAACAGTTAACGCGAACGAATGATACTATTGCAGGACTGCGCAACGATATTCAACCATCGTTAACGCACGTGGAAGCCATCACGCAGCACGCCGACGAGGCAAGCGCAATCCTGTTCCGCCGCGATGCTCTACCCGCGCAGATGCTCGGCCTAACTGCCGCTGCCAAGGTAACTCTGGGGGAAACGGCACAGACCATGCGGACAGTGCGGGATATAGCAGCTAAGGAAGGCCCCGCAACCGCGAAAGCTGTCCGTGTCGGAGCGGAACAGTTGAGCGGCGTAGCAACGGACTTTCACACGCTTACTACAGACGCGACCAAGCCCATTCCGTGGTACCGGAAAATGGGCAGCATTCTCTACACCGGATCAAAGGTGGTCACTGCACTTCTCTAAAATCGGGCACTGTAATCATTACACTTAAGGCTATCTATATGAAAACAATCACTATTCTATTCATCGCGGCGGTTGCCGCTCTTGCTCAGGACGCCACCACCCCGAGGGGGTACTATGCTGGCGGGGTTAGCGGACAGGGTGCATTTGCTGTACTCGGGACGTATATCGCTCCGAATACATCGGCTTATGTGAACGCGGGCCTCGGCGGCACCATGACCGTCACCCCCGGCATCGTGCGCACCGTTCTCGAAGTAAACAGCCTGCGCGTGAGCGTGCTGGGCGAAGCGGGCGCGGCTATCACGGGCAACACCGGCTTTGCTGGTGCCCTCGGCGGCGTGATCTCCTACGACCTGAGCAAATGGGCCAAGATGGACGGCCTGCGGGCAATCGCGGTCATGAAAGTGCAGAAGACTGGGGATACTTCGTACCCTGTATACGGCTTCGGCCTTAGCAAGAGCTTCTAATGTCTCAAGAACTGCTAATGTCCTGCGAAGATGAGGCGGTATGTCTATTACTGAGCCTGCGGGAACAGATGCTGCGGATCTCGATGGCGCGGACGCCCGAAACGGCAACCTTGCTGGCGATGGAATCGACCGAGACGGTGAACCGTTGCTTGACGCTGATCGGCGCTTCCGAACGTTTGCCCTTTGGTGGGCAGATATCGATTAACTGAGCGCAGCGGACTATTCCTTGGAGAGTCGCTCCAATGCCTCGTAATACTTTGCCATTGAGGCAACGATCGCCGGATCGGGCTTGATGCCCCGCGCTCGCAACGCCGCTCTGACTTTCGGCGTGTTGAGCCGGATGCGTTCAGTAAGCTCCCGCAGCTTTTCATCGCTTCGCAGGCGACATGCGTTCTTCGAGTTCCTTGAAATCGCGTGCCATCGCTAAACAGCTTACCGCCGTTTCTCACGCTATTGTTGAAGTGTGCGGATTCCCGATGCCCAAGTAGCGCCCCGCTGGAAGCGCATACTGCTGTCCGGCTGGGTGTCCTACTTCGGGCTGATGGGCGGTGCCGTGGCGCTCGAATACTTTACGCGACCGTGGCGCAATCCAGTCATCCCGACGCCGTACACGATGTTTTACCTGCTCGGAACCGTTGTCTGCGCTCTGCACGGCTATTGGTGGGGCTTGGCGGCATCGCTTTCCTGGCTGGCCGTCGCAACGCTGATGGGCCATTTCTACTGGCACTTTGAGGTAGAACCGACGCTCCGCGATTATCTGATTCGGTTCGCAGGCCACATCATCGTTCCGATTTGGATCAGTCGCCCCGGTGAGCAGCGCCGAAAGATCCTCGCCGTCATCAGCACGGCCGTCTCGCATGAGTTCAACAATCTGCTGATGGTCATCATCGGGAACTCGTGCCTAATACGCGATTCGCTATCAGCGGATGACCAACAGCGCCTCGATGAAATCCTGAAAGCTGGGGACCGCGCGGCAAAGGTGGTCGAGAACATGCGCCGCTACGCGAACTTGGGTCGCATCTCGCCCGATATGGTGAATATCTCCGAAATGCTCAGCAACATCGAGCCAGCCAACGGGGCCGACGGCAACGGCAAGGTGCTAAACATTTAGTAGGCCACACATTGATAGGCTAGACTGTCCGACACTGCGAACGGAGTACTGGTAGCACTACTAATAGTCAGATATTCCGCGGTCACAGAAAAGGATAATCCCGCCTGCGTCGTCAGGTTCGTCGCCGTGCAAACTGGTGCGTGAGCATAAGATGAATGGAATCGGATCGTGCCGCTAAAGGCAGTCCCGCCAGATCCCACTGTTATACGGCCAGCCGCATCGCTACCATCAATCCTTGGTAATGTGCCGAATCCAGCAATGAGATAAGGAGTGCGAGTTTGCTTGAGCCGAGCATTTCCAGTTGTCGGCGGAAAGATTTGATTGGATTCGTCCCAAACAGGCGGGCTGACTACTGGAATAGATTCCTGCAAATGGGACACTGCCTTCTGCGGATGGCGGCCGGAGGGCGACCATACCATGATCACCAGTATTGCTATCAACGCCCCAGCAAGGAACCCAACGAGAAAACCGAGCGAAGCAACTTCTGTTCTGGTTATGTCAGAGGATTGATCATTCACCGCTCTATTATAGGACAGCGCGTGGGTTTTTGGGAGCAGTTTAAAGTACTAAACATTTGAGGAGCGGAATCCGTCCTGCTGCAATGACTGAAGCGCAATCTGATCCATACGGGACTCGATCTCCTTCGTTCTCTTCTTTGTCTCGGCCCGCTTCAGCTTATTGCGCTGGTAGTTTGCCCGGCCTGTTTTCCTCGTGCAGATCCGGCAGACGTGGCGATCCCCAACCCACTTGGTGCCCTCCATTGAATGCCCGTTCTTGCAGAACTCTTTGTATTCGCCCTTTCGTGGCATATCACTGAATCACCTTCCAATGATCTTGGGTATCGCACCAATACAGCTGAGAAGCCGCCGTGTCCAAGTAGAACGTGCCGCTGGTGGTCGGCGTGCATTGCGCGGGCGGCGCACCGACTCCACTCCCGCCCGTGTATAGCAGGTTGACGGAGATGGGAGCGCCGCTGGGACTGCCGCCACCAGATCCTGTCGGGCCTTGAGGGCCGCTGGGGCCAGTTGCGCCGTTCGCGCCGTTGGCACCCGCAGGGCCGCTCGGCCCGGATGGCCCCGGAGCGCCGTCTGCACCATTTGCGCCCACTGGCCCCGTTACCCCCGCTGGTCCCGGATCGCCCTGCGGCCCGCTCGGCCCCGTTGGTCCGCCCGCTGGTCCTGATGGTCCGCTGGGTCCAGTCGCACCGCTGCCGCTGAGTGTGCCCGTGGCAGGGTCGAACGACAGGCCGCTGAGTGGTATCACGCGGAAGGTCAGCTTGCCGCCGACAGACACCACGCCGATGACGCCGGGACCACTTAATGCCGTGCTGCTGATCGAGACGGTCTGTGTCTGCCCGACAAGCAAATGGCCTAAGTCGATCAGAACCGCCGCTGCCAAGAGTCCGCAGAGCACCTTGGGGATATTGCCCATCCCTCTAGTATCCGATGCAATTCCAAGTCAGCTTGTCCGCAGCCGTGAACGGCGTCGTGCTCGCAATCGTAAGCTGGGTAGTGCTCGCCGTTGCGAACGCGACTAACTGCGTCGTCTCGTTGTTCGCCACGCAAGCTGGGGCGTTGCTCCACGTCGTTGCAAAGTTGATCGTGCCCGTCGCCGCCGTACCGCCTGTACCCACCGTGACGCGCCCACCTGTATCCGTTCCCGCGATTGACGGGGAAGTGCCGAAGCCGCTGGCAATAGTCGGAACTCCCACTTGTATACGGACAAGCGCGGCTGAACCGTTATCCGTCACCGTCCAGACTTTATCAACGGGCGATGCCATACGAGCGCGGCCTGTCCAATTCATTACAGAGGTGGCTCCCGCACTTATAGTTGAACCCGCCGTAATAGATCCGCCAATCGATGCGTTGCTATTAGTGGTGACCACGCCTGAACCAGCTATCGATACCCTAGCGGCTCCGTTCAGCTGCAAGTCAATCAGGTTGCCTGTAAATCCAGATGCGGCGTTCACGGCGAGGCCCGTACCGTTCGTGCTCCAGTTGGCGGATGTCGTACTCGTTGGCTCGATCAGGACATAGGGCTTGGTCGTTGTAGCGCTGCCGCCTGTAATCCATGTGCCCGTGGCTGTGACGCCCGGCGCTGAGAGCGCGCCCGCTACGCTGTCAATGAGCCGCCCCGTGAATGTAGCAACGGTAGAGGTAAGCGTGCAGGTTGTGCAGGGAGTATTAACTGATGTAGTGCCCGTGGCCGCTGCCATCGCGGTGTCGGTCAATCCGGACAATCCGGGACCAGTCGCGCCGGTTGCCCCGGTCACGCCTGTAGCACCAGTTGCACCAACAGCGCCAGTGACTCCGGTTGCGCCCGTAGCCCCGACTGCGCCCGTAACGCCAGTGGCCCCTGTCGCGCCAGCCGCTCCCGTTACCCCCGTGGCTCCGGTTGCGCCTACGGCTCCGGTTACACCAGTTGCGCCCGTGGCTCCAGCGGCACCCGTAACACCCGTCGCGCCAGTAGCGCCAACTGCACCATCAGCTCCTGCCGTTCCCGTGGCTCCCGTGGCCCCTGCTGCTCCCGCAGGCCCTGAAGGGCCGGATGGTCCCGTCGGCCCGCCCGCAGGCCCAGTGGCCCCCGCAGGGCCTGTAGCGCCCGTCGGGCCGGTTCCCCCGCTGCTGCCGCTGCCGAACGCCGTCCATGTGTTCGCCGCCGAACAGTTGTAGTAGGTTGTGGACGACCCCGCCACCAGCGCATACACGTCGCCTGTCCGAAAATTGCATGTCGCAGGCAGCGAAGTGCTGTAAATTACATGCCGTGCAGTATTGCTCTGGATTTGGCCCGATAAAACTGCGGGAAGCATCCCACAAAGAATAAGGATCGTTATGCGCACGGCTGTTTGAACCTCGTATGATAAAGAAGCGCCCTAGGTGGGCCTAACCACCCAGGGCGTAAGCACCGATCTATTAAGGAGAATCGATGCCCAAGTCTCAGAATAGAGCATTTCCTGCCAGCTTCCCTGAAAGAGAAGTGCAGCGCTTTTGGGAAAGCATTGCGAAGGCCGAACCGGATACTTGCTGGAACTGGGTAGCTAGAGGAGCCAGTAACGGATATGGAAGGCCCACAATTCGCGGCCAGAAATGGCTGAGCCACAGGATGGCGTTTTTTCTGGTGAATGGCGTAGACCCCGGAGACCTTTGTGTATTGCACCAATGCGACAATCGCCGCTGCTGCAATCCTAAGCACCTTGCGCTGGGAACACGAGCGGATAATAGCGCACAGGCGGTTGCGCACAGCATCGCATGGGCGAACCGACACAAGAATTCCGCTGAACGTCACTGGAATTTTAAACTGAGCTTTGCGGATGTACAGGCGATCCGTCAACGATACGCGCAAGGCGGAACATCGTACAAGAAACTCGGGAAAGAGTTCGGCATTGCACACAGCTATGTTAAGCGACTGGTTCATTTCATGTTCCGAAAGGAATCATAATTTCCTCAGTCCGCCCCCTACCGCACCCGGATGCTGCTTGCGCCACGTCCGCACGGTAGTCGCCGCCGCAGGCGCAACCTCGCGCGGCTGACTCAGCTTTTCCACCTGATCGGAGAGCGCATCAATCCTTCGCTTTACCTCGTTCGGTAAGGCTTGGTTTTGGAAGGTTCGCGGACCCAAACTTGTTGGCATATTGGAACCAATGATAACCCCTTTATCCGGGGCCGACCTGACTTCCGGTGCCTTCGGGACACCCGCTAGGATTCGTCCCCGAAATCGTGATGCTGCAACTCAGCGTTAGCGTCTCGGTTTCCTCGTGCGGAATCTCCAGCGAGAAGGTTTGCCCCGTAATCCCCATCGTGATGGCGAACACCCCCGCGAGCACCGGCGTCCCGCTGAGCACCCCATCGCTTGATAGCGCCAAGCCGCTAGGCAACGGCCCGCTAAGCAGCGTCCACATGACCGGATCGAGCACCGCGCTCACCGTAAACGTGTGCGCGTAGGGCGTCCCCACGACGCCGACGGGAGGGTTGTTGCAATCCGCTGTAATCCCCACGAGCGGCCCGAATCCCGATACGCGCAGCACTGCCGGCGTCGAGAGCGTCGAGAAGAACTCGCGGAACACCCGCGCCGACGTGTCCAGCGAATCATCCACTGCCAGTTCGGGATTATCCACGCCTGGAATGCCGAACAGTTCTACCAGCGCCGTGGAGGGGAACGAATAGCGGTGGCTTCCGTCCGAGTAGTACGCGCGGAAGTACAGGCCGTAGGCGCGAAGGTTGTCCAGCCCGATGCCAGGAATCGCACCCAGTATCATGAACCAGAGAATCGACCCCGAAACGTCAATATCGGTCCCCGAAACGGTGACGGCAGGAATCGTCAAGTCCCCCATCAGGTTGATCGGATAGGTGAGCGTCGTCACCGGCAGGCTCGTGCCGTCCAGATAGATTTGCCACGCATCGCCGGGGAAGACGCCGCCCGGCGTGTGCAGCGCCGACCCCAGCCAGATGTTCGCAACTCCGTTGTAGTCCGTCCAATCGAACGATACCCAGTTCACGACGGCCAGTGAAACCGGCGTGGCTTCATCCGCGGGGCCAGGACGGAAGTAGGCCAGCTTGTTGATCCAGGTATGCCCCGCAACGCCGTCCGCGGTAGCCGTGACTACCATCCGCAAAAAGCGGGGTGGAGCCGCACCCGTAACGAAGAACAGCCGCGTCTCGTAGTCGAACCAGGAGACTTCCCCCGTGACGGTCGCTATGGCCGTGAAGCTCAGCCCGTCGTCGCTGCCCTGAATCGTCCAGTCCCGCGGCGCGTTGTTCAGGAACGAGCCTGTATCGGCGCGGACGGTGTACGCGATCACGTTCTCGCGCCAGCCCGAACCCACATCCAGTTGAACCCAGCCGCCCAGATTAAACGCGAAGTTCCCGAGAGGATCAGAAGAGAACAGCCGGTAATCCGCGCCGCCGACGCCTCCCGATTGCGAGACAACGAACGGCGGATGGCTGTTCTCGCTCGTCAGGTCGTGCGGCCCGATATCCGGCCCGACCGCCACGTGAACGGTATACGGGCCGCTCGCAGTAGCCAGCACCGCATCCGTCACCTGAACCGTAACCGAGAAATCGCCCGTCGATGTGGCTGTCCCTGAAAGCGTCCCGCTGGATGCCAGCGTCAGCCCCGGCGGCAGACTCCCTGCCGTGATCGCAAAGCTGTAGGGCGCAGTCCCGTTAATCACCCCGGCGATCGGTTGCGAATAGGGGAAGTCCAGAGTCGCCGTCGCCGGATTGCCCGGCACCAGCGTCAGTATCAGCGGCGTCGGGAACGCGACGGCCACCATCGGGCAGTCGTCCGCGCCGTTGCTCAACACGTTGATCTGCGGAGTCTTGGAGCCGGACGCGCCGCCGTCCCCGTATTGCATCCCGATGGCGTCAGAGCCGTTCGCCTGCGCTGCCATCGTATACCCAGGCCCCGCCGTAAACGTGTTGTCGCCGTGAAAGGCGTGCGCTACGGCAACGATCAGCGGCGTGTTTACCGTCGTAGTAAACGTCACGCTCGCGGGCGTGGCATTGTTGTACGAACTGCCGCTGGAGTTCTTCGGCAGCGTGGGGCCGCTGTATTCCGAGATGACGATGCCCGAGGAACTGCCGAACGTTCCCGAGAAGGTTACCGTATTCGCGCCGCTCCCCGCAGCAATCCCAGCCCACACCGCGAGCTTATTGGTGCCGCCTGTATTGGAATCCTGAAGCGTGTAAACCGTGCCGACGGTATCGGCGACCGTAAGCAGCGCCGGGTTTGCGCTCTCGCAACCCCACGCGACGACGATCAGATTGCCGGAGGTGACAGGACTCGTGAACGCCAGCGATGCGGAGTTGACTGCGGCTCGCGCTTGGCTGAACGTGAAGGACACTAGATGTCGGCACCCGCGCCGTTGCCGCCCTCAAAGCTCGCGTCTCCCCAAGGCCGCTCTACGAGGTATCCGCCGTCGCTCCCCCATTGCTTGAGCCGGACTTCCGAATCGTTGCGAAAAATTCTGAAAGGCACACAGGACGTGAGCGCGTAGCTGACCAACTTGCCCTTGTGCGGCTGATGCGGCACGGGCGGCTTCTTTACCAGCCCCGCGGTTTGGGGAATCAGATACATCTGCACGGTGCCGTCGTCGTACGTCACCTTGTACGTCACTGTGTCGTAGGACTGTAGGCACGGATACGTCCATCGGTGATGCAGGAACCCGCTCAGGTTGTGCGACGTATTCATCGTGATCCAGTTCTTTGCCAGCGGCGGCGCGGGCCTCCAGTGCCAGCGGATTTTCCACGGGCCGTTATAGCGGATCGGAATATCTGGAATCGTCCGAAGTTGGTACGCGATTACCGGAGTTGCTAGAGAATAGGCCACCATCAGGTCGGTCGCGTGGTTGATTTTGGTAAAGACAGCTGAAGCTGCACCGCCGTCAAATTGGATCGTGAGCGTTAGGTCTTGGCCTCCGGTGTCAGCCCACAGCGTAAAGCCCTGTATGAATTTCGGCCCCTGGTAGCCTAAATCCGACCAATCCGAATACAGCGCCGCGAGATCGGGCCTGTCGTCCGAAATCCAGCGGGTGCTGTAATGTCTCCAGTTACCCAGAGGTATAAGTCTTATTTCTGTCGAGACAAAAAATTCTCCAAAGGAATACGCGACCTGTTTTCTGGTTGCGTGCATCACATTCAGCGTGCGAATCGTTGTACCTGTTTCGTCCACTACGAGAACCGTAATCGCCGCCCCCGCAGTATCAGCGTCGATCACGCATCCACGATATGACTGCGGGTATTTTTCTGCGGGGGTGTAATCCTCTGCCCAACTCGTGTACTCCGGATGAACAGTGAAAATCCATTTCAGGCTCCATACTCCGGTATTGTCAAAATACCGAATATTGTTCCCCGTCGGCACGAGTCGCATTTCGTGGACCTTCGGCGGATTCACGTTCTCCAGATAGGTAACGGGGTATGGCTTTTCCAACTGGCCCGCATGGTTCACTGTGAAGGTTTGCAGCACCACGTCGCCGTCGATGCGCAGTTCCACCGTGACATCATTACCCTGCGTGTCGCCTTCGAGCACAAAGCCCATCAGGTACTTCGGCTCGTGGACTCCGCCATCCGTAAAGTGCTGGACGAACCTGGTTTTTTCCGGCTCCGGAACCCACTTCCAAACGATGCGGAATAGCTGCCAGTCGTTCGGGTCGGTCGGCACGGCCCGCATCATGTGAGTCGTGTACGGCGTCGGGAAGTAGTAAGCCTTGATGCTTTGCTGCGCGTGCTGCACATCCGTCAGCGTGGCGATCAGCGTGCCGTCGTCCGAGTAAATCGCTACGGTTCGCGTCGAGTTGTCCGTGTTGGCTTCGATAAGGCATCCATAGAGCCATTTGGCACCCGGATTCCCATCATCTTGCCAGTCCGTAGCGCGGAGTAGAGTTCGATCAGGCTTTGGTATATAGCTAAGCTCATAACCAAAGATCCGTCCGAATCCATTCCAACGGAGATCAACCGCCATGTTGATGGCGAAGGCACCCAGACCGGAATTGATATCAATAGGCGGACGTGCCGCATCGCGACCTCCCGTGAACGCACCGGAGCCGAAGACGGGCGTTACCCAATCGTCTCCGAAGAGCGCGGCGAAGATGGTGGTGTTTCCGGCGTCCACGTCGATGAAAGCGTCGCCCCAGAGTTTGACACTTCGCAAGTCTCCGGTGTCCTCTGCGCGAGTTCGTACAGCACAGTGAATTGGTCCATTGGTATCGTTGTCACCGCCGCTCGTACTTGAGAAGAATTGGATTGTTCCGTCGAAGCAACCCACCAATAGGGCAGTTGAGCCATCTTTTTCCTCCTGATAGTGCATGATGACCGACGGGCTGTAGTCGTCAAAGAACCATCCCGGCTCCGCCGTGGCGTCGGCCTGCGGAGACTTCCAGCACAGCGACTGGTGCGCGGAGATCGGGGCCAGCCCCGCCGCCGCGTAGTCGAAGTACAGCCAGCCGTTGCGCGTCCACGATAGCCGAAGGAACTCAGGCTGCGTGATATCCGGCGGGTTATATCCATTGACAGCAAACCCTGACTGCCCATCGTGAGGCAACAAAGGATATAGGTCTTGGCCGCTGAGCGACTGTGCCGGCCCCAAGTCGGTCGCCATCACGCCGTTGCGGCTGAGGAAGTAAATCACCGGCCCGACCGCGTAGGCCCACGGCGACAGCACCCCCTGCCCCACGTTGCCGATGGTGAACTGGTACTGCCCGCTGCCCGTGCTGCGGCCCAAATAGAACCGCTCGCTCGAAAAGGCCACGACGTAGCCGTTGTACGCTAGGACTCCCGTGAGGGCTTCGGCCGCCACGTCCAGGAAGTTGCTCGTACGCGCGGAATCCGGGTCTTTAGGGTTCGTCCAATAGATACGACCGGGATTAACGCGATCGCCACAACCAAAAATCGGAGCAGAGTCGTCATACGAGTTCGCTATGTACGGAAGCGGGTTGCCCCAGGTGGTCGGCGAGCCGCACTCGAAGGACGAACCGGCCGGCACGAACCCCAGCGAATCCTCCACCTGGAACGTACTGCCGGATGGCTGTCCGACCACAGTGGTTGTGATGCCTCCGATAGTGACCAGTGTGCCAGCGCAAAGTTTAGATGGAAGGTTATTCGAGGTGGCATAAACGGTCGTTCCTACAGCCCCCGCTGTGCCGACAATCGGCAATTGCTGGACGGGCCACAGCGGCCACACCCCGATATCCAGCGGGTCGCCCAGCCCGTCGTCATTCACCACATCCGTAAAGTTGGTCGTGACGTTCGCGAGCGACCCGACAAACCGCGGTTCTCCCGTCACGCTGCCGCCCACGCGGGCAATGTCGATCAGATCCACCTGCGGATCGGTGCTCGCAACTACCCCGATTTCCATCGCCTGCCGCTGCGGGAAGTAGCCGTTGCGCGTCAGCGGGCTGGTGGAGCTAATCGCCCCCGTAATGCTGCTGCGGTAGCGGTAGACGTAGCGCATCGGGTTCAGCGGATTGAGCGAAACCGGCGCATCCGGTCCATACGTGCCCGCGATGTACCACGAACTGAACTTGGCGATTACCGTCGCCGTTACGTCCATCTCCAGCCGCAGCGCCTTTACGTCCGCGAGCGTCCTAGAGGGGTCGTTTCCAACCCGGATAAGCCCGCCGATGCGGATAAGAACTTCGACCCATTGGCTGGTGGCGCTATAGCTGGTGAACGCAAACGTCGTCGCGTCCGTCGGGACGGTCCAATCGAGCGCAGGAGTTGCAGCAGCAGCTTGTTGGATTGCCGCAAGCTGTGTAGCGCTGTCTCCACTAAGGCTCGCTCGCGCGGCTGCAATGACCTCTTGCGTGATGTCGGCATATAGGTAATTCTTCGAGAAATCGTTCGTTGTTGCATCAATATCCAGCATCAGGCGAATGGCCGCGACCTCGTTCAGCTTGTCCATCGCGACCGAGATGTGGATGTAATCGTCGCCCGTAATCGCCCGTCCGCCGATCTGCGACAAATCCAGCGTGGCGGACTTCGTCATGTTCCCCGTGCCGACGGTCGACGTGAAACCGACGTAGTTCCCCGTCACCGCGTCGCCCGCAACGTGAGCATTGGCGAAGTACGCCCGCGCCGTCGCATATGACGTGACGGTTTCGCCAGCAACGTGAGTAGAGACAGTCGAGCAGCGGAAGGAGAACGAGTTGCCCGGCCCCGTCGCCACGCTCAGCACCCGCACGTCTTCCGTGCCGATCGTAACGATGCCGTCCTGCGGAAGCGCCGCCGTCTGCGAGTCCAGCACCACGCAGCACAGCCCCGTCGAACCCGTGTCGTACTGAATCGCAGCGACCGCCGTCGGCGTGTTGAAGCCTGCCGGAATATACTCCTGCACGAGCGACGTTTCGCCGCCGACAATGATCTGGATGCCGCTTCCAGCCCAGTCTGAGGGGTTATTGAACGTGAGCGATACCCACGAAGGCGCTGCGCCGTTGTCGTAGATCAGCTTCGAGATGGTGGTTGCCGCGGGAACCCGCGTAGCCGCCGTGACCGCGCTGCCCGTTCCGCCCGCAGTCCAGCCCGTCGTCGCGGACAACGTGTCGATCTCGCGGCTCGCGGGGGACAACGCGAGGTTGATATCCGGCTCCACGAATGGCGGCTCGATGCCGATGCCGTACACGGTGCCGAAGGCGTCCACCTTGCGCGTGCGGGCTGAATCGCCGACATACAAATATGGCCTGAGCGATTGCAAGGGCTGGTACGAGGCGAACGACAGCGGATTGCCCGAGTACCCCGAGTCCACGAGCGCAGCGGCTCCGGGCGGCGCACTCAGCCACAACTTGCCCGCTGTGTCGCCCGCGAACAGCGGCGCGATACCCGATACTTCGTCTTGCAAAACCTTCAAACTGACGACCGGATCTGCACCGAGTGTGTCGGACAGTTCTATCGGCGGGCGGCACTGGAGGGTGCCCGACAAATCCGGGCGCACATTGTTTGCGATGCCGAGCTTGTTCTTGGGGATTTGATCGACTGACGAATTAAGGCTTAACCCGCTGGTCGCAAACCGTGCTTGATACTTTTGGAATTGGGGTTCAGCAGGCATCAGGCCCTCTTTTGTTCAAACGGCTTAACGGTGGCATACCAGTCAGGCCACGGCATCCGTTCATTGAAGCGCTTCTGAATCTCCCTTTTAGATGGGAACCCGCGCGGAGTGGGATTGGCGGTGTGCCCTTCTGTATTCGGCTCTAGGCCCGCAATATACATTGCCTGATCCAGACTGCCAAAGCGCTGCACAACCGCGTGGTATATGCCCGCGTCTCGCAGGTCCACGACAGTCGGAGTATGGTGCGATAACGCTGCTAGGAATTGGATACGGAACAAAAGTTGCGCCGCGCACCGACCACGGGCATTCTGCATTTCAACGGGTCGCGGCCCCAGCCGCTGAACTTGCCTTTGTTTTCGCGCGTCGCTGAGCACCGCTAACGCATGTGGCGCAATTCCTTCGCCGCGTTTCGTCCGCTGAACATATTGCACCCGATGTAATTTTCTGGTCCTAAAGCTAGACAGGGGAGTTTTGGCGCTCAACCCGTGGCGGCGATTATAAGCCACACGACTAAGTTTATGCTTCTTTATGTGTGCGCCTAATCCCCCTGTCCATTCTCCGCATTCGTGGCACCGCATCGTATCGTCGGCGCTGTTATACTCCAATGCCCCTAGAATGGACCGCCCCGAACGCATGAATGGCGCTTTGTCTTCGTAATCGAAGATGTGCCCGCGAATGATTACCTTTTGCAAGCCTCACGTCCCCGTGATTCCGATTACGGTCCAGTGCGTGCCGTCCGACCACACGAGCGCCGGACTCCCCCCGCCGCCGACAACAATATCTTGAGCCACCGGCGTAGCCGCGTCGTTCACGACCCGCGTAGCGCCGAAGAACAGCGAAGCCGAGGGCAGATCCGCAACGGCGACGGCACCAGGCGAGTTGCCGGGATTTCCCGACGTGCCCGCGCTGAAAGTATGGGTCGTCGTGTCGTAATTAAGATGGATGCCGCCCGCATCTGGCGCGTCCGGTAGTTCCGTCCACACGCCCGTCGTGGGACTCGTCAGGATCAGGCACTTGTCGGCCGCGGGAGTTCCCGAAATGCTGATGCCTTTCAGCTTGTTTACCGTCGGGTTGGGGAATGTGCCGCTCAGGTCGCCGCCCGCCGCGCCCGAGGGAGCCACGCTGGGCGTTCCCGGCACGTAGGCGCTGCCGCTCCAGATCAGGATGTCGTTTGTCGAAGGCGTGTTCAGGCTGATTGTGCGGCCCCCGATCTTGACGACCGAAGGAGCCGCACTTCCGGCAGCCGACAGCAGGTCGCCGGAGAAGGCGGGCAGCCTGCCAGCCGGAAGAGTGCCAGCGTTAATGTTCGCAGCGTTCAGCGCGTTAGTCGTGGCCGACGCCGCAAGGCCTGAAATGTCCGAAGCCGAAGGCGACGACAGGTGCGGCACGCCCGCGGTCGAGATCGAGTCTACCCACTTGCCGCTGATCTGGTTGACGGCCTGCACGCCGCCGAGGGTCGAGGTCGTGGGGTTCGGGAGCCGCGCCGCGTTGAGCGTCCCCGCAGTAACATTGGCAGCATTCGTCGTATCAACCGTTGCGCTCGCGGCAAGCCCGCTTACGTCCGAAGCGGTTGGCTGTGCGGCAGTCGGCACGCCGCTTGTGCTGACGCCCGTCAGAAACTGATGCGTCACCGCAGCGTGGCTTTGAACGCCGCCCAGCGTGCTCGCTGTCGGGTTTGGCAGTCGCGCCGCGGGGACCGTGCCGCTTGTCAGGTTGCTCGCGTTCAGCGCCGTGCCGTCGAACAGCGCCACGTCGAACAGCGTGAACGGCGACGTAATACCCGCGCCGCTGAACTGGATATCATACCTAGAATTTTGAGCCCAGAATTGCCACTTGCCCGTCGTCGCATCAGCAGTGAACGGGTTCGCGAGCGGCGTCCCGATGTTGTCGGAGTAGATCGTGCTCAGCGTCGCGGTCCCGGCATTGAAAACCGAAACGGTGCAGCCGGGGTACGAGCGCAGCGTCTTCGTGGTGGACGACACGCCGTTCGTGACGACTACCTGCCCCCCGAGTTGTACGTAACCTTGGGCCGAAGTCATACTGTCAATGCCTGCGCTCCGCTGGGATCTGCCTTGATCCAAGCATTACATTGGAAGCAGCGCCACCCGTCCGTGGTCATCGTCCATCGATGGTATCCGTGACAGGCGTCAGTGCTGGACGCGGTTGTGGTTATCGCTGCTGGTCCGCAGTAAGAGCAATACCCATCCTGCGGGTACTGCTGGCTATGCTTCAGGCACGTGATCATGCCGCTACCTCGTCGCGCTCGGGATGCTCAATCTCCGGTTTGCGACCTTTGTCCTTCAGCATATCGGGCATGAGTGAGTTTACATCAATCTTGCCGTTGATTTCCGCTGCCAGTCGGAGGAATCGCTGGTGATTCGGCATGGTCGCCATCCACTCCGCGCCGCCCATCTTAAAGCTGGCCTCATGTGCCGCTTCGTCCAGCAGCACGTCGAGGATATCCTGTGACAAATCCACCACATCGCTGTCGCTCGCGGGAATCTGTGCGTTCGCAACCACGTCCACGCTGACACCGTACGGGCCGTTGCCGTCCGCTACGGGGGCCAGCCCGACCATGTTCAGCCCCGCCAGAAACAGGCCATCCGGCACGCCCGCCGTATTCTGCCAACTCGGGTTGAACTGATCCGTCTCGGGAACCGTCCCGATTTCCACAGAAACCCCGGCCACCTGCGCCTCCATGCAGGTCGTGAATACCCGCGCCAGCGTCACGCCCTCTGCGTACCGCTGCTCGCAGTAGTTCGACCGCTGCGCATCGCGGGCGTACAGGTCGCGATTCAGCAGATCCGCGAGCCCCCCCCAGGCCACATAGGCCGCGAAGTCGTCCGGTACTCCGACAAGCACCCCGGACCCGCTGAACGTAGCACCGGAGTCCACGCTGAGAAGGTCCAGAGTGCCGCTTGCGCTCGGAGGCGGCGCAACCTGGATAACGAAGGGCGGCGTCACACTCGAAGAGTATTCCTGCGGGTCGCCGGCGGTTTGCGACCAGCCGACCGAATAGGCGTTCAAACTCGCTTCGTCCTCGCGTGACAACATCGTGTACAGCCCCGATGCCGTATCCCGCCACGCGAGCCGCCGGATGTCGATCACAGTGGAAGGCAATGTCAGCCGTCCAGCGCCGCCTGAGACGGTCGAATGCCGCAGGTAACAGCCAGTGTCGCTCAGGAACTGGTCCCTGCGGCGCTGCAAGGCCCCCAGCACGTCCGCCAGCGTGAACTGATCCGTCCCTGTCCACGGCACGCCGGGAGGCTCCAGCAGCCTGTATTGGATGGAATTGACGAGATTCAGATCCGTTACCGTCTGCTGGAGCGACCCGCCTGCTAGGGAAGTCGTCAGGTCGTACCAGAGAGTCCCGGCAGAGGCCGTAAACGTGTCGCGCTGCCGGAACCACATGGTGGCGCTCTGCCACGTCCGCAGCGCCTCTGTCAGATAGATGCGGAGTTCCGCTTGCGACCAGAACTGAAACAGGTAGCCCGGCGTCTGGTCATACAGACGGCGGGAAAGCTCCGTTATCAGACTGCCGAAGGTGGCTGGCATAATTTGGCGGGGGGTCCCACAGTTACCCGGTTAGGCGACATGGCCGACCCTTCGCACATTTGGCACTAGCAACCAACTGCGCATACTGCAAAGGCTGTGACTTACCCATTCCTTATGCCTGGACGCCAGGGATTCCGATACGTGGCTGGCCGTATCACAGCCCTTTGGACTCGCACCGAAACGAATGGACTCGCTCATCTCAACCCCCCGAGGGCGTTAGCCCCGCGATTGTCGGACCATTTATTTGGTCCTATCCTTTAATCCTTGTACACCGCGAACGTCCCCTGCGCCAGCGTCTTCTCCATCGGCGTGCTGACTGGCATCGGCTTGCCGGGAACGTCCGTAAAGAAAATCTCGCGGGGCGCGTCCTTGCCCACGTCGCGCGGCTTGCTGAGCAGCGGCGTGGTGTGGTGGTCGTAGGTTCCGTTGTTGCCCTTGGCGTGCGCCGACGGTGCCTTGCAGCCGCAGTCGAACGGGGTCGAAAGTGGTCCTTTTGTCATGATGCCTCCTGTGCCATTATGCGCCTATTTGTTAGTCCATCACGATGACCTTATTCGGCAGTATCAACTCGCCTGCATCACGCATTTTTTCAGCGCACGGAATGCAGACTTTCTGGAAACCGCCTTCAGTCTTTACGTAGGTGCAGTATTCGTCCTGCCCGCACTTCTTGCAAGCCGACTTAAAACGTTGCGGTCTACCGAGTGGAATCACATTGGCCCCCAAGGCGCGTGGGTCTGCAACCAGTTCGCGTCCCACGGATACCCGTACTGCTGCCCCTGCCGGATAATCCCGCTGACGAAGATTTCCTTGTCCTGCCGCCGCGCCCGCGACAGATCGTCCACGTACTTCTTCGAGTGCATGACCTTATTGCCTTCCCAGGCCACGCCGCGCAGTTCCTTGAAGCGCCCCACGTTCTTCGACGCCCAGTCGCAGGCGTAATAGTGCGAGCGCTCGATTAACAGACTGCTCGGGAACGTCGCGGGAAGATCGGCAGCATTCGTCAGATTGGTGCCGCGCTCCTGGAAGATGCAGTACAGCCCGTAAGCGTTCTGCGGACTCGGCCACAGTTCATGCACGGGCCGCCCCGCCGCATCGGGCAGGTAGGCGGCCACGTGGTACGGGTCGCCCGTTGAACTCCGCTGCGGGTCCATCGCGTTCAGCCACTCCTGCGTCCGCGACAGGCGCTCATTCACGATGGCGTAGCCGATCAGCGGATTGGTAATCGTGGTGTAGCGCAGAAAGTCGGTCGAAGGTGCCGCATAATACACGCGGTAAACGGTGTACGGCTGAGCGGCCCCGCTGGCGTCCTGCCAAGGGATATCGACCGTCATCGTGCCCAGCCCCGCGCTCGGAGAGTTCATCGTCCACGTCAGGATGTTCGCGATCGGCCCCGCGCCGACCTTGATCTGCCGTCCCGTGCCGAGGTTGCTGCCATTCGCCAGCGGGGGCGCCGAGGAAACCACTGCGTCGAGCGCCGCCGCTGCCGTCGCGTCTGCCACGATATCGGCAGCGAACTTCGTCACCGTCACGCTGCCCGCCGTAATGATGGGCGGCACCGTCAGCACGCCAAAGCCTTGCAGGAAGCTCCACGGCCCCGCGTCCCGAATGTCGCTCCACGCACGGTTGACGAGGATTCGCGCCAGCGTCCCCGGCATCTTCGGGTACGTGCCTTCGAGTTCCCGCCAGTAGTCAGCGAATGCCATGCTTCTTTATCTTGCGTTGAAAGCGCCCTGCTCTGTGCCAAACAGTGCCCGGATGCGCAGGCCCCACGTAGCATCGCGGAGAAGCAAACGGATGGACAATTATGTTCCACAGCCACTTGCGGCCAGCGATATCGAACGGAAATAGATTAGCAAAACCCAGGTCGCTCATCTCTTATGCCTGTCTTCCCACAACGTGACCGTCTCCCGCAGATCTACGTAGCCCTTGTCCAGCAACTGCCGCAACTTCAGCATACGGTAATCTCCCGCCTCGGGATGCCGCAGCCACGCTTCCACTTCGGACAGCGCGGCTGCGAGTTCGGCATCGGTCATTGCCTTTCAACTGGCGTTGGTAGCCCTTCGCCCACGTACTCGAACTTGCTCTCGAAATCCCCACGCGCAATGTAGCAGGGCCGAACTGTACCTGCCCACTCCTCTTCAACGCGCAGGGGAATGTAAATCACGGCCTGCTGCCCTGTGTAATGCTCACGCGCCAACAAAAGAAACTGATAGAGTTTGCCCGTGCGCTTTTTGCGATAGACGCCAATTCTCATAACAAAGGGGCTGGCGTGCTGATGCCTGCCTGACGGCGCTCTATCATCAGCCACGTCTCGTACACGTGCCCTTGCGGGACGCCAGCCTTGATCAATTCTACACTACCTGCCGATAACCGTCACCCGAACCGTGCGGGCGCTAAGGTTTGTCGCACCGCCCAATTCGCTGCCGCCGAACGAAGTCCACCCCAAAATGCCGGAAGTGACTCCGTTATGCGACGCCGAAGCCGGAGTCCAGAATGCCGTGTATTGCCCGTCGTCCGACACCGAGCACGATACACTCTCGATGTACTTCATTCCGAACTGGGATGCGAGAATCGTTTGCCCCCCGGTCGGCGGAGAACCCGTTGTTATGGTCGTATACGATGTCGGCCCCGTGAGCGCACCTACCGCCAAGCGCCGATTGCCGATGCTGATGGGATAGTCCGGTAAAAGCGTGAGCGTGTTCGCTGCCATTCATCCCCCTTACGGCTGCTGCCGGATTGCCCACAGGTCGATAGTCGAAGGCGTGCTGCCGACCGCCGCCGTAATCGCGGTGCCCAGCACCGAACGCTCCTGCGCCGCCGTCAGCGTGGTTTGCGCCACGTCGCAGGTGCCCACGGTGGACGCCGACTGATCCACGATGACCAGATCGCCCGCTGCCGGGGTTGCCGGCGTCAGCGACGACTTGAAGTTCACCGTCGCCACGCCGCTGATCTGAATCCAGCCGTAGTAGCCCTTGGTATTTGCCTGCAAAATGACGCCCGCGACCTGCCCCAGATTGCCCGTCGCATCCGGCGTGACCACCTTCGTCAGCCGATTGCTCCAGAACGCAATGTTGCCGCCCGCGTTGGCTTGCGTGGACGTGGTGAGGAACTGCACATACTGGTACAGCCCTTCATGCAGCGTCGCGAAGCCGCCCGACGGGGCCGATAGCTGGTTCGCCATCTGCTCCGTAAGTTGAATGATTGCGCCGACCTGGCCGGGGTAGCTGACTGCTCCCGACCCCGATGCCGCCGTAGTGCCCGGCGACGCATCGCCCGTGCCGCCGTTCATATTTGATGGAATCTGCGCTGTGTTCGGTATGATCAACATGGCTTAGCCTCCAATTCCATAGATTTGCACGTTGGCCCAAGGGGCGAGACACTCCAAGTTCAGAGCGGCTTTAACTTGCCCAGCGACGCGAGTTGTATCTTGCGCGGGGACAAAACCACTAAAACCGAAGCCGAACTCGGGATCATCCGACAGCTTGAACAGCCACTTGCGCATGTTGAAGAAGCCCATGACTTCCGACGCCTTCAACGTCACGTTGGTGGTCGGGAAGTTGACGGCCTGCGATGTGAACGTTGTCGGGGCCACATAGGTAATGTCGCCCGTCAGCCAGTTGCCGAGAATCGGGTCGTTCTGGCCGAACCGTTTCGACGGGAAGTACTCGTCCACGAGCATGTTGGCGTCCTGTAACTTGAACGCCCGCTGCCCGAAGTACGGGTCTTGGATCTGCTCGAACCGCTGCTGCGGCTGGATCTTTTCGAGCACGTACGCCATGACCGCCTTGTTCATCACGCCCAGATTGGGGGTTTCCCTTCCTCTCGTCGCCTGCATGTACGCCTCGACCAGCGTGGTGTAGGTGATCGGCGCAGTCGTGCCGTCCGAGTTGCCCGCCCAATACACGTTGCCGTTCAGCTTATTGCTGATGGCTCCGTTGCGGGTCTGACTGCCGTACGACGTGTAGATGTTGCCGTCCCACGAAGGCACGCTGCCGTCATTGATGGCTTCCGTCCAGCCGTTCAGGTTCAGGTCGGAGCGAGCGCCCAGTTGCCCGTTTTGCCCGAGATCCACCGCCACCATCGCGCTGATGGTTTGGATGGCGTTCTGCATGTCGATATCGATGAGCTTGAACACCGCCGCAGGCCCCTTGTTGATGACCTGAATGGTTTCTTTATACTCAACGATGGTTGTCTGGTAATAGCGCGGCGTGAACTGAGTCGCGCCGACAGTCTGCTGCTTCACCAGGGAGAAGTTCGTGCCGGGGGAGTATGCGCCGCCCAGCAGTGATTTGTAGAGAAAAACGTTTTGATCTAAGACACCGCCCGTGAAGGGCCTGAAAGCCTTCGACCCGCGGATGTACGCCAGAAAGGGCGCGTCAAGAAATAGCAAGTCCTCGACAGCATCCGGGTAGATGGTTTTCAGTGTCGTAGCGTTCAGTGGATCTAACAGTGGATCGGGCACTCAACACTCCTAATGAGTTGGTTGGATGCCCCGTGCCTGTTTCCCGTGAAACGGGCTTACCCTTTGCCCGACAGAACGTCGTCCCATGCCTGACTGGCACGGGCCACGCGGGCCATGCTTCTGTCCGAGCCGTTACGCTCGGGCGGCTTGGCATCGCCCATCAGCTTCTCGTACGCAGCGCTTTTCGGCATCTGCGGCGCGAACATCCGTTGCCCGTCGGCGTTGGCCTCTGAGTACTTCGTTCGCAACTCCGCTTCCACCTTCTCGTGCTCTTCCTGCCGGATTGTGGCCCGCAGGAGTTCGTCACGCTTGGCCTGGACGCCGTGCTTCTCTTCCCAGAGCGACTTCAAGGGCTTTCCCGTCTGAAGCGCTTCCTTCACCAATTCGCTTGCACCCCGAAGCGGCTTTCCAAACAGATCCTGATGGTCGGCGGAGATGTCGTACAACTGCGCCTGTACCATGGCATCCATGGATTTCAGTCCGTTGAATTGCTTGTCGAGGTCGTCTTTCGTCAGGAACTTCGACGTGTCGATATTTGCCACCGGAGTTCCTTTCGTCGGCTGCGCATCGGCCGGGAGTTCGCCAC
>Ga0207665_10000666_pt1 | contig 23108 bp, 27 predicted proteins | sample LARL112metaG_FD_184351 | JGI IMG/M metagenome (GOLD analysis project Ga0207665, IMG submission 184351) | Corn, switchgrass and miscanthus rhizosphere microbial communities from Kellogg Biological Station, Michigan, USA - LAR L11-2 metaG... | ecosystem: Host-associated > Plants > Roots >... | reverse complement strand
TGTAGCGTAAGTGGTGATGGTGAAGCCTTCCGCGTCCAATCCACTGGACAGTCTGGTCGATCTGGCATGCCGGGACGGCGTCGATGTCCGCCCGACTTTGCTGCGCGTGGTCACCGACCTGTACGTCCAGAAGCCCAATCACAGCACCGAGGAGGAAACCCAGTTTGTCGAACTGGCGCTTGGGCTCATTGAGGCGGTCGACGCGCAAACACGGACCATAGTCTCGGCGACCCTGGCCAGCTATCCGGGCACCCCGGCGGCCGTTCTCGAAAGGCTCGCCACGCCGAATACGGGCAACAATGGGGCACGGCTTGAGCCCAGCCAGAACGATCTGACGAGCCTGTTCTTTTCGGCCCCTGCCGAAGAACGCAGGCTCATTCTCGTCAATCTTGATGTCGCCGCCAGCAAACCGGCCCGCCGTATCATGCCGGTTGCCAGCGAGCTGATTCGCCGGCTTGAGAATGCCGCGCTCAATCGCAATCCAGGCGAATTCAGCCGCATCCTGGAACGGGCGCTCGGTGTCGATCGCGACCTCGCCGAGAAGATCACCGCTGACGAGCACGGAGAGCCGATTATCGTCGCCGCGAGGGCAATCGGAATGAAGCTCGACGTGCTGCAGCGCATTCTGCTTTTCCTGAATCCCGTCATCGGGCAATCCGCACGGCAGATCTACAAACTCACGCGCCTTTTCGAAGAGCTGAGTGGGGAATCGGCCGAATACATGCTCACGATCTGGCGGAGGACCGCACGGCGGCGTTCGGTCCACGCACCTGTCTACTGGAACGATGAGCGGCCAAACTTGCGGCCAGAGTTGCGACCAAATCCGAAATCGGCCTCGCGCCATGCGGTTGAAACCGACGCACGGCCCTCGCGATTTAAAATCAACGAGCGCTAGCTCGCGTCGGTGACGGCGTTGTCCAGGAAGTTGCGGCCTGCGCGGTCTTCCACTTCGACAATCCAGAGATCCGGATCAAAACGAATTTCCCGCACGAGGCGCGCTTCGATATCGTTGTCCGCCGCGGGCGACCCACGGCCAGCGACAACGCTGAACACGCGGTCCGCTGGCCGCGCGTCCTCGAAGACGGCCTGGGGCGCGGGCGCGTAAAGAATCCCCGTCCCGTCGAGCCGATTGATCTTGATGAAGATGGCGCCGGCTTCCTCAGCGCCGCGCCGGCGCACGGCGGCAAAGACCCCCTCGACATTACATCGACGAAGGTAAGCCGCGACCCAGATGCCGGATTTCAGCCGCATCAGCTTCAGTAGCACGAGCGATTGCCAGGCTGCCAATCACTCCAGCGGGCGACCAGTCATGCCCGCGAGTTCGCGCACGAAGCGATCGGAGATCTGCCCGGTGACGGGCATCCGGCGATCCCGCTCGAACTTTTCGACCGCGGCCCGCGTCTCCGGATCGAGAACACCGGTCGGCTTGATCTGTCCGTAGCCGAAATCAGCGAGCGCCCGCTGCACCGCCAAGATCTTCTTGGACGGCGCAATGAGCTTCGCGATCGGATCCGAGGGCGGGCTCGGCGGCACGGGAACGGTCGCCGGCTTTGGTGTGTACGCAACGATCGCTCGCAGCAGACCATCATTGGCTTCGGGATTGATCTTTGACCCAGTGGCAGAGACGAAGTCGCGCACCGCCGAATCGGTCTTGGCGCCCCAGATGCCATCGGCGGGGCCGTCATAAAAACCCTTGCGCGAGAGCTCGCGCTGGATATTGCCGATGAGCTGGACTCTGGCCTGGTCAGCCGCAGGCATGGCTTGAACAGCCGGCGGACGCGGTGCCGGCGCGGCGTCGCGCGCAAGCAATGGCCGGGTCGCAAAAATAGGCGCCGGATGCGGCCCCTTTTGCATGAAGAGGGCATTGGTGACGATCGCGAGAACCGCGAGCGTCGCCATGAGGAAGCCCACGAACTCGCGTGGATGGCCGGCAATCGCGGCCGCGAGCCTTCCGGCACCGTCAAAAGCGGTGTCCTGCCTGCGGGAAGATCGTCTAGGCACTTTTCTTCACCTGAATGTTTGCAGTCATTCCAATTCCCCGAGCACGCTCGGGAACAAACTTGATGAGATCGCCTGTGCTGGTCCCGCGCGCGCCTTCAAACGGCAGCCGAACCGTCACTCGTGTCCCCTCGCCGACCCGGCTCTGGATCGCGACGTCACCCCCATGCAAATGCACCAAACTCTTGACGATCGACAAACCAAGTCCCGAGCCATCATGGCGATGCTCTCGGGTAGCGCTCGCCTGGAAGAAAGCCTCACCCAGACGTGGCAAATCGCTCTCGTCGATTCCGATCCCGTTGTCTTCCACCGTCACTGCAAGTTTCGTTCTCTCACGCGAGGCTGTCACCACAACCTGCCCATCGCGTGGCGTGAACTTGATGGCATTCGAGATCAGATTGATCAGGATCTGGTTGAATGCACGCCGGTCGGCCATGACGGAGGGCAAATCCGGACCGATGTCCAGCCTGAGCTCAACTCCTTCCTCGCGTGCCTTCAGCGCGAGCAAGTTCGCGCAGCTTTCGATTGCCGGTGCCGGCGCAAATGGCTCCGGGCTGATCTCGAAATTCCCGGTGCTCATCTTCGATGCGTCGAGAATTCCGTCGACAACCGACAACAAGTGGTGGCCGGAATCGTTGATCAACTGTGCGTATTCGGATTTGCGGCTCGCATCGAGCTTGAGGGAGTCGCTCGTCAACATGTCAGAGAAGCCGATGATGGCGTTGAGCGGCGTGCGCAGTTCATGGCCCATCGTTGCGATAAACCGGATCTTCGCGGCGTTTGCTTCTTCTGATTCCGACAGGGCTATCTCGATTGCGCGGTTCGCGGATTTGCGTTCGCTGATGTCTCGAAGGACAGCGACGATTTCGCTGCGCGACAAATTCTTCCCGACGGTGTCGCGCGGTCGGCAGCGCATTTCGACCCACAAAAACTGTACGCTGCGCCCAGCCGGAAGATCTCGACGAAGACGGAATTCAACGAGCCGTTCCTCATGCTCGCTTGCCGCGTCAGCGAGTGCGGTGAGGTATGCCGGTCGATCGGCAACGTGAACCCGATCGAACAGGCCGTTGCCAAGCAGCACATTGGGTGTCGCTCCGACGAGCATTTCCGCGGACGGCGAGACGGAGAGCACGGAGCCGTTCTGATGGTGACGGATGATGACATCGGTCGTGCTGGCCGCCAGCAGCCGATAGCGATTGTCCGCGGCGTCAAGCGAAGCTTGGAAGGTTCGAACGAGCAACGCGATGCCGAGCGCAAGACCGGCGCCGTACGCCGTCGCGACGAGAATGGCGAACGCAACGAGCGTGCCGTGATATCGAGGCTCTATCATCGGTTGCGGGAACAGATGGGCGGCGCTCAGCGTCGCCAAGGTGCCGACCGCGACCAGGGCAAAAATTGTGGCAAGCGTGATGACCCGCCGCGAGGCCGAAAACGCGGCTTCCAAGGGGACCAACGCCAACCAGATCGCCGCGAATGAGGTGATGCCACCCGTACAGACGGCTACCGGAATCACCAGGGCGGTCACGGACAATGACGACAGGAGATGCGCTCTCTCATAGTGCCCGGTGCGCGACAGATAGCAAGCAATGAGGATCGGCACCGCGAACCAGGCGAAAATCCCGACCTCGAGCGTCGTCGGGATCCCGCGAACGACGATGTACAGCGGCAGGCCGGCGATGGCGCCAAGACTTGCGAGAAGACGTGGAGCAATGAAGGCGCGATGACGCGTCAACGTCAGCGCGTCCTGCTGCGCCGCAGGATGCACCAGCGCGTCGACATAACTCCATACCGGCGTGAGAAAGCTCACGGTCCCGTCTCACGTCTTTGCAAAACAGACGCGCCCCTAACTCGCTGCAAACTTAGGTCACAGCCGATTAAGCGAACGCTAAGTTTGAACGGCCCGAGAGCCCAATCGCTGTTCGCAACGCCGATCTGAACCTCATCGTCGCGCCATTCGACGAGCATGGTGAAATTTCAGTTGCCGGAAACGGCGACGACAAACCGTCGGCCAGTGCGTTACCGATACGGTAACCATATCGGACCACGAATTGTGGCGATGAATACTGGACGGGAGCCGCTTGCTTAAAATTTTAGGCAAATTTGAATTTCTCAACTTTGATGAAAAATTTCGTCGAATTTGCCCAAAAACCTCACAGCATTTCCAACATCAGCTTCAATCATGTCTGCTAGGATTTAGCTCAAAGGCAGCATCAAGTTGCCGGGGATAATCACGGGTCGGGTCATGTTCTTTCTCTTGCGGCTGGCGTTCTGGCTGTGCCTCGTTTGCATACTGCTGCCCAGCGGTAACAAATCGTCGTCGACTGACGCAAAGATCGATGCTTCCGAGGCCGTGACGATGGCAACCGCGGCGGTTTCAGACGTCCGCGGATTCTGCGAACGGCAGCCCGACGCATGCGTGACCGGAGGCAAAGTCGCGGTCGCGCTCGGCCAAAAGGCCGAAGCGGGCGCCCGTACACTCTATGAGTTCGTCACCAAGCTTCGTGAAAAAGCGCCCTCGGGCGACAGGACTGGCTCGGTGCCGGGCACCTTGACCCCTTCAGATCTCGCACCTGCCTGGCACGCGCCGGTTCCACTGCCGCCGCGCCGGGATACGCGTGACGGCCGCCCGGCGGTGTAGACTGCCCAGAACTACTGGCTTTTCCACGGCTGCCGCCGCGGCGATCCTTTGGCCTTTGACGCGCGTCGGCATATATATGAGCCGATGAGCAAGATTGACGAAATCGTTGAGAATTTCGAGCTGCTCGATGAGTGGGACGATCGCTATCGTTACGTCATCGAGCTTGGCCGCACTCTGTCGCCCTTGGCGGACAGCGCCCACGTGGACGCCAACAAGGTCCAGGGGTGCGCAAGTCAGGTGTGGCTGCTGACCCACGTAAAGCCGAACGGATCGTCCGGGCCAGTCCTCACATTCGAAGGTGACAGCGACGCGCATATCGTGCGCGGGCTGATCGCAATTCTTTTCGCGCTCTATTCCGGCAAGAGCGCGCAAGACATTCTGGCAACCGATGCGCTCGCGCTTTTCGACCGTATCGGTCTGCGGGAAAACCTCACGCCGCAGCGCTCGAATGGCTTGCGATCCATGGTCGAGCGCATCCGTGTTGAAGCGAAAACAGCTTTGGCCACGGTCGCATAGTCAACCGCTCTCAACGCCAAAGCTTGCGTCATCCGCGAGCCATGTTCTGACCTTTGCGCCTTTCGGCCCGCGCGTCTGCGACGCGTAGCCGTAGTGACGCGCCAGCCGGTCCAGTGCGAGTTGCAGCACGACCTTGCCCGAGCGCGCGGGCCAGGCGCGATCGCGTTCGATGTCCTCCAGGCCTTTCAGAAAACAGCAGACATCGACCAAAAGACCGGAGAACTCGGGGCCAACGGCATCCAGCGCGTGACGCACGCGTTGCCGGGCAGCGACGATCGTCTCGGTCAGCGTATCGGCTCGATCAGTTCCGCGGCCACGGCGAGCGGAGGCCAAGGGATTTGACCAGTTGGAAGTCGTGCGCGGCATCAGCTGGGCACGGGTAAAATCGGACCGCAGCCTCTCCCCGGACTGCAATTGATGAACTTCGATCAATGGCCGACCGTCGCGCCCACGCCGGCGTGCGAGCCAACCGAGCGGGCTCTCGATCTCATCGATGACGACGCTGACGCGGCCGAGATCCGTTTCGATCTGCTGTTGCGACAGAACGAGGTGCTGCGCACGAAAGGCGCCGACGATCGGATACAAAGCCTGCGGCAATTGGTTTGCTGACTTGATTGCCGATTTGCGACGCTTGCCGCGACGGCGTCTGCGGCGGCGCGGATGCGGCGAGCTTTGTTCGATAACGGTCATTGGACTTCTCTTCTCCCTGATGTAGGATTATTTACCTATATCAAGGCAAAAAAATGGAGTCCCGCATAAATAGCAAGTGCGGATATCCACAACTTTCAGGATTTGGCTATTTTGCGCGGCGCCGACGCTGCTGCCCGAGACCCATCTGCTTCGCCAGTTGCGAACGTGCAGCTGCATAATTTGGTGCGACCATCGGGTAGTCGGCGCTCAAGCCCCATTTTTCCCGATACTGTTCAGGCGTCATGTTGTACTGCGTGCGCAAGTGACGCTTGAGCGACTTGAATTTCTTTCCGTCCTCCAGACAGACGATGTACTCAGGCGTGATCGATTTTTTTACCGAAATTGCCGGCTTGAGCGGTTCCGCGGGCCCTTCAGAAGATTTGCCAGAGACACGGCTGAGCGCGAGGTGCACCTGATTGATGAGACCAGGAATTTCTCCCGCGGGCACGGTATTGTTGCTCACGTACGCGGAAACAATCTCCGCGGTCAATTCGATGAAATTCCCATCCTGTGTGTTTTCACTCATCGAAGCTGCCCCTGTCACGCTGCGATCGAGTTGCTGGAAGAGATCAGTTCAATTGCCCCCGCAATCGTCCAGTATCGCGATCGATAACAATATTTAAAACTACTATCTGACTTCACAACCCGCAAGAACAACCTAGCCGCCTAACGCGACAAATATTGGTAAAATGCGACCGGGACAAGAAAAACCCGAATAAAACCGGCGTTAAAAACGATGCGCGGGTCGGCGAACACTACGAGTTCTTTGCAAGATGATTGCGCAACTCGTGGATGGAGGCAAAACGGACTGTTCCTTGAGGTAGTTCCGCTTCAATCGATCCGTCGACGTAAAGCGTATAGGCCATCCCGTCGACGACGCCGGATTTCAGGACCGCAACCGTGCGAGACTTTTCCGGTTCGCCGCGTTTCGCTTCGCGCAATATCGGCTCAACCTTTGCGTCCGGATGCGGTTCGCGCAAGGCGGGACCTTTTGGTTTTGCCTCGGCCGGCCACATCGCATCGAAATTTGCAGCATGGCCGGGTCGCGCCGGCGGCGCCATCGGTGCTGGCATGGGCGCTGGCGGCGACCGCCAGCCTGCGATCGGTTCGCGTTTTTCGCCCGCGCTTGCAGCCACAGGCGCGGGACGTCCGAACGCCGACAGGTCATTCGCGGGCGGTTTCACCACAGCCGCTGGACGCGGAGGCGACAGCGAAATTTCCTCCTCAAGGGGCTCCGAAATGTCAGGATTGCGCAGCGCGGGCGCGTCTTCGAGTCTCTCGTCGAACGGATTGGTTGCAGCCTCGGGCAGAGGATCGAGCGCGACCGGCGCTGGCCTCGCCTGGAATGGCGGCCGGCCTTGAGCCTGTGCCGAGCGTGGCGGCGCACCTGCGTTCTCAAGTGCCTCGGGCGCCGGGGCATTCCGGCCGGGTAGCGGCATGGCCATTGTTTCGGCCACCCGTCGCAGTTGCCCCGCGACCACGCCTAATCCGATGATGATCAGCCCACCGACACTGGCGGTCGTTCCAGCGCCGATCAATGTGTTTCCGAAGCTGAATTCATTGATCGGAATACCAAAACCGATCATCAGCAAGCCCGCAAAAAGGGTGAACGCACCGATCCCATACAACAGAGCCGGCATGCTTTTTTTCCGATCCTCTCCTATTACCAGCGACTTTCGCCCTAGAACCGCAGGCTAAATTCCTCTGGCAATGTTAAATTCTCGCCTGTTCAAAGGCTGGCGGCAACACCTATTGTGGAACTTCGCGGATTTGTCCCTGTTTGCGGGGCAACTGCGAAGTCGTCAAACCGTTGCCCCCGACCGCGGCACCGCCTAATTAGCTTGATTAAGGAACTCGCGCCGGACAGACCGGGTTTCATCTGACTGTCGAATATTCCGTATTCATCGTTTGTCGATCGAGGAGGATCTGATGCCGTTCCAACTGCCCGACCTGCCGTATGCCCATGACGCGCTCGCGCCATACATGTCGCGCGAAACGCTCGAATATCACCACGACAAACACCACAAGGCTTATGTCGATAACGGCAACAAGCTTCTCGAAGGCAGCGGGCTGGAAAACAAGTCGCTCGAGGAAGTGGTCAAGGCGTCCTTCGGCAAGAACGCCGGGCTCTTCAACAATGCCGGCCAGCACTACAACCACACCCATTTCTGGAAATGGATGAAACCGAATGGCGGCGGCGACAAAATCCCCGGAAAGCTCAAGGCCAAGATCGACAGTGATCTCGGCGGCGTGGCCAAGATGAAAGAAGACTTCGCGCAAGCCGGCGTCACGCAGTTCGGCTCCGGCTGGGCATGGATCGCGGTGAAGGACGGCAAGCTGATCATCAGCAAGACGCCCAACGGTGAGAACCCCCTCGTGCACGGGGCAACGCCGATCCTCGGCTGCGACGTTTGGGAGCATTCCTATTACATTGACTATCGAAATCGGCGACCGGACTATCTCAAGGCATTTCTCGACCATCTGGTGAACTGGGAGCATGTCGAGGAAATGTTAGGCGCCGCGAGCAAATAGACATCACCACCTCTTCGACCCTATCACTGCCACTTCCCGGCACCCGGTCGGCAATCGCAATTGCCGACCGGGCTGCCATTGGCGTCATCGCACTCGTGACGGTCATCGCGATGATGACCTTCCGCGACTATGGCCTCGGCTGGGATGACTACACCCATTCCCAGTACGGCGAGCTGCTGCTCAAGCTTTACGGCTCGGGCTTTGCAGATCAGCGCGCCCTCTCCTTCGTCAATCTCTACAAATACGGCGGCGGCTTCGACATGGCGGCCGCGCTTGCCGCCAAGGTTCTCCCGTTCGATCTTTTCGAGACGCGCCGGCTCGTCGGCGCCTTCGTCGGCATCATCGGGTTGATCGCAACATGGAGAATTGGCCGCCACCTGTGCGGCCCGGTCGCCGGACTGATCGCGCTCATCCTGCTTGCGACCTGCCCGCTCTACTACGGCCACATGTTCATCAATGCCAAAGACGCGCCGTTCGCCGCCGCCATGGCCGTGCTGCTGCTCGGCATGGTCCGCGCGTTCGAAGAATATCCACGGCCGAACGCACGAACGGTCGCGCTGACAGGCCTTGGCCTGGGACTTGTTTTCGGCTCGCGCATCCTTGCGGGCATCATCGCCCCCTATGCGCTCGTCGCCCTGCTCCTCATCGCGGTGGGTGAAGCACGGGACGCGGGATGGCGTCAGAGCACGGCGCGTGTCGGCGAATTCATCTGGCGGATCGTGCCGGCATTGGCCCTCGGCTACCTGATCATGGGCCTGCTGTGGCCCTGGTCCATCCTCGCGCCGCTTAATCCAGTCCGCGCGGCAGAATATTTCGACAAGTTTTTCGAGAAACCGTGGCGCGAACTTTACGCCGGCAAAATAATCTCGGTCACCGCCATGCCGGCGGACTATCTGCCGCGTCTCTTCGCGCTCAAGCTTCCCGAGATCATGCTGGTGCTGGGACTCGCCGGGGTGGCCGGTGCGCTTTTTGCCGCGACGCGACGTCAGCTGCCGCTGAACCGGCGCGCCAGTTTTGTGCTCGTGGCTCTGGCCGCCATTCTGCCAGTTCTTGTGGCAATCGTGGCGCATCCCGCTTTCTACAATGGCCTGCGCCACTTCGTGTTCGTCGTACCACCATTTGCAGCGATCGGTGGCCTTGCCGGCGCATGGCTTTTCGAGAGGGCCCACGCTTTCGGCAAGGTCGCGACGGCCGCGCTCGTAGCGATCTTTGTTGGCAGCCTTGCAATGCCAATCAGCGACATGGTGCGGCTGCATCCGTATCAGTACACGACGTTCAACTGGGCGTCGGGCGGCGTCCAGATGGCGCACGACAATTACATGCTGGATTACTGGGGCCTTGCATTCAAACAGGCGGGAACGGCGCTACGCGCCAAACTCGACGCCATGCACCTCAAGCCGCCAGGCAGCAGACGTTGGACCATCGAAATTTGCGGCCCGCAGCGGCCGGCGGAAGTGGCACTCGGGCCTGACTTCGAGACGACCTGGGACCGCAGACGCGCCGATTTCGCGATGATGCTTGGTACGTTCTACTGCAGGGACCTGACCGCTCCTGTCCTCGTCGAGATCAACCGCGAAGGCATCGACTATGCCCGCGTGTACGATATTCGCGGGCGACCGGTGCCCAATCTCCTCACTGAACCTCCACCGTGAATGGGAGCATCACGCCCCCTTCGCCTCACTCAGGACCTCGGTGGCGATCCGGTGTGCTTCGTTCGCGGCCGGGATGCCGCAGTACAATGTCAACAGCAGCAGCACTTCCTGTATCTGCTCGGCCGTGCAGCCGTTCTTCACGGCGCCCTTAAGATGCACGCGCAACTCATTCTGATGACCGGCCGCCGCCATCATTGCCACCATGACGAGAGATTTGACCGCGGGCGGGAGCGCCGATCGCTGCCACACGTCACCATAGGCATAGGCATTGATGATGTGCTGAAGCGGCTTGCCGAATTCGCCGAATGCATTCATGCGTTTGTCCACGGCCTCGCGTCCGAACATTTCGACGCGCAGTTTCAGCCCGCGTTCGTAAAGCTCTTTATCGTCCATGACCGTTTCCCTTCTCTGATCCCGCGCCTGATTTGCCGTGAGCATGCCGGCCCGTCTAGTATGCGTTGACTTACGTTCACCCACCAACCTGCCCACCACTCATGATCAATGCCGCCGTAATCGGCCTCGGCCGCTGGGGAAAAAATATCGTCGATGCGGTTCAGGGCAAAAGCAAGCGCCTGCGGTTTATCCGCGGCGTGAGCAAAGAGCCTGAACTGGTCCGCGATTTCGCGGCGGCCAAGGGCTTCGAATTGTCCACGGAGTTCGAGGAGGCCGTTGCCGATCCCCGTGTTCAGGCGGTTTTTCTCGCAACCCCGCACTCGCTGCACATCGGACAGATTTCCGCCGTGGCGGCGGCCGGCAAGCCGGTGTGGTGCGAGAAGCCGCTCGCGCTCACCCGTGCCGAAGCCGAGCGCGCCATTGCCGCTTGCAAGAAGGCCAACGTTCCCTTCGCGCTGGGCAACAACAAGCGCTGCTTCCCAAGCATGCACGAACTCAAACGCGTCGTTGCCGTGGGAGTCATCGGTGACGTCCTGCATATCGAAGGCAACTTCACCAATGAACATTCGACACGGGTGAAGGGAGGATGGCGCGACGATCCGCGCGAATCCCCGGGCGGCGGCATGACCGGCGCCGGGCTGCATGTGCTCGACGCATTCGTCAACTTGGCGGGGCCGATCAGAAAAGTGAACGCGTCCGTCTATTCGCAGAAGCCGCCGCCTGATCCGCGCGATGCAGCCGCGGCGCTCATACAGTTCGAAAGCGGCGCGACGGGCGTGCTCGCGACCGTCCGCGCCGCCCCGATGTATTGGCGGATCATGGTGTTTGGCAGCAAAGGCTCGGCGGAAGCGCGCGAGGAAACAATGCTGACCGTCGCAAAGATCGGCGAGCAGCCGGCAACCCAGGTCTACCCGGCGGCCGACTCGCTCGGGGTGCTGCTCGAATCTTTCGCGGAGACGATCGAAACCGGCAAACCCTTTCCGGTATCGACCGCCGATATGCTCGACGTGGTCGGTGCTTTCGAAGCAATCATCCGCTCAATGGCGGAAGACCGCCCGATCAACGTCGCGCGTGCCTGATCGCGTTACTGCTGCGGAATACCCGCGGCCTCACGTACGGCATCCCAGCGCTTGTATTCGCTGGCCAGGAAATCCCCGAAGGTCTCAGGCGTCGATGTCTTCACCACCACTCCTGCGGTAGCCAGACGTTCGCGCACGGTCGGGTCAGCCAAACTTTCGTTGAGCGTCTTGTTCAATTTGGCGATTACGGGCGCCGGCGTGCCGCGTGGCGCGAACAGACCGTACCAGGTCGTCACATCGTAGCCTGGAAGGACGCCGGACTCCGCCGCAGCCGGAATGTCCGGCACCGCTGGAAAGCGATCCTTGCCGGTGACCGCAAGCGCCTTGAGCTGTCCCGACTGCACATGCCCGATCAAGGCTGACACGGTGTCGAACAGCACATCCGCGTGCTTGCCCAGCGTTGCATTGATCGCTTCCGGCGAGGTCTTGAATGGAACGTGCAGCAGATTGACTTGCGCGGTCTGCTTGAACATCTCGCCGGCAAAGTGCTGCGTGGCGGCAAAGCCTGGACTGGCGAACACGATCTTGCCCGGATCGGCTTTCGCCGCGGCCACGAGTTCCTTCACATTGTTGGCGGGAAAGTCCGGGCGCGTGACGATCAGCAGGCTTGCGGTCGCGATCTGACCGATCGGCGCAAAGGCGGTCAAAGTGTCGTAACGCATATTTTTTCGTGTGACGGCCGCAATGATCTGGCCAGCCGTCATGATGCCCAGCGTGTAGCCGTCTGGATCGGCATTCGCGACCGCTTCATTGCCGATGATGCCGCCGGCACCGGGCTTGTTCTCGACGACCACTGGCTTGCCCAACTGAGCTTGCATCGAATCCGCGAGGATACGACCGATGATGTCGGCACCGCCGCCGGGGCCGAATGACACGATGATGCGGATCGGTTTTTGCGGCCACTCCTGTGCGCCGGCCGACGACACGAACCCTCCTGCGAGTATCAAAGTCATCGCCAGGCCAATCAGTTTTTTCATTGTCTCCTCCCTAAGCCTTATGTTCTGCGGCGCCGGATTTCTTTGATGACGGCGCTATTGTCGAGATCGGCTTCGCCGGCGCGTACGCAGGCCTCAAGCACGTCCGCGTGCACCCCAAGCACTGAAAGCTTTTGCCCGACGGCAGCTGCCTGATCGAGCATCAGATGCACATCTTTCAATGTCTGCTTCACTCGGCCTTCCGCGGAAAAATCGCCGCGCACCATTTTCGGCCCTTTGGTCTCCATCACCTGCGAATAGGAGGCCGACCCGCGAGCGACATCGAGAAACGCCGCTGGGTCGAGACCAAGCCGCTCGGCAAAGACCAGGCCCTCGGCCAATGCGAGACGATTGAGGCCGAGGATTAAATTGACGGCGAGCTTGGCGCGGCCGCCATCGCCGACCTTGCCTACGTGGAAACGGCGCACGAACAACGCATCGAACACATCTTTCACCTCGTCGGTGATCGAAGGATCCCCTCCGATCAACGCAACACCGTCGCCACGGCGCACCTGATCGCTGGTGCCGGATACGGGCACGTCGAGGTAGCGGATGCCGCGAGGACTGACACGATTTGCGAGCGCAGCCACACGATCCGGGTCGCAGGTGCTCATGCACAGGACGATTTTTCCTGATCCGTCGCCGAGTGCGGGCAAAAGCTTGTTCTCGACAACATCCTCCACCTGATCGGTGTTGAAGACCGCAAGAATGATGCAGCGCGCGGACTTGGCGAGATCAGCGATGGACGGCGCGGGACGCCCGCCGATGTCCGTAAGCCGTGCGTTGCGCGCGGGATCGATATCGATACCGGTGACAGGAATTCCGGCCTGGATAAGCCGTTGGGCGTAGACCTCACCCATCAGCCCCAGTCCGACAATGCCGACCGGAGCGCTGTTCGCGCGCTCAGGCATGCGCGTATTCCCAATAAAGTTCGCGTGCCTTGCGATAGAGTGGCCCAGGCTGCAGCGATCGGTCCTCGATGCGATTGATCGGCATAACCTTGGAATAATTGCCGGACGAAAAAATCTCGTCGGCGGTCTGGATGTCGCGGTAGCTCAGCGTGGTCTCGACGACGCTGATCCCGGTGTCGCGCAGAAGCTTGATGACGCGCTGACGCGTAATGCCATTGAGAAATGTGCCGTTCGGCGTCGGGGTGAACACCGCGCCATCCTTGCCGATGAAAATATTGGCCGTCGCAAGCTCGGCGACGTTGCCGAGCAAATCGAGGACAACACAATTGCCAAAGCCGCGCGCCTGCGACTCGATCAGCGCGCGCGCGTTGTTCGGGTAAAGGCAGCCCGCCTTTGCGTTGACCGGCATGCATTCAAGGCTCGGTTTGCGATAGGGCGACAGCGTGACCGAAAAGCCTTCCGGCTTGCGCATCGGCGCTTCGTAGACGCTCAGACACCATTTCGTCGATTGCGGGTCGGGCGCGATCAGCAACGTTCCGCTGTGCTCGGCCCAATACATCGGACGTATATAAAGCGCAGCTTCCTTGTCGAAGCGCTTGATGCCGTCACGTACAAGCTCCAGCCATTTTTCCGTCGAAACCACCGGGTTGAGGTGCATCGTTTGCGCCGAGGCGTTCACCCGCTCGCAGTGCAGATCGAGATCCGGCGAAACGCCCTCGAATGTGCGGGCGCCATCGAATACCGAAGAGCACAGCCAGGTCGCGTGGTCGCGCACGCCCATGATCGGCAGGTTGCCCTCGTGCCAATCGCCTTCGTAGAAGGTCCACGTCTTCGACCAGCTTTGTCCCGACGCCATTACTCACTCCCGGCTACAGCCACGGGTCCTTTGCCCTCGCGGCAATCCTTTGTAACCATAGCCGCCCGTTGCGGAGGATACCATGTCGCCCATTTTCATCTTCGACGCCTACGGCACGCTGTTCGATGTCCATGCGGCAATCGCGCGGCACAAGGCGCAGGCAGGGCCCGACGCCGATCGGGTCTCGGCGATCTGGCGGACGAAACAACTGGAATACAGCTGGACCCTCACGCTTGCGGGGCATTACACGGATTTCTGGATTCTCACCCAGCGCGCGCTTGACTACGCATTGGCATCGGTGCCGAGCGTCGACAAATCGCTGAAGCCGGCTCTGCTCGATGCGTATTTCAAGCTTGATGCTTTTCCCGACGCGCGCATGGCGCTCAAGGCGCTGAAAGCAAAGGGGTGCAAGACCGGCATCCTGTCGAACGGATCGCCCGCCATGCTCAAGGGCGCGGTCGAGGCGGCTGCAATCGGTGGCGATCTCGACGCGGTTCTTTCCGTCGATGCGCTGAAAATGTTCAAGCCACGCCCGGAGGTCTATCGCCTGGTCACTGATCAATTCAGGTGCGTGCCGGCGGACGTCACTTTCGTATCATCGAATCGCTGGGACGTGATGGCCGGGGTGCGCGCGGGCTTTCGTGGTATTTGGGTCAATCGTTCCAACTTGCCGGATGAGTATCAGGACTTTCCACCGGCACAGGTCCTGAAAGAGCTGAGTGCATTGAGCGGAATCGACTAGCACTTTCGTCCAATCATAAGGCTGGCGCGATACGGATTCGCGGCCTATATGCCCACTGCGACTCCCCTCAAGTTCCCCAGCCATGCAATCGATCATTTCCGTTACAGACCTTTCGAAACGTTACGCGTCAGGATTCGAAGCGCTGAAGAAGATCAACCTCGATATTCGTCGCGGCGAGATCTTCGCGCTGCTGGGCCCCAATGGCGCCGGGAAAACGACACTGATCGGCATCATCTGCGGCATTCTCGTGCCGAGCGCGGGCAAGGTCACCGTCGATGGCCACGACATAATTTCGGACTACCGCGCGGCCCGCTCGCTGATCGGCCTTGTGCCGCAGGAACTGCACACCGACGCTTTCGAAAGCGTATGGGCGACCGTCTCATTCAGCCGTGGTCTGTTCAACAAGCCGAAGAACCCCGCTTACGTCGAGAAGGTCCTGCGCGCGCTCTCGCTGTGGGACAAAAAGGACGACAAGATCATGACGCTCTCGGGCGGCATGAAGCGCCGCGTGCTGATCGCAAAGGCGCTCTCGCACGAGCCGCAGGTTCTCTTCCTCGATGAGCCCACCGCCGGCGTCGACGTCGAACTGCGCAAGGACATGTGGCAGGTGGTGCGCGACCTGCGCGATTCGGGTGTCACCATCATCCTGACCACCCACTACATTGAAGAAGCCGAGGACATGGCCGACCGCATCGGGGTCATTAACAAAGGCGAGATCATCCTGGTCGAGGAAAAAGCCGAGCTGATGCGCAAGCTGGGAAAGAAGCAGTTGACACTTCAACTCCAGCAAAAGCTGCAAGCGCTTCCGGCGGAACTGTCGACCTTCAGGCTCACGATCGGCGAGGACGGAAGCACGCTCATCTACGACTACGACACCAAGGCCGAGCGCACAGGCGTGGCGACGCTGTTGGGCGAACTGTCCCGCGCGGGCCTGCGTATCCGCGACCTGCAGACGACGCAGAGTTCGCTGGAAGACATATTCGTCGGACTGGTGAGTGATCGCCAATGAACCTGAGAGCAGTCCAGGCCATCTATACCTTCGAAATGGCGCGCACCGGGCGCACCATCTGGCAGAGCATTGTCTCGCCCGTTCTCTCGACCTCGCTCTATTTCATCGTGTTCGGCGCCGCCATCGGCTCCCGCATCACCGAAATCGAAGGGGTGCCCTACGGCGCATTCATCGTGCCGGGGCTGATCATGCTCACTCTGTTGACCCAGAGCACGATGAACGCATCGTTCGGCATATATTTTCCGCGCTTCACCGGAACGATCTACGAAATCCTCTCGGCGCCGGTGTCCCCGTTCGAAATCGTCCTCGGTTATGTCGGCGCGGCCGCCACCAAATCGATCATCCTCGGCCTGATCATCCTGCTGACCTCCTGGCTGTTCGTCCCCTTGCGCATTGCGCACCCGTTCTGGATGGTGACGTTCCTCGTGCTGACAGCGGCGACCTTCAGCCTGCTCGGCTTCATTATCGGGATCTGGGCCGACGGCTTCGAAAAGCTGCAGATTGTGCCGCTTCTGATTGTCACCCCGCTGACCTTCCTTGGCGGCACCTTCTATTCAATCAGTGTCCTGCCACCGACCTGGCAAACCGTCGCGCTATTCAACCCGGTGGTCTATCTGATCAGCGGGTTCCGCTGGAGCTTCTTCGAAATTGCCGATGTCGGCCATGCCGTCAGTGTCGGCATGACGCTGCTGTTCCTTGTCGTCTGCCTGGTCACGGTCTGGTGGATGTTCAGGACTGGCTACAAACTGAAAAAATGATGGCCTGCGTCCCGAAATAAGCCGCAGCGCCCGGGGTAAGTTTCTCGGGTCCGGAAATTTCAGGGAGTTGCAGATGTCGCCGGTATCAAGAACGTTCGCAGGCCTCGCCCTGGCAACCGCGCTTTCGACAACGGTTGCCGCGCAAGGGTTGGTCACGCAAAAGAATATTTCACTCGCGATGGCGCAGACGATTGCCCAGGCGGCCCTCGCCCAATGCGAGAGCATGGGTTTCAAGGTCTCGGTGACAGTGGTCGACCGTGCCGGACTTCCGATCGTGATGCTGCGCGGTGATGGAGCAGGCCTGCACACGCCCGAAGGCGCCGAGCGCAAGGCCTATACGGCACGAACCTTCAGCCAGCCCTCCGCCGACTTCGTCAAGCGGTTGAGCGAGAGACCGGAGACGGTCGGCTCGCGACAATACACGCGCGTGCTGGCACTCAGCGGCGGGCTGCCGATCAAGGCAGGCAACGAAGTCGTTGGCGCCGTCGGTGTCTCCGGTTCGCCCGGACAAGACGATGTCTGCTCAAAGGCCGGCATCGACAAGGTCGCCGACCTCCTCAAGTAGATGACTAGCTCGCCGACAAGGCATCGAGGATGCGCGCCCAGCTCCTGATGCCCTTGTGGTAGCACGTCAGGTCGAACTTCTCGTTCGGCGAATGGACACGGTCATCGTCGAGCGCAAACCCGACGAGCAGCGAATCCATTCCGAGCACGTTCTTGAAGTCCGCAACGATCGGAATGGAGCCGCCCGCCCCCACGGCCACGGCCTTGTGGCCCCATTCGTCGGCGAGAACGGCCCGCGCTTTTGTCAGCGCCGGATTGTCGAACGAAAGTTGGATTGCCGGAGCGAGGCCAAAATTGCCGAATTCGACCTTGCAGTCGGCGGGCAAGCGCGAGCGCACGAAAGCGCGGAAAGCATCGCGGATTTTTTCTGGGTCCTGATCGCCAACGAGGCGAAAAGAAACCTTGGCGCTGGCTTCACCGGGGATGACCGTCTTTGCGCCCTCCCCCGTGTAACCGCCGATGATGCCATTGACCTCAGCTGTCGGACGCGTGGTGATCATTTCGATCAGCATGCGATCCTTCTCGCCGGAGGGCTGCTTCAGTCCGATCGGGCCGAGGAATTTCTCCGGCGTGAGCCCGAGCCCTTTCAGATCGGCCTTGATGTCCGCCGGAAGCTCTTTAACGCCGTCATAGAAGCCGGGGATCGTCACGCGCCCATTTGCGTCCCACATCGCACCGAGGATCTCCGACAGAAGGCGCAACGGATTTTGTGCGGCGCCCCCGAACACGCCCGAATGCAGATCGCGATCGGCGCAAATGATCTTCACGTCCTCGTAGACCAGCCCGCGGAGCGAGGTCGTCACCGCCGGCGTTTTCTGGTCCCACATTGCAGTGTCGCAAACGAGCGCGAGGTCGAGCTTGAATTCATCGGCATTGTCGCGAACGAAGGCGAACAGGTTTTTCGAACCACATTCTTCCTCGCCCTCGATCATCATGGTGATCGGCAAAGGCAGCTTTCCGGTCACCGCCTTGAATGCACGGCAGGCCTCGATGAATGTCATCGCCTGACCTTTGTCATCGCAGGCACCGCGCGCGACGATGATCTTGCGCCCGTCCGGCAAGGTTTCGATGCGCGGCTCAAACGGTGGCGTCTTCCATAGATTGAGGGGATCGACCGGCTGGACGTCGTAGTGGCCATAGAAAAGAACATGCGGGCCTGCCACGCCGTTCGATTTGCCGACCACAACAGGGTGACCCGCCGTGGGGCGCACAGAGGCCTTAAAACCGATCGATTGAAGGTCGGCGGCGACGTGCTCGGCCGCCGCTCGGCACTGATCCTTGTAGGCGGGATCGGTTGAAACCGAGGCGATCCGCAACAGCGCGAACAGCCGCTCTACACTTTGGTCAAAATCCTGGTCGATGCGGTTCAGCACCGCGTCGAGGGTTCTCATGAAGGACTCCTTCAGGGCTGGAGTCCGAAACTAGCAAGCTGAAACGCAGGGTCAATGCAGGGTCGGCTTGCCGAAAGCGGCCGAATTTGAATGGTCGGCCATTGGGATGCCCCTGGCGAGCCAGCGCGGCTCCCGGCGCACCGCATGACGGCCCTGCAGGGCGGCGCCAATCCGGCGATAGAGCAGCCGCGGCGGGATTGTCGCAGAAATCGCGGCGCGATAACCGCGGCTACGAGCAGCGCGTCGCAGCTGTGGCGTGACGACGGGCGCGATCATCAATGCCGGAATGCCGCAGCATAGCCCGGGGGCATCGCTTTCTTTCATCGGTGGGGCGTCCGGGACGGGAGGACCAACCGCCACGAGACAGGCATCGGCCCTGCCCGACTGACACAAGTGCCGCGCCTCATCGAGACCCGACACCGCGGTGACCTGCGCGACCTCCATGCGACGCAACCGAGCGGCCAACGCGTGGCCGTGTTCGCTGTCAGTCACGACAACAACACGCAAACCTTTCATCGACCTCATGACGCGACCCTTTACGTTCCACTCGACCCAATCCCTGCTGCGCCTGCACAAACCTCGCACGTCAAACGGTGGCCAAGCGCACCGGTATATCCTTCTTCTGTCAGTGTTATTTGAGACTACACCGCTTGCTGAGCCCAACAATCGACAATTCACCCGATGGTGAAACTACGAACGCACATGTTGTATTTGTGCACGGACGTTCGATCCGATCGTTGTCGGCTGTCGAACGTTGTCGCCATATGCAATTGCCGCATCGTGCAAGTCCGCATCAGTGGACTTGAATTCGTATCGCGGTCTTCTCATTTCCCTTGACTGTGACTTTCGCGACGTCCGAGGCGTGATGTCGCTACACGTGATTGATACCGCATCATGCTTGTCATCGGCGGAAACGGCGTTCAATATAAACGCAATTCCGCCACAAACGCGGGGGGCGTGAGGGGATCATGGAAGACTTGATCGGGCGTCTCGTCGCCAACGTTGGCGTCGACCGAAGTGCCGCGGAAAAGTCAGTTGGCATAATCCTCGACTTCCTTCTCAAGGAAGGCCCCGCCGACAAGGTAAAGGCACTCATCGACAAAATTCCCGGAGCGAACGCCTTGCTGTCGAGCCAATCGGATAGTGGTAGCGGGTTCTCGATGGGCGGCATCATGGGCGCAGGTACAAAGATGATGGCAGCGGGATTGAGCATGGGTCAGGTGCAAGCCGTCACGCGCGAGACGATTGCTTACGCGCGCGAAAAAATTGGCGACGACGCTGTCGGAGAAATTGTCGGCGCCATTCCCGGGTTAAGTCAGTTTGTTTGAATCCATTAAGAGCAACCAAACAAAAGAAACGGCGGAGGTACGGATGTCCTATCCCATCACCGACATCGACGGGATCGACGGCGAAGTCGCCGCCGTTCTCAAGTCGGCGGGGATCAGGTCGTCCGACCGCCTGCTGGAAGCCGCGCGTACCGTCAAAGGCCGCAAGACACTGGCCGCGAAAACCGGATACGACGAGAAGCGCCTCCTCTACTGGGCCAACATCGCCGATCGCATGCGCATCAAGGGCGTGCGGAAGGAATATGCCGAACTGCTCCAGGCGGCCGGCGTCGATACCGTCAAGGAGCTCAAGTATCGCAATCCGTCCAATCTGGCGAAGGCAATGGCCGACGCCAACAAGAAGCGCAGGCTCGTCCGGCTTTTACCATCGGAGAAAGTCGTGCGGCGGTGGATCGAAAGCGCCCGGATCTTGCCGCTGAAGATCACGTATTAGCGGTCTGGGGGCTGCTTGACAGCCCCTCGCCGACCGCGCAAAGCGACCGGCATGGAAAGCGTCCGTACTCTCGATAAAGCGGCCGGAACCGCTTCAAATCCATTTCCTCTCACGCTTGCGGCGCTGCTCTCGCCCGGCCGCCCGCTGGTCATGGGCGTCCTCAACGTCACTCCGGATTCCTTCTCCGACGGTGGCCGGTTCCTCGATCCGACGGTTGCCATCGCGCATGCCGCCGACATGGCTCGGCAAGGAGCCGACATCCTCGATATCGGCGCGGAGTCCACGCGCCCTTATGGTGATCCTGTCCCGGTATCGGCGGAAGACGAAAAGGCGCGGTTGGCGACGGTCGTGCCCGAGGTTGTCAAACTTGGCGTGCCGGTGTCGATCGATACCATCAAGGCTTCGACTGCCGCTTGGGCGCTCGACCAGGGCGCAGCGATCGTCAACGACGTCTGGGGGCTGCAGAAGGATCCGGACATGGCGCCGCTGGTGGCGAAGCGGAGGGTCCCGGTGATCGTGATGCACAATCGCGAGGCCGCCGATCCCGGCATCGATATCGTTGCCGATGTGAAGGCCTTCTTTACCCGTTCGCTCGAGATCGCGGCCCGTGCCGGCATTGCGCGAGAGAGTATCGTGCTCGACCCCGGAATCGGCTTCGGCAAGACGCCGGAACAGAGTATCATTTGTCTTGCTCGGTTCGCGGAGTTCAAGTCTTTCGGCTTGCCGCTGCTCGTGGGCGCCTCCCGCAAGCGTTTCATCAATTCGGTGACGCCCTCCCCGCCGCATGAACGCATCGGCGGATCGATCGCCGCACATCTATTGGCCGTCCAGTCGGGTGCCGCGATCGTGCGCGCCCACGACGTCGCGGAAACAGTCCAGGCGCTGCGCGTGAGCGCCGCAATCGAGGCCGTCCGATGAGTGACCGGATTTTCGTCAGAGGCTTGGCCTTGCATGCCTATCATGGCGTCATGCCGCACGAGGCCAAGGTGGGGCAAACCTTCCTGCTCGACCTCGATCTTGAAATCGACCTGACGGCTGCCGCCCGCTCGGACAAAGTCGTCGATACCGTGTCCTATGACAAGGTCGTGGATTGCGCGACCGAATCCTTCTGCGGCGAGCGACACCGCCTCATCGAGGCGGCCGCCGGTCGCGTCGCCGATGCCGTGCTGGCGGATTTTCCGCGCGTGCGCTCGGTGCGGATCACGATCCACAAACCGCACGCGCCGATTGCCGCGACGTTCGAGGATATCGGTGTCACGCTGGTGCGAAGTCGCCATGGTTGAAGCGCTGCTGGCCCTCGGCGGAAATGTCGGAAACAGCAGGGCCATTCTCGACCGTGCCATCGCCTTGCTCTGCGACGGCAAGGACGTGCGGCTGACCGCGCGCTCGTCCGACTATCGGACGCCGCCATGGGGCTTCAAGTACCAACCGCATTTCGTCAACCTCGCCATTGCGGTGGAAACGACGCTCACGCCGCGCGAGCTTCTCGAACGCGCCCAGCAGATCGAATTGCAGCTCGGGCGGGATCGCGCGCATGAAAAAAGAAACGGGCCGCGCACGGCCGATATCGACATCATCGCCTATGACGATGTGACGCTGGATGAGCCCAACCTCACGCTGCCGCATCCGCGCCTGTTCGAACGCGCGTTCGTGCTCATTCCGCTGGCGGAGATCGCGGGCGACCGGGTGATCGCCGGGCGGCGTGTCGACGAGGCCGCGAGCGTCGTGGATGGCGGAACGATCCAGCGGCTGCCTTAGAAGGTCTGGAAGCTCCGGAGGCTTGCACGTTCCGGCTATGCACCTTGCGTCAATGCGATGGCTCCATCGCGCCGACTGTGCCATTTTGCTCGCATGACCGACGAACTCTCACTCGCCGCCGAATTCCCGCCCGTGACGGAGACGGAGTGGCGCAAGCTGGTCGAAGCGGCGCTCAAGGGCGCCGATTTCGACAAGCGCCTGGTCAGCCGGACCTATGACGGGTTGCGGATCGAACCGCTTTATCCGCGCGCCGCGGGGGCAAAGCCGGTCGCCGGACGAAAGCCGGGCGCGGCCTGGAGCGTGATGCAGCGGGTCGATCATCCCGATCCGGCGGCGGCCAACGCCCAGGCGCTGGAGGATCTGGAGAATGGCGCGACCGGCTTGACCCTGGTCATGGCCGGCTCGACCAACGCCAATGGCTACGGCCTTGATCCCTCCCCGCAGACGCTCGCGCGCGTGCTCGAGGGGGTGAAGCTCGATGCCGGCATCAGGATCGATTTCGATCAGGGGCCGGCGGGCTTCTCGGTCGCGCGGCATTTCGCCGATCTGGTGCGGGCGCAGAACCTGCGGCCCGACGCCGTCGACGTCGCCGCCGGTGTCGACCCGATCGCCGCCTTCGCCCTCTCCGGCCACTCAAAATTTTCGTGGAATGAGTTGTCGACCGATTTTGTTGCAGCGGCGCGCGAACTTCACGAGCGCGGTTTCCGCAAATCATTTGCAGCCGCGGATGGACGAACGATTCACAATGCCGGTGGCTCTGAAGCGCAGGAGCTGTCGTTCGCCATCGCAAGTGCCGTCGAGTATCTGCGTGCGTTTGAGAAAGGCGGCGTATCGCCCGATGTTGCACGCGACATGATCTATTTTCGGT
>Ga0207665_10000665_pt1 | contig 23150 bp, 19 predicted proteins | sample LARL112metaG_FD_184351 | JGI IMG/M metagenome (GOLD analysis project Ga0207665, IMG submission 184351) | Corn, switchgrass and miscanthus rhizosphere microbial communities from Kellogg Biological Station, Michigan, USA - LAR L11-2 metaG... | ecosystem: Host-associated > Plants > Roots >... | reverse complement strand
GGTGGCCTGGGCGGACCAGGTGACGGCGTCACCGGCCAGGTCCACGAACGCGATGCCGCCGGGCGCGAACGCCGGGTCGGTGGAGGCGCGGGCGCGCGAGGACCGGGCAAAGCTGCTGCAGAAGAACTTGCCATCGTGGGTCTTCTGGAAGGTGGCGAGCTGGGTGATGCCGGCGGAGGAGCCGTTCGGCCGCGGGATCGACGAGCAGCCGGTCTTCTCCGGGATCGAGTCGCCGATCGCGCCGGTCAGCGGGTTGGTCGCGTCCCAGCTGTACAGGTGCGAGCCCCCGGCAGCGACGCCGGGATTGAAGTCCGCGGCGAACTGGTCGAGCACGTTCTGAATGGTGTCCGAGCCCACGCCAGTGGCGTCGTTCTCTGCCGGGGAATTGGCGGCGGTGACCTTAATCGACTTCGTCAGTGACGCGCCGCCGGAGGTGACCTTGAGACTGTAGGTGGTGACCTTTGGAGTGGTCCAGACGCCGTCGATCACGACGGTGCAGCTGTTGGTGCCGCCTTTACCAAGCGTCACCGTCTTAGGCAGGGCCGGCGTTATCGACCAGGTGCACGCCGCGGTGTTGGGCGTGGCCGCTTCCTGGAAGCCCGTCGGGATCCCGACCACGATGCCTGCGCTCGCAGGGCCGGTGATCTTCAGAGCCCGGGCAGTGGCGGGCTGTGCCTGGGCTGTAGCCGTGAGGCCCAGCGTGCCCAGTGTTGCTGCGGTGGCCGCAGCGACGACAAGTCTACGCATGTTGCGTGCCCTCTCCATATCAGGGATTACGTGGGCAGAGCAGTTGGAACGTATTTCGGCGGGCCTCGGCGAGGCAATGCCCCGCGGCTGATTTCGCGGTGTAGTACCGTCGTCGCCATTTGCGCTTAACTTGCCGTTTAACTGGGGCTCGGCACCGGTTGTTTTTGACGATCATCGCGGACCTGCGAGGTGGCCGCTCGAAGATCACGAATCGGTTACATTGCGTCCGTGACCATGTGCGATGCGTGCTCTACGCTGCCCATCCCGAGGACCAGCAAATCACGGCCCAACACCCGCACCTGCGTTCGCCGCCTCACCCTGGCCGCAGGGCCAGCCCATTCCGAATGGCCACGAATAAATCCACTGCTGATCCGGCTGCGCCGACCCCGTGCGCCACATATTGTGCGAAGCTGATCCCTTCGGTCGCAACGCGACAGGCTTGGCTCATAGCTTGCGCTTATCACGAAGGCCCGTCATCAGGCGCCGAAGGAAGGGCATTAACTCTGGCCACTCAATGCGCCAAGAATCCCATCTCGCTCCCTTTTGTTAGTCCGGCACCGTGGCGACATTCGGCATTCCCTGCTCTTGTCTGTCCGGGATCCGGCGCAGGGACGGACGGGGGCCATCCCCCGGCCGTCCCCCCTGCCGAACTAGCCTGAACAGGTGGGTGATCTTGATTCAGCTCGTGAGTTCGCGCTGTCGCTCCCTGCCACCACCGAGGCGCCACACTTCGACATGGCGTCGTTCCGGGTCCGCGGCAAGATCTTCGCCACGGTCCCGCCGGACGACGAGCACCTGCACGTGTTCGTCGACGAGGGCGAGGTCCACGCGGCCGTGGCCGAGGACCCGGCTGCCTTCGAGCCGCTGCTGTGGGGCCAGCGGCTCAGGGGGCTGCGCATCCGTATCGCTGCCGCCCCTGCGCACCGGATCGCCGAACTACTCGAGGAGTCCTGGCGCCGGAAGGCCCCGGCCCGGCTGGCGGCCGAGTGGGATGCGCGGCGTGGCGGCACCGCCGGATAGCCGTGATCCATGGCGCGCTAGCTCCTTCGCGGCAAGGATGGGCCATTGGGGACATAGGCAACGGTGCTGACCCAAAAGGAGGGCCCATGGCCGGCCGCTGGCGGAGGTTCACGGTCAGGACGGCGATCGCGGGGCTGGTTCTGCCCGGGGCCGGGCTGGCCGCGCAGGCGCACCTCAGCCCGGTCGTCTCGTATGGCAGCGTTCAATGCTCGGCCGGCGCACACACCCTCGCGCCGCCTGGCTCCCACCTGTACCCGGAAACCGGCAATGGCGGCTACACCAGCGTGCACACCCTGGTGCACCTGGTCTACGACGCCGCCGCCAACGAGTTCCTGCCCGGCAACCGGGTCGTGCTCACCGACCGGGCCACCCAGTGCCTGAGCAGCTTCAGCCTCGACTTCGAGCGCAAGTCCGCGAACACCAAGGCGGGGCCGGACATGACCGTGCAGTCGGTCACCGTGAACGGCCGGCCGGCCACTTTCACGTTCGTCCAGCCCACCTACCCGGGCGACCCGCACGGGCAGAACGACCCCAACCCCGCCGCCCACGAGGCGTCCCAGACCAACCCCGTCGGCGGCCCTAAGCACAACCCGCTGCCGCCCGCCTGCTCGCCGGAAGTGCCCAACACACGCACCGCGCCCGACGCGCTGGACGGCACGCAGTGCCCGGCCAACAAGCTGGTGATCACGCCCGCGGCGCCGATCGCGAATGGCTCGGTGTTCACCGTGACGGTCAGTTACACCGGCCGGCCCGGCGTGCACAACGACGGGGACGGCACCACGGAGGGCTGGTTCCGCGCCCCCGACGGCGGATTCGTGACCACCGAGCCGGTCGGTTCCGAGGACTGGATGCCGCTCAACGACTACCCGGAGGCCAAGCCCACCTACGACTTCTCCAACACGGTGAGCGCCGGCAAGACCGTCCTTGCCAACGGCGTACTGGTCTCGGTCAAGCGCAATCCGGTCAGCGGCGAGTTCCCCGGCGGGTCGGTCACGTGGAACTGGCACTCCCCGGCCCCGGTGGCCAGTTACCTGGTCGAGGACAGCGTGGGGAACTACCGCCTGACCGAGCGGGTCGCCGACAACGGCACCAAGTACTACGAGGCCCAGGATTCCGCGATCCCGGCGGCACAGCGGAAGAAGAACCTGGCGATCATGAACATGCAGCAGAACATCACCGAGTTCGAGAGCCAGTTCAGCGGCAGCTTCCCGTTCACCTCCGATGGCGTGGTCGTCGGCACCCCGTCGGCCAGCTTCGAAGAAGAGATGCAGACGATGATCACGTTCGCGGGCGGGTTCATCAACACCGACGTGCTCTACCACGAGAACATGCACCAGTGGTGGGGGGACAACGTCACCGAGGGCGGCTACACCATGACCTTCTACAAAGAGGGCATGGCCACCGTCGCCGAGGAGTTGTACGCTGCCCGGCTGGCCGAGGACAAGGCCGGTGGCCCGTACTCACCTAAGGGCCAGGCCGCGTTCCAGGCCAGCCTGGTCAAGCAGTTCAACCGCATCTACGCGGCCAACGGCTCGTTCTGGACGGTCGCGCCGTCCAACCCCGAGCCGGCCGGCCTGTTCTCCGGCTCGTCGACCTACGAGCGGCCCAGCGCCGCTTACCTGGCGCTGCGGCAGATACTCGGCCCGGGCAACTTCACCCAGGTGCTGGAGCAGGTCCAGCGCACCTACGGCGGGTCGTTCATCACCGAACCAGAGTGGGAGGCCGCCTTCAGCCAGTGGCTGCCGGTGCAGACCGGCGCCTGCCGGGCGCGGCTCAGCCAGTTCTTCACCCAGTGGTTCGACACCGCCTACCCCGCGGGCGGTGGCAGCAACCGGCCGCGGATCACCGGCCCCGGCCTGAACGGCCCGGACTTCTACAACGCGCAAGGGGGCTGCTCTTAGCACCGCCCGCGATCCGGCGCGGGCCGCTCCGGACGGCCCGGCGCCGCGGCGGGCTCAGGGTGGGGACAGCAGCGCCCAGACGATCTTGCCGGACTCCCCGTCGGGGAGCACGGGGGCGGCCGCGAGCCACTCGCCCACCTCTGGCGCCGGGGCACGGCCTCGCGCGGAGACCGGATCGGTGGCCGGGTAGTAGTACCCCCACCGCTCGCTAACCGCCGCAACCAGTAAAAGGCCGCGCCCGCCGTCGTGCTCCGGATCCGCCACGGTCGGGATGGGCGGTCGGGGGTCGTAGTCGCTCACTTCCACCAGAAGGTGCGTGTGGTCGCCCGCCAGGCGCAGCGCGACCACCGGGAGGTCGCCCGGGTCGCCCGTTGCCTGCCTGGCCTGGCGGGCGTCGGTGGAGGCGCGGACGGCGTTCGTGACGAGTTCGGATACCGCTAGTTCGGCCTGCTGGGCCAGGGCTTCCATGCCCCACTCCCAGAGCACGGCCGTGGTGTGCAGCCGGGCACACGGAATGGCACCCGGCAGAGCCCCCAGGGGCAGAAACGAGTGAAACGGCCACTGGGGGGCGTCGCCGGGCGGACTCGCCTGGTGCGCTGGCATCCCCATCCGGTGAGCGGCCCTTCGCCCTAGGTACGTACTATGCGAAATAGTACTGATCTCCTATCATGCCCCATTTCGGGGATGCGGCGCAACATTCGTTTCTGTATGATGCGTATTGGTTCTGCTCGCACCGGTCCGCCCTCCCGGCACAGGGCCTATCGGAGGAAGTATGGCTACCCCCAGTCCTACCGTCCGCCGCAAGCGCCTGACCGTAGAACTGCGACGTTTGCGTGAACAGGCGGGGTTAACCTGCGAGGACGTGGGACACCGGCTGGAGTGTTCTGGTACCCGGATCAGCCGGATGGAAACCGGGAGGATCGGCGCCCGTCCCGGTGACGTGCGTGAGTTGCTGGAGATCTACGGTGTGACCGGCGTCGAGGCGGACTCCCTCGTGCAGCTTGCCAGGGACGCGCGGCGCAAGGGCTGGTGGCACGCCTACGGCCGGGTGCTTCCGCCCTGGTTCGAGGCCTACGTCGGGCTGGAGTCCGACGCGGCCGCGCTGCACGACTTCCAGCCGTCGGTAGTGCCGGGCCTGCTGCAGACCGAGGACTATGCCCGCGCGGTGCTGCGGGACGCCCCGGGCGCGGACCGCGCCGAGGACATCGACCAGCAGGTGGCGCTGCGGATGCGGCGCCAGGCCGTCCTCGACCAGCCCGGGCCACCGCGGGTGCGGGTGGTGCTGAGTGAGAGCGTGCTGTGGGTCCAGGTCGGCGGGGCCGCGATCATGCGGGCCCAGTTGCTGCGACTGGCCGACCTGGCCGCCCGGCCCGACCTCACCCTCCAGGTACTGCCGCTGCGCGCGGCGGCGCACGCGCAGCCGGTGACCCCGTTCACCATGCTGGAGTTCGCCGACCCTGCGGACCCCACGGTGGTTTACCTGGAGCACCTCACCGGCAGCCTTCTGCTGGAAGACGAGGAGGAGGTCCAGCGCTACCGGGTGGTGTTCGATCACCTGCGCGCGCAGGCTCTCGGCCCCGGCCCGTCGGCCGACCTGATCGCGCGCACCGCGGCCGGGCTGGCCTGACAACCGGCCGCTACACCCACCACGGGCCGGAGTTGTAGGTCCAGTCCCGCACCGTGGAACTGTCGTAGTTCTGGCCCTCGGCGTACTGCGTGGCCCGCACGTGCCTGTGGTCGTACATGAACGCGCCCTTGTCGGCATAGTCGGCGACCCAGTACCCGTTGAGGCGGGGGTTGCCGAACACCGAAGACGCCTGCCCGTAGACCCAGACCTTGTACCCGGCCGCCTGCAAGGCCTGGCCGAAGTTGTTCACGTAGAGGTCGTCCACCCGGTCCTCCATGTCGAGCACCGTGTAGACACGCTTGGGAACTCCCAGGGCACGGAGTGCCTCGACCGCCTGCTTGGCCTCGCCGGGGCCGTCCTGGCCGCCGACCCAGATCGGCAGCTTCCGGTTTCTGTGGAACGGCTTCCAGTCTCCGGGAGCCCACACGTTGAAGGCGTCGGGACCGCCGTAGTAGCCGCCCACGGCCCCGGTCCAACTCGGGTTGATATTGGACGCGAACGCCGAGTCCCTCATCCGTTCGTTCATGTCATGCCTGCCGTTTCGTGAACCTGCGGGACCGTGGGAACGGGGCCGGAGTACTACCATAGATCGCTCTTGCGGCCGCCATGCTGCGCCGTCACCGGGAGGATGCCTCCCTGGGCGGGACACAGCCCGCCCGCGGGGCGACGCCAGGCACGTAGGGGGAGCAATGGCAGACATGTCGCCTGTAGTCATCCGGCCGTTGACCGAAGCCGATCTGGTCGACGCCGACCGCGTCTTCCGGGTGGCGTTCGGCACCTTTCTCGGGGCACCTGACCCGCGGCAGTTCTTCGGCGATGCCGAGTTCGTCAGGACCCGGTGGCATGCGGACAACGATGCGGCGTTCGCGGCCGTTCGCGACGGCCGGCTGGTGGGGTCGAACTTCGTCACCAACTGGGGCAGCGTAGGCTTCTTCGGCCCGCTCACCGTGGATCCGGCGTGCTGGAGTCAGGGGATCGCCAAGCGGCTTCTTGCGCCGACCGTGGAAGTGTTCGACTCCTGGGGAACCCGCCACGCGGGCCTGTTCACCTTCGCGCAGAGTGCCAAGCATGTCGGCCTGTATCAGCGGTTCGGCTTCTGGCCGCGGTTCCTCACCGCGGTCATGTCCACGCCGGTCGGGCCGCCCGCCCCGGCCCACGCCGGCGCCAGGATGTCGGATCTGGCCGCGGCAGCCCGTCCGGGTGCCCTCGCGTCCGTGCGCGAACTCACCGACGCGGTCTACCCGGGCCTGGACCTCAGCCGCGAGATCGAGTCGGTGCTGAACCAGGGCCTGGGTGACGTCGTCCTCATCGACGACACGGCCGCGCTCCAGGGCGTGGCCATCTGCCATGTCGGCGCGGGCACCGAGGCCGGCGGCGGGAGCTGTTATGTCAAGTTCGGCGCCGTGCGGCCGGGCCAGCAAGCCGCCCGGCGCTTCGAACTGCTGCTGGACGCCTGTTACCGGCTGGCCGCCGACAAGGGCGCCGTCCGGCTGGCGGTTGGCGCGAACGCCGGCCGGGACAAGGCCTGGACGGCTCTCGCCCGACGTGGCTTCCGCACCGGTCTGCAGGGAGTGACCATGCATAGGCCGAACGAGGCGGGCTACAGCCACAGCGACAGCTACGTGATCGACGACTGGCGCTAGTGCGCATGGCCGCGTATCGGCGGCACGGTATCGCCTGGTTCCCGTCCTCGCGCGGCCTCGCCGACCTCACACTGATGAGACCCGGGGGTGTGTGAGCATGGTTCGTGTGAGTGAGGCCGTTCAACTCGTCGACCGGCGCGAAGGACGCCACGGCGAAGTGGCGCTGCGCCGCCGCGGTGAGTGCTTCGAGATCATCGCGAACGGGTGTTTCCTGATGGACTCATCGGACGGCCGCTCGGAACGGCTCATGGTCAGCGCCGCGCTCGACATGCTGGAGCGGCCGCACGGCGCGAGCCTGTTGATCGGCGGGCTGGGGGTGGGTTTCTCGATGGCCGAGGCCTGTGCCGACCCGCGTCCTGGCCGGATCTGCGTGGTGGAGCGGGAACAAGCGGTCATCGACTGGCACACCCGGGGTACCGCGCCGTTGCGGCGCTTCGCCGGCACCGGGCACAGCGATCCGCGCGCCCGCATCGTGCTGGATGACCTTCTGCGGCACGTGCGCACCACGGACGATCGTTATGACGTGCTGTGCCTTGATATCGACAACGGCCCGGACTGGACGGTGACCGAAGGCAACCAAGGCGTGTACGCAGCCGCCGGGCTGACCGCGCTGGAGCGGGTGCTGGCCGATGGGGGAGTGCTGTCGGTGTGGAGCGCCGCACGCGCGCCGGCCTTCACGCAGAGGCTGGCATCCCGATTCGCCCGGGTGGAGACGCTGGAGGTTCCGCTGCTGCCCGGCCGGCGCGGCGAGCCGGATGTGGTGATCCTCGCCTCGCGCACGTGAAGGGCAGGCAGCCAAGCCCACCCCTGTCCCTGTCTCGTTACTGCGCTTCAGGTGAACTCGGCGCGCCGGGCGCGGCCGCCATGTCGGCGGTGGTCAGCTCCGGTGCTGTTGCGATCTGGTAGGCGACCTCCCCGTGCTCGCTGAGATCGAGGCCAGTTTGCTCATCCTCCGAGCTCACTTGCAGTCCCACGGTGTGGTCGGTGACCCACAGGATGATCCAGGTCATGACGAACGGGAAGGCGATCCCGACGACAGCCAGCACCGCCTGGCGGCCGAGCTGGGTCCAGCCACCGGCTGCACCAGCGGCGTTCACGGCGAGGCTGGCAAAGACGCCGGTGAGCACGACCCCGATGGCGCCGCCGACCATATGCACGCCGACGACGTCGAGGGAGTCGTCGTAGTGGAATATGTCCTTCAGGTGGACGGCGCCGTAGCACAGCAGCCCGGCCGCGGCGCCGATGATGATCGCCGACCACGGCTGCACGTAACCCGACGCGGGGGTGATCGCCGCCAGCCCGGCGACGGCACCAGCGGCGATGCCCACGCCCGATGGCTTGCGGCGGCGCCACCACTCGATGCCCATCCAGGCGAGCATCGCGGTACAGGCCCCCAGCTGGGTGTTCACCAGCGCATAGGCAGCGACCGTTCCGGCGGACAGCGCGCTGCCCGCGTTGAAGCCGAACCAGCCGAACCACAAGATTCCCGCGCCGAGCAGCACCAGCGGTATGTTGTGCGGCCGGTCAAGCTGGTGCTTCCGCCTCAGGTACAGCGCGGTGGCCAGCGCCGCGGCACCGGCCAGTTCGTGGACCACCGAGCCGCCGGCGAAGTCGATCGCGTGCAGGCCACCTGAGCCGAGGAACCCGCCGCCCCACTCCCAGTGCGCGAACGGACTGTACACCAGCAGCGACCATAGGCCGATGAACACGAGGTAGCCGCGGAAGCGCATCCGCTCGCAGAACGCCCCCGCGATGAGCGCCGGGGTGATCACGGCGAACATCATCTGGAAGGCCATGTAGACCAGCGACGGGATCGTGGGCGCGTAGCTGTTCGGCGTGCCGTTGACGTCATGCAGCATCACGAATTGCAGGCTGCCGATCACGCCGCCCCAGTGATTGCCGCCGAACGCCAGCGAGTACCCGACGATCACCCACAGCAAGCTGACCACGGCGATGGCCACGAAGGACTGGACCATGGTCGCGACCACGTTCTTCGCGCCGACCAGCCCGCCGTAGAACAGCGCGAGTCCCGGCATCATGAAAAGCACCAGCGCCGTCGAGGTCAGCATCCAGGCGGTGTCACCAGCATTGATGTGCATGCCAACCTCCCCATGACCGTGGCGCCGTTGCCCCGGCATGCCGATGATTACCGTAGCTCATGGGGCGTACGGGAGAGGGGGGACACTAATTCCTTTTTACTATGGTTTATTCCGGCCACGGAGACAGTCCGACACGGCCGGCCGCCTGGTCCTCGAATGGAGCGCTGGCCTCTAGCCGAGGCGTTGTTGCGTGTGGCGGATCAGGCAGGGCCGTTATCGCTGCCGGTAGAACCTCGGGCCCCGCCGACCAGACTGATCTCGAATCGCCAGCCAGGCCACATGATCAGGGCAATTGGCCGGCCTTGTCGACCACGGCGATCTGCCGGACGGCGTTTCCGTTCACGGTTCCCTTCGGCATGGAGGTGCTGTTCAGGGCGATCTGCGAGTCGCCGATGTACAGGTAGGTTTTCGGGTCGAAGATGAGCTCGTCGAGTGTGCCTTGGGAGGGGTCATAGGCGGCGACGGCGATGCCCTTGCGGCCGGCCAGGGTGGTGGCGTGGTCAACGACCCTGATGCCCTCGATCTTGGCTAGGGCCTGGAACATCAGTGCGGAGGCCCGGTGCGGCACGAGGGACTGGTACGTGTCGCTGACGATGCCCATTATCGCGCCCGCCGCGGGTGGCGTGCCTTGGCCTGTAGCGGCGGAGCGGAGCAGATACCGCTTCATGGCCTTCACTGTTCGCGGGAGGTGGGTCACGTAGGCGGGGGGGAGGGGGCAGTTGGCCTTGTAGTTCCAGTTGGAATGCGGCAGCGTGCGGCAGTCGGGCTGGCCGAGGCCGTGGTACCACCGCTTGCCCGAGGCCCAGCGCTGCAGGATGAGCCCGCCGTGCCAGCCGTCGGCGGACAGCCAGGCACGCGTCACGAAGAGCCTGTTGTGCTGTGTTGCGTACCGGGAGACCGATTCGGTGTAGATGAATTGGTCCGCCCGGGGATGGGGGTCCGGGACGGCCGCCGTGGCCCGCGCGGCGCGGAGCAGGACCGCCGCGGCACTGGCCGGCCGGGGCAGGTGAGGGGCAGGTGAGGACGGCGGGGCCGCCAGCACGCGGGGCAGCATGATCGCCGCACCGGCAGCCACTGCCAACAGCGCGGCCCCGGCGATCTGCCATCGGACAGGGCGCCGGGACCTGGGCACAGCTGTCCCGCGCCGGGATGCGGGCACGGTTGCCCGGCCCGGGATGGTTGTGGCTTCCCGCTCGGTGGCGATCTCGGCGATCAGGGTGGCACGAGCGGCGTCACGCACCACGGCGGGTAGCCCCAGCGCAGGTGGCGCGATGGCCGTGACCAGGGTGATCTCATCCATGTTGTCGATCCTCACGTGTTCGCTGAGGGTGGCAGGAGGTTCTGTCCGGCAGCGCGGCGGAGCTTGACCCGGATCCGATGCAAGCGCGAGCGGACCGTGCCCAGCGGAATTCCCAGCGCCTGCGCGGCCTGCTCGTAGGACAGCTCCGCCCAGGCGACCAGCAGGACCAGTTCCCGGTCGCCCTCGGAGAGCTCGCCGAGTACCTGCATGATCCGTGGGCGCAACTGTGCGGCATTGACCCGGTCGAGGACCTCGTCGGCAACCACGTCGGTGGCGGGAACGCCGGGAACGGCGGCGAGCATCCGGGCATAGCGCCGCTGGGCCCGCCGGTGCTGGCTGATCACGTTGACGGCGATTCCGTACAGCCAGGGCCGGGCGTCGTCTCGGCCGGTGTCGTAGCGCCGCCGGTTGCGAAAGGCCGCCAGAAACACCTCGGACATCACGTCGGCGGCGGCTTGCTGGCCAAGCCGGCGCGCCGCATAGCGGTAGATGCCCTCCGCGTGGCGGTCGAAGATCTCGGCGAAACACTCCGGGACGGCCACAGATCGCTCGATGATGGCCGCGTCGCTGGGGGCGGCCGGATCGGCCAGGTCCGTGCGGCGTGGCTCGTTCACGCGGGCCTGCGACGCGGCGAGTGAGTTCTCATTGGCTGGTTCTTCCTCTGCCAGGTCTCTCAGCATCCCCTGCAGCAGGGCTACCGGGCCGCTCAATGGTGGGTGGCCACCCTGTATTTGGCCGCCAAGCCAGGCGGGTTCCGTGAAACGGCACTGAAACGGACCGTTGAGGCGATGGCCCTAGCGGCGAGGAATCGTGGCCAACCGGCGCAGCCGTGACCGCACCCTGGCAAGTCTGCGGCCATGGCGGCCGGCGGGGAGCGGGTGTCCGCCGGCCGCGGGGTCGGGCCAGCCGCCCGGGTTACGGCTCCGGGTCGATGCCGTGCCAGGCCGGCACCTTGACGGTGCGGTGGCCCTTGGTGCCGCCGAGGATGATCTTCCGCAGCGAGGTGTTGCCGGCCGTGCTCAGCTCATGCAGCTTGTGCAGCGGGTTGGCAGTGATCTCGATGTAGTAGGTGCCATTCGGCACGTTGGTGATGTCGAAGGCCTGCTCGGCGAGGGTCTGCACGTAGGTGTCGCCCCAGCCATCGGGAAGGTACTCCTGCACCCACAGCGCGCTGGGAGACCCGCATGCCCCGCTAAGGCCGATGAGCGGCGGCTGCCAGAGAGCGCTGCGGATCAGCATGTCCACCGGGTCGGTGGGGGCGATGCAGAAGCCCACCTTGTTGCTGATCACCGCGAGCTTCTTGCTGGCGGTGAGCAGCCGGTAGCGGGCGAACTGCTCGAAGTGCCACTCGTTTTCGCCCTTGCCCTTCTCGAAGCCCATCGTTCCGGCTGGGGCGCGGCCGATGACCTTGCCGTTGCGCCAGAAGTACTGGTAGGCCTTCATCACTGGCGAACCGGGCTGGCGGAAGCCCTCCACGTCGAGAGGGGAATTACCGCCGACCCAGACGGTGGCGCTGAAACTAAGCACGTCGAGCCCGGCCTTGGTGTGGGTCGTGCGGATCCCCCAGGACGGCAGGGCGGTCAGTTGCGGCAGCGCCGCCTGCGGCGGACTCGCCAGCGTGGGCACGTGGGGAAGCCGCGGAAGGTGGCCGGCGCGCGTGCCGCGGTGAGCCGCCGCGCAGCCCGGCGGGGGGCAGCCCGTGGCCTTGACCACCTTGAGGTTCACCGTGGCGGTCGCGTCCGCCGCCGGGATGTGGAACAGCTTGGTGTAGGGGGCGGTAATCGTCTCGGTCGCACGGTACTTGCCGAGCGGCAGGTTGACGCGAGGCGGCCCGGGGCATCGGAAGAAGCAGAAGGTTTCGGAAGGATTCACGGCCCAGCCTTGCGTGAGGCCCCACACCTCGCCCAGCGGGAAGGGGTCCAGGGGGCTGCATTGCTGCGGGTACGGGTCGGCGGGCGGGCTGCTCGGGCTGGCTCGCTCGGTGTCGAAGGTATCCGGGCAGAACCTGAGCTTCTGCGTGGCGACAACCTTGCCCTGTGAGTTGCGGATGGTCAGGAGAAGGAAGTCCTTGAGCCCGTTCCAGCCGTCGAGCAGCGCGGCTGGCAGCGGCCGCCGCTGCGTTGTTCCCCAGGGCGTCTTGATGATCTGCGTGATCGTCACGGGCTTGGTGTAGCTGGCCCGCTGCACATTCAGCCGCAGGTCCGAGCCAACCGCGCTCGTCCAGATGCCGGGATCGATGAATTCTCCCCCGCGCTTGGGTTTCGGTACGGTGATCGTCTTCTGCGTGATGATCAGCTTCAGGCTGGGGCCGAGGGCGGTTGCCGCGTGGCCTGATGCCGCCGCGCCGGTCGTAGCCGCCCCGGTGCCGGTCACGGCCGCCGCCGTGACCAGGCCAAGAACCGTCGCGAGCCAGGCGGCTCGCCTTCTGTCGAGTCTCATCGACCCTCTCTTCCGGACAGCGCCGTCCTCATCGGGAGCGGGCCCCCTGCCCGCTCGGAATCTTTGGGCATGGTCAGCCGGAGCTGGTGGCGAACCAGCCAAACTCGCTTTAAATCTGCAAACATAAGACGGCGCTCGGGGCCACCATGTTGCATCCAGGTGGCCACAAATCTTGCTCGACCCGGCGTTCGCGCCCGGCACGGGCACCCCCGAGTCCGGCGGCCTGACCAGCCGGGAGCTGCTCTCCGTGCTGCGCGGCCTGACCGGGCTGCACCTGGTCGGCGCCGATGTTGTCGAGGTCGCGCCCGCCTACGACCACGCGGAGATCACCTCGATCGCCGCCGCCACCGCCGTCTACGACCTGCTCACGCTCCTGGCCCGCCGCGCCTGACCAGGCCCCGGGCTCGCGGGGGCACCGGCCTCACCTCGTCCGCTGTGAATGTGAGCCTGGTGTTGCTCTTGAACACCAGGCTCAACATTCATGCCGCCGGCTCGCCGGCGCTCGGAGGGTTACCGGACGATGTACCCGTAGAGGGCCGACATGCCGTTGTAGTCGCCATCGCCCAGGTGCCGGCGCAGGCCGCCCTGGCACTGGCCGATACTTGGCCACATGACCTCGTCCGGCCCGGAGTACTCGTGCGCGAGGCCGTAGGAGTGGCCCCATTCATGCGTGATGACCGTCTGAAGGTCGAACTTCTGGTTGCACGGGCTCGGGAACGTATCGACGAGGCCCCGGTTGGAGCCGATGTAGATGTCCGCCTCGATCATCGCGTCGCTGTTGGTGTTCCAGAGCGTCACCGTGTTGGCCAGGACGCCCTTGGCAACCTCGGCGGCGTCGTACGGGCCAAAGCTCAGCGTGTTCTGCCCGTCGGGGTACTTCGAGGTCTTGTCGCCGTTGCTGTCGATGTTGGCGTACCTGCTGGTGTTGCCCTCGAAGCCGCCGTGGACCGGGAAGGCGTTCGTCTGCAAGCCGCAGTTGTTCTGGCCCGTCGTCATGTTGTAGTTGCCGGCCCGGAGGTCGGCCAGCGACGCCGAGACCGACAGGCCCGCCCGGCTGGCCGTGGACTCGTTGTAGTACCACAGTTCGGTCGGCTCGGCGTTGCTGGACTGCCAGAATCCGCCGCCGAAGTTGAAGTAGTTCTCGCTGCACGCCGGGTCCCGGCGACGGGACGAGGCCGGCGCCGCCACCGCCTTGCGCGGATAACTGGCCGTGATGGTCACTATGCCGTGCTCGTTCACCGCCTTGAGTTCGTACTCGCCGTGCGTGGTCAGCGCGTAGTTGGCGATGCCCCGGTTGAGGGGCGGGACGGAGATGCCCACCCCCATGACGCCGCTGCCCATGTTCATCAGGATCTGCCGGCCCTGGATCGGGCACGTGCTGATGTTCACCGGCGACGTGATCGAGGACGCGATTATCGGCCCCGTCGAGGCGCAGAAGGCCCGCGGCGCGCCCGCCGCCCGGTCGGCCGCGAGCGCCGTGGGGGCCACCAGCAGCGCCGCCAGCGACACGGCGAGCGCGATTGCGCCGCCCGCCCTGACCGGCCGCCAGCCTGTTAATGGACTCGTCAGACGACGTGCATGCCTGGAGAATCGACCTGGACTCCCTTTCACACCGGCCTCCGTAAAGTTGGGGTAAAGACCAGGCCATTGTGTGGCGAACGGGAGTCAACGGACCAGGCAGACTAACCGGCAAACTTGCCGGCAGGCGCGGGCCCGCAGTCTGGCTCAGCGGCCCCTATCCGGGCAGGTGACGCCGGGAGCCGATGACGCGGAACCGGCCCGCGACGAAGTCGCCGTCGGTGTAGGCGGCGTTCGCCGCCGGGTTCGCCCCGGTCGCGTGGAAATCGGAGAACGCGGCCGTCTGGTTGACGTACACGCCGCCGGTGAGGTTCTCCGACAGGGCCACGCCGACGTCGAGCGCCGCGTCCCGCACCTCGCCCAGGTACCGCTCGTCGGTCGAGTACACGCTGGCGGTCAGCGCGCCCCTGGCCGCGGCGACCTGGCGGAACAGGGCCACGGAGGCCTCAGCGCCCGGGGTGGACACCAGGTAGGAGACCGGCCCGAAGCACTCGGCCGAGATCTCCGGCGAGTCGGCGGAGGCGTGCACCACCAACGGGGTGCGCACCCGGGCATCGGGGAACCCGGGGTGCCCGATGGCCCTGCTTGGCACCGCGACCCGCCCGGCTCCGGTGGCCCGCGCGGCGGCCGCGTCCAGCCGGCCGAGAACCCCGTCGTTGACGATCGCGCCGAGCAACTCCACCGCCTGGGGGTCCGGGCCGATCGTGGCGTCAATGGCCGCGCCCAGGTCGGCGGCCAGTTCCGCGACGGTCTTGTGGCCCTGGTCGGTGTCGATGCCCTCGGCGGGCACCAGCAGGTCCTGCGGCGTGGTGCACATCTGGCCGCTGTAAAGGACCAGCGAGAACGCCAGGTTGGCGAGCAGCCCTGAGTAGTCGGACGTGGACTCGATCAGCACCATGTTCACGCCGGCCTTCTCGGTGTACACCCGGGCCTGACGGGCGTGCTCCTCCAGCCAGTCGCCGAACGCGGTGGACCCGGTGAAGTCGACGATCTTGATTTCCGGCCGGACCGCGAGGACCTTGGCAAGGCCCTCGCCGGGAGCCTCGGGCGCGAGCAGGGCCAGGTTCGGGTCAAAACCGTATTCGCCCAGCACCTCGCGCACCACGGACACCGTGATCGCCAGTGGGAGCACGGCGCCGGGGTGCGGCTTGACGATCACCGCGTTGCCGGTGGCGAGGCTGGCGAACAGCCCCGGGTAGGCGTTCCAGGTCGGGAACGTGGTGCAGCCCACGACCAGGGCGATGCCCCGGGAGACCGGCGTGAACGTCTTCTCCATCCGCAGCGCGGGCCGCTTGCCCTGCGGCTTCTCCCACACCGCGGTGTCGGCGTGCCTGGTCTGCTCGGCGTAGGCGTAGGCGACCGCCTCCAGCGCCCGGTCCTGCGCGTGCGTGCCGCCGGCCTGGAACGACATGACGAACGCCTGCCCGCTGGTGTGCATGACCGCGTGTGCGATCTCGAAACTGCGGGCGTTGATCCTGTCGATGATCTCCAGGCACACCGCCGTACGGACCTGCGGGCCCGCCGCCCGCCAGCCGGGCAACGCCGCGGTGGCCGCGGCGATCAGCGCGTCGGCGCCCAGGTGCTCGTAGCTGACGCCGAGGTCCAGGCCGTAGGGCGAGACCTCGCCGCCGACCTGCCCGTCGGCTCCGGGCTGGCCCAGGACGAACGGCTTGCCCAGATGCGCCTCGAACGCCTCCTTCCCGGCCTCGGCCGTGCCCTCGCCGTACACCCGTGGGCTCGGCGATTCGGGATACGCCGACCAGTAACCGCGCCCGGCGATCGCGGCCAGCGCCGCGTTGAGCCGTTCGGCGTGCTTGTCCACGAGCGCGGCTAGCGTTGGCTTGAGGTCGGCGTCCTGCGTGGATGTCATCGGAACTCTCCCGGGCTTGTGGCCGTCCGAGGGCGGCCAGTGGGTCGCGGCCGCCTTGCTTCACCCCTGAACATTACGCATAGCCCCGCAACCGTCCGCCCCCGGCCGCACGGGCCCCGGGGATCGCCGCCGTTTCAGCGCGTTTCAGCGGCGTTCCAGCGCCCGGCGGTTGCACTCGCCGGCATGAGTATTACCAAGATCCGGATGTTGTTGGCCGCGGCCGTCGCTGGTGCTTCGCTCGTGCTAGCAGGGGCCACGAGCGCAGTGGCCGCGTACCCTGCGGCCGCGGCGGTCACGTCACCGGTCCTGGGGCACTGGGCACCGGCCGCGCCGGTGCCGGGCATGCCGGCACTGACCAGCACCAGCAGCAAGGTCTCCGCCGTGTCGTGTGCGCCGTCGGCGGACTGCGCGATCGGCGGGACCTACGATGACACGCTTGGCAACCCGCAGGCGTGGGTCGCCAGCGGGCACGCGGGCACGTGGTCGAACGCGATCGCGCTGCCCGGCTCGATCACCACCGGCGGCGGGCACTCCGAGATCAACGCCGTGTCCTGCGCGACCGGGAACTATTGCGTCGCCGTTGGCGAGACCTCGACGGACCAGTTCAGCGACCGTGCGACGCTGGCCGTCGATCTCGGCGGTACCTGGCAGCAGGCGATGATCCTTCCCGGCGTCGGCACCTCAAGTTCACAGGCGCTGTCGGTGTCGTGCCCGTCGCCGGGCAACTGCGCGGCGCGCGGCTTCTACACCGACGCCAGCGGCAACGGGCAGGTGTTCACGACCGACGAGGTCAACGGGGTCTGGGGCAGCGCGGCGAAGCTGCCGGGCCAGTCCAGCCAGGGGCACTTCAGCACGCAGAGCCACGTTTCCTGCTGGTCGGCCGGGAACTGCGTGACCGGCGGCGTCGTCGCCACGACGACCGGCCTGCAGGCCATCGTGTCGGTGGAGTCGCCCGCCGCCCTGGCCGCGAACACGGCCACGGTCAAGTTCGGCCAGGAGCAGTCCGCGCAACTGGCGATCAAGGTCAAGCCAGAGACCGGCGGCACCCCGGCCGGACAGGTCACCGTCAGCGCGGGTCAGACGACCCTCGCCGTGGTGACGCTCAAGCGCGGCAAGGCCACCTGGACGTTCCCGCCGAAGAAGCTCCGCCCCGGCACGTACCAGCTCACCGCCACCTACGCGAGCAGTAACGGCTACGACCCGGTGACCTCGGCCAAGAAGAAGTTCGTCGTCACCAAATAGGGCCCGCACCCCTCCGTGATCATGGCGTTCTGGTCGCTATAGCCCAGCCAAAACGCCATGATCACGGCGCGCGCAGCGGTTTCAGCGCCGTTTCAGTGGCGTTTCAGCGCCCGCCGCCACAATCGCGGGCATGAGTATTAGCAGGATCAGAGTATTTGTGGGCGCGACCGTCGCTGGTGCGTCGCTCGCGCTGGCAGGGATAGCGATGTACCCGGCGGCGGCAGCGGCGGCAGGGGCGCCGGTGCTTGGGCACTGGGCGAAGGCCGCCGCTGTGCCGGGCATGTCGGCATTGACCAGTAGCAGCAGCACGGTCTCCGTCGTGTCGTGCGCGCCGTCGGCGGACTGTGCCATGGGCGGTACCTACGACGACGCGCTCGGCAACCCGCAGGCGTGGGTCGCCAGCGGCCACGCCGGCACCTGGGCGAACGCGATCGCGCTGCCCGGCTTCATCCCCACCAAGGGCGGGCACTCCCAGATCAACGGCGTGTCCTGCGCGACCGGGAACTATTGTGTCGCCGTCGGCGAGACCTCGACGGACCAGTTGAGCGACCGGGCGACGGTGGCCGTCGATCTCTTTGGTACCTGGCAGCAGGCGATGACCATTCCCGGCCTCGACAGCTCAGACTCGCAGGCGCTGTCGGTGTCGTGCCCGTCGGTGGGCAACTGCACCGTGGTCGGCTCGTACCGGGACGCGAACAACGCGAAGCAGCCGTTCGTCGAGGACGAGGTGAACGGCACCTGGGGCTTCTTCCACACTTTCGCCAGTTTCCCGCAGCTCAATACGGGCCAATTCGCGGAACTCAACTCGGTGTCCTGCGAATCGCCGGGGAACTGCTCGGCGGTCGGCGAATACGCCACCCTTGGCGGCACGCCGCACGCGTTCCTCGTGGCCGAGGTGTCGGGGACCTGGCACCTCCCCGGGCCGCTCATTTTCTTCCTGGCCCCGTCGACGGGGCGGGCAGTGTCGTGTCCCGCGTCGGGTAACTGCGAGCTGACCGGGACGGACGCCGACGTCAACGGCCAGATTCAGGCCGTCGCCGAGCAGACGAACTCGGGCGGTCAAGAGGCGATCCAGTTCCTGACCAGCAGTACCGACCTCAACGTGGGCGGGACGGCGCTGACCAACTCGGTGTCCTGCGCCTCGGACGGGAACTGTGTGGTCGTCGGGCACTACACCGACGCCACCGGCCGCTGGCAGCCGTTCTTCGGTGAGGAAAAGGACGGCACCTGGCAGAACACCAGCACGGTTACCGGCATCTCCGCGCTGGATGTGGGCCACTTCTCCGATCTCCAGTCGGTGTCGTGCGCGTCGGCGGGCAACTGCGCGGCGATCGGCTTCTACACCGATGCCAGCGGCACCGGCCAGGTGTTTACCATCGACGAGGTCAACGGCACCTGGGGCAGCGCGGCCAAGCTGCCCGGCCCATCCAACCAGGGGATATTCAGCCCGCAGAGCGTCGTGTCGTGCTGGTCGGCCGGGAACTGCGCCAGCGGCGGCGTGATCGCGACCTCGACCGCGCTGCAGGCCATCGTGTCCGTGGAGTCGCCAGCCACGTCCGCTGCTCTGGCCAGGAACACGTCCACGGTCCAGTTCGGCCATGAGCAGTCGCTACGGCTGACGATCAACGTCAAGCCCCAGACCGGCGGCACTCCGGCCGGCGACGTCACCATCAAGGCGGGCCAGCGGACCCTCGCCACGGTCCCGCTTACGAGCGGCCAGGCCACCTGGACGATGCCGGCGAAGAAACTCCGTCCCGGCACGTACCGGCTCACCGGTACTTACACAAGCAGTAACGGCTACGACCCGGCGACCACGGGCAAGAGGACGCTCGTCGTCACCGGCTGAGCACGAAGGCGGCGCGCCCGGCCGGGGCGCGCCGCCTCCGTGGACATCGCCGGTGCCCGGCTACGCCGCCTCGGTCACTGCCTCTCGCAGCCGGGCGAACTCCGCGGCCAGCGCGGCGTCGTTAAAGTGCGCGTTCAGACCGCTCGGGTTGGGCAGCACCCAGATCTGGGTGCTGCCCAACGTCTGGTCCTGCCGCCCGGTCGTCGCGCCGGGGCGGCCGAACGCGGTCCGGTAGACGGTGATCCCGACGACCGCCAGCCACCGCGGGGCCAGGCGGGTCACCTTGGCGGTCAGCACCCGGCCCCCGGCCCGGACCTCGTCGGCGGACAGTTCGTCGGCGCGGGCGGTCGCCCGGGCCACCACGTTCGTGATGCCCAGGCCCAGCGGCAGCAGGTCCTCCTGCTCCTCCGGGCGCAGCACCCGGTCGGTGAAGCCCGCGGCGTACAGCGCGGGCCAGAACCGGTTCCCGGGCCGGGCGAAGTGGTACCCGGTCGCCGCGGAGTACAGCCCCGGGTTGATGCCGGCGAAAAGCACCCGCAGCCCGGACCCGGCCACGTCGGGGATCGTCTTGTCCCTGGCGGCGGTCAGGTCCCAGGACGAGGGGCGGCGGGTGCCGGTCACCGCATCACGCCTCCAGCCAGTGGTAGTCATCACGGGCTCACTGTTGGCTTCCGCTGAGCTCACGCTCGGCGCGGCGCGCCGCGGCGGGAGAGGACATCGACGGCCGCCGCCACGAGTAGCACTGCGGCGACGACGACGTCAATCCACTGGCTCGACACGCCTAGGAGGTAGAGGCCGTTGTAGATGCCACCGATGACGAGGCCGCCCAGTACGCCGTGGATGGTCTTGCCCCGGCCGCCGAAGAGGCTGGTGCCGCCGATGACCGCCGCGGCCACCGCGAGGAGCACGTAGCTGTTGGCGGTCTTGATGATGTTGGTGGTCAGCGAGACCTGCCACGAGGCGAACAGCACGCCGGCGATACCGGAGGTCAGGGCGGCGAGGACGAAGCCCCAGGTCCGGACGGCGGGTAGCTTGACCCCGGCTCGCCGCGCCGCCTCCGCGTTGCCGCCGATGGCGTACACGTAGCGGCCGAAGCGGGTCCGCTGCAGCAGGACCGTCGAGGCCGCGAGCACGACCAGGACGATCGGAATGATGTAGGGGACCCCCTCGATCGTCCCGGAGTGGGCTCGGTTGACGTTACAAATGGCGACGACCGCGATTCCCGCCACCGCCATGAGGGCGATCTTCAGCGCGGTGAGGCTGCGCGGCGGAGTCTCCAGGCCGGCGCGGCGCTTGCGGACGTCCCGCAACCAGAGCCAGGTGCCAGCGCCTCCGACCAGTACGGCCAGCAAGATCCAGCTGACCACCGGGTCGAACTGTCCGTAGAAGATGTCGTAGAGGACGACCTCGTTGGTGAACTGGGAGTTGCCGATGCCGACGAGCGCTCCGCCGAGGAAGATGATCCCCACGCCCTCCAGGATCAGCAGCCCGCCGAGAGTGACGATGAACGACGGCATCCTCAGCCGGGCGACGAGCGATCCCTGGATGGCGCCAAACGCGGAGCAAACCAGCAACGCCGCTATGATCGCCGCCCACCACGGCCAACCGGGGCCGGTCGGCTGCACAAGCTCGGCGACCATGACGCTGCCAAACGCCATGACCAGGCCGACGGAGAGGTCGATCTCCCCGAGGAGCAGGGCGAAGATCTCAGCCATCGCCAGCACCATGTAGACGGTGCTCTGCTCGAAGAGGTTGACCAGGTTCAGCGCCGACAGAAACTGCGAGTTCGCGACCTGGAAGCTGACGGCGACCACCACGATGGCCAGGACCACCGGCAGGACACCGCTGTCGCCACCGCGGACCCGGAGCCACCAGGCGCGGAGGTACTGTCCCAGCGACTGGGCGAGGAGCTCGGGCGGGACGTCGGCCGCGGCGACCTCAGGGGCGGCGGTGAGGTCGACCACCTTGCTGGCGTCGGCCGTCCCGCTCGGGGTCTCTCCCGAGTCCGTGGTCACAGGGAGGTCAGACACGGGTCACGCTCCCGCTCCCGCGCCGTGACAGCACGTCAACCGCCACTGCGGCGAGAAGCACGCTGCCCGGCACGATGTATTCCAGCGGCGTGGCCAACGTACCCAAGCTGAGAAGGGACACGCCGTAAGCAATACTGCCGATGAGCAGGCCGCCGAGAACACCGTGGATTGCCTTACCCCGGCCACCGAAGAGGCTGACCCCGCCGATGACGGCGGCGGCGACCGCGTACAGGACGAGCTGACCGGGATCCGCTGTATTGGTGCTGTACTCACCGAAGAAAAAGGAACCGAGCAGTATGCCGCCGAGGCCGGCGGTCGCCGAGCACAACGCGAACGCCCAGGTGCGGATCGCGGCGAGGCTGACGCCGGCGCGGCGGGCCGCTTCGGGGTTGCCACCGATGGCATAGACGTAGCGGCCGAAGCGGGTCCGCTGGAGCAGGAGCGTCCAGGCGCCCAGGACGACGATGACGATCGGGATCACCCACGGAACCCCCCGCACCGCCACCAGAGGCGTACCGCGGTTGACCGTGCAGACCGTCAGGACGGCTACCCCGACCAGGGCCACCAGGGCGATTCTGATTGCTGTCAGGCCGGCGGGGGGAGCCACCAGGCCTTGGCGTCGCCTCGCGGCCGCGCGTAGCCATAGGGCCGCGCCAGTGGCCCCGACCACCACCGCCAGGGCTATCCAGCCGGCCACGGGGACGATCACCCCTTGGACCATGTAGTAAATGACGCGCTGGTTGGGTACCGCGGCGCTCACGGTCAAGAAGCCATTGGCCCCGCCGAGGACGACGACGAGGATTCCCGAGAAAAGGAGGAACCCGGCCAGGGTAACGACGAAGGATGGGATCTTGAGCCGGGCAGTCAGCGTCCCCTGGAGCGCACCGATCACGCCGCAGCAAACGAGCGCGGCGAGGATCGCTGCCCACCACGGCCATCCCGGCCCGGGATGTTGGACCAGCTTGAAGGCGATCACCCCGCCGATAAGCGCGACCGCGCCGACCGAGAGGTCGATCTCTCCGAGGAGCAGGACAACTGTCTCAGCCATCGCCAGCATCATGTACACGGTGCTCAGCCCGAAGATGTAGACGAGGTTGCTCGGCCGCAGGAAGGCGTGCTCGGGGGTGACGATCTCGAAAGTGATGGCGACCAGCACCATGGCCAGGACCACGGGCAGGACACCGCTGTTGCCACTGCGGACCTGGAGCCACGAGGCCCGCAGGTACTGTCCCAGCGACTGGGCGACGAGGCCGGGGGGGACGTCGGCCGCGGCAACCTCAGGGTCGGCGGTGAGGTCGGCCACCATCGTGGCGTCCGCCGTCCCGGCCGGGGTCTCGCCGGGGTCCGCGGTCACAGGGATTTCTCGATCCAGGCCATGGGCTCAGCCCTCGCCACTGACGGATCCGGCAGGCTCGAACGGCCGCCCGTTGGAGCTACCCGTCGTCATATACTCCACCACGCTCTGCCGATCGAAGTCCGCAGCCGGCCCCTCGGCCACCATCCGCCCCAGGTACAGCACCGCGATCCGGTCCGCGACCTCGAAGACGTCGTTGAGGTTGTGGGAGATCACCATCACCGCCAACCCGCGGTCCCTGAGCCGTTCGATCAGGTCAAGCACTACCCGGGTCTGCACCACCCCGAGGGCGGCGGTGGGCTCGTCAAGAAGCACCAGCTTGGAGTTCCACATCACCGCCTTGGCCACCGCCACCGACTGCCGCTGACCTCCCGAGAGCGAGGCCACCGGCTGCCGGATCGAGCGCACCGTGGTGACCCGCAGGGTGCTCAGGGTCTCGGCCGCCTGCCGCTCC
>Ga0207665_10000664_pt1 | contig 23168 bp, 25 predicted proteins | sample LARL112metaG_FD_184351 | JGI IMG/M metagenome (GOLD analysis project Ga0207665, IMG submission 184351) | Corn, switchgrass and miscanthus rhizosphere microbial communities from Kellogg Biological Station, Michigan, USA - LAR L11-2 metaG... | ecosystem: Host-associated > Plants > Roots >... | reverse complement strand
CGACGAGACGCAGCAACGTCATGCCGAGACGTTGCTTCAGTCTTCGCGCAGCCTGCTCAACGCGCTCAACGACGTATTGGATTTCTCCCGCCTCGAGACCGGGCGTTTCGAGGCCGATCCCGTAGCGTTCGACCTGCACGCTCTGATCCACGACGTGGCGGCGGACTTGCAGGCGCGCGCAAACGACAAGGGTCTCACCGGCAGCGTCGACATCGGCACAAGCTGCCCACGCCATGTCATTACTGACGCCACGCGGCTGCGCCAAGTGCTGATGGGACTGATTGACAATTCGCTCAAATACACCTCGATCGGCTCGGTCCGACTGCATGCGAGCGCCAAAGAAGAAGACGGCCGCCTGCAGCTCAGATTCGACATCGTCGACACCGGCGTCGGTTTGAGCAAGGCCGTAAAGGATCGCTTGTTCCAGCCTTGCATCGAGATCAACAGCAATCTCGGCGAGGTCACCGGCCTTCCGATCGCGCGCAAGCTCGCCAAGCTCATGGGCGGCGACATCGGTTGCAAGAGCGTGGTTGGCCAGGGCAGCGCTTCCGGCACAGCACCCACGGCCTGAACCAGCGAAGCGGGTATGGGCCGAGGCGCCAGCCGCAAGCGAATCCACGGCGGTAAGCCTAGCGCCGTATCCGCGCCATGCATGTGCCTTCAGCCGAGGTGCCGATCGTGGCCCTCGTCGCCCAGACCAAGAAGCGCCATTGCGGGACCTATCTTGCTGCCGGCATGGATGCCTGCGTGATGAAGCCGATCAACGCAGCCGAGCTTCATGCGGCGCTCGCTCCGTACCTCACGCGCGCGCAACAGCCTGAGCCCATGCCTGAGGCTCATCAAGGGCTAGACCGCAGACCGCTCGGGTTAGAGGTTATCGAGCAGAACGCCCGCGAGCAGGATCAGATAAGCGATCAGCAATAGCCCGAGTGCGTAGGCCGTGAAGAACGGTAGCGGCACGATCATGCCGATGATGACCAGAATGGCGATGACGACCGAGACGAGGAAGGTCTCGCGCCGCGGCGTGCTCAAGCGAAAATTCATGATGCCCCCCATGGCTGCGCGCCCTGAATGGACGCGACCCTCAGTCTAACGCCAAAGCGGCGACCCGTCATTCCGCGGTCTAAGCGGTTTGTGGTGGGGACTATTTCCCGGCGCAGCCAGCGGCGTCGCCCACGGCCGCCATAGGCTTGCCGTTGATGAACACGCCTGAAGACCCGGTCACGATAGAGCCGCCGCAGCCGGTCGAAGAGCCTTGAACGGCGGCAGGTTTGCCGTTGATGAACACGTTCGATGAGCCTTCGACTATGGTGGAGCCGCAGCCGGTGGTGTCGCCGGCCCGCGTCGCCTCCTTGCCTCCTACCGTGACATTCGAGCTGCCTGAGGTGATGGCACTGCCGGCCGGACATGGCGCCTGTCCGCCAGGATCGGTTGCGAGCGCCGGACCTGTCACGACCATCAAGACCGCGGCGAGGAAGCGGCGGTTCATAGGCGAACCCTTTCGCGCTCGCGAAGTGGCGGCACAGGAATGCCTTGCTCGACTCGCGCGGCGGCCTTCTCGTCCACCAGCTTGACGATGCCGACCATGATGTCGTTGAGCTGAAAGTCCTTCGGCGTGTAGATCGCCGAGGCGCCGCACTGCTTGAGCACATTGACGTCCTCGGCAGGGATGATGCCGCCGACCACAACCGGCACGTCGCCCATGCCCGCCTCGCGCAGGCGCTGGACGATCTCGCGCACGAGCGAGACATGAGAGCCTGACAGGATCGACAGCCCGACCACGTGCGCCTTGGCCTCGCGCGCCTGCTCCACGATTTCGGCAGGGGTGAGTCTGATCCCGTCATAGACGACGTCCATGCCGACATCTGCCGCGCGCACGGCGATCTGCTCTGCTCCGTTCGAATGTCCGTCGAGTCCGGGCTTGCCGACGACGAAGGTGAGAGTGCGTCCGAGCTTGCCCGAGACCTCCTCGACCAGGCGGCGCACATCTTCGAGCCTCGCCTTGTCGATCTGATGCTTGGCGTGGATGCCGGTCGGCGCGCGGTACTCGCCGAACACTTCGCGCAACACCTGGCCCCACTCGCCGGTGGTGACGCCAGCCTTCGCCGCAGCAATTGATGGCGGCATGATGTTGCGCCCTTCCGCCGCGGCCGATTTTAGGTCGATGAGGGCCTGGGTGACTGCCTTGTCGTCGCGGTCGCGCCGCCAGGCCTGGAGCGCGGCAACCTGCTCGATCTCGACAGATTCAGGTACGGTGATGATGCCTTCGATGCCGCCGGCGAGCGGCGACGGCTCGGTCTCGGTATAAGCATTGACGCCGACAAGGACCTGCTCGCCCTTCTCGATGGCTTGGACCCGCGCTGCGTTCGACGCGATCAGCGCCTCCTTCATGTAGTCGATGGCGGCCACTGCGCCGCCCATCGACTGAATCTTGGCAAGCTCGGCGCGTGCCTCTTCCTTGAGCGCCTCGACCTTGCGGTCGATCTCGACCGATCCGTCGAAGATGTCGCCGTAATCGAGAAGGTCGGTCTCGTAGGCCAAGATTTGCTGCAGCCTGAGCGACCATTGCTGGTCCCATGGCCGCGGCAGCCCAAGCGCCTCGTTCCACGCAGGCAACTGCACGGCCCGGGCACGCGCCTTCTTCGACAGCGTCACGGCAAGCATTGACAGCAGGATGCGGTAGACGTTGTTCTCGGGCTGCTGCTCGGTGAGGCCCAGCGAGTTGACCTGCACGCCATAGCGGAATCTGCGGAGCGCGGGATCTTTCACGCCGTAGCGCTTCTCGGCGATCTCGTCCCACAGATCCACGAAGGCGCGCATCTTGCAGACTTCGGTGATGAAGCGCACCCCTGCATTGACGAAGAACGAGATGCTGCCGACGACTTTCGGGAACTGTTCGGGCGCCACCTCGCCGGACTTCTCCACTTCATCGAGAACGGCCTCTGCCGTGGCCAGCGCGAAGGCAAGTTCCTGACCCGGCGTCGCCCCCGCTTCCTGCAAGTGATAGGAGCAGACATTGGTCGGGTTCCATTTCGGCATCTCGCGATTGGTGTAGACGATGACGTCCTTGATCAGCCGGAGCGAAGGGACGGGGGGGAAGATGTAGGTCCCGCGCGAGAGATATTCCTTGAGGATATCGTTCTGCACCGTGCCGGTGAGCTTTGAATGGTCGACGTCCTGCTCCTCGGCAAGCGCGACATAGAGCGCGAGCAGCCACGCCGCCGTCGCGTTGATGGTCATCGAGGTGTTCATCTCGGCGAGGGGGATGCGCTCGAACAGGGTCTTCATGTCGCCGAGATGGGAGACCGGCACGCCGACTTTACCCACCTCGCCGCGGGCAAGCGCATGGTCAGAATCGTAGCCCGTCTGGGTCGGCAGGTCGAAGGCGACCGAAAGCCCGGTCTGACCCTTGGCGAGGTTCTTCCGGTAAAGCTCGTTGGAGGCCTTAGCCGTGGAATGGCCGGCATAGGTGCGGAACAGCCAAGGCTTGTCCCGCTTTGATGACGTTCCGCTCATGGTTTGGCTCGAAACCTTGTTCTACTCGCATCGAAGCATGTTGCCCGCACTTTTTACAACAATACTCTCATTCGGTTGCCAAAAGGAAAGGGCGACGCGTAAGCGTCGCCCTTCCAAAACCAACTCCGCAGGCTTGCGGATCGCTAGTAAGCCGACTTGTTCTGAGCGCCCTGGCCTTCCGCGCTTTTCTCAGTGCCTGTGCCGCCGGGTGCGTTGCCGGTTGACGGACCCTCATTCAGGCCGGTGGCGCCAGGATCCTGTGTGGACCTATTGGTCGCGCCTTCACTGTCGGCACTTCCCTTCACGCCGGTGCCGCCTTGGTCGCTAGAGTTATCGCCGCCGCCCTGAAGGGACCCGGCGCCGCTTGCGGGCGGTGTCGCCTCGCTTAGCCCTTGCTTGTTCGTGGCGCCCTGACTCTCAGTGCTTTCCTCCACACCGGTTCCACCCGGCGCGTTGGCGGCGTTGTCTTTGACGATGGTGATGTCGCTCTTCGCGCCAGGTGCATTGCCGGTCGCGTCAGCGGCGAGCGCCGCGGTGCCAGCCAGTCCGAAAGCAAGAGCCGCGGCCGTGCTTAAAAGCGTGAGTTTTGATCTTATTGAGGGTCTCCTTACGCAGAGGATCTTGGGGAAATCCGCGCACGACAGGCTTTTCTGTCGCCTGCTAATGGCTGGACTAACGGGGAACGTGTGGGCCGGAACGGGGTTCCGATTGACGACGAAAAGCTGATTTATCCCCTGGGCAGGCTCACGGCTTTTTGATAACGCTCTCGGCCGCCCGTGGATTTGGGCAGAGAAGAGGCGCCCTTTGGGCGCTTTTGCGTGTGACAGGTCGCCGTTGCAAATTTGTTGCAGTCGCGAGATGAATAGCGGAGAATTGCCGCAGTGCAAAAACAGACCGAAGAAACGTGGACTGGGGGGACAATCGGATGAATGCGATGTCGCTGGCTGCAGTCTCCGAGGCAACGTCCGCGCCGACCGGCGCCGTCAAGGATCTCTATGAGATCGGCGAAATTCCTCCGCTCGGTCATGTGCCGAAAAACATGTATGCCTGGGCCATCCGCAGAGAGCGCCACGGCCCTCCCGATACGGCCATGCAAATCGAGGTGCTGCCGATGTGGGACCTCGACTCGCATGACGTGCTGGTCTTGGTGATGGCCGCCGGCGTGAATTACAACGGCGTGTGGGCCTCGCTCGGCAAGCCTATCTCGACTCTCGACGGCCACAAGAACCCCTATCACATCGCCGGCTCCGATGCGTCCGGCATTGTCTGGGCAGTCGGCTCCAAGGTGAAACGTTGGAAGGTGGGCGACGAGGTCGTCATCCACTGCAATCAAGACGACGGCGACGATGAGGAATGCAACGGCGGCGATCCGATGTTCTCGCTGTCGCAGCGCATTTGGGGATATGAGACGCCCGACGGCTCGTTCGCACAATTCTGCCGCGTGCAGGACCGACAGCTGCTCGAGCGACCGAAACACCTCACCTGGGAAGAGGCAGCCTGCTACACGCTTGTCCTCGCCACATCGTACCGCATGCTGTTCGGGCACCGGCCGCATACGCTGAAGCCGGGCCACAATATTCTCGTGTGGGGCGCCTCAGGCGGCCTAGGCTCGATGGCGACGCAGCTTTGCGCCACTTCGGGCGCCAACGCCGTCGGCATCGTCTCCGACGAGGAGAAGCGCGACTTCGTGATGTCACTCGGCGCCAAGGGCGTCATCAATCGCAAGGACTTCAATTGCTGGGGCCAGATGCCGACCGTTGGCACGCCCGAATATGATGCCTGGAACAAGGAAGTGCGCAAGTTCGGGAAGGCGATCTGGGAGATCACCGGCAAGGGCGTAAATGTCGATTGCGTGTTCGAGCATCCGGGCGAATCGACCTTCCCCGTTTCCTGTTTCGTGGTGAAGCGCGGCGGCATGGTCGTGTTTTGCGCCGGCACCTCTGGCTACAACCTCACCATGGACGCGCGCTATGTGTGGATGCATCAGAAGCGCATCCAAGGCTCGCATTTCGCCCATCTCCAGCAGGCGAGCCAGGCCAACAAGCTCGTGGTCGAGCGGCGCATCGATCCGTGCATGAGCGAGGTCTTCCCCTGGGAGCAGATTCCGAAAGCGCATATGCGCATGTGGAAGAACGAGCATCGCCCCGGCAACATGGCCGTGCTTGTCAGCGCGCCTTGCACCGGCCTCCGCACCTTCGAGGACGTGATCGAGGCGAGCCGCCAGATGCACGGGAGCTAGCCGCGAGCGCCCAGCTTATCCACATCCGTTTGGCTCTTGGCCGGGAACTGCGAAGGCAGTCCTTAAGTTGCCCCTTTTTCGATCGGCACAGCACCGCGAGCGGGCAATCCCTCGCGGCAACTGCGTGAGCCGTTTTAGCAAAGGGGGCAAGAGCATGGACAATCAGCCTGTAAAAAAGGATCTGGTCGACGCCATCCTGGAACTGCGCGAAGAGGTCGAGAGGCGTCTTCAGGCCAACAAATATTACGTGGCCATGAACAAGCTCGACGAACTGCTTGCCGCCATCAGGCCGCTCGAAGTCATCGAAGCGAAAGTCAATCCGACCGATAGCCCAACGCCCGAGGCCGAGGTCACGACGCCGCCTGAGCCGGAAGGCACGTCCGAGAAGGTCTGGACAGGACTTGTGGAGGAATCGGTCGTAGAGGGCGAGGCACTCCGGGCATTCTAGCCGCTGCTCCTCTTGCACAATTCCGATTTGACTTGGCGCTCGGAGCACGCTTCGGTGGGCGCGAAGTCAAGGTTTCGCATAAGGAGCACGAATTGACTGCCGCAGAGACGTTGACGGGGGGCGAGGCATCGAGCTCGCCTGAGCTCATTCCACTGCTTGAGTCCGCCGCCCAAGCCGCGGCTACGCTGCGCGACCGCGCGGTCGAGGCGGTTGCCACCAAGGTCTCGTCCGGCGGCAAGATCGATGGCTCTGCGCTCGAGCGCGAGGAGCGCGCGGCCCATGGCCTCGCTTGGGTCGCGACCTATGTCGAGGCCATCCGGCAGATCGCGGATTATGCCAGGCGCATGGAGGGCGATGGCCGCTTCGGGGAGATCGAGCGGCTGCTCACCCAGATCGGTGCATGCGAATATCTCGGCCAGCTTTTTGGCGGCGTGATGATGAGCCAGGGCGAGATCGTGCGCATGCACGAGCTTGGTCTGACTAAGGACCAGCATGTGGCGATCCTCACCGAGCCTGTGGTTCAGCTCATCAGCGGCGCGACGGCCAAGACGCGCGCCCGCGCTGTCGAGTTGATCAAGCACGCGCAAGGCGCGGCTGCGGCAAATTATGGCGACCCAGGTCTTGATGAGACGTTCGAGGACATCCGCAACGAGATGCGCCGCTTCTCGGATGCCGAGGTGGTGCCGAACGCGCAGGAATGGCACCTCAAGGATGAATACATTCCGCTGCCGCTGATCGCCAAGATGAGCGAGCTTGGCGTGTTCTCCCTCACGCTGCCCGAGGAGTATGGCGGGCTCGGGCTCGGCAAGGAGGCGATGTGCGTCGTCTCCGAGGAACTCAGCCGCGGCTATATCGGCGTCGGCTCGCTCGGCACACGCTCGGAGATCGCCGAGGAGTTGATCCTGAACGCAGGCACCGACGCGCAAAAGCAGGAATGGCTGCCCAAGATCGCGAGCGGCGAGGTGCTGCCGACCGCAGTATTCACCGAGCCGAATACGGGCTCAGACCTCGCTTCACTCACCACCCGCGCCGTGAAGGACGGCGATGTCTACCGCATTACCGGGCAGAAGACCTGGATCACGCATGCGGCCCGCGCCGACCTCATGACCGTGCTTGCCCGCACCGATCCCAAAGAGAAAGGCTATCGGGGGCTTTCCATGTTCCTGGCACCAAAGCCGCGCGGCACCGACGACGATCCTTTCCCTGCCGAGGGCATTTCGGGCGGCGAGATCGAGGTGCTCGGCTATCGCGGCATGAAGGAATTTGACATTTCGTTCGACGGCTTCGCCGTGCCCGCAGCGAACCTGCTCGGCGGGGTTGAGGGCCAGGGCTTCAAGCAGCTGATGCAGACCTTCGAGGCTGCGCGCATCCAGACCGCCGCGCGGGCGATCGGCGTGGCGCAAGCCGCGCTCGACCTTGGCCTGCGCTACGGCATGGAGCGCGTGCAGTTCGGCAAGCCGATCATCAATTTCCCGCGCGTGTCCGACAAGCTCGCGATGATGGCGGCGGAGATTCTGCTCGCCCGTCAGCTCACTTATTTCGCTGCGCGCGAAAAGGACGCCGGCCGGCGCTGCGATCTCGAAGCCGGCATGGCCAAGCTGCTCGCCGCTCGCGTGGCCTGGGCCGCTGCCGACAATGCGCTGCAAATCCACGGCGGCAATGGCTTTGCGCTGGAATATCCTGTGAGCCGCGTGCTGTGTGATGCGCGCATCCTCTCGATCTTCGAGGGCGCCGCCGAGATCCAGGCCCATGTCATTGCGCGCAGGCTACTGGAGGGCTGAGTTCGTTGTAAGACCGGTGGGGGCCGGCGCTAAGGACTGGAGGAATTCATGCGTGTGATGAAATTGGCTTTAGGCGCGCTCGCAGCGCTCATCGTTGCATGCGGCTCGGCCTATGCGATCGACGTCAACAAGCATATTGATGCGCCTGGACAGGTGCTCGTGGTGTGGGCGCTCGCCTCGGATTTCTGCGGCATCAAGGACTGGCACCCGGCAGTTGCCGACTGCAAGGAAAGCCAAGAAGGCGATGCCACCATCCGGGTTCTCACGCTGAAGAATGGCGGCGAGATCAAGGAGAAGCTCGATGAGACTGACGACACGAGCTACAGCTACGAGATCATCGAGAGTCCTCTGCCAGTGAAGAACTACCACGCCAAGCTGTGGGTCGAGCCCGACGAGCGCGATCCGAGCCGCACCACCATCCATTGGGATGCGACCTTCGACGCGAACGGCGCGACCGACGAAGACGCCAAGAAGACGATTAGCGATATCTTCACCGCGGGTTTGAAGGGCCTGAAGCAGAAGGCCATGCCGCCAGAGGGCCAGGAGTAGCTTCTGGTCAAGCGCTCGATCCTCATCACGGGCTGCTCTTCGGGCATCGGGCTTGCTTCTTCGCGCGAGATGAAGGCGCGCGGCTGGCGCGTATTCGCCACGGCACGAAAAGCGCAAGACATTGCGAGGCTTCGCGACGAGGTCGGCGTCGAGAGTCTTTATCTCGACTATGCCGAGCCTCGGTCCATCGCCGAAGCCGCCGAGCAGGTGCTCAAGGCAACGGACGGCAAGCTCACCGCGCTCTTCAACAACGGCACCTACGGCCAGCCCGGAGCCGTCGAGGATTTGAAGCCGGATGTGCTCCGCGCCCAGTTCGAGGCTGCCGTGTTCGGCTGGCATGACCTGACCGCGCGGATGATCCCCGCGATGCGGGCGAATGGCGGCGGCCGCCTCGTGTTCTGCTCGTCCGTGCTTGGCCTCATCGCCGCGCCGTATCGCGGCGCCTATTGCGCCGCTAAATTCGCCGTCGAGGCCCTTGCCGATGTGCTGCGTCTTGAGTTGAGGGGCACCGGCATCCATGTGGTGCTGATCGAGCCGGGCCCGATCGCCTCCCGCTTCGCCGAGCATGCGCTCGAAGCTTATCGCCGCAACATCGATCTCGAAGGCTCGCCTCATCGCGAGATCTACCGCGCGAGGATCGCGCGGCTGGAGCAAGGCGGCACCCAGACTTTCAAGCTCGGACCCGAAGCTGTCGCTGCCAAGCTCGCCCTCGCCGCCGAGAGCAGGCGGCCTAAATCGCGCTATTACGTCACGATCCCCACCTACGCCGCGGTTCTGTTCCGGCGACTCTTGCCGACCCGGGCCCTCGACGTGGTTATGGCAAGCAACTAAAGTCGCGCGCCAGACGTTCTCCGCCATGCCCTGGACAAAGGGAATTCCCTGATGGAACACGCCGTACGCCTTGCAGTGCCGTTCGCGCTCGCCGCCGTGGCCCTCGTCCTGTTGATGGGGCTGTGGAACATGCTGCGCGGCGGCAACCCCAATCTGAGCCAAACCTTGATGCGCTGGCGCGTCATCCTGCAATTCATCGCAATCTGCATCGTCATGGCCGCCATTTATCTTTCCGGCAAGTAGCCCATCTCTGTAACAAGGCTTGACCTCCCGGAACCGCAGATTACTGCTAAGTTAGAAGCACGGAGTGATCCGCGGGGGGCCTTGGATTCCAAGGCGTTGGTGATGGTTGTCCTCAACAAGATTTATACGCGCACCGGCGACGATGGCACGACCGCGCTCGGCTCAGGCCGCCGCGTGTCGAAATACGACCTCAGGGTAGAGGCATACGGCACGCTCGACGAGACCAACGCGGCCATCGGGCTTGCGCGCCTCTGTACGCGCGGAAAGCACGAGGGCCTCGACGCCATGCTCGCGCGCATTCAGAATGATCTGTTCGATCTCGGCGCCGACCTCTGCTTTCCCGACGAGACCAAGGATGCGCGCGGGCGCCTGCAAGTGACCGACGCGCAAGTCGAGCGGCTGGAAAGGGAGATCGACGAGCTCAACCGAGACCTCGATCCGCTGCGCTCTTTTGTGTTGCCGGGTGGGTCGCCTGCTTCGAGCTTTCTGCATCTTGCCCGCACCACCTCGCGCCGCGCCGAGCGGCTGATGGTGGCGCTTGCGGCGAGGAGAAACGAGCCGGTCGGGGAGCCCGCGCTCCGCTACATCAATCGACTATCGGATTTCCTGTTCGTCGCCGCGCGTTATGCCAACGACAAGGGAAAGTCCGATGTGACGTGGGTGCCGGGCAAGAACCGGTGAGACGGGGACGGTGTATCGGTGTTCATACCCCTCCATGACACCAATCCGCTGAAGCGGATCCGCTATCAATACGTAACGGTGGCGCTGATCGTGCTCAACGTCGCCATCTACACGATCTTCGAGACCGGCTGGTTCATTCCTCTCGACGAGGAGAACACCGCGGCGTTCGCCGTGATCCCGGCGAAGCTGATGGCGGGCGGGCCGGTCAGAGGCTCGATGTTCGCGACCGGCGCCTTTCCGCTTCCGGAGCGCTTCACACTCATCTCCTACATGTTCATCCACGGGAGCTGGATCCATCTCCTCGGCAACATGCTGTTCCTGTGGGTGTTCGGTGACAATATCGAGGACGCGATGGGGCACGTCCGCTTCATCATGTTCTATCTGATGTGCGGCATCTTCGCCGCGGTGCTGCATTCCTGGATGATGCCGACCTCGGATCTGCCGCTGATTGGCGCAAGCGGCGCCGTGGCCGGCGTGATCTCCGCCTATCTCATTCTGCATCCCAAGGTGAAGGTCTGGATCCTGGCGCTCTGGCGCATCCCCATCAGGATTACGGCGGCCTGGGCGCTCGGCATCTGGATTCTCGCGCAGTTCGTGAACCTGCTCATCGAGGGCGAGGAAAATGTTGCCTGGTGGGCGCATGTTGGCGGGCTCGCAGCCGGCGCGGTATTGATTCTGTTCATGCGGCGGCGCGGTGTAGTCTTGTTCGACAAGACCCGCGGGGGCGCCTGAAACCCTCCTGAAACCCCTAGAAACCATTGACTTGGGGGGTGTGCGGCAGTACGGTCGCGGCCATTTCGCAGTTGCGAGATAGCTGGACTAGGGGGGCCGCTTACAAGCGTGCGGGGAACTAAAGCCGCATGAAAATTCTCGTTCCCGTGAAACGGGTTGTCGATTTTAACGTGAAAGTCCGCGTCAAGTCGGACGGCTCGGGCGTCGACCTCGCCAACGTGAAAATGTCGATGAATCCGTTCGACGAGATCGCCGTCGAGGAAGCCGTCCGCATCAAGGAGCGGGGCGAGGCGACGGAGATCGTCGCCGTGTCCATTGGCAGCGCCAAATCACAAGACACGCTGCGGACTGCGCTCGCCATGGGCGCAGACCGCGCCATCCTGGTCAAGACCGACGCAACCGTCGAGCCGCTTGCGGTTGCCAAGCTCTTGAAACAAGTGGTTGAGAACGAGAATCCCGAGCTCGTCATCATGGGCAAGCAGGCGATCGACGACGACTGCAATCAATCCGGCCAGATGCTTGCCGGTCTGCTTGGCTGGGCGCAGGGCACCTTTGCCTCGAAGATCGAGCTGAACGGCGGCAACGTCAAAGTGGTGCGCGAAGTCGATGGCGGACTCGAAACTGTGACCCTCAAGAAGCCCGCCGTGGTCACCACCGATCTCAGGCTGAACGAGCCGCGCTACGCGTCGCTTCCCAACATCATGAAGGCAAAGAAGAAGCCGATCGACGAGACGACGCCTGAGGCGCTCGGCGTCGATATCGCTCCGCGCCTCAAAGTGGTCTCCGTCGCCGAGCCCAAGACGCGCGAGGCGGGCATCAAGGTCGATAGCGCCGCCGTACTCGTCGAGAAATTGAAGAATGAGGCGGGAGTCCTCTGATGGCAGCGCTTCTGCTCGCCGAGCACGACAACAAGACGCTGGCGCCGGCGACCGCCAAGGTCCTCACCGCAGCGCGGGCTTTCGGCTCAGATGTCGACATTCTCGTTGCGGGCGAGGGTTGCCGAGCCGTCGCCGAACAGGCAGCCAAGCTCGAGGGGGTGCGCAAAGTCCTGCTCACCGAGGCGCCGCATCTTGCGCAGCGTCTGGCCGAGGAGGTGGCGGTAACGGTAGAGCCGCTGATGAAGGACTATTCCGTGCTGCTCGCGCCCGCCACCACCATGGGCAAGAATGTGCTGCCGCGCGTCGCCGCACTGCTCGACGTCGCACAGATCTCCGATATCATCGAGGTGAAGTCGCCCACGACCTTTGTGCGTCCGGTCTATGCCGGCAACGCGCTTGAGACTGTCGAGACCAGCGACAAGATCGTGGTGGGGACGGTCCGCACCACGGCGTTTTCCGGCACGGACGAGGGCGGTTCGGCGCAAATCGAGACGGTGACGCCGGCCGCATCTGTCGGACTCTCGAGCTTCGTGACCTCGGAGATCAGCGTCAGCGAGCGGCCCGAGCTGACCGCGGCCCGCATCGTCATATCCGGCGGGCGCGGCATGCAGTCCGGCGACAACTTCAAGACCTTGCTCGAGCCGCTGGCCGACCGGCTCGGAGCCGCGGTTGGCGCCTCGCGTGCAGCGGTCGATGCCGGCTACATGCCGAACGACCACCAAGTCGGACAGACCGGAAAGGTCGTGGCGCCGGAACTTTACATCGCGGTTGGCATCTCGGGCGCGATCCAGCATCTGGCCGGCATGAAGGATTCCAAGGTGATCGTCGCCATCAACAAGGATGCCGATGCACCGATTTTCCAGGTCGCGGATTACGGCCTAGTCGGCGATTTGTTCACGGTCCTGCCCGAGCTCGACGCCGAGCTCAAAAAGGCAGGCTATTGAGTACGGGCATGAGGAATGATCATGGACGACATAGTACAAGGCGCGGCGATTCTCGCCGAGCAAGCCTCGCAGCAGGACGCTGAGGCGGCTCCCATTCGCAAGATCGGCATCATAGGCGCAGGCCAGATGGGCAGCGGCATCGCCCATGTCGTGGCGCTCTCCGGCTATGACGTGGCGCTGCACGACATTGCCAAGGATAAGGTCGAGGCGGCGATTGCGGTGATTGCCAAAAACCTTACCCGCCAGGTCGCTTCCGGCAAGATCACCGAAGAGGACAAAAAGAAGGCGCTTTCCCTCATCTCCTATGCCGACTCGCTGCAAGAGTTCGCCGACGCCGACCTCGTCATCGAAGCGGCGACCGAGGACGAGACGGTGAAGCGCAAGATCTTCGTTGCGCTTTGTCCGTTCCTCAAGCCTGCCGCCATCGTTGGCACCAATACCTCATCGATCTCGATCACCCGGCTTGCCGCCGCGACCGATCGGCCCGAGCGCTTCATCGGCCTTCACTTCATGAACCCTGCGCCGGTGATGGAGCTCGTGGAGATGATCCGCGGCATTGCCACCGAGGACGCCACTTTCGGCCGCACCAAGGAGTTCGTCGAGACACTCGGCAAGACTGTCGCCGTGTCGGAGGATTTCCCCGCCTTCATGGTGAACCGCATCTTGCTGCCGATGATCAACGAGGCGGTCTACACGCTTTACGAAGGTGTCGGCTCGGTCGACGCCATCGACACAGCGATGCGGCTCGGCGCGCACCATCCCATGGGGCCACTCCAACTCGCCGATTTCATCGGCCTCGATACCTGCCTGTCGATCATGCAAGTGCTCTATGAGGGGCTTGCCGATTCCAAATACCGCCCCTGTCCGCTGCTGGTGAAATATGTCGAAGCCGGCTGGCTTGGCCGCAAGACCAAACGCGGCTTCTACGACTACCGCGGCGAGAAGCCGATGCCGACCCGCTAATCGCCCGATTGCTGGTGTTCCCCAATTCCGGCGGCGGCGCGGTCAAGCGGCTTTTCGCGGCCTAAAATGAATGGCCGCCATTGTCTGGATAAATCCAGAGGCATTTTCTATGTCGGCGGCGAGCCGCCTCCAATTCAGAGCAAACTCGGTGAAATGTTCGCGCCACGCTTCATCGGGGGAATTCCCCGCAAGCAAACGGCACATCTCTGCATAAATGCGGCACTGCGCGGGGTTGCCCGGCATCCTGTCCTCCAAAGCACCCTCGTCGCTCAAATGAGCGGGACCTTGCAAAAGTTCCGAGTCTTGCGGGAAATGGTGACCCCGGCAGGATTTGAACCTGCGACCCTCAGATTAGGAATCTGATGCTCTATCCAACTGAGCTACGGGGTCTTTAGTGGCGCGCTGGACGCGCGAGTGCCGTTGGCCCTGTATAGGCTGCTACTGTGGGCGCGGCCAGACTCATTGTGGGGATGGCCGGGCGTTACACCGGCAGCTATCTCGGCGTGCTTGTGAGTTCGGCCTGGCGCGGCAAGGCCAACATGATGACGATGGAATGGCACATAACCATGGCCTTCGAGCCGTCGCTGATCGGCCGCTACAGGGCGCTTCCCTTGTTACTCTTCGCGTTGGCGCTCATCCTGGCCGCCGCGCCAAGCGCTTATTCCGCTGAGGCACCCGGCGCGAATTGCATGTTGTCGGATCCCGAAAAGGCAACCGTCGCCGAGGTGCTCGATGGCGAAACGTTGAAGCTCAGCGACGGCAGGATCGTGAGGCTGATCGCGGCCAAGGCTCCGGCGCCGCCGCTTGGCTGGCGCGGTGACGATCCCTGGCCTCTCGTCGAAGAATCAAAGCTGGCACTCGACAAGTTCACGTCAAACAAACAGGTCGAACTGAAATTTGGCGGGCGCCGCAGTGATCGCTACGATCACCTGCTGGCCCAGGTGTTTGTCGTGGGCAATGACAAGCCCATCTGGCTGCAAGAGGAACTTGTCTCAGAGGGTCTTGCCCGCGTCTATTCCCTCTCCGACAACCGCGCCTGCATTGGCGCGCTTCTCGCACGCGAGAGAGAGGCGAGGGCCAAGCATCTCGGCGTATGGGGCTCATCGGCCTACCGCATCGAGAGCGCCGACAATGTTGAGCGGCTCGGCCGCCTCACGCAAAGCTCTCAACTTGTCGAGGGCAAGGTCGCCAAGGTGGAAGAGGGTGGCGGTCGCATCTACCTCAATTTCGCCGATGATTGGCGGAGCGACTTCACCATCAGCATCGAGCGAAAAGACGTCCAGGCATTTGCCGCCTCTGGCATCGACCTCAAAGGGCTTGCCGGCAAGCACGTGCGCATGCGCGGCTGGATCGAGTGGCGCAACGGGCCGATGGTTGCCGCGACCCATCCCGAGCAGCTTGAGTTGCTGCCGGCCGCAACTCCCGCACTGTAGCGTGAAAACGCTCACACACTCTTGTCATGGCCCGGCTTGGCCGGGCGATCCAGTAGCCCCTGCCTTTACTGGATTCCCGCTTTCGCGAGAATGACAGTGGAGCCGGCCGAGCTGCTAAGCGGCGCGGGTGCGGGCTTCGTTGTCCGCGGCCATCTTGGCGTGGCGCGCCGTCTTGGCCAGCACGTCGTCGATCTTGGCGACGGCGCTCGCCTCGTCCATCTTCTCGACGGCGGCAATCTCGCGGGCCATACGGTCGAGCGCAGCTTCGTAAAGCTGGCGTTCCGAGTAGGACTGCTCGGGCTGCGCCTCGGACCGATAGAGATCGCGGACCACCTCGGCGATCGATACGAGATCGCCCGAGTTGATCTTCGCCTCGTATTCCTGCGCGCGGCGGGACCACATGGTGCGCTTTACGCGCGCCTTGCCCTTGAGCGTGCCGAGCGCCTTCTTCACCACCTTGTCCTCTGACAGCTTGCGCATGCCGACGGTGGTAAGCTTCGAGGTCGGTACTCTGAGCGTCATCTTGTCTTTCTCGAAATTGATGACGAACAGCTCGAGCTTCGCGCCGGCAATCTCCTGCTCTTCGATGCTCGTGATGCGGCCAACGCCGTGAGCTGGGTACACGACATACTCGTTGGTACGAAATCCGTGTCTTTGCTGTGGTTTCTTCTTTTCAGCCATTACTCTCGTCTCACTGTTAATATGCTTCGTCTGCGTCAATGTCGGTAACTTAAGCATGCCCGCGGCGGCTTGGTTCCGTGGCTCTCGGGCGCCTCTCGGGTACAGGGCACGAGGTTAGCCATCGATCAGAGGGCCTGATCGCGCCACCTCCCCTAAGTCAGAAAAAAAAGCGCGCCCGAAAAGGGACGCCTCTCGTGGAGCTTAATGCGCCGACAGTCTGCGCCATTTCATCAGGAAGATAACACGGTCTTAGCAAATCTGGAAGCTGTCGAATCCGGCAGGACTGCCTTTTGGGCGCCGCAACATGCGACATTTTGGCAAAAGGGTTAACCGCTTAACTCGTTGATTTCAGTCGCCTTCGCCCGGATTTTGGCTGAAATACTTCGTGAATTTGTCTGGCTCGGCCACAAATGCGTCGGCATCCGGCGGGGCCGCCTTCTTGGTCGTAATGTTCGGCCAGCTCTCCGAATATTGCCGGTTTAATTCCAACCATTTGTCGAGATTTGGCTCGGTATCGGGCTTGATCGCGTCGACCGGGCACTCCGGCTCGCACACGCCGCAGTCGATGCACTCATCGGGGTGGATAACGAGCATGTTCTCGCCCTCGTAAAAACAGTCCACGGGGCACACTTCGACGCAATCGGTGTACTTACACTTGATGCAAACTTCGGTGACGACGTAAGTCATCGATTCCACACGTTTTCGGGGCCAACCCAGCCCAGATCTTTGCCCTCAAATGGCCGTCCGAGTCGTCCGAGGAAGGGCCTGCCTATAACAATCGGGCCATCAGCACAAGGCGAGGCGCCAGTTTGCGACGAGCAGGCGAGAGAGAACGATATTGCCCGTCTTTTCATCCCTGGAAGGAGATTGCCTCGCGATAAACCCCAGCCCGGCCGCTCAGTGCTTTGAACTCAGACTGTGCAGTGCATCGAGGCGACGTCGATCCCGCTTGGTGGGCTGTGGCCCCTTCGCCGGGAGACGAGACTCTAGCGAAGGCGCCCTATTCGGCGTCAGGTCCTCGTAGAGCGTACGTGCCAGGCTCGCAGGACCGCGCCGAGCAGTCCAGGCGAGAACCCGCACGACGAACAGCCTTCCCGACGCAGTGGTCGTCACCACATCGCCTTCATGGACGAGCCGGCTCGGTTTCAGGATACGCTCGCCGTTGATGCGAACCTTGCCCTCGGCGATGGCACGCGCGGCTCCTGAACGCGTCTTCACCAGCCTTGCGCACCACAGCCATTTGTCGAGCCTCTGCTCCGACATCGCTGCTGTCAACTTCCCTCCGGCTGGCGAACGGTGAAACGGCCTTTAAGCGCCGCAAGCGCCGCAAAGGGCGAATGCTCGACGGACTTGCTGCGCTCGGGCTTGGCGTGGCTCGCCGGGCGGCGTTGCTCGCGCTTACTCACGGCTGCGCGCTCGCGATGTTGACGCTGCGGCTTGCGCGTCGCCCCCTTAACGCGATGCATCTCCTTGCGTTTCCCGGGACGCCAAACCTCATCGAACCGCTCGATCGCCGGGTCCGCCGCTTCGGCAGCTTGCCCGCCGCTCGCTTCCGCTTCAGGAAGCGAAATCGCCGCCGGAACAGACGCAGGCACAATCTTGCGCCGCTCGCGCCTGAATCCGAACGCCTTCAAGATAGAGGCGAATTCCTCACCGGAGCAGCCAACGACGCTCATCAACTCAGGAACCACGCGGAAGCCGCCGTCGCCTGTTGCACCCGGCGGGGCTTCCGGGCCGCCTTCGGCAGGTCTGAACCAGACGCGAGCGCGGATCAGGTCAGACAACCTCTCAAGCATATCGATGCGCACCGCGCGTCCGCCCGCGACGTGGAAGCCCGCAGCGCGCCAATAAGGCTCGGGCAGGCCGTTGCCTGCCGCGACCGAGGTCAAGCCCTGTTGCGGCCGTGCCGGCAACGCCTCGCAGTCAATACCATGATCCCGGCCGGCAAAGAGCGCCCAGAGTAGAAGCAGCAAATCCGCCGCGGCCGGCTTGAGCAGCGCCGGGATGTAGAGGTTGAAGGCGCCGAAGCGCACGCCGTAGCTTCTGAGCTGGGCACGGGCAGCCTGGTCGAGTGCTTTAATCTCATTCGAGGCGCCCTCGCGGCGAAGCACGCCAAGATTCTCAGTGAGCTGGTAAGCCAGGCCGCGGGCAAGTCCCGAGAGGTCGGAGGCCTCGCTAAGAGCAATCAGTGGCTTGAGCTTCGAATCGAGCTCCGCCGCGAGCCTTGCCTCGAGGCGCTTGAGCACGCGCTCGCGCTCCCCCGCCGGCAGGTGCTCGTCCGCCATTAGCTGAATGCGAGGCTTGAGCGCCGTCCCCCCCCGCTCAAGGCGCGCAATCTCCGAGCCTTCCCAAACGATCCGGCCATTCGGCTCGAGCGTAATTGCTTCGTCTGGCGCCTCGGAAAGCGCTTCGGAGCGGGCGGCAAGCTCGCGCGCAAGCACCTTGGCTGCGGCATGGCGCGCCGCCCTACCGTGGATACCGTCGCCGGAGGCGTCGGGCGTGAAGCGGAAACCATCGAGGCGCCCGACATAGTGGTTCTCCACCAGGATCCCGCCGTCAGAACCGATCTCCGCCGCCATCTCCTCCTTGTCGCGCAGCCGGCGCATCAACACGCTGGTGCGCCGATCGACGAAGCGCTGGGTGAGCCGCTCATGCAGTGCGTCGGACAGAGTGTCCTCGATGGCCCGCGTGCGGCCCTGCCAATGCTCCGGGTCATCGAGCCATTGCGCCTGATGCGATACGAACGTCCAGGTGCGGATCTGGGCAAGCCGGCTCGACAGCGTGTCGAGATCACCGTCGGTGCGATCGGCGAGCGCCACCTGATGAGCGAACCAGTCGGCCGGAATCTTCCCCTCGTCGCTCGTCACATAGCCGTAGAGCGTGGTGACCAGCTCGGCGTGGCTTGCCGCTGAGATTTTACGGTAGTCGGGAATCTGGCACATCTCCCACAACAGTCCGACCGTTGCCGGCCCTTTCGCCCTGTCACGCACGGCTGGATCGCGGCTCACATTCTCCAGCGCAATCACATCATCGACCATGCGGGCGCGGACGAGCCGCGGATAGTCGGGCGCCTCGCGCAAGCTCTCCCGCAAGCGCTCGATCGACGAGAAATCGAGCTTGCGATTACGCCACTGCAGGTAGCCCACCTGGTCGAAGGAATGGTTCTCGAGCCGATCAACGAGGTCGGAATCGAACGGTGCGACTTGTCCGGTCACCCCGAAAGTTCCGTCATTCATGTGCCGGCCGGCACGACCCGCAATTTGCCCAATCTCGGCAGGCGTTAGATTGCGATGGGACTGGCCGTCGAATTTGCGGATGCCGGCGAACGCGACATGGTCGAGGTCGAGATTGAGTCCCATGCCAATGGCGTCAGTCGCCACCAAGAAGTCGACGTCGCCGTTCTGGTAAAGCGCGACTTGCGCATTGCGGGTGCGCGGGCTGAGCGCGCCGAGCACCACGGCGGCGCCGCCGCGCTGACGCCGCACCAACTCGGCAATGGCGTAGACGTCGTTCGCCGAGAAACCGACTATGGCCGAACGGCGAGGAAGCCGGGTGATCTTCTTGTCGCCGGCATAGGTGAGCTCAGACAGGCGCGCACGCGACACAAGATTGGCGCCAGGCAGTAGCTCGCGGATCGCATCGCGCATGGTAGCGGCGCCGAGCAGCAGCGTCTCGCTCAAGCCGCGTGCGTGGAACAGGCGGTCGGTGAAGACATGCCCGCGCTCGCCGTCGGCGGCAAGTTGGACCTCATCGACCGCGACGAAATCCGCCTCGAGTTCGAGCGGCATCGCCTCCACGGTGCAGACATAGAAGCGCGGCGAGGGCGGCTTGATCTTCTCCTCGCCGGTGATCAGCGCCACCTTCGCCGCACCAACGCGGGCGACGACCTTGTCGTAGACCTCGCGCGCGAGAAGCCTGAGCGGCAAACCGATGATGCCGACGTCATGCGCGAGCATGCGTTCGATGGCGAGATGGGTCTTGCCGGTGTTGGTCGGTCCGAGCACGGCGGTGACGCCGCGCCCGCGATGGCCATTTGTGGAATTAGAGGAGAAGGACCGGCTCATCTCTTGACTTCCTCATCGTCCGATCCGCGAGAAACTCGGAACACGGGGGGAACGAATCTCGTCCGAATCGCTGACTCTGCACATTCGGATTTCGTTCCGAAGGGAATCAGGGGCTCGGGCTCGTTATTTCAGTCGACTCGGCCGGCGCACTCCGGCGTGGCCATGACCACTAAATCTGGCCTTTCGCTTTCTCTGCTTTCTCAAGCGCCTCGGAAAACCAAGGGAACGAAGGGCGGACGAATCAGGGGAGCGTTAATTTTCGGCATCTGTTCCCTACAACATATTGGGATTATGGGCCTGTGCGTTAACCCTCGAGGCTTTCCGGTCGCTGAAAAGGCAAACGGCTACGGCTCGGCGCTGGCGCGGGATGAGCCTGCAACCTGGATCGAGGTCACCAGGGCCGTGCCATATCCTACCGGCGTCGGCAACACAATCCGGTAGGGCACATACATGATGGTCCCCCGCACGGGAATGAGCCAAACCTCGATCTCGTTCGTCTGCGACATGAGCTGGATACCGGGGTTGTCAGGCTGGTAACCGGCAATGGGGATGAACTTCACCTGACAGATCACTGCCGGCCCGCTATAGCCGCTGGGTGTAGTTGACCTCACGGAGACAGCGCGTTTCGGCGTGAGCACGAGATCGAAGCGCTGCTTGCCGTCGAATACCGGCAAGGTCTGGTTGCAGACATTCAGATCGCCGTTGGGATTTTCCGAATGCGCGGTCAAGAATGCGCCGCTCATCGGATCGAGCACCCCCTCGAGCTGCTCCCTGGTGACCGGTATGTCGCGCGGATTGCGCATCTTGTCCGGAAAGATCTGAACCTCGGTGACCGCGTGACTGCCGAAGGTCATTCGGAGCTGCTCGGTCTTCTTGCCGCCGTCGGAGTAGCTCAGCGCATACATGGCTGGCTCAGGGCCTGCCCTTGTCACCCGCCCGCTGCTCGCCGTCACCCCCCGCCACTCATAGATCAGGCCTTGGAGAATGGTGAAGCGTCCCTCGCCACGCATCTCGTAACCATCGCCATGAAAGACCGCGGTGAGACGGAAATTGCCGAGGTTGAAGCTGCCTAGATCGACGCGATAGACGGCCTCAATGCGGCTCGCAGACGACAGCGCGTTCTCGGCAAAGGCGCTATCGGGGGGAAAATTGCCGCCAAGTCCCGAAGTCAGCGCGACGACGGCCACAAAGCTCAAAGCGTGTCGTGCTGCCCACATGGGCTCTGTATCCCTCGCGCGAGTGGCCGAAACACTCCGCCCGCAAATTTCGAGTTATTCGTAGATTTCGTCAATTATGAGGTTTGGCAAGGGGCGCTTGACCCCCAATTATCATGCCCGTATATCTCGCCCCGCTGGTCGCGACGCCTGTATGACATTAGGCAGGCGGCGACCAGTTTTCGCATTATCTCGATAGAAGGATTTCGACCATGGCCCGTCGTTGCGAGCTCACCGGCAAAGCCGTGCTCACCGGCAACAATGTGAGCCATGCCAAGCGGAGGACCAAGCGCCGGTTTCTCCCCAATCTCTGCAATGTGACGCTCGAGAGCGAATCGCTCAAGAAGCGCGTGCGACTCACCATCACGGCGCATGCCCTGCGCTCGGTCGAGCATCGCGGCGGGCTCGACGCCTATCTGCTCAAGGCCGACGACGACGAGCTGTCGTTGAAGGCGCGGCGGCTGAAGCGTGAGATTGCCAAGCGCCACGAGGCGCAGGCCTCCGCTTCCCAGTAGCCGCTCATTTCCAAAATGAACCGTCATGGCCGGGCTTGTGCCGGCCATCCACGTTTTTGCTCGGCCCGGCATGACGGACATTAATTGGATGCTCCGGCGGCCGCGGATTTCGCCTCGGGGAGCGTGAACTGCATGATCAGAGTCCGCTGCAGCGGGCTGAAATTGTCGTCCGACATCAGCGTGAGGATGGTCTCGCCCGAGGCGCGGCGATGCACGCCGATTGCTTCCATGTTGTCGATATTGAGATTGTCGGTCGCTTCGAGCAGCACCTCGCCCTGGATGACGGCGCCGGGCTTGAGCTCGGCGGCCGAGACGCGGCGGATGCGAATCTTGATGCCTTCGCTGTAGCGGAAGCGCCGCTCGAGAATCACGATGCCGCCATCAGGCAGGGGGGCGGCGTCGGTGATGTCGAAGCCCTCGATCGGCTTCAAGGCGATGGTGCCGGGCGTAGGTCCGCCGATGAGCCAGCCGGTCAGATTGCCTCTCTTGTCGGGGAGCCGCTCGGAGAAGGCGACGATCGTGCCCTTGAGCCTCCCCTCGCGAATCATGGCAATCGCCTCGAGGCCGCGATTGGCGTTCATCGCCTTGGCGCCGGCCGGAAGCGGTATCTCGCCGCTCGGCGGTCCGAATTTCTCCTCGGTGAAGGGATAGCGCCAGATGCGGTGCTTGCGCTCGAACGACACGAGCGCCGTGCCCTGCTTGGGATCGCCGTCGACGAGCGTCAGGCCTTCAGAGTCGCGATATTGGTCGTCGACGAGCGGCTTGCCGTCCTTGCCGAGCAACGGTCCGAGCACGGCATTGCTCAGGCCTTTAATCTGCCGCCCGTCATAGTCGAGGTTAGCTCTGAGCCAGGTGCCGGCATCCGACACGGCAAGGAGCGTCGTTCCGGTGGGGTCGAGGACCATCTCCGAATAGCCGCCGAAGAAGCTCGAATTGGCGAAGAGATTGAGCCCGCCCCGATAGATGAGCTTGCCAAACTGCTTCTGGTCGGGATGCTCGCGATCGAAGTCGATGGGAATGGCGGTGATCTTGACGGGCATCGCCCGGTCAGGTGCCGCCGGCGGCTTGTCGGCGAGGGCAGGGAGGATGACGAGGCTCGCGGCGCTTGCAACGAGCGCCGCGGCGAGATAGCGCGAGGCTCTGCGCGCCACGGGCCGCACGCTAATTGAGCTTCCGCCGTTTCGCCCGCGCCGCCGACGGCACCGAGCGGTGCAACTGCCGCCAGGCGAGATCCTCGTCGAACAGCTCGGCAAGCTTCTCGGTCATGACGCCGGCAAGCTCCTCCGCATCGGTGACGGTGACGGCCCGGCGATAGTAGCGGGTGACGTCATGGCCGATGCCGATGGCGAGCAGCTCGACCGACGATCTCGTCTCGATCTCGTTGATCACCTGGCGAAGATGCCGCTCCAAATATGACCCGGAGTTGACGGACAGCGTGGAATCGTCGACCGGGGCG
>Ga0207665_10000663_pt1 | contig 23217 bp, 17 predicted proteins | sample LARL112metaG_FD_184351 | JGI IMG/M metagenome (GOLD analysis project Ga0207665, IMG submission 184351) | Corn, switchgrass and miscanthus rhizosphere microbial communities from Kellogg Biological Station, Michigan, USA - LAR L11-2 metaG... | ecosystem: Host-associated > Plants > Roots >... | reverse complement strand
TCGAACTCAATGAACTCGGCGTTACCGTTGGCCGTCATGGCGAAGGCGAATTTTACGCCGCCAGGGATATTCAAGGTCATCACGCCGCGATTGTCAGCACCGATCGAGTATGTGCCGGTGAACGCTTGTGCAGTCAGCACGGCTCTGGGGCCGACGCCGTTGCTATCAAGTTCGCCGCTCGTGATATTACCGGAGCCATCCGCCGTGAATCTTCCCACGGCCGCGAAAACCGACGAGCCGCCACTACTTCCGGTGACTCCGCTGAACGTAAACGCGTAATTGCCATTCAGCTCCGCATTGTTCGCGCCGGAATTACTCTGAGCTCGAATATTCGAAGCAACAAACAAAGCGAGACACAACAACACGGCAAGCTTGCGCATCTCTCCTCCATATGGTGGCTGGGGGATGTGGATTCTGACGCTTTCAGAACGAACTACCCATAGCTGAAGCGCGCGGGGCGAGGGCGCTATGCTTCAAATCAGAGTCATGGAAACGGCAGGGACGAGGAGCACCTGGAATTCACCCTGAAAGTGCTGCGCCTTTCCAAACGCTTGGGCTTAGCGTGCGATTACGTTCTTGTTCGCATGCCCTTGAGCTTGTTCATCCACCCTTTCTTACACTCGGCTAGCTTCGAGGCAGTTTGCAGCCGCTCTAGGTATGCTCCACCCGAGACGCGAAGGCAATCAGGTGGATGCTGCAAAACAAGATGAAAGACACCTGAATGGCGCGTAAGTGGCCAGCGCCGCGATAGTTAAAGCCAATCAATTTTTGGCGCGGAAGGTGCTAAATGAGGAAGCCGAGATGAGAAATTGGCCTTCGGCCGAGTCGAGGGGTTCCAACTTTAAGGTAGGTTCATATTTTGTCCTCACATCGACCATCGCACGGAAGTAATAGACGTTTCCCGCTTCGGCTTTGAAACTGACGGCCGAGCCCAGTCTGGAGTATTTCTTGAGTCGGGATTGCCAATTCGCACACAGGCGATGGTCACCGGGATCCACCGGGAAGAAAAAATAGGACTGGCCGTGGTTGGCGCCAACCCAAGAACCATCGAGTCCGATTCTGGTTGTCTCCGACGAGAAGTAGGTTACGTTAGGTTCCCGCTTATCGAACTCGAAAACATAAACCAACGCTTTGCCAGTTTCCGGCTGCGCGGCCGGGTGCTGTTTCATGTCCGTCTTCACTTCGAAATTGACCTGGGCAGGACCGCAACCTGCCGCAGCGCGAGCAGCTGCCGCTTCGTCTTGTGCAAAGAGGGGCGATGCGAAAGCCACCAGGAAAATGGCTGCGAGAATAGTTCTCATCCTAATTTTATGACGTTGCTTCGAGCAAAATGGTTTCCAGCGATGGTGTTCCAACAGCCTAGGTGAGGCTGCCGGTGGAGGCGAGCTTGGCGTACCAGTGGCCGGAATCCTTGATGGTGCGTTTTTGCGTGCGGAAATCGACGTAGGTGAGGCCGAATCGCTGAGCGTAGCCTTCGGCCCACTCGAAATTATCGAGCAGGCTCCAGTGATGATAGGCGCGGACATTGGCGCCGTGGAGCAGGGCTCGGCCAAGGCCGTGGAGGTAACCGCGCATGAACTGGATGCGGCGTTCGTCGGGGATGCGGCCGTGCTCGTCGGGGCCATCGAGGTAGGAGCAACCGTTCTCGGTGATTTCGAGAGGCGTGGTTTTGTATTCGTGAGCGATGCGCATCAGGAGATCGTGGAAGCCATCGGGCCAGATTTCCCACGCAAAATCGGTGAGCGGGCCGTCGTGGGCTCCGAAATTGTGTACGCCGGTGGCGTCTTCGCCGGTGCCGGGAGGAATGGCGGAGACGAGCTGGCGGCGGTAGTAGTTGATGCCGAGAAAATCGAGCGGGGCGCGGCAAAGTTCCATGTCGCCGGATTTGACGCCCATGAGGTCGAGCGGATTTTCGCCGGGGAACGCCTTCGGATATTCGCCATGGAGAGCGGGGTGGACGAACCAGACGTTGCCGAGCGCGTGAGCGCGATCGGCGGCCTGGCGGTCGGCGTCGCTGGAAGTGGCAGGCTGGCAGTGGGCCATGCTGAAGGCGGTGCCAACTTGAAGTTTAGCGTTCATGGCTTTGATGGCCCGGAAGGCCTGGCCCTGCGCGATATTGACGACGTGGGTGGCGCGCATGCAATCGGCGAAATTCTTGCGCGAGGGGGCGTGGATGCCCCTGGAGTAACCGAGAAACGTGAAGACCCAAGGCTCATTGAAAATGCACCAGTGCGAGATGCGGTCACCCAGGGCGCGGACGGTGATGTCAACGTAATCGGTGAAGCGCGCGACGAGATCGCGATTGGGCCAGCCGCCGCGTTCTTCCAGTTTTTGTGGGAGATCCCAATGGTAGAGCGTGCAGAGCGGGCGGATTTTCGCTTCGAGAAGGGCGTCGGCAAGACGCTTGTAATAGTCGAGGCCCTTGGAATTGGGATCGCCGGAACCCGTGGCCTGGATGCGAGGCCAGGAAATGGAGAATCGGTAGCTGGTTAAGTTTAAGGCCTTGAGGAGTGCAACGTCTTCTTTATAGCGATGGTAGGAATCGCAAGCGACGTCGCCTGTCGCGGCACCCTTCACTTTGCCTGGAGTGTGCGAGAAGCGGTCCCAAATGGATTCACCTTTGCCGTCTTCGGCCCAGGCGCCCTCGATCTGATAAGAGGCCGTGGCCGCGCCCCAAATAAACTCCTCGGGAAATTGGAGTGGCGCGAACTTCGACTGAGGATCGAGCAGTTCGCCGAGTAGTTGGCGGCCGGGAGGCACGATAGCAAAAGAAGCAGCGGCGCCAAAAGCGGTGGAGAGAAATTCACGGCGATTGAAACTGTTCCATCGACTCACAGAGTTTCTCCTCGACTACGGCGGTCACGAGCTTGAATGGGGTGCATCGGACCGGCGGCCAAATAATACGTCAAGAAGGATAAGAATGGCGCCAATCGTGATCGCGGAGTCGGCGACGTTGAAGGCCGGCCAAGGATTGAAAATTCGCCACGGAAGGAAATGAAGATAGACCTCGATGAAATCGGTGACGGCGCCGTGAAGGATGCGGTCAGTCACGTTGCCAGTGGCACCGCCGAGGAGAAGCGCGAGGCCCGCAGCGTGCAGAGAACCCATGCCGCGGCCGGCGACGAGCAACCAGGTGATAACTGCGACGATGATGAGGGAGCCGCAGATAAGGAACACGCGCAAGGCGGGAGAGGAAAGACCGGCGAGAAAACTGAAAGCGATGCCGGGATTACGTGAGTCAACGAGGTAGAAAAAGTTTTGAATGACAGGGTACGGGAAGCGATCACCAGGCAGGGACTCGATCCAGGCCTTGGAGGCGCGATCGAGGAAGACGACGGCGAGAGTGAGCCATAGGAAACGAAGCCGCGAAGGAAGGGTCATGAGGTTGAGGGAGTAAAGGAGGTTAAGGACGTACAGGACAGAGCGGCGGAGAACATTTTAGGTCGCCGCCACATTTACCGACCCATCTCTCTCGATTTCGGCAAGAGCTTCGGAGCACCGCTCGCAGACCTTGGGATAGCGTGAGTTTTCGCCGACGTGAGTGGAGTAGTTCCAGCAGCGCTCGCATTTGGCGCCGCCGGCGCGGTCGATCTTGACGGAAAGCTCGGGCAGCGATTCGGCCTGGAGGGAGCCGGGAATGGCCGAGGGCCGAACTTCAACTTGCGAAACGATGAATAGCGCGGGGAGCAGGGAACGTTTTTCTTCGAGGAGCTTTTGAAGAGCAGAGCCGTGCGGATCGGCATGGAGCAAGACTTTGGCTTCGAGGTTGCCACCGATAGCTTTTGCGGCGCGCGCTTGCTCGAGGGCAAGGAGCACAGCAGAGCGAACTTGCGCGAGACGCTCCCACTTTTCGGCGGCGTCTTTGGCGATTCCGCCAGCTACTGCCGCGGCTTCCGGGAAGAGCGACATATGGACGCTTTCGGCTTCGCCCTGTGATTTGGGAAAATACTTCCAGATTTCCTCGGAGGTGAAAACCAGAATTGGCGCGGCGAGACGGACCAGGGCGCTGGAGATTTTCCAGACGGCGGTCTGCGCGGAGCGGCGCGATTTATTTCTCGGCGCTTTGGTGTAGAGGCGGTCTTTCAGCACATCGAAGTAGAACGCGCTGAGATCCACGACGCAGTAGTCGTGAATGGCGTGATAGACGCGATGGAATTCGTAATTCGCGTACCATTCGCGGCATTTCTTCACGAGTTCGGCCGTGCGGTCGAGCATCCAGCGGTCAAATTCCTCCAGTTGATCGTTCGAAAGGGCGTCGCGCGAGGGATTGAAATCGCCGAGATTGCCGAGCGCGAAGCGGAAGGTGTTGCGAATCTTGCGATAGGCTTCGCTGAGCTGGGTCATTACGCGCTCGCTCATTTTTACGTCGGCCTGGTATTCGACGGAGCCGACCCACAGGCGTAGCAAGTCCGCCCCCCACTTTTCGCAGATTTCGATGGGATAGAGCGCGTTGCCGAGAGACTTGGACATCGGGCGGCCCTGCTCGTCAAGCGTCCAACCGTGGGTGACGACACCACGATAAGGCGCTGCATCGCGCACGCCGGTAGCCACCAGCAGCGAACTGTGGAACCAGCCGCGATACTGATCAGGGCCTTCGAGATAAACGTCCGCGGGCCACTCGGCGCCTTTCAGCACGGACAGATTCGAAGAGCCGGAGTCGAACCAAACGTCGAGAATGTCGTTTTCCTTGCGCCACTTCGTGGAGCCGCAAGAACACTTTGTCTCCTGAGGAAGCAATTCTTCGGGCGTGTGCTGGTACCAGGCGTCGGCGCCTTCCTTTTCAAACCATTTGACGACGTTGCGCAGCGCTTTGAAATCTTCGAGGCGCGCGCCGCAACCTTCGCAATAAAAAACAATTATTGGAACGCCCCAGAAGCGCTGACGGGAAACGCACCAGTCCGGGCGCTTCTCGATCATTTCGTACATGCGGTCTTCGCCCCAAGCGGGGAACCATTTCACCTGATGGATTTCTTCGAGAGCTTCCTGGCGCAGGGATTTTTCTTTTCCGTGGGCAGCCTGGTCCATCTTGATGAACCACTGTTCGGTGGCGCGGAAAATCACCGGATTGTGGCAGCGCCAGCAGTGCGGGTAGCTGTGCTTGTATTCGTGGTGGCCAAGAAGAGCGCCGCGATCCGCGAGCAATTTCACGATGATGGGATTCGCGGAGAAGACGTCCTTACCCTTGTATTCGGGCAAGCCTTCGAGGTAGACGCCTTTGTCGTCCAATGGCGCGTAGATTTCCAGCCCGTACTTTTGTCCGGAATAAAAGTCGTCGGCGCCATGGCCCGGAGCGGTGTGCACGATGCCGCTGCCCTGATCGAGCGTGACGTAATTGGCGAGAATGCCGGGCACCTGAATGGGGAGAAAGGGGTGCTGAAACTTCATGCCATCGAACTCGCGGCCTTTGAATGTGGCGCGAACTTTGGCTTCTTTGATTCCGCACTCGGCCTGAAGCGCCGCAACGCGATCGGCGGCAAAAAGCAGGGCGCCTTTCTCGGTTTCGACGACGGCGTATTCGAAGTCGGGATGAAAGGCCAGCGCGCGATTGTGCGGAATGGTCCAGGGTGTGGTGGTCCAGATAACGGCGCTGACATCGGCTCCGATCTTCGGGGCTTCGCCTCTGCCACCAACGACAGCTGCGAACTTCACCCAAATGGAAGGGCTGGTGTGATCTTCGTACTCGACTTCGGCTTCGGCGAGAGCGGTGCTGTCGAAGAGGCACCAGTAGACGGGCTTGCGGCCGCGGTAGACGTAGCCTTTTTCCATGAAATCGAGAAACGCGCCGGCGATGGTGGCCTCGTATTCATGACTCATTGTCAGATAAGGATCGTTCCAGCGGCCGAAAATGCCGAGACGTTTGAAATCTTTCTTGTGTTGTTCGACGTAACGGAGCGCGAACTGGCGGCAGAGCTTGCGGAACTCCGCCGGCGGTACCTTTCCTTTTCCGCCCAGCTCTTTTTCCACCTGGGTTTCAATCGGCAGGCCGTGGCAATCCCAGCCCGGCACGTAGGGTGCGTAATGCCCGGCCATGCTCTTGGTCTTGACGACCAGATCCTTGAGGATTTTGTTGAGGCCGGTGCCGAGGTGAATTTCGCCGGTGGGATATGGCGGGCCGTCATGCAGAACAAAGAGCGGCTTGCCTTTGCGCGCCTCCAGAATGTGTTCGTAGATGTTTCCTCCGTGCCAGGCTTCGAGCTGCTTGGGCTCGTTTTGCGGAAGGCCGGCCTTCATTGGAAAATCCGTTTTTGGCAGGTTCAGTGTCTTCTTGAGTTCGAGTGGTTCGGCCATGATTGGAGCGCTTGTAAATCCCTTCTATGCCGTCCGTTTGTACAGGTATACGGCGGGAAACATCGGGAAGCAGCGTAACCAAGTATGTTACAATGAATGGCAACCGGTGTCAGCCGGGTGGGGCGCGCAACCTTTCCCGGCCAGCGCGAATCATATCGGTTGGGTACACCGAACTCGGGGAACGTGCGTCTAAATTGAAGAGGTAAACGGTGCCGGGCAAATTTATCAATCTGCTGCCGCCTCAAATGACAAAACCCAGGGTGTCCGCCACAGGCCGCGCGCCTGCGGTGCCGGTCCCATCCTCTGCCGTGCCGAAGTTCACGAAGCCCGATCTGCTCATTCCGGATAATTTCTGGTCGAACCTGAAGCAGTTCCTGACGGAACGCCCGGTCAAAGTGCGCGAGCGCAAGGATGCGCCTTTTACTCAAACAAATTTCGGCTCGGGGATGGCGGGCAACCTGGCGGAGTTTTTGCGTCCCGGTCCGTCATCCAGAGGGCGCGTAAACAGCAAGCTGGCGGTGGCCTGGGGCGCGAATTTCGGCGGATTTGGCGACCGGCTCAGGGACTTCTTCTCGCCTCCGAAGCAGGCGCCGCTGCCGCCGGGAATCCGGCCGGTAAAAGTGAAAGACATCTGGTCAAAGGATGAAAACTTTGGCACGAGCCAGATACTGGCAATCGGCCTGCACATCGCCGTGATCGGACTGCTGCTGATTCCGATTTTCACGAATGTACTGCCTGCTTCGACGGAGGCAAAGAACAAGGTCACTGTCACGCCACTGGACATTTCGCCGTACATAGCGAAGCTGCCCGCGGGCAATGACAAGGCCGGCGGCGGTGGCGGAGCAAACAATCACACGCTGACTCCGACGTCGAAGGGCAAGCTGCCCAAGTTTTCCTACACACAGTTCACGCCACCCCAGGCGAAGATTCAGAATTTGAATCCGAAGCTGGCGATGGATCCTTCCCTGCTGGGTCCTCCGGACTTGAAAATCCCCAGTCCTAACATGGCGAACTTCGGCGATCCACTGGCCAAGAGCGTGACGGATTCTTTGGGGAACGGGAACGGCACGGGTATCGGGAGCGGGTCGGGCGGAGGCCTTGGCCCCGGCGAAGGCGGCGGCACGGGCGGCGGAGTTTTCCGCGCAGGCGTGAACGGCGTGGGCTCGCCGATGTGCATCTACTGCCCGCAGCCGGAGTATTCTGACGAGGCTCGAAAGGCCAAGTATCAAGGAACCGTGTTGCTGGACGTGACGGTTACGGCCGATGGGCGAGTGATCAGCCCGGTTGTGATCAAGGGTCCCGGATTGGGCTTGGAAGAAAAGGCCCTCGCGCAAGTGAAGAATTGGAAGATGCGGCCGGCGATTGGACCCAGCGGCAAGGCGGTCAATTGCCGCGTACAGATTGAAGTTACTTTCCATCTCTACTAGCAAGTTGTTCCACGAATAAATTCGGACAATCGGCGGGCCTTCCGGCAGAAGTTTTTCCACTAAGAGCCCTTTTTGCGGGCAACCAATCGCTGGCGCCGGGCTTCTCATCACGCGTTCGCAGCCCGCATCGTCGAGGAGTACGGCCAAATCTGAGGCGGGCGCGGAGGCCTGCCCATGCGCGACTCCTTCATGCGTTCCTTGCTCTCCTCAGTGAGCTCAAAAGATACCCTGCTTCAACGTATCCGTAAAAACTTTCGCGATGCACTTGCTCCAAGCAAATGGAAGATGAGTTCCGCGAACGGCGCGCCGCTGCACGTCTTGCGATTTGACCATCCGGCATATTCGGGCCGCGCGCAGGGCGTATCTTTCCTGACGCATGCGGCAATCATTGTGGGGCTGGCGGTGCTTGCCACGCATTCGCTTAAGCCCGAGAAAACTCAGGAGACTGGCGCCACGAAAGTCCTGAGAGGGCTTACGTTTCCACCGCACTTTTCTACTCCGAGCACCGGTCGTGCTCCTGATCCCGGCAGCGGCAGCGGTGGGGGCCGTGTGCCGATTCCCACGACCGTTGGAGATTTTGCAGCGAGTGCTTCCATTCAGATCGTCCGGCCGTCGCTTCCTCCTAAACTAGTGGAACACATGCCGGTGCCGCCGACGATATTCGATCCAACGGCAGCGCCAGTCCTGACTTCGGTTAGCAAAATTGGCCTGCCATGGATGAAGGACGATACAAACTCGCCAGGACCGGGTGATTCCAACACGATCGGCAGCAGCGACGGAAATACCATGGGTGATGGTCCTCGCGATGGACCAGGCGGTCTGGGTGAATCGCAATCGAGATACCGGGGCGGCCTTACGCTACCGAAATGCGCGTATTGCCCCGACCCGCAATACACTGACGAAGCCCGCGAAGCCAAACTGCAGGGAAGAGTGATCCTGCGCGTTCTGGTCGGCGCCGATGGACGGGCGTCGCAGATCCGTATTGTCCAAGGGATTGGGCTGGGACTGGATGAGCGCGCCGAACAGGCTATTCGCGGCTGGAAATTTGTGCCGGCGCACGACGGAGCGCACGGCGTCGTCCCGGCCTGGGTCACGGTCGAAGCGGTCTTCCGCCTCTTCTAGACAGCGTTTCGGCAACGGAGTAGCATTTTTTAACGTGCCGTACGAATTCGCCGAAAACGAGTATGAACTTGAGCCGGAGGCTTCCTCCGCCCGCAGTGGCGGCCCGCCACGCAAATTGACAGGGGCGGGCGTTCTGGATCCGCCGTTTCCGCCCAAGAGGCCGCCTGGCCCCATCCCCACAGTTCCCTCTTCCCTGTTATTCCGCATCGTTGCAGGATTGCTGCTCGCTGGCTTGGCAACGGCACTTTTCTTGTTGCTCTTTGCGATCCGCTGAAAAATTCATGAGCACTGCGAAAATTCCACCATCAACTCTTCAGCGAGGAGGCCGGTATGCTTGAAACGAGGCGCGTGTTTGTCCTGGCGATGGCGGGAGCGGCCAGCTTTCTAGCCGCAGAGGAGCGCAGATTGTTCGCTCAATTTCCGCCAACTCCGCCTCCACCACCGCAGCCAGCGGAGACTCCGAACCCGGCGGAGATGCACTCGAACCCGCGAGCCGCCGCTGCCGCAAGACGCGCTCGCATGGAGCAAGACGAGAAGGAATTCCGCGAAGGCGTCGAGCGGCTCTACCAATTGACAAGCGAGTTGCGCGAAGAGGTCCAGAAAACGACGACCACAGAAGTGCTTTCGGTCCGCATGGTCAAGAAAACCGAGGAAATAGAAAGGCTGGCCAAGGTCCTTAAGAACAAGGCCAAGGGCGGGTAGACGAGGCCAGATCCTCGGGAGAGAACCCGAGCTCCAGGATACGGGCGCGGGAAGTTCTGCCTTTTGGTTTTGCAATTCTGTTACGATTTTGACATGAGAAAAACAGCTGTTTTCAGTATGAGCGTGGCGCTGTACGCCCTTGTTTTTGTGAGTGGCGCGCAGGCGCAAAGCGATACCGGCGCGGTCGAATTCGTCGCGCGCATCACGCCGACCGCGGCGCGGCCCGAGCCGGTGCGCCAATTCACATTTTACATCCTCACCAAGAGCTACGCGGACATCGTGAAAGAAGTTGAAGAAGGGGACCCGCCGCCGCAGCGAGATCAGTTCATTGACGGGCTTAAGGATTCTCCGGAGCTGCGGACATGGCTGAAGGCTCATGACACGCTAGACCTCACGCAACTGGACCTCGACAAACTGCTTACACCGGACGATATCCTCAACACTCCGGAATTTCTGCTGGCGTACCAGCGGACAAACAGCGGTGGCGTGACCAGCGGCTTCCCCCAACCAAAGTTTTCCGAGGTCGACCAGACGGAGCATCCCGAGAAATACAAAAAATTAAGAGAAGACTACTTTATGGCTCTTAGGAAATTCATTCGGAAGCGGCCGGAGACCATTTCGGGGGTCGAGATGGAACTCGACGCAGTCAATCCTCAAAAAAAGTGGCAGGCGCTCCAGAACGACCGCCGCAAGCGTGTTCAGCGTGTCGCACCGGATTTGGCGCAAATCAAATTCCTTGCGGCCAAGGTGGATACGGATCTTGAAGGACGCGCGATAGTCTCGGGACTTGCGCCCGGGAACTATTGGGTCAGCACGCTCAACCTGGATGCCGATGCCGGAGATATGCGGGTGCGCTGGGATGTTCCGGTAAGAATTGAACGGGGCAAGACCGTCCGCGTCGAGCTGTCGAACTTGAACTCCATCGACGCACGCGGTTCCAGTCCCTAGCGCCGTCGAGCGCCACGATGGGGACGCCCCTCCACTGGATTGCGTTCAACCTCTTCATCGCCGTTGCGATCGCGCTGGACCTGCGAGTATTCCACCAGCGCCCGCACAAGATCGAGATTCGCGAGGCAGCGCTAGCCAGTTTCGGCTGGATTACGGTGTCCGTCCTCTTTGGATTCGGAGTGCTCTATTTCTATGGCGAGCAGCCGGCACTGGAATTCTTCACCGGCTATCTGATCGAAAAAGCGCTCAGTGTCGACAACCTGTTTCTTTTCCTGGTGATCTTTCGCGCGTTTGCAGTGGATGAGCGGCTGCAGCACCGCCTTCTGGAATGGGGCGTGGTGGGGGCGCTGCTGATGCGCGGGGTGATGATTGCCCTGGGCACGGAGCTAATCGAACATTTTTCCTGGGTGCTGTATGTGCTGGGAGCGTTCCTGGTCTACGCGGGCGCGCGCATGCTCTTCTTCCACAAAGAAGACATTCATCCGGAGCAAAGCAGGATCGTGCGGTTCGCCAGCAGGCATCTTCGGATAAGCCGCGAATATCATGGCGATTGTTTTTTCGTTCGCCATGCGGGCCGGTTGTTTGCGACGCCGCTGTTTCTCGTCCTGCTTGTGGTGGAGATCACGGACGTCACGCTGGCCGTGGACTCCCTCCCCGCGGTGTTCGGCATTACGCGCGATCCTTTCATCGTGTACACGTCGAACGTACTCGCGATTCTGGGGCTGCGGGCGCTGTACTTTCTGCTGGCGGGAGTCATCGATCGATTACGTTTCCTGGATGAGGGATTGGCGGTCGTTCTGATATTTATCGGTGGAAAAATGATCGGCGAGCAGTGGGTACACATTCCCGTGACGGTGTCTCTTGGCATTGTGGGGGGCGTACTACTGATCGCACTGCTGGCGTCGCTCTTGATCCCGGCGAAGAAGCAACCGTAGAGTTCATCCTTCTTCAAACATCAGTTCATCGACGTAACACCACATCCAGTTTTCGCCCGGCTCCTGCGACTGGACAATGGGGTGCTTGGTGCCGTGAAAATGCTTCGTGGCGTGTTTGTTCTTCGAAGAGTCGCAGCAGCCGACGTGGCCACAGCTCAAGCACAGGCGCAAATGCACCCAGCTATCGCCCATCTTCAGACATTCCTCGCACCCCTTGGTCTTTGGCTTTACACTCTTAATTTGATCGAGGTGAGTACAGTTCTCTGCCATGCTTGCCTCCCGCGAAATCACACCGCCGCTTGAATCGGAATTCGCACCTGGAACCGTGTATCGCCGGGAACGGACTTTACGCTGATGAGCCCGCGCATTTTCTTCACGATGCGATGGACTACGTCCAGGCCGAGCCCGGTCCCCTCGCCCACACCTTTTGTCGTAAAAAATGGCTCGAAAATGCGCGATTGTACTTCCGGCGGGATGCCCGGCCCGTCGTCGGCGATTTCGACAAGCACGTACTCATTTTCGCGCACGGCGCGAACGACTAGTTTGCCCTTTTCTTTCATAGCGTCGACGGCGTTGTCGATGAGGTTTGTCCACACTTGATTCAACTCGCTTCCGTAGGCCATTACCTTGGGTAGATCGGAGGCAAATTCGCGCGTGACCACGATGCCGCGCTTCAGCTTGTGATGCATGATGATGAGCGTCGTTTCCAGGCTGTTTTTGATGTCCACCTCCTGGAGCGGCGCCTGGTCCATGTAGGAATATTCCTTGATAGCTTTGATGAGGTCAGAAATACGCGCAGTGCTGTGATCGAGTTCGGCGGCTATGCGCTCCATTTCGAGGAGAGTGGCGAAGCGCGTGAGCTCGGGGCCAAGTGAAGTTCCGGCGGCGCTTGCAAAACTCTCTAGTTGAGCGTTTGTTAAGTTTGCGTCGGCCAAGAGAGGGGCTAGTTTCCAGGCCTCGGTAACGCCGCGGCCTTCTAACCAGGATTGAATGGCTTCTTCACGCTCGACGCGTGCGAATTCATCTTTGTGTTCGACAGGCTTCAGCGCGGCACGAATGTCTTCTTCTCGTTGCGCGAGCAGGCCACAATCTTCGGGACCGAGTCTCGAGGTGCGGCCAGCGACGCGCAGCCGCTCCAGGCAGTCGCGAAGCGAGGCCGCCGAACGGCGCGCTGCGGCAGAAGGATTATTGAGCTCGTGGGCAAGGCCGGCGGAGAGTTTGCCAAGCGCAGCCAGCTTTTCTCTTTGCTGCTCTTCCCTGGTGACGTTTCGAACGCGGTCGGTCAGAAGGCCGACGAGACGCTGTGAAAGCTCGGGCATGCGCTGAAAGAGTTCGGGAAACTTAGCGGCGGGAAACGTCAGGGCGCGAACCGGAAGCACGGCGCGCCCCGTCACGCTAACGGTTTTCATTCTGGAAAAAGGCAAAACGCCTGTTACATCGCCGGCGCGTGCAGTAAAGACTGGACCGTCTTGAGGGCCGTTTTCGCGCCGGGCGCGGAATTCACCCTCCAGGATCACCAGCATGGTGTCCGCGGGAGCGCCTTCTTTGACGATGACCCCACCCACTTCGACGTGGCGTTCTTCCGTTTGGGCCACAAACCATTCGAGATCGGCTTGCGGCTGGTCCGCGAACGGCGGAATTTTCCTCAGTTCGGCAACCAAGGCCTCCGTCCGCGCTTGATCGAGTGCCTCGCTCATTGGACCTTCGCCAAATATTGGTGCATGAACTGCACGACGACAGCGCCCTCTCCGACACCCGAAGCGACGCGCTTGACAGAACCGTGGCGCACATCACCGACGACAAAAATTCCAGGCACATTCGTTTCAAGCAAACCCGGGTCACGGTCGAGCGTCCAGGAAGCCGGTCTCTTTCCGTTGTGCAACAGGTCCGGGCCGGAGAGAACAAAACCGCGCTCATCGCGATCAATCGAAGCGCCAAGCCATTCGGTGCGCGGCTGCGCACCAATGAAAATGAACAGGCTTGAGGCTGGCAATTTCTTTCTTTCTCCCGAAGGAGAGCACTCCACGGTAATTCCCGTCAGCCGCGATTCTCCTTCCACTTCAACAACGCTTGCACGCGACCACACCTCAATGTTGGGAGTTTTCTCGATTTGCTCGATCAAGTAGTGGGACATGGTGGCAGCAAGGGACACGCCACGAACCAGCATCACTACCTTTTCGGCAAACTTCGAAAAGTGCATGGCGGCTTGGCCGGCGGAATTGGCTCCGCCAATGATGTACACCGTTTCGCCCTTGCAAGCCATCGCTTCGGAGGTTCCCCCGCCATAATACACGCCGGCCCCTTGCAAGTGATCAATGCCCGGAACGTCCAAAGTTCTCCACTGAACGCCCATCGCAAGAAGGAGTGCGTGACAGGAGATCTCCGATCCATCGGCGAGTTTCAAAAACCGGTACGGGCCCTCGACACGAATGCCGACCGCTTCTTGCGGCGCGATAATCTCCACTCCGAAGCGCCGGGCCTGCGCTACGGCACGGCGGGCCAGGTCAAGGCCAGTGAGCCCGGAAGGAAAGCCGAGATAGTTCTCGATACGAGAACTCAGACCGGCCTGGCCTCCGGGCGCTTCGCGTTCGACGATCACCGTGCGCAAGCCTTCGCTCGCGCCGTAGACAGCGGCGGCAAGCCCCGCAGGGCCACCGCCCACGATGGCCAGATCGTAGAAATTGGTTTGGGCATGCGTGCGCAGCCCAATTTTGTCTGCGACGGCGGGCAGAGGGGGCTCGGGAAGGCGGGTGCCATCGGGAAAAAGGATCAAGGGAAGTTTATCCGCCTCAGGCCCCAGGGAATCAATCAGGCCGCGCACTTCAGGGTCGGACTGGGCCAACTCAACGTCAATCCATTGATAGGGAACCTGATTGCGCGCAAGGAATTCGCGCAACTCATAGGAACGGTTCGACCAGCGTGTGCCGAGAACGCGAATACCTTCATAAAGAGGGCGAAACGTGGAGGTCCAATCGTGCAAAAGGTCGTCGAGAGCGGGAAAGAGCTTTTCTTCGGGGGGATCCCACGGCTTCATCAGGTAGTAGTGCACACGGGCTTCGTTGATAGCGTCGATGGCGGCGTTGGTGTCCGCGTATGCCGTGAGCAGGGCCCGCTTGGCAAGCGGGTGCATTTCCATGGCTTCAGAGAGGAAATTCACGCCGTCCATCTGGGGCATACGCTGATCCGCTAGCAACAGCGCCACGGGATTGTTGCGTGCCTTCAATTCGCGCAGGGTGGCGAGGCCAGCGCTTCCGGAATTGGCGCGCATGACGCGGTAGCGATCCGAGTAACGGCTTCGCAGATCACGCTCAATGGCCCGGAGGACTTCCGGGTCGTCATCCACTGTTAATAAAACTGGTTTTGGCATATTCCTCAGATGCGGCGCACCAGGCTTTCGATGCGTCCTTAGAGGGAGGCTGAATGGCTTCGGCTTCTTTTCGCGCCGCCCTCAAGCTACAATTTCCTGCGGTTCCATGTCCAGCCCTCTCGCTCAATCCATCGCGGACCTCTCATCCGCGGATGAGTCCCAACGGCTTGCAGCCGCGAGTGACATTTATCGCCTGGGGCGTGCGATCGCGGGATCCGCCGTTTCTGAATGGTGGGCTGACAGCGAACTTTCCGCGCTTCTGCACGGACCGAATCCAGCCATAACCGTGGGGCTCGCGGTACAGCGCGATACGTTCGGGCGTATTCGCGTGGCGAACGGAACGCCGAGACTCGCGAAGGTGCCCCCGGATCAGGATGCTGAGGAATTCGAGCTTGATTTTGTTGGAGGGATTGCGCTGGACATTCTGACCACCCGGGAGCCGGGAGGCACGGGCGCCATCGCAAAATATCTAGCCAGGTTCGGAGAGGGCATTCAGCAAGTGGAGTATCGCTGTGTTAGCGCGGATCGCGCCACGCAAATCCTGAAAGAAAAATTCAGAGCCACTCCCGTCTATCCTGAAACGCGGCCTGGGGCGGATGGGACGCGTGTCAACTTTTTCCTGCTCCCTTCTCCGGACGGGGGTAAGGTGCTCGTCGAACTCTATGAATTGCAATCTCGGGGATAAGCGTTCGAATCAGCGATGTCCTGGATTTCTACCTGACTGCGGGTTTTTTTCCGTTCGCTATTTCATGCCAAGCCCGCAGAACTTCGGCGACCGTCCAAGCTTGCGCGATGCAGCCTCTAGGCGTGAAGGGAGCATCACCATCGAAGATTTCGCTTAAGGTACCGAGTCCGCTCGCATAAATCTGGCGGCCGAGCGGTTCGAGAAGACGCAGTGCGGCCTTGCGATCTTGGTAGACACGATAGTGCGCAAGCGCGAAGGGTCCCATCAGCCAACCCCAGACCGTACCTTGATGATAGGTGGCGTCACGATCTCGCGGGCTGCCGCCATAATGGCCGGAATACCCGCGTTCGCCGGGCGCGAGACTACGCAACCCATAAGAGGTCAAGAGGCGTCGAGTGCAAACATCGACGACTGACTTTTGCTGTTGTGGGGCGAGGGGGCTGACTGGCAAGGAGACTGCGAAAATCTGATTGGGCCGAAGTGAGACATCATTTCCGATGTCAGGTGAATCGATAACGTCGAAGCAGCAATTGCGGTCCGCGTTCCAGAACTTCTGAAAACTCTTCCTGGCTTTGGTTGCAAGAGGCTCGTATGCATCACCTGGTTTCGCGAGCAGCCGGGCAAAACCGCTCATGGCGTCAAGCGCGTTGATCCACAGCGCGTTAATCTCCACGGGCTTTCCGGTGCGGGGCGTCACGACCCAATCGGCAATTTTTGCGTCCATCCACGTGAGTTGAACTCCGGGGCCACCGGCATAGAGAAGGCCGTCGGCAGGATCGACGTGGATGTTGTAGCGCGTGCCAGCGTTGTGGGCATCGATCATGCCCGTGAGAATCGGAAAAAGTTTTTGGAGGAGCGCAGTATCTTGCGTCGCCACAACATATTGCCGGGTGGCTTCGAAAAACCAGAGCGCAGCGTCGACGGTGTTGTATTCCGGCTTGCCGCCAACATCCGGGAAATTGTTGGGGAGCATCCCACCATCTACGTACCGTGAAAAGGCGAGAAGGATTTGGCGAGCAACGGACGGCCGACCGGTTGTGAGCGTCAGTCCTGGCAGCGCAATCATGCTGTCACGGCCCCAGTCGCCAAACCAGTGATAGCCGGCAATGATGCTGCGGCCGCCGGGCTCTTCCGGAAGAGTGCGCTTAACGATGAATTGATCGGCGGCGAGAATGAGCTGCCAGAGCCATGAGGGGGCTTTTTGCGCAATGGTTTCGTTTTTCGCTTGCCACTCCTGGAACAGCTTCACATCGTGATTGGCACGCTCGGCTCGTGCGGTCTCGCCGTCGAGAGCAGTTAACTCCGTCGTCGCCATGAGTGTGACACTCGAGCCCACTTGCAATTTTGCGCGGAACACGGCCGCACAAAGATGGTCTTCACGGTCCTCCAGGCCGCGCTCTGTTTCTTCGCCAAAATAATAGCCGCGGTACCACTCGTGGCGAAGCTCGCAGCTCGCGGCACTACTCTTCAGAGAAAAAGGAGTTGCGCCGTCAAATGCCTGAACCCTTATGCCCTGCTCTACGGGAACAATGCTCATGCGCCAGTCGCCGGCATGCGTCAACGAATGGAAGTCGCGATAATTCACAAACGCTTTCATTTCCAATTCGAGCGGGCCGCTTCCCCGCAGAAGTGTGTATTGAATGAAAGTAGTGTTTTCTCCCTGACGCATCCAGATGCGCTTTTCCAAAAGCGCATCGGCTAGAGCGTAGGTCCAAACAGGCCCAGAGCCTTCCAAGTGAAAATCCTCAAGGAGGAGAAAGCCTTGCGGATCGACAGTTCCGCTGGCCCAACGATGGGTGGCGAGAGGGAAATCCGCTTCGCCGTAGTGGACAATCTCGTCTACGCCTGGGACTAGTTGGGTGCGCCCCAAGGGCGGCCGCAATGCGGCGACGAGCAGTCCGTGATAGCGGCGAGTCTGGCTTCCGGCGATGGTGCCGGATGCGTATCCGCCGATGCCGTTGGTGACAAGCCACTCGCGCGATTCCGTGGATGCAAGATCACTGCATATCTCGCGGCCAAACTGGATTTCCGCTTCTTGCGACAATGCCCGCTCCTGGTCTGTACATTGCATCCCGCCCGGCAATGCTCACCCGCTCACAAGAGGATTAGGTACTGGACCGAAAACTTTCAGCTATCTCCATAGACCGGAATAGCGGCGCCGTGAATGACTTTGGCATCGTCGCTGCATAAGAACAGGATGACGCGCGCAATGTCCTCGGGCTTCGGCCACTTCGCAAAATCCGCCTTGGGCATGGCTTTGCGGTTCGCCTCCGTATCGATGATGCTGGGGAGAATCGTATTCACACGAACGCCGCTGCCCTTTGCGTCTGCCGCCAAAGAATCCATCATGGCCACTGCCGCGGCCTTGGATGCCGCGTAGGCTGCTGCACCAGCGGCATGATCCACTGCTGCCTTTGACGCGACGTTTACGACCGCCCCACGGCCTTCTTTCAACATCCCGGGCATGACGGCACGCGATAGTGCGTACCCTGATCGGAGATTCAAAGCCAGCATCTGGTCGAATATCTTCGTTTCCAGCTCCCACAGCTTCGTGCCGCCGGCATAACCGCCCACGGTATTCACAAGAGCGTCCAGGCTGCGATGCTTGGCCAAGATTTTCTCCACAAGCTGGCACACCGCAACTTCGTCGGTGACATCGACCGCGTACGCTTCCAGTCTCGATTCGTTTGTTGCTGCCGCGATTCTCAACGCATTCAGCTCTTCCTGTTTTCTATAGGTGATGACGACCGTGGCGCCTTCTTTAAGGAATGCCAGAGCTACGGCGCTTCCCAATCCACCCGTGCCGCCTGACACCAGAGCCACTTTCCCTTCGAACCTCGCACCCATTAGCGTCCCTCCCTATCACGGAGCCTCGCGATTCAAGCCATTGGTCATCAAGACACAACGGCGACGCGTAAAGCCCGGTGGACCGACAAGGCTCGCATGCCGCATCGCGAACACGGACACTTTACTCGCCACTTTGTTCGATCAATTTGGCGACGAGGCCAGTCCAACCGGTTTGATGGCTGGCACCGATTCCTGCGCCATTGTCGCCATGAAAGCATTCGTAGAAACGGATGAGGTCGCGCCAGTGCGGATCGCTCTGAAAGGGCTCGGTGCCGCCGTCTACGGGCCGGCGCCCGCTGGGATCGCGCAGAAAAATGCGAATGAGCCTCCGGGAAATCTCCGAGGCTACCTGCCAGAGGTCGGATTCGGGTCCGGAATTCGTGGGGCACTCCACTTTAAAATCTTCGCCGTAGTAATGGTGATATTTCTGCAGCGATTCGACCAGCAAGTAGTTGACGGGAAACCAGATGGGCCCGCGCCAGTTTGAGTTTCCGCCGAATAGGCCGGTAGCGGATTCGGCGGGCTCGTATTCAACACGGTTTGTCATTCCGTTGACTTGCACTTCGTACGGATGTTCCTTGTGGTAGCGCGAAAGGGCACGCACGCCGAAGGGCGAAAGGAATTCGGTTTCGTCCAGCATGCGGTTCAGCACGCGCCTGAGCCGCTTGCGGTTCACGAGGGAGAGTAGCCGGCGCACCCCGCGTGCGGAACGTTGCGTCATTTCGATGTGCTCGGGCACTTCAGGATGGTTGTCAATGAACCATTGCATGCGGCGCTTGAAGCCAGGGAGGCGATCGACGATCTCCGGCTCAAGGGTCTCGACCGCAAATAACGGGATCAATCCAACCATGGAGCGGATCTTCAAGAAATGTTCTTCTCCATTCGGCAGCCTTAGTACGTCATAGTAAAAGCCATCGGCATCGTCCCACAGGGACATTCCGCCAACGCCGACATCGTTCAGGGCGCGGGCGATGTAGACGAAATGCTCGAAGAATTTGCTGGCAACGTCTTCATAAGCAGGATCTTCTTTGGCCAACTCCAGCGCAATTGCCAGCATATTGAGGCAGTACATGCCCATCCAACTGGTGCCGTCGGACTGTTCCAGGTGGCCGCCGGTGGGTAGAGGCGCTGAGCGGTCAAATACTCCGATGTTATCGAGGCCGAGGAATCCTCCCTCAAAGATATTCGCTCCTTCGGGATCCTTGCGGTTGACCCACCAGGTGAAATTCAGGAGCAGCTTGTGAAATACCCTTTCGAGGAAACCCCGGTCGGCCATGCCGCGCATGCGCCGCTCGATTTTATAAACGCGCCATGCGGCCCAGGCATGAACCGGAGGGTTGACGTCGCTGAGGGCCCATTCGTAGGCGGGCAATTGACCGTTGGGGTGCATGTACCATTCGCGCAAAAGAAGGATGAGCTGATCCTTGGCGAAATCGGGATCGACGAGGGCCAATGTAATGCAGTGAAACGCAAGGTCCCACGATGCGTACCACGGATATTCCCATTTATCCGGCATGGACAGAATGTCCTCGTTGTAAAGATGCGTCCAATCCTTGTTGCGGCCGTTCCAGCGTTCGGGGGGTGGTGGAGGGCCTGCCGGATCACCTTCGAGCCAGGTTCGCACATCATAGTGATAAAGCTGTTTGGACCAGAGCATCCCTGAAAACGATTGCCGCATCACGGCCTTCGCATCATCGGAAAGGTCTTTGGGGATTTTAGCGGCGTAAAACTCCTCGGCTTCTTTTTGGCGCGTTGCGAAAAGCCCGTCGAATCCGGCTTCAAAGTCATTGGTCGCGGGAACACCTTCCGCGCGTTCGGCGTGTCCTGGCGACGTGATGATCCCGACTACTGCGGAGTTGAGATCCATCCCGCCAAGAGGTTCGATATCGGTGAGTCGCAGTTTGAGAGTGGCGGACTGGCCGGGGGCAAGCTGCAACCGGTAATACGCGGCCATTTTCGTTCCCATTTGCTCGGGATTGACCGCTGCTCTGTTGCCATGAATCACATACTCGTGGAAAGCGTCTTTCACGTAGGGCGAACGATTTTTTGCGCTGAAAAGACGCGCATGATTGGTTTCATTTTCCGTGAAAAGCAATTCGGGCTGACCGGCGCACAGCAGCCAGCGCTTGCCGTACTGCCAATGTTGTAATTCCACACAGGCACTTCCAGGTATGAAAATGGCTTTTCGCGCCATCGGGCGGCGAAGGTCCCTGCCCCAGGACCACGTGTTGCGAAACCAGAACTGCGGGAGCAGGTGCAGGGCGGCGGCCTCCGGCCCGCGATTCACCGCCGTGATGCGGATCATAATGTCCTCGATGTCGGCTTTGGCGTATTCAACAAAAAGGTCGAAGTAACGGTTCTCGCGGAAAACACCTGTATCGAGCAATTCGAATTCCGGCTGCGCACGATCGCGCCGCTGATTCTCTTCAAGCAAAGTCTCATACGGAAATTCGGCTTGCGGGTATTTATACAACATGCGCATGTAACTATGAGTGGGAGTCGAATCGAGGTAGAAGTAATACTCCTTCACGTCCTCCCCGTGATTGCCCTGATTTCCTGTGAGACCGAAGAGCCGCTCTTTCAAAATGGAGTCGTGTCCGTTCCATAGCGCCAGGCCGAAACACATCATCTGGTGACGGTCGCTAATCCCGCCAATGCCGTCTTCTCCCCAGCGGTAGGCGCGGGAACGCGCGTGGTCGTGCGGAAAATATTCCCAGGCTGTACCACCGGGGCTGTAATCCTCGCGGACCGTTCCCCATTGTCGCTCGGAAAGATAGGGCCCCCAGCGCTTCCAGTGCTTCTTGCGAGTGCGTGCTTCCTCGAGGCGGCGATCTTCAGTCGTCTGGATTCGTGACATGGTCAGTTGACCCTCGGCAAAAGTCTCAGGCTAAGGCCCATTTTCCCCCGTGAAGAGCAGCGTTGGCACCGTAACGCTCGCTTCCTCCAAGCTGGGGAGGCGCCAGTCTATGAATACAACGAGGCGGTGTCGGCGCAAAATCCCGCCAAGCCCGTAATGCAATCGGCCGGTCCTTGCACGACGAATCGGCGGTGGTAGAGCAACAAGGCGCGCAGGCCGGCAAGCTCCTCCCCTCCTCCGGCCCTGCCGGCACCACCATGCAAGCAGCTGGGCACGACGTTGCCGTGACCAGTATGCTGGGCCCCGACGGCGGAATTGACAGCCAGGATTCTCCCATGCAGATCACCAATTCGAAGGATTGTTTCACGGGTGAAATCCGGGTCGTTGGAAAAAACCGAAGCGACAAGTGAACCCAAGCCTCGGCGCGTGATGGCGATGAGATCCTCAAGGCCATCGTAAGCCACTAGAGTTGCTACTGGACCGAAAACTTCGACGTCATGAACATACTTGGCATCGAGCCCATTCTTGCAAGACAAAAGCGCAGGTTGCACAAAAGCGGACTTTCGCGGGTCGGCATCAAGAGGCTGGAAATCCTTGTCGCCGCCGAAGAGTACTTCGCATTCCTCTTGTAATTTGGCCAGTCCATCAAAACAAGAGGACTGCTGAGCTTTGTTTACGACCGGCCCCACTTTCGCTTCGGAGTTCCTGGGATTACCCACTTTCATGGAACTCAAGCGTGCCGTGACGGCATCGCCAAAGGCTTTGATCTGCTGGCGAGGAACCATAACGCGCCGGATAGTCGTACATTTCTGGCCGGCTTTGAGGGTCATCTCCCGGACAACTTCTTTTACAAGAAGGTCGAACAGATCCGAGCCAAGAGCGCAATCAGGCCCAAGCATGGCGGAGTTGATGCTATCAGCCTCAATGTTCACGCGAACGGAGCGGCGTAAGATGTTCTCATGGGATCGAATGCGCGCGGCAGTGTCGGCCGAGCCCGTAAAGGAAACGATGTCCTCTTCTCGAACGTGGCCCAACAGATCCCGAGCAGAGCCACAGATGATAGAAATTGCCCCTTCCGGCAAGATCTCTGCTTTCAGGATATCTTCCACCATCCGTTGCGTGAGCCAAGCCGTAGGGGAAGCGGGCTTAACTACGACGGGAACTCCAGACAGCAACGAGGGCGCAGCCTTTTCGCAGAAACCCCAGGCGGGAAAGTTGAATGCGTTGATGAAAACGGCCGCGCCTCGTGCCGGCACCAGAAAATGCTGTCCGGCAAACACGTTGGTCTTCGACAGCGGAACCACGGCGCCTTCCTTCAACATCTTTCCGTCCGCCAGTGCCCGGCCGATTTTCGCGTAATACTTCACGGTGTAAATTGCGCCATCCACATCGAACGAGGCATCCGCTTGGTTTGCTCCCAAGTTCAAGAGTGAGATCCGGAAGTATTCGTCGCGGTTTGCCGCCAGGACATCGGCGATCTTGCCCAGCATTTCAGCGCGTTGAGCATAGCTGAGCTGACGGAGAGCGGGTCCTCCGTGAGTGCGTGCGAATGCAAGGGCCTCTTCGAGATTGATACCCTGTGAAGATATTCTCGGAAGTTCCTCGCCAGTCACTGGATCAAAGAGGGGCTCGCCCGGGCCAGTGCCCTCGCTCCATTGGCCATTCACGTAGTTAGGCAGCTTCATTGGAGAACCTCCTTTAGATTCAGTGGCATGGCCCCGGGATCAGCGTGCAAGAGTGGAAACCAGAATCCAGAACGCTCGTGAACTCCGAACAATACTGCATGTTCAGCTCTGCCGAAGCAGGGCCTTCATCGGCATGTTTCGCACACAAGGTTCTTTGTAACAATATGATTACGCACATGTTATCGGACACTGTTGCGTCCAACAAATGGAAAACGCCGGGTGAGTATCATAATCTTCGTTGACGTCGCCATCGGTACATGTATTATAATGCATATTCGATTGCGACTCATGAGCACGCCTGCAAGCCCGAATACCAAGGTTGTGAGTCTACATCGGACTGCGTCAATTCCCGAT
>Ga0207665_10000662_pt1 | contig 23233 bp, 20 predicted proteins | sample LARL112metaG_FD_184351 | JGI IMG/M metagenome (GOLD analysis project Ga0207665, IMG submission 184351) | Corn, switchgrass and miscanthus rhizosphere microbial communities from Kellogg Biological Station, Michigan, USA - LAR L11-2 metaG... | ecosystem: Host-associated > Plants > Roots >... | reverse complement strand
CACGCGCGTCAAGCGGCCGGCGCGACCGCCCGACGCAAGCCGACATGAAGTGACATCATGGTCCCCTGGCTGAACCCGACGAGAGCGAGCGCGGAGGCAGGAAGATTGTGCCGTTTCAATTCGGCGTCGAGAAAGCTGTTCAGGACAGGGGCCGCCGCATTGACGCCGAGCCAACGTTCGTCCGGGTTACGAAATGTGAGCGGAAACCACTCGCGACCAACAGGCGCCTGCCCACATGGGCGCGGCGCGTGCGGTGACACAAATGCTGCGGAAGGCAACAGCCCTTGCCAGGCACGCCCAATCTCAATGAGGTCGTTTCCATCCGCGCCATAGCCGTGCAGGAAGACCACAAGATGGCGCGCAGGTCCGGTGCGCGGGGCAAGCCGCGGGCCATCGAGTTCAGCCATTCTTCTTTTTCCTTTTCCTGGGATTCTTGCCGGCCGTTTTATTCGGCCCGCCATTTGGCTGAACCGGAACCACGTCGCGTTTCTTTACCACATGATAGTAGGCCCACAGGAGATGCGCCGCCACGCCTCGCCATGGACGCCACGCCTCGGCCATTTTCGCCAGCGCTTTTGCGTCCGGCCGCTTTCGCAAACCGAGGGCAATGCGAGCAGATTCCTGGACGGCCAGATCGCCGGCAGGAAATGCGTCCGCGTGGCCGAGACAGAACAGGAGATAAATGTCGGCAGTCCATGGACCAACGCCGTGAAGTGAGGTCAGGGCGGCATGCGCTTCATCGGCGCCCATATTGCCGACTGCCGTGAGATCAATCCGCCCTTTTGCGACGGCCTTTCCGATTTCCCGGATTGATTTGATCTTTGGCGCCGAAAGGCCGAGCCGCTTGAGCTTTTCGGTGCGCGCTCGACGGACAACATCGTGATGAAACGGATCAAACGCTGCGAACAGCCGGGCGCGAATTGCAGCAGCACTCGCGGTCGAGAGCTGTTGTCCGCATACGATTGCACAAAGTCCGGAAAATCCCGGCTCGCGCTGGCGCAGAGCAAAAGTCCCCGCCTTGTCGGCGACAGGTTTGAGGCGCGGATCCGCGAGCATCAGCTGGGTAAGTCCCAGCTGCAAATCGGCTTCGGTGCGAAGGAAGTACGTCATGCTTTCCTTGGTATTATGTGGCTCGCTAGCATGGAAGTCGCCGAAGTTAAAATTCGAACGGCCACATAGCACCAATGCCACCTGTTTTCCGCTTTGCGCCTTCACCCAATGGTTATCTGCATCTCGGTCATGCGCTGTCGGCAGCACTCAACGCCGACATGGCGAAAGCGGCGGGAGGGCGACTGCTGTTGCGCATCGAGGATATCGATCAAGCGCGGTGCCGGCCTGAGTTTGAAACGGCGATCTATGAAGACCTGGAGTGGATCGGACTCCATTGGGAAAAGCCGGTCAGGCGTCAGTCCGAAAACTGGGATGACTATCGTGGTGCGCTGACGCGGCTCGAGGCGATGGGTCTCATTTATCCGAGCTTTGAGAGTCGCTCCGAGATCGCGCGGCAGGTCGCCGATCGTGAAGCACAGGCGTCCTGGCCTCGTGATCCGGACGGAGCGCCTCTCTATCCTGGCAACGCCAAGATCATTCCGCCTGACGAACGAAACCGTCGTATGGAATCTGGCGAATCTTACGCCTTGCGATTGGACATGCAGGCGGCGCTCAAACACGTCGGGGCGCTCGACTGGCAGGAATTCGGCGAAGGACCTGTTGGTGAAACAGGGACAGTCGCGGCAAATCCGGCGATGTGGGGTGATGTCATTCTGGCGCGCAAGGAGGTGCCTACCAGCTATCACTTGTCGGTGGTTGTCGACGATGCTGCGCAAGGCGTCACCGATGTAGTCCGCGGGCGTGACCTGTTTCACGCCTCAGCCGTCCATCGGCTTCTGCAAGCACTCCTTGGGTTACCCCAACCCCGTTACCACCATCACCAGCTTGTCCTCGATGCCGATGGCAGCAAGCTGTCGAAATCAACACAGGCTACCGGCCTGCGTGAGCTTCGCGTGCGCGGCGCTGCGCCAGCCGACATCCGCCGACTGGCCGGCCTCGATTGAGCCGCGCATCCGTGCCATTGTCGGCCCGGGTAGGGGAGACAATGTCCGGACGGAAGGCCAAGTCCAAATCTGCCAGGCGAACGCGTGTGTCATCATCTCGTGTACGCAAAGGCGCGCAGGCGGCTGCGGTCGAAGCTGCGCTCGCCGGCATCGCGCACGATATCCGCACGCCACTGACCGGCATCGTCGCTTTGGCTGAGTTGCTGGCTTCGTCCGATCTGGGCGCGCGCGAGCGTGAATGGGCTGACGCGATCAAGAGCGGCGCCGATCATTTGGCTGCCCTCTCGACGCTGATCGTTGACGCGGCCAAAGCAAACGTTCGCGGTCTCGTGGTTCGCAACGAGCCATTCTCGCCGCGTATGCTCGCGGAATTCGTCGGTACCGCGCTTGCGGCGCGCGCAAGCAACAAGGCACTATCGACCGACGTAAGGATTGCAAGCGATCTTCCCGCCATGGTTCAGGGGGACGCCTTGAGGCTCCGTGCGGCGCTGGAAAATCTCGCTGACAATGCGGTGAAGTTCACCGATGCCGGGAGTGTTCTGTTCACCGCCGATGCCGAAACGGCAGCGCGCAAGCGCGTGCGGCTGGTGTTCACCTTCACCGATAGTGGAATTGGAATGAGCGCAGGTGAGTTGAAACAGCTATTCCGTCCATTCGCGCAAGGGAGCGCGGAAATTGCAAAACGCTACGGCGGAGCCGGGCTTGGTCTTTCTTTCGTCAAGCGCCTTGCGAAGGCGATGGGAGGAGATCTCTCGGTTACCAGCAGGAAAGGTGGCGGATCGACATTCCGTCTCACCGTGCTGGTCGGTCACGCCGAAATCAATCCCCCGTCGGAACGGACGCAGGCGCCAGCGATAACCGCGCGGCCACTGTCCATTCTTTGCGCGGAGGACAATCCCTATGGGCGCGTCGTGATGAACACCATCCTGCGCGAGCTTGGCCATCGAGTCGATTTTGTCGAGACTGGCGAAGCGGCGATTGATGCGGTGACGCGCGGTAGCTATGACGCCGTGCTGATGGACGTTACGCTCTCTGGATTGGGTGGACTTGAAGCAACACGGCGCATTCGTGCGTTGCCGGGCAAAGTCGGGCAGACACCGGTCGTCGCGATTTCCGGTCACGACGGGGCTGACGACGCGCAAGTCGCGCGCTCCGCTGGTGTGAACCACTATTTCGTAAAGCCAGTCAGCCCTGCCAAGTTGGCGCAGGTGCTCGCAAGGCTCGCTTGCTGAATTTCAGGCGTTTGTGACGCCTTTGGTGCGTTCAACGATCCGCACGACGTCGGACATGATGCGGTTCAGCTCGAAATCCTTCGGCGTGTAGACCGCCGCAACGCCAGCCCTCTCCAGTTCGGCCGCGTCTTCAGGCGGGATAATGCCGCCGACAATCACCGGCACGTCGAGGCCGGCTCGCTTCATGCGCTCAACGACATCTTCCACGAGCGGCAAGTGGCTGCCCGAAAGGACCGAAAGGCCGATCACGTGGGCCTTTTCCTTGCGCGCCGCGTCGACAATCTCCTCCGGTGTGAGGCGGATGCCCTCGTAAACCACCTGCATTCCGGCATCGCGGGCACGCACGGCAATCTGCTCGGCCCCATTGGAGTGGCCATCGAGACCCGGTTTTCCGACCAGGAATGTGAGGCGGCGGCCCAGCTTTCGCGAGACGCGGTCCACGTCCGCGCGAACGTCGTCGAGACCAGTGACGTCATTGCGCATTGCGCGACCTACACCGGTCGGTGCGCGATATTCGCCAAAGGCCTCGCGAAGGGCCCAGCCCCATTCGCCGGTTGTGACGCCTGCTTTGGCGCAAGTGATCGAAGCCGGCATGATATTGGCGTTACCGCGCGCGGCGCGCTTTAATTCGTTCAAGGCCCCGGCGACGGCCGCCTCGTCGCGCGACGCACGCCATGCCTTGAGCCGATCGAGCTGGTCGCGCTCGGCATCGTCCGACACGGTGAGAATAGAATCGGCGGTACCTGCCAGCGGCGATGGTTCGCTCTCGAGATATTTATTGACGCCGACAACGATCTGTTCGCCACGCTCGATCGCTTCCAGGCGCATTGTGTTCGATTCGACCAACTGTTGCTTGAGGTAACCGGTATCGACGGCGGCGACCGCGCCGCCCATCGCTTCGATGCGCGCCAGTTCTTCCCGGGCCTGACGTTTCAGGTCATCGACTTTGCTGGCAATCTCCCCCGATCCGTCGAAAATATCGCCGTAGTCGAGGAGGTCGGTTTCGTAGGCGAGGATCTGCTGCATGCGCAGTGACCATTGCTGATCCCACGGCCGCGGAAGTCCGAGGGCCTCGTTCCAGGCCGGCAGTTGTACGGCACGTGCCCGCGCATTCTTCGACAGAGTGACCGCGAGCATCTCGATGAGAATGCGTGCGACATTGTTTTCAGGTTGTGGTTCGGTCAGACCGAGGGAGTTGACCTGCACGCCGTAGCGAAACAGTCGCTGTTTTGCGTCGGTGATTCCGTAGCGCTCGCGGGTGATCTCGTCCCACAATTCGGTGAAGGCGCGCATCTTGCACAATTCGGTGATGAAACGCAGCCCGGCATTCACGAAGAACGAGATACGTCCGACAACGTCACCGAACTTTTCCGGCGATACTTCGTCCGACTTTTTCACGGTATCGAGCACTGCGATTGCGGTCGCGAGCGCGAAGGCGAGTTCCTGCACCGGCGTCGCACCCGCTTCCTGCAGGTGGTAGGAACAGACGTTGATCGGATTCCATTTTGGAATCTCTTTGGTCGTGAACAGGATCACGTCCTTGATCAGCCGCATCGACGGTGCCGGCGGAAAGACGTAGGTGCCGCGCGAAAGATATTCTTTGATGATGTCGTTCTGAATGGTGCCCTGGAGCGCGTTCCGAGGTGCGCCCTGCTCGTCGGCAACCGCAATATAAAGTGCCATCAGCCACGCCGCGGTGGCATTGATGGTCATCGAGGTGTTCATCGTTGCGAGCGGAATGCTGTCGAACAGCGCCCGCATGTCGCCGAGATGGCAAATCGGTACGCCGACCTTGCCAACTTCGCCGCGCGCGAGCACGTGGTCTGAGTCGTATCCGGTTTGGGTCGGCAGATCGAAGGCGACCGACAGGCCGGTCTGCCCCTTGGCCAAGTTCTTGCGATAAAGCGCGTTGGAATCCGCAGCCGTTGAATGGCCGGCATAGGTGCGGAAAATCCAAGGTTTATCGCGGTGAGTTTTGTCGCGCATCGCTGGCCTGACCAAGCCATTTTGGCCCAGCGTTTGTTGCAACGCAACATCGCTCAGCCGGCCAATATGGCTGGCTGTGACTAGTCAGAGCGGAGCGCGGTGGAAAAGGGCTGATTAAGCCCGTTTCACGAGGCTTATTATGAACAGCAGGATTACGGCGCCGATGGTGGCGTTGATGATGGAGGCGAGAATTCCCCCACCAATCATGATGCCGAGAGCACCGAGCACCCAGGTGCCGATAAAGGCGCCAACGATGCCTACGATGATATTGCCGATGAGGCCAAAACCGACCCCTTTGACGATAATGCCAGCGAGCCAGCCGGCGATCGCCCCAACGATGATGAGGATGATCAAAGCTTGCAATGACATGGCTTTCCCCCGAAGGGCGACACGTCACCGATGACGGCCGCCAATCGGTACAATTGAATACCAAAGAAGGCGCCGCGTCGACGCCTGTGGATGGCTATTTACCGGTATCAATAAGCGGCTCAGCGACGCACGTGCACGACGGCTACGTCGTCGGCATACGCACGCTTCCAATCGGGAAGCCGATCAAGCAGGCCAACGGCTGGCGTCGAAGGTGCGAGCAGCGTCGCCTGTATGCGGTATTCGTCGAGTAGTCGCATGAAGTCCGGAAGGTTTTGCAGACTTAGCGCGCGGTCGTGGCGAAGCATGTACCGTTCGCCGTAAAGTTCGGCACGGCCGTCGATGAAAGGTGCGATGCCGACAAAATCAAGGTAGCCGCCGAAATCGTAGTCATTGAGGACGGGGCCTGCCTTAGCCAGTTGCACGGATTGGATTGCGTTTTCCGGTGTAATCCTGGCAGCCGGCGCAATACCGCGCAGCGACGCCAAAGCCGTCGCGCCTGTCAACACCGCCAGAACCGCGATCGGCAGCAACATTCCGTGACGGATCGCTAAAGGTGGGCCGTCGGCAGCGATCGCCTTGAATTGTTCGGCCAAGGGTCGCGCGAGAAATATTGGCGCGAGCAACCCGAGAAGGTCAGCATGGCGCACCTGTGACAGCGCAAGGTGCAGGACACCGAACAACATTACGATTCGCAGCCACGGCAACGTCACGCCACGGAAAAGCGCGAAGCCGAACGTGCCGAGCATGATGATTTCGAACGCGCCGAGATGGGTAAAATCCTGTGAGCGCCACTCGGCCACGGTCGTCAAGGCTGCACCCAAGGCAACCGTACGGAACGTCACCAGAATCATTTCCGGTCCGTACGGGTTCAGGCAGGCGGCGCCTAGCGCGAGCAATGCGAAAAAGAACCATTGCCGGAAAACGACCGGTCGCTCCGAACGCGTTGCACGCCAGAGCGCGTCGCAAGCGATAGGTGCAATCATCGCCAGGCCGAAAGTGAAACTGCCGTGCAGATTGGCCCACAGCATCATGAGCGGCAGGGCGTACCAGGGCGGCGCGGCGCGTGTGTCCACCGCGCGGATCAGCGTTGCGATCCAGGCGACCATCACCGGCAGTGCAAGGACGTGAGGTCGCGCGAGTATGTGTGGGGCCGTGAGCAACAAGGCGCAGAGCACGGCGACGAGAACCGCGTTTGGTTGCCATTCGCGCAGCAGAAATCTGGTCAACAGACCGAGGGCTGTCGCGACTGCGGCTGCCGTCAGTGCGGCAACGCCAAGCCAACCTCCGACGGCATGTGCTCCCGCAAACGCGATTTGCGAGAGCCACTCGAAGGCAACCCAATGTGTCCCGCGAAAGTTTGCCGAGAACGGGTCGGTGGTCGGAACGGAGTGGTGATCGAGAATCCAGCGCCCTAACGCGATGTGCGAATAAGTGTCCGGATCGGAAAGCAGCCGCGGACCTAACGCAAGCAACAGCATGTAGGCGCCCGCGGCCACAAGCCAGGGCAGGGTGGATTGCATATCCACCGCCATTCCACTCCGGCGAATGATCTGTTCGGACATCCCCGCGCCCTGCTGTGATTGGCAAAGCTAGGCCGGGCGCATTGCAAAACCCTTAAGCGTCGCGCCTCGCGATTCGCAAAAGCTCGTGCAAAAGCCACGTAATGTGTTGTCCGGCAATGGCTTTCTGCGGGGACAACGGAAATATTGCGATGCAACATAATTTGCGTCAGAGTGTTATCAGGCAAGGGAGAAAGTCGATGCCGGCGGTTGCAAAGGCGAGGGCTGTCGCACCACTGAAGGATTTGTATGGGATCGGTGAGATTCCGCCGCTCGGACATGTGCCCGAAAAAATGCACGCCTGGGTGATCCGCAAGGAGCGGCACGGTCCTCCCGACCAATCTTTCCAGCTCGAAGTCGTGCCGACATGGCCGATCGGCGACGACGAAGTGCTCGTCTACGTCATGGCGGGCGGCGTAAACTACAACGGGATTTGGGCCGGGCTCGGCGTTCCAATTTCTCCGCTCGATGGTCACAAGCATCCATTCCACATCGCCGGCTCCGACGCGTCGGGAGTTGTCTGGGCGGTAGGCGCCAAGGTCAAGCGCTGGAAGGTCGGCGACGAAGTCATCGTCCACTGCAATCAAGACGATGGCGACGACGAAGACTGTAACGGCGGCGACCCGTTGCTGTCGCCTTCGCAGCGGATCTGGGGATACGAGACGCCCGATGGATCGTTCGCTCAGTTCTGTCGTGTGCAATCGCGGCAACTGATGCACAAGCCGAACCATCTCTCCTGGGAAGAATCAGCGTGCTACACGCTCACGCTTGCAACGGCGTACCGCATGCTCTTCGGCCACTCGCCGCACACTCTCAAGCCTGGTGACAACGTCTTGGTGTGGGGCGGTTCGGGTGGTCTCGGCGTATTCGGCGTGCAGCTCGTGGCGGCGTCCGGTGCAAACGCTATTGCGGTGATCTCCGACGAGTCGAGGACCGAGTATGTCCTTAATCTTGGCGCCAAGGGTGTGATCAACCGCAAGGAGTTCAACTGCTGGGGCCAGATGCCGGCGGTGAACTCGCCTGAGTTTGCGGCCTGGACGAAAGAGGCCCGGCGTTTCGGCAAGGCCATCTGGGACATCACCGGCAAACGTGACGTCGATATCGTTTTCGAACATCCAGGTGAGCAGACGTTTCCGGTTTCATGCCTCGTCGTAAAGCGCGGTGGAATGGTCGTGTTCTGCGCGGGCACGACGGGTTACAACCTCACCTTCGACGCGCGGTACGTGTGGATGCGCCAGAAGCGCATACAAGGCTCACATTTCGCACATCTCAAACAGGCGTCGCAGGCAAATCGTTTCGTGCTCGAGCAGCGCATCGATCCGTGCATGAGTGAAGTCTTCGCCTGGGATAAGATCCCTCTCGCTCACATGAAGATGTGGAAGAACCAGCACCCGCCAGGGAACATGGCGGTGATGGTGAACGCCCCGCGCACGGGGTTGCGAACGTTTGACGACGCGGTCGAAGCTTCGGGCGGCTAACGGTCTTTCAGGCGCATCTGGGCGATCGAGGAATTCAATTCGCCGCCGTAGATGAAAATCGACGCGCAGATGTAAAGAAAGACCAGCGCCACCATGGCCGATGCCAGGCCGGCGTACATCGACACGTAAGCAAAGGCGTAGTCCGCCAGGTAACGGCCGAAAACGGCGCCACTGATCAGCCACAGCAAAAGTGTGGCAATGATCCCCGGCGCGATCTGCCCGAAAGAGCGCCGGCCAGCCGGCAGCCAGAGGTGCACGATCGTCAATGCCATTACGAGGACCGACGCCGCCACAGCGTAACGCGCAAGCGTGATGGTATTTCCGAATTGCTGGAGTGCCGGCACGTAGTGGATGAGCTTTGAGATGATCAGCGGAGCAAACACAACCAGGAACGAAAAAGCCAGTATGGCAACCGCTCCCACCAATACGTAGACGATCGACTCAAGCCGAAGTACCCACCATGAGCGCATTTCTTTGATGTCATACGCACGGTTAAGCCCTATGCGCAGGCTTTCGACACCGCTCGAGGCAAAATAAAGCGCCAATACGACGCCGACAGTCAGCACGTCTCCGCGTGTGGAGGTCATCACGCCAGTGACGTCCAGAGCGATAGGCGCCGCTACCTGCTTCGGCCAGGCTTCAAGCAGCAGGCGCGCGGCTTCGTCGGCAAGTTCCTGCGACCCGAAGAAAAAGCCTGCCAAGGCAGCGACCACAATCAGAAACGGAAACATGGCCATCAGCGTGGACAAAGCGATGTGACTCGCGATTGCCCAGCCGTCGTCGGCGATGAAACGCCGAAAAGCGTCGTCTGCGATTTGCAGTGACCGCTTAAGAACTCGCAAGAGATGCTCCCGCAGGCGGCATTTATGTCAAATCGTCTATCGGGGACCGCTTTGCAAGCCCTGCGGCGCGACTAGGCCGCTTGGACGCTGCTGAGGAACTGGCGGACCTGGGCTTCCAGGCCTTCGGCCTCCAGGGCGACGGAGTCAGCGAGGTCCTTGACGCCTGATGCCGTCGAGCGGGCATCGGCCGTAACGCCGGCAACGCGGCTCATCGCCTCAGCGCCGATGCGAGCCTCGCCCGAAGCGCGACTCACGCCTTCGGCGATGGACGCTACTGCCGAGTTCTGCTGATCGACAGTCGCGGCGACGGTTGTGGCGATTGCCGACATTTCGCGGATGATGGAATCCACCTGTTCGATGGCCCGCGACGCGTCGTGGGCCGCCGACTGGATCGAGCCGATCTGTTCGGCGATCTCTTCCGTTGCCTTTGCGGTTTGACCGGCAAGGGACTTCACTTCCACCGCAACAACAGCGAACCCTTTCCCGGATTCTCCGGCGCGCGCCGCTTCGATGGTCGCGTTGAGCGCAAGCAGATTGGTTTGCCCGGCAATCGCCTGGATGAGGCCTACGACCTCCCCGATGCGTGTCGCCGCATTTCCCAACTCCGTCATTGTCGTAACGGTGCGTTGAGCTTCGGAAACCGCGCGGCCCGCTACCTCGGTTGACTTTGCCGCCTGTGATGCAATTTCGGAGATGGAGGCCGCCAGTTCCTCGACCGAGCTGGCGGCTGCGGTGACGTTTTCGGATGCGGCTGCCACGCGTCCCTTTGCGGTCTCGGTTTCCGATGACACCGTGTCGCCGGCTTTGTTGAGGTCTGCCGAGCTTGTTTCGAGCTTCGTGGACGCTGCGCGGAGTTTACCCAGAGCTGTTTCCACTGAATTCTTGAACTGCGCGATTGTCGAGGCGATCATGTCGCCGCGCTCCTCTCGCGCACGGCTCGCTTCAGATTGCGTCTGTGCCAATCTTTCTCGCTCGATCATGCTGTCGCGGAACACGATGACCGTACGAGCCATTTCCCCGATTTCATCGTGCGCATGGGTGGCCGGAATGCGCGTTGTGGTGTCACCATTTGCAAGCCGCTTCATGACGGTGACGAGACCGTTGAGCGGTCTCGTAATGCTGCGCCCGATCAACCAGCTGAAAGCAAGGCCAATCGCAACCATGGCAATGCCGACTGCGATAATGCCGGTTCGGGTGCGCGACTGGGATACGGCGAGGCGCTCGGACGCCTCGCTCGCGGTGCTGCGAGCGTAGCGAATGATTTCGTCCGCGCGCGGCAGCATGTTCTGGTTATCGATATCGATGATTGAACGCAGCGGACGAACGCGGTCAAAAGCGTCGACCCATTTCTCGAAAGTGTCCGCGTATGTCTTGACCTGCTGCTCAAGCGACTTCTTCAGGGCCAGGGTGCCCGTGATGCCGCTGAAGAGCTCCGTGAACCTCTTGTACGCCATGAGAAATTGCTGGCGCGATACTTCACTCTGGTTCACCCGGTAGTCGGCCTCGAAGTGTCGCATCGACAACAGAGCGACCATCAATTTCGTAGCGTCAGCCTCCGCAAGGCCGGACATGTTCTCGTTAATGATGCGCTCGACGGCATTGCCGGCCACCTGCAGGTTCTTTCGCAGGCCGGACGAGTCGTCGAAGCCCAGTGTCTTCTGCTCCTTCATCAATTCGTTGAAATTGCCGCGCAGGGACATCAGGTCCTTGCGTAACCCCTCGATATTCTCGCTGTGATTTCGATCGATGGATGCGGCCAGCGTTTCGAGAGCCTTGAGCGCGGTTGCATGCGCCTGCTCGAAACTCGCGACCAGATTGTTGTCGGGACTGACACTGAAGTCTTTGACGATGATCCGCATCGACGCAACCGCGCTCTTGAAATCGCGGCTGACGTCAGCGAGCGCTGTCGAGTGGGTGACCGTAGCGAAAGCGCGCCCGACGTCGCCTTCACCGGCCGTAAAGGTGAGCCCGTTGGCGACAAAGCCCACGACCGGAATGAGCGCCAGAAGAACGATGCGGGTGCGGACAGAGAATGAGGCGAGCATGCGAGCCAGGCGGTTGAACGGAAGCGATAGTTCGATCGGGCGCATGCAGTGCTTTGATTGGCATCCGTGGGGAAGAGCCCACGCAAAGGCAGAGGTAATGATGTAGTCCGGAAATGGTTAATTTTTATAGCGGTTTGCGTCGTTGACTGCGTGTGGGGCCGTACTCAAGAGCCTGAATTCTCTTGCGACTTTGCTTTTGTGCAGTGCACGCGTAGTGTGAACAGCCGGCCATTTTTATTCTCGAGTCTTCAATGCCCGCTACTGCACCCCGTTCCGCTGGGAAATCCGATCTGATCGAGCTTGCCCAGGAAGCCAGCGCTTCCCTCGATGCCATCCTCGCGGAAGCGACAGCAAAAGTACGCACGCAGGTCACGGTCGAAGGCCGTGTCGTTGGCCGTCTTTTCGACCGCGAACAACGTGCCACGCACGGGCTGGCCTGGCTCGCCACCTATGTCGAGGCTGTCCGCCAGCTCGCATCCTATGCAGGGAGGCTGACCGGAGAAGGAACGCTCGGCGAACTCGAGGAACTGCTGATCCGTATCGGGCTCGGTGAATATCTGGCCCAGGTCGCGGGCGGAATTCCGATGAGTCAAAATGAAGTGGTGAGGTTGTCCGACCTCGGCCTGTCTCAAGCTCAGGTCGCCGCTCGTCTTGGTCCGATAGTTGAAACTCTGATCGCCGGTGGCAATACCGCGGAACGGCGTGCACGCCTGATCGAGTTGATACGCGCAAGCCACGGCATCACCATTGGGGTTTGTGGTCTCGAGGAGACGCTTGAATCGATCCGTGTGGAGATGCGCAGGTTCGCCGATGCGGAAGTCATCGGACACGCGCAGAGCTGGCATCGGACGAACAGTTACATCCCGCTCGACATCATCAAACAGATGTCGGAATTGGGCGTGTTCGGGCTGACCATTCCGGAAGAGTTCGGCGGAATGGGACTCGGCAAGGAATCAATGTGTGTCGTCTCGGAAGAGCTGTCGCGAGGATATATCGGTGTGGGGTCGCTCGGCACCCGGTCCGAGATTGCCGCCGAATTGATTCTGGGCAGCGGAACGGCTGAACAGAAAGAAAAATGGCTGCCCAAGATCGCGTCCGGGGAGGTGCTGCCGACTGCGGTCTTTACCGAACCGAATACCGGTTCGGATCTCGCATCGATCAAGACGCGCGCGGTTCGTGAGGGCAACGTCTACAAAGTCTACGGCAACAAAACGTGGATCACGCATCCGGTGCGTGCGGATCTGATGACGTTACTTGTGCGCACCAATCCGAAAGAAGCCGGTCATCGCGGGCTCTCGATGCTTCTTGCCGAAAAGCCACGTGGCGATGATAAGAAACCGTTCCCGGCAAAGGGAATGAGCGGAACGGAGATCGAAGTCCTCGGCTATCGCGGCATGAAAGAGTACGAAATCGCCTTCGATGGTTTCGAGGTGAAGGCCGAGAACTTGTTGGGCGGGGTCGAGGGCCTTGGCTTCAAACAACTCATGCAGACCTTCGAATCCGCGCGCATTCAGACTGCCGCGCGAGCGATCGGTGTCGCACAAGCTGCCATGGAGCAGGCCCTCGATTATGCGCAGAGCCGCGTTCAGTTCGGTGGTCCGATTGTCGGGTTTCCGCGCGTCGCCGACAAAATCGTCATGATGGCGGCTGAAATCATGATTGCGCGTCAACTGACCTATCATGCGGCGCGGGAGAAAGACTCAGGCCGCCGATGTGATCTTGAAGCCGGCATGGCCAAGCTGCTGGCGGCAAGAGTGGCCTGGGCGGCGGCAGACAATGCTGTACAGGTGCACGGGGGCAACGGGTTCGCCTTGGAGTTTCCGGTTTCTCGCATCCTGTGTGATGCCCGAATTCTCAATATCTTTGAGGGTGCTGCTGAGATTCAGGCGCAGGTCATCGCGCGACGGTTGCTTGACGGTACGAACTGACGGCCAGCGCAATACAGCTAAAAAATTCTTTCCGGGCAAAATACCGAGGTCGTAACTATCTGTTTTCAGTTGCGCCCATTTGCAGGAGGTTGCTCCATGGCTGCGCTTTTGATCCGGCACGGAGAATGGGTTGTGGTCTGTGATGGGGCAAAGGCATTGGTTCTGGAGAATGACGGAGATATCAGGGCCCCCAACCTCAAGACGGTGCAGGTCTTCGAGCAGAAGGATCTGGCGACACATATAATTGGGACCGACGCGCCGGGCCGTACATTCAATTCTGTCGGCAGCGCCCGAAGCGCCGTTGAGCAGACCGACTGGCACGATCAGGCCGAACGGGCATTTCTGACACAACTGGCGCAGCATCTCGAAGAAGCGCTTGCATCCGGGAAGACGAAATCGCTGATCATCGTGGCCTCGCCGCGCGCATTGGGAATGATTCGTTCGGCTTATTCGCATGCCGTAAAGGGCGCGGTCCGCATCGAGGTAGACAAGGATCTCGTCAAGATGCCGGTGCACGAGATCGAAAAACGTCTGACAGGCACTTGATGGCTGACCGATCGCATGGTCCTCGATTATCACTGGCCCGTTGCTATGACGATGCTATGGTCGCCAGGATTTCAGGTTAAGGGCCGTCGGATGAAGCTGCATTCTCGTAAGTGCTGGCGCGGCGCTGCGTTCACTCTTGTCACGATATTGGCGGCTTCGGCCCCGGCTGTGGCACAGGTAACGAAAAGCGCGCCGGGCTCGGCTCCGCCCGCCGCATCGGCGCCGCCTGGTTCAGCTGCTGCAACCGCGGATCCCATGGCAGTGCCCGGCTTCTGGGATCCTCGCCGTCGGCCGGAAAGGCCTGATCTTTCGCGCATCAACATCATCCGTTTCCTGACGGAGACCGACTATCCTCCCTTCAACTATGCGGGACCGGACGGAGCACCTATCGGGTTCAACGTGGATCTCGCGCGGATGATTTGCGAGGAACTCAAGGTCGCCTGCACGGTCCAGATGCGCAGGTTCGATACATTGATCGGTGCGCTCAACAGCAACAACGGCGATGCCGTCATTGCATCGATTGCAGCCACTCCGGACATGCGAGCACGTGTCGATTTCAGCGATCCATATTACCGCACACCGGCCCGGTTCGTTTCGCGCCGTGACAGCACAATCGAGGACATCCGCCCGGAGGCCCTCGAGGGAAAAAAGATCGGAGTTGTCGCAGGCACCGCGCACGAAGCATTTCTGAAGGCGCTGTTCACCGAAGCTGAGCTTCGTCCATTCCCCGATGCTGACGCAGCGCGCTTTGCGCTCAAGCGCGGCGAGGTCGATCTTCTGTTCGGTGACGGAGTTTCGCTTGCTTTCTGGCTCAATGGCACTGACTCGGCCAATTGTTGCGTGTTCCGAGGCGGCCCCTATCTGGAGAGCCGGTTTTTCGGTGAGGGCGTCGGCATCGCGGTGAGGCGCGGCAACGATTTGTTGCGGCAGGCGTTCAACTGGGCCCTGTTCCGCTTGTGGGAAAAGGGGCGTTTCACGGACCTGTGGCTGCGCTATTTCCCGGTCAGCCCTTTTTGAACGGCAAACATTTGACGTGACGTGGCGGCATTTCTAGTGTCCCGCGCCCACGGAGATCGTCTGTGACCGAAACTGTTACCAACTTGCGCCAGCTGGCCGAGCAGTCCAATGCGTGGCCGTTTGAAGAGGCGCGCAAGATCGTGGCGCGGCTCAAGAAGCACCCCAAGGACGAGGTGATTTTCGAGACCGGCTATGGCCCATCCGGACTACCGCACATCGGGACGTTCGGCGAGGTCGCCCGCACGACCATGGTGCGCCATGCGTTTCATGTCTTGACCGACGACAAGGTCAAGACGCGCCTGATCGCCTTTTCCGACGACATGGATGGCCTGCGCAAAGTCCCGGACAATGTGCCGAACAAGGAGCTGCTGGAGAAGCATCTCGGCAAACCGCTGACCAAGGTGCCTGATCCTTTCGGCACACACCCGAGTTTTGGCGAGCACAACAATGCGCGGCTGCGCGCTTTCCTGGATCACTTCGGTTTCGAATATGAATTCATGTCGTCGACCGAATGTTACAAATCGGGCCGTTTCGATCAGGCCTTGCTCAAGACGCTTTCCCGCTTCGACGAGGTGATGGCGATCATGCTGCCGTCGTTGCGTGAGGAGAGGGCGGCAACCTATTCGCCGTTCCTGCCGGTGTCGCCGACAAGCGGAGTCGTTCTGCAGGTGCCGGTGACGGCTCACGATGCCAAAGCCGGCACCATTACCTACGAGGATCCTGACACCAAGGAACAGATCGTGACGCCGGTGACGGGCGGACGTTGCAAGCTGCAGTGGAAGCCTGACTGGGCCATGCGGTGGGTGGCGCTCGGCGTCGATTATGAGATGGCCGGAAAGGATCTGATCGATTCGGTGAAATTGTCGGGCGAAATCTGCAGGGCACTTGGCGGTGTCGCGCCGGAAGGATTCAATTATGAGCTCTTTCTCGATGAAAAGGGCCAGAAGATTTCCAAGTCAAAAGGCAACGGTCTGACGATCGACGAGTGGCTGCGCTACGCAAGCCCTGAAAGTCTGTCCCTGTTTATGTACCGCGAGCCGAAGGCCGCCAAGCGGCTCTATTTCGACGTCATCCCGCGCAATGTCGACGAGTACTATCAATTCCTCGATGGCTTCGAGCGGCAAGATCCCCGGCAGCAGCTTTCGAATCCGGTGTGGCACATTCACTCCGGCAAGCCTCCGAAGGCCGATATGCCGATCTCGTTCAACATGCTGTTGACGCTCGTCTCTTCGTCGAATGCCGAGAATGCCGAAACCTTGTGGGGCTTCATCGGGCGCTACCGGCCGGGAGTTACGCCCAAGACGCATCCGAAGCTGAATGAGCTCGTCGAATACGCCATTCATTATTTCCGTGACTTCGTGTTGCCGGAGAAAAGATTCCGCGAACCGACAGATGGCGAACGCGCCGCGCTGATTGATCTGCGCGATGCGCTTTCGCAATTGAAGACCGAAGCGAGCGCCGAAGAGATCCAGAACGTGGTCTACGAGGTTGGACGCCGCGAACCGTTCCTTGATCAGAAGAAAAAGGCGAAGGATGGCAAACCCGGCGTATCGCTCGACTGGTTCAACCTGCTCTACCAGGTCTTGCTGGGCCAGGAAAAAGGTCCGCGTTTCGGGTCGTTCGTCGCGCTTTATGGCCTGCAGAACACCGTCGATATGATCGATGGCGCCTTGGCGCGGTCTGCTTGACAGACGGATTACTGGCTTGCCCAGACGATGCGCGCGAGCCAAATGATATCGCCCGTCGGCAATGTCCGGTCGCGATGTTCGGAATTGAGCGATTTCAATTCCACGGCCTTTGCGGTCTTGCGCTTGAGTTCTTTGACCATGACCTCGCCGTCCTTGGTCTTGACCACAACGCGATCGCCTTTGCGCACGTTCGCTCCGGGGGACACGATGATGACGTCGCCGTTGCGGTAGGCGGGCTTCATCGAGTCGCCGGAGATTTCCAGGGCGTAGGCGTGCTCGTCGTTCACCGAGGGGAAGGCGATCTCCTCCCAGCCCTTGCCGACCGGAAAGCCGCCGTCGTCGAAAAATCCGCCGGCGCCGGCCTGTGCGAAACCGATCAGCGGCACGCTGTGCATCGTCGCCTTGCCGCCGTCGCTGATCAGGGTCACGAACGTATCGAACTTAGTGCTCGTCGCCTGAAGCGCCTTGGCGACGGATTCAGTCGAGGGCCAGCGCGGACGTCCTTCCGGGGTAACCCGCTTGGACTTGTTGAAGGTCGTCGGGTCGAGACCGGCCTTTTTCGCAAGGCCTGACGGCGTCATCTTGGCGCGCGCAGCCAAACGATCGATGGCTGTCCAGATTTGGCTGTGACTAAGCATGGGCATGGACGCTCGCACCGGCTGCAACTATGGGTTCGACAGGATAGGAATTATAGCCTTGAGTCGACCCCCTGTCGCAACCGTTTCCTGTGGCACTGGCGGCCTTGAATAAGTCCCATCCTGGCCGGTAGGGTCGGTCCTCATGCAACGGAGGCTCGCCTGTTGATCGGTCTTTTCGACCGCCTGTCGCGACCCTTTCTGCGCGCTCTCGATCCTGAAGACGCGCACAAGCTTGCCATCAAAGCGCTACGGATCATGCCCCTCGCCAGGGCGCCGGCCGACGGGGACGAACTGACCGTGCGTGCCTTCGGACTCAAATTTCCGAATCCCGTCGGCCTTGCCGCAGGCTTTGACAAGAATGCAGAGGTCCCGGACGCGCTGCTCCGACTTGGCTTTGGTTTCGTTGAGGTCGGCACGGTTACGCCGCGGGCCCAGTCCGGCAATCCGAGACCGCGCCTGTTTCGCCTCGAGAGCGATCAGGCCGTGATCAATCGGCTGGGTTTCAACAACGAGGGAGCGGCCGCCGTGCATATGCGGCTCGCCGCCCGGCGCGGGACGGGTGGAATCGTCGGCGTCAATGTCGGGGCCAATCGCGACTCGAAAGATCGGACGGAGGACTACGTCCGGCTGATTGAGACAATGTCCGCCGTTGCCAGCTACCTTACGGTGAATGTGTCATCGCCGAACACACCGGGTCTGCGCGATTTGCAACAGGCGAATGCACTCGACGATCTGTTGGCGCGTGTGATCGACGCGCGCGAAAGAATGCGACCGCGCTCGGGCCCGACACCGATACTCCTGAAAATCGCGCCGGATCTTACATTGCCTGAACTCGACGATGTGGTGGGCGTCGCTCGAAAGCGTCGTGTCGACGGAATGATCGTGGGAAACACGACGATCACCCGGCCCGGCTCGTTGCGTGATCGTGGCAAGACGCGCGAGCAGGGCGGCCTGTCAGGTAGACCGCTGTTCAAACTCTCAACGCGTATGCTCGCCGAGACTTTTGTGAGAGCTGAGGGAATGTTTCCTATAGTGGGCGTTGGCGGCGTCGACTCAGGCGCCACCGCCATCGCCAAGATCAAGGCAGGCGCGACGCTGCTGCAGCTCTACAGTGCGCTCGTTTATCACGGCATCGGATTGGTGTCGGAGATCAAGGCCGACCTGACGGCCGCGCTCAAGCGCGGCCACCGCAATTCGCTCGCATCGATGGTCGGCAGCGATGCGGCGGCGATTACCGCGGAAAGCTGGCCGGGCTAGGACCTGCCTAAACCTATTTGCCGCGCGGCGTATTCACCATGCGCATGATGAACCAGATCGGGATGACGATCACGGCGCCGAGCAGGAAATACCGCCACAGCCAGCGGATCGCGTCGAAACCCATATTCCAGATCGACCGAATCAGCCGCTCAACGCTGTGGATGATGTCGAACGGATCCAGGCCGAGCGCCGATAGGATCACGCCCACCAGAATCGACACCAGAATCAAGCGCACCAGCACTCCCATCGGAGAACCGCCCACCCAACGCGCGACCTGATTTTCAGACATTTCCGCCTCCATTCGCAGCCATTGTAGCATGCTCGCGCTGCGTCAGCATGCTTTCGAGTGTCTCCAGCCGATCGGCTTCGCCCGGCGGCTTGTCCCAGCGCAAGCGACTGATGCGAGGAAAGCGCATTGCGATACCGGACTTGTGGCGCGTCGAGCGCTGCAACCCCTCGAACGCAACTTCCAGCACCAGCCCCGACTTCGGCTCGTGCACGACCTCGCGCACGGGGCCGAATCGATCGACGGTATTGCGACGTACGAAACGGTCGATCTGGATCAGCTCCTCGTCGGTAAATCCGAAATAAGCCTTGCCGACGGGAACGAGTTCTTCGCCGCTCTCCCCTTTGCTCCAAACGCCGAACGTGTAGTCGGAATAATAAGACGAGCGCTTGCCATGCCCGCGCTGCGCATACATCAGCACGGCATCGATTACCATGGGATCGCGCTTCCATTTCCACCACGGTCCCTTGGGCCGACCGGGCACATACGGCGCGTCCCGGCGTTTGACCATGACGCCTTCGACCGCTTCGGCATCGGCGCCGGCTCCAGCTGATGCCGGATCGGCGCGGGCTGCGGTCAGGTCGCTCCAGGTTTTGAATGGCACCAGCGGTGAAATATCGATGCGCGTATCGTTCAGCCCGGTGACAAGGGCCTGCAGACGTTCACGGCGCTCGGAAAAAGGGCGGTTGCGCAGGTCCTCGTCGCCTTCCGCCAGCAGATCATAGGCTCGCAGATGTGCGGGAAAGTCCGCCATCAGCTTGGGCGTCACCGATTTGCGGTTCAAACGCTGCTGCAGCACGTTGAACGATTGTACGCGCGCCTCGCGCATGATCAGCAACTCGCCATCGATTGCGCAGGGCAGCCGCAACGCCGCGAGCAGATCGGGAAAGCTGCGCGAAATTTCCTCGCCCGTGCGCGAATAAAGCCGGGCAACCAGATCGCCATGCTCGTCATGCCCGGCGGAAGCCTGGACACGGATGCCGTCCCATTTCCATTCGGCGAGATAATCCTCGGCGTTGAGAGCGGCGAGGTCGGGTTCCTCGGCTGCATGCGCGAGCATTGGCGGGCGGAACGGAGCTGGGTCGCGTGTCGATGGTTTCTCGGCCCGGCCCTCAAGCCAGGCGAACAGGTCGAGATAGGGCGGCGTCAGGCCCGGCCAGAGAACTTCGATCTCATCGGATTGCCGATTACCAAGCGCCGCGACAGCGGTTTTTGCGAGCCGCGCCGACACACCGATGCGCAGCGCCCCGGTCACGAGCTTCAGGAGCGCCCACCGTCCGGTCTCATCCAGCCCATCGAGCCAGCGCGCAATCTGCGCCGGCAATTGTGCCTTGCCGAGTGTCGACAGCGTTTGCACAACCTCAGAAAGTGTCGGCGCCGACCTGGACTTCTGTGTCGGGTCGGCTGGCCACATCAGCGCGACTGTTTCCGACAGATCGCCAACGTAGTCGTACGAAAGTGCGAAGAGCGCGGGATCCGTGCGCTCGGCAATGAGACCACGAATCATGCCGGCCTTGGCGTGCTTGAAGCTGAGCGCGCCGGTGAGCGCCGCAAGAGCCCAGCCGCGTTCGGGATCCGGCGTCGCGCGCAGATACTCGGTGATCAGACGCAGCTTCGCGTTGCGTCCGGGTTCGTAGGCCAGCCGGTCGAGCAGTTCGGCAAAGCGATTCATGCCTCGGCCTCGGTTTGCGCGCCAGCGTCGTCTTCGTCGCCGTACCCGACGATATCGAGTGGTCGCGCCTTCAGGCCTTTCGTCTGGCACCAGTGCACCAGCGCATCTTCCTGGCCATGCGTGACCCATATTTCGGAAGCGCCGGTGGCAGTGATGGTGGTGGTCAACCCATCCCAGTCGGCATGGTCGGAAATGACGAGCGGCAAGGTGACGCCATGTTGGCGTGCGCGTGCGCGCACGCGCATCCAGCCCGAGGCGAACGCCGTTACCGGTTCGGGAAAGCGGCGCGACCACAGGTCGCTCATCGCGGTGGGAGGACAGATGATGATGTGGCCGGCGAGCTCGGCTTTGTTGGCCCCGCGCACCAGTTCAATGCGCCCCAGGTTGATGACACGGCTCTCGTAGTACCGCGTGATCGCTTCCATTGCGCCGTGGATATAGATCGGTCGATCGTGTCCCGCCGCGCGCAACATTGCCATCACACGCTGGGCCTTGCCGAGCGAATAGGCGCCGACCAGGTGTGCGCGTTCGGGGAACAATTCGACAGAGCGCAGCAGCTTGGCAATTTCGCCTTCGGCGTCGTGGTGGCGGAACACCGGCAGGCCGAAGGTCGCCTCGGTTATAAATACGTCGCACGGAATCAATTCAAATCGCGCACATGTCGGATCGGCGACATCCTTGTAGTCACCTGAGGAAACAACGCGCAGGCCGTTGCATTCGACCCGGATCTGCGCCGAACCGAGCACATGGCCGGCGGGATGGAAGCTGACGGTTACACCATCGAGCTTCACGGTCTCGCCGTAGCTCACCACCTGCGTGCTGCCGGCGAAATTGTCGCCGTAGCGCAGGCGCATGATGTCGAGGGTCTCTTGCGTTGCCAGGACGGCGCCGTGCCCGGCGCGCGCATGGTCGGAGTGGCCATGCGTGATCAGGGCCTTTTTGACCGGACGGGTCGGATCGATGTGGAAACCACCGGGCTTGCAACACACCCCCGATGGCGTCGGGACCAGGATATCTTCAGGGCGCATCGTGATTAGATAGGTATGCGGTGCCAGACGACAAAGAACCAGGGAATGAGCAGTCCGATATTCCTGTCCTCCGGTGATGTCATTGCCGACCGACGCTTCGAATGGGCTCGCGACCGCGAGGCAAAAGGCGACCTGACAGGTGCCGCCGACCTGCTTGTGCAGGCACTTGAACTCGCCCCGAGCTACGCCTCGGCCTGGTTCATGCTCGGCGAGTTACGCGAGCGGCTGGGCGATCGCGCTGGCGCCGTAGCGGCTTTCGGGCAGGCAAAATCGGCCGACCCGGACGATGTCCACGGTGCCGGGCTTCGCCTCACGCGCCTGGGCGTGCGCTCGGGGAGCGCGATGGGCGAAGGCTATGTACGCGCGCTTTTCGACGGCTACGCGCCGCGTTTCGATCAGGCACTGACGGTGGGTCTGAATTATCGCGCTCCAGAGCTGTTGTTCCAAGCCATCGAGGGGGTGCACTCCGATCGCCGTATGAAGTTTGGTTCGGTTCTCGATCTCGGATGCGGAACAGGCCTTGCGGCTTTGCCGCTGCGGCCGTTCAGCGACTGGATGGTGGGTGTCGATCTTTCGTCCGGAATGCTGGTGCAGGCACGGACAAAAGGCATCTACGACCGCCTCATCGAGAAAGAGATTCTCGCTTTTCTGGAGGGTGAAGCGGAAATCGGCGGCCACTACCACCTTGTGCTCGCGGCCGACGTTTTTATGTATTTCGACGACCTTGCGCCGATGTTCAGCGCTGCCGCGAAGGTGATGGATTCATCCGGACTGCTGGCTTTCAGTGTTGAGACGCATGAAAACGGGGACGTCATTTTGCGCGACACATTGCGTTACGCTCACAGCGAAGCGCACGTGCGCGCTGCATTGGCAGCGTCGGGCCTTAACCCGGTCAGGTTCGACGCTGCTTCCACGCGCGTCGAGAAAGGCGTACCCGTGCCCGGATTGATTGTCGTGGCCGGACACTGAATTCCATGGAACCCGCGCGAGATCTTTTCAGTGATACGCCGCACTTGCCGGATGTCTTTGCCCGCTGGTTCGCCGGGCGCGGTTGGCAGGTGCGCGAGCATCAGCTTGCGCTTTTGGGAAAAGCAACAGCCGGCCGCTCGGCGCTTCTGATCGCGCCGACCGGCGGCGGCAAGACCTTGGCCGGCTTTCTGCCGACGCTTGTGGAGTTGAGCGAACACGGCATCCGCTCGCGTAACCTGAAGTCAACCGGACGAGCTTTGGTGCGCTCGCGGGGGCTGCACACCCTCTATATTTCGCCGCTGAAGGCGCTCGCCGTCGACATTGCGCGCAACCTGGAGATTCCGGTTCAGGAGATGGGGCTGCCGGTGCGGATCGAAACCCGCACGGGCGATACGCCTACCTCCAAGCGCCAGCGACAGCGACGCGATCCTCCCGACATCCTGCTCACCACACCGGAGCAATTGGCGCTGCTGCTCGCCAGCGCCGACGCGCCCTATATGTTCGGAACGCTCAAGCGCGTGATCCTCGATGAGCTGCATTCGCTCGTAACGTCAAAACGCGGCGACCTGCTGTCGCTCGGGCTGGCGCGTGTGTTCAAGCTCGCGCCCGAACTGACCACGATTGGCCTTTCCGCGAAGG
>Ga0207665_10000661_pt1 | contig 23249 bp, 22 predicted proteins | sample LARL112metaG_FD_184351 | JGI IMG/M metagenome (GOLD analysis project Ga0207665, IMG submission 184351) | Corn, switchgrass and miscanthus rhizosphere microbial communities from Kellogg Biological Station, Michigan, USA - LAR L11-2 metaG... | ecosystem: Host-associated > Plants > Roots >... | reverse complement strand
GCAACCGGGAAAAAGGTATCCAGACGTGTCGCGCGCCTACTGGGAAGCAGTGCACGCCGTTCTCACCCGAAAAGAATCGGCAGCACAAGCCGCAAGGGAACTGCAAGGCGACTTAGAGCGGATGTTAAGAACAGCCGATGTTCGCACAAGTGCGGATTCGGACAGAGCCCCTTCGCAAAGATAGAGTACAGAGCTAATATGACCCATTGCGGCTTGGGAAACTTAACATTAATGCGAGCGCAGTCTAGCGTGGAGCAGGCAATGCGCGGCAGGATTCGAAGTGCATTTCGCCCAAGTGACTTGAGCATTCGCTCATGCCTGATCGCATCCTTCGTATTGATCGTTCTCCTAATGATCACTGCGGATGCAGTAGCCATATGGCAATACTGGCAAATCGAGGCTTTGGCGCAGCGGGTACGTAAGACCGAGCAGCTAGCAGACGCCGTTGTCCGCATTCACCTCGATGTCTATAGCTTCCGCGACAAGATGGCTACTCTGGCCAGCAGTCATGATATTCACCAATTTTCCGGTGAAGCCGCCGAGATTCGACGGTCCTTTGTGCAGCACGTAGATCACATCGAGCAGATGCTCAGGACAACCCCCGACATTGAGCAAGAAGCACACGTGTCCTACGCACTCGAGAGTCTCCGAGTAACACTACTTTCGCAACTCGACACGGCGGTCCAACTGGCGACCGCGGAGGAATGGAACGCTGTTCAGCTCCGGGCAGCGATCGAGATCCCAGCCCTGATCGAATTCAGTTCATCGCTGGTGGAGAAAGTCGACCGGCAAGCACTGGAGAAGCGCAACCAAGCCAACGAAGATGCACAGAAGGCGCGCCAACGCCTTTTCTTGATCGTTCCAATTGCCGCTTTGCTGACATTGCTCGCGGCCGCGGCACTTGGCTGGTACGTCACTCGGACCGTCACTGGTCCGCTTTCGTTACTCACTGCGCACGCCGAGGCCCTGGCCGGAGGGAATTTTCAGCATAAGGTCCATTTACGTGGGAATAATGAGCTGACTGTTTTGGGGAATGCTTTCAACTATGCCTCCCAACAGCTTCAGAAGCTCTATGAGGAGCTCCGGCGGAGTGAACGGGAGCTGCGGGACGTCATTGAAGCAATGCCGACGATGGTGTGGATCGCGGGGACCGATGGATCGAATGAGTTCGGGAATCGCCGGTGGCAGGAATATACCGGTTTGTCCCACGAGGGGACAATCGGCTCGGGTTGGCAAGACGTCCTTAACCCCACAGACCTGGCACGACACTGGGAGAAATGGTGCGCGTCTCTGGCGAGTGGCGAGCCCTTCGAAAATGAAGCGCGCTTTCGGCGGGCAACAGACGGTCAATACCGCTGGTTCCTGTCTCGTGCGGTTCCGCTACGCGATGAATACGGACAAATCCTCAAGTGGTACGGTGTGTCAACCGATATTGACGATCGCAAGCGCGCTGAACAAGAGCGCGAGCAACTCAGGGCGGACCTCGCACACGTGAACCGGGTCAGCATGCTGGGAGAGCTCGCCGCTTCCGTGTCCCACGAACTGAAACAACCGATCACCGCGAGCATGGCCAATGCGCAGACCTGCATCCGCTGGCTTAAGCGGGACTTGCCCGATGTAAATGAGGCACTCGAAGCCTCAGTGAGAATTGTGAAAGACGGGATTCGCGCGACCGAGATCATCGACCACTTGCGGTCGTTGTATAAGAAGTCCACTCCGCAACGTGAGTTGGTCGATGTAAACGACATCGTTCGCGAAATACTCGCGCTGCTGCGGGTTGAGGCGAGCCGATGCTCGATCGTCACGAACTCGAAACTGGCGCCCGAGCTTCCAAACATTACCGCAGACCGGGTGCAGCTTCAGCAGGTGTTGATGAACCTGATGCTCAATGCGATCGAGGCCATGAAGGACGCTGGAGGGGAACTTACCATCAAGACAGAACTCGACCATGAGGGAAGACTGCTGATCTCCGTCAGGGATACGGGTGTGGGGTTGCCGAATGAACAAACCGAAGAGATTTTCAAAGCATTCTTCACGACCAAACCGGAGGGATCGGGCATGGGCCTCGCGATCAGCCGCTCCATTGTCGAATCACACGGTGGCCGCCTGTGGGCCACTCCCAACGACAGACTCGGCACAACGTTTCAGATGATCTTGCCTGCCGAAGTGATATCGTCGTCGCCTAGCAGAAGCCTTTAGTCTTTCAAAGGTTGCGTATTGAGCACACGGGAATAGGCAGCGAGACAGACCGCTTCATCTTGGCCATCTCCTCGTTTCCAGGAACTGCTGGAGTACGGGAACAATCCACGTGGTCGCCGGTGAGGTGATACTGAAGCTTGATCAAATCCTCCATAGCGAGCGTATAGTCCGCGTCGATCGCGACCCACTTGCAACACTGGTTGGAGGGGTTGATGGCGTACAGTCCAATGGTTATCTTCCCTTCCAGGTGTTCGGCGATTGTTTTCTCGGTCAGATGAAGGTCCGCGCCGGATCCTCTTTGCGTGGGGCGATAATAATAATGACGGCCGCTTTCCGGATGGGCCCGGAAGGACTGGACCGTGTAGGCCCGGCGATTGACGAACAGATCGAAATATTCTTTCACCAAAGCGGGCGTTGCAAGCATTCGCCGCTCCACGGTTCGCCTCCTTTCCGGAGCCTGAGATGTCGGTGCTTGAGGTAGATACGACGGGACTGAATTTCTGTCAAACGACCGCTGCAAGCCCCTCATTTGCAGGGCTGGGCTGCCATTTCCGCCGGCCTGCGCGGTTCCAATACCCAACCTGAGGTGGCCCACAGGAGAGCCGGACGTTCTACGAGACTGAGAATGTCGTACTCGTGCACGAGCAGGTCGAAGTCACCGACGCTGTACCCACCGTACCGGTCGTCCTCAAAGTCGACCCAGAACCATGTACCGACTTTCCGGTCCAAGACGTAAAATGCCCCTGATTGTGAGTCCCCATCCACGGCCAAGAACAGAAGGATTGCAGCCGGAAACTCCACCCAACGAACAACCTGGGCACCTTCGGTAGCTTCGATAAGCCTTGCCAATGCCTCCTCCAATGAGTGGCCAATCCTGAGTGTGAGAATTGGTTGCGCTTTCATGTGACCGAACATTGGTTCCTCCTTTCCGGGTGCTGTTTCTCCCCGAGTTTGTGCAAACAGAATGCGTAGCGCGCGGCTTCGCATCCCGATCGCTCCATTTGGTTTGGAAATCGCTATGGACCGACGGCCCGAATCCAGAGTCGTTTTCGTGCAGCTGCCGATCCGGGAGTTGGTCCGTCAATCGCTGCAAGGGCGTACGATGCCTATCCGGAAACATCTGCTGGCGTAAGGGGCTGCCTCGTTTCTCGTTGCGTGCGGCGGAACAAGCGTATCTGCTCGATGACCCGTTGAGGGTGAGTCATACCGATACCTGGAAAACCACAAAATCAACCGACGCTAACAAATTCCATATGTCGTATTTCATATCGTTATAATCAACCGCACGCAGTCGTCTCCAAATGCCCAATTCACAATTCACCAACACGAGAAAGAGCGCGCTCGGTACGGATGCACGGATTACCCGGCGCGATTTCATTGGCTCAACACTCTTGGCGTCTGGATCTGTGCTCCTCGGGAACGCAAGTCCCATAGATCTGATGGAGAACAGGGATGAATTTACCGGCTATGGCGGCGTGGGCGAATACAGCTCTTCCAATGGGAATACTTTGGAGGTTCTGCAAGCCGGGCATACGATTCGCGATCAGGTGTCTGAGCCGGTCTCGAAGAACGTCATCGACACCGGGGAGAATTATGCCTGCGTAATCGTCGGTGGCGGAATCAGCGGGCTGGGTGCAGCCCTGTTCTTTCAACGACAAGCGGCAGCGGAGATGAAGTGTCTGATTCTAGAGAATCATCGGATTTTCGGTGGCGAGGCGAAACAAAACGAATTTCTGGTGGACGGACGGCGGCTGATCGCACACCAGGGCTCCGCCATCTATCAGATTCAGTATCCGTATAGTTTTTTCGCACGGTTCTATGAGTCGATCGGCTTGAAGGAACCCAAGCTCACCTACCAGAAGTGGGCCGGAACCGAACCAGAGTTTCCTCTTTCCAAGACTCCTTACGAAGCGGCGGGTTTGCAGTCTGGTCGCTACGGGTTCTGGTTTGGGGCACAATTCGGCCAACGTCCGGGGATGTGGCTTCTTGATCCGGTCACCAAGAATCTGGCGGGAGCCCCTATTTCTACTCCAACTCGCACTGAGTGGCTGCGCTGGCTGAAAGTTCAGCCCGTCGAGAAAATTCCCTTTGAGCACCCGAAGGTCGAAGGCGATGCAATCTCTCGCTACCTCGATTCCATCACGCTCGAGCAGCACTACATGGAACGATTTGGACTCAGCCGCGAAACGGTTCGCACCTTCCTCTCGCCGGTGGAAGGCGGCGGCTCGGGGCTAGGACCCGACGCCTTGTCGGCCTACTCTGAGTACGCTTTCGAAATGCTGCACCCTCTCAAAGAGGATGAGGGCGGTTCGGATCAGATGTTCCCTGGCGGCAACACGACCATCGCGCGTTTGATGTTGAAGAGCCTGCTTCCTGCAGCCATTAACGGGCCTGCTACTGTAGAAGGAGTCAGTCGAGGTGCCGTTAACTTTGCGGCTCTTGACTCTGCTGACAGTCAATCAAGGGTGCGTTTGTCGTCCACCGTCGTATCAGTGAAACATGATGGTGAAGCACGCAAGGCGAATTCGATCAGTGTTATTTATCAAAAGGATGGCAAGCTCTACCGGGTACGAGCGCGTTCCGCTGTGATGGCAGGAGGAAGTTGGACGACCAAACACATCGTTAGAGATCTTCCTGATAGCCATCGGCAAGCATATGGGCAGTTTTATCGCTCGCCATGCCTGATGGCAAATGTCGCCGTCCGAAACTGGCGATTCCTCTACAAACTGGGAATGAGCGGATGCCGCTGGTTTGAAGGCTTCGGCAATTATATGGACGTCCGGAGATTTGCCGTTATGTCAGATGAAAATGTGTCAACCAGTCCGGACTCGCCCTCGGTGCTCACCTTGAAGGTTCTCTATTCCTACCCCGGATATTCGACGGAGGAGCAAGGCAATCGTGGCCGCCGTGAGATGTTGAGCACATCGTTCGCGCAGTACGAGAGGCGAATTCGCGAACAATTTTCGGAGATGTTTGCAGCCGGAGGATTCGATGAGCAACGTGACATCGGCGGGATCATTTTGAACCGCTGGGGACACGCCTACCTAAGCCCGCAACCAGGATTTTTCTTTGGCAAGAATGGAAAACCTGCTCCTCGTGAAGTGCTCCGTAATACTCCGTTCGGAAGAATTGCTTTTGCGAATACCGATCTAGCAGGTGCGATGGACCATCGTTATTCGATTCTGGAGGCTCAACGTGCCGTGCAACAGATCTTGGATCAGGTTCTAACGTAACCTGTCCACACCGGCCCGCAACGCCACCCTTGTCGTAGTGAGCCGCTCCTTTCCAAGTTGGAGCAAAACCTGAATGGCAGCTTCGAGAATCGTTCACTAATAGTCAAAGACCAAGTCGTTGAGTCCAGGCGTAGTTACACACCCGGTGAACACTTCAAACCCACGCCAATGACACCACATTCACACTGTAATGCGCGGAAAAAGCGTGGCAGTGCGCAGCGTCTCTTTCCCCTGCGTCAGAGCAGAAGCAAGTGTCACAGACGCGGGAGATCCGTTCCTTTTCACCGGCACCGCCAACGTCTGCTGCAGGAAATCTCCGAGTACCCCGAAGTAGACCGTCCGCTGGCAGCTGCGCAGTTTATCCATGACGAACCGGACGAGGTCGTAATTGGGCGCAAGGTACAGGAACTGAGTGATTGAAGCCTCCATTTCGACTCTCTGCCGAACAGTCGCATAATACCGTGCCGCTTTCGGCGTCCGCTCATACTCCAACGCAAACTTGCAGTCCTGCCCTGCGAGATGAACCACCACAACCGCGTCGTAGTATTTCCAATATCCGTCCGCGGTCAGATCATTTCGTGACCGTATCTCCGTTTCCGGGGTCCAATAGACCAGCGTGCCGGTTCGCTTGAGCGCCAAATGGATCTCATTCAAGTCCAAGGAGTGTTTAAGCTGGCTTCGTTTGTTCCCGGATTTGAGAGGGTCGATGCGCGCACAGGACTCACCCTCGCTGACTAATTCTGACGCCCCGGCCTCCGAGATTGAATAGACAGCTCCGTTGTTTATGGACGGCAATGGGTACCGGATCAGCAGTCCGTGCCTCAGCAGGCGGAGCACTCGGTTGTTAAAGGAGTTGCGTGATGAGACAGCGTAGTCCAACCTCAAGAACTCGAACAACTGACTATGCGTGATGAAGCCCGAGTGTAGAACCTGCCGCAGTAGGGGGTAGTCTCGCGTGGAACTCAGTGCAATCGAGCCCTTCCAATAACGAATCGCCCGACCTGCCTCACTTTCCACTCGAGAGCACGAGCTGTGAAGCCCAGGCCCGCGAGTCTGAGCATTCGAGTACGAGCCGGCCAAGACCCGTTTCTATCCAGCTGTCGGCTGCCATCAACAGCATGGCTTCTTGCTGCGAGGCGCATTCGCTGAAAGAAAGAATCCAGGTGTCAGCTGATCTCCACGGTTCTGTCCCAACCGCCAATTGGCCCGCCTCGTCTGACCTTACAACGACCAGATAGACCTCCGGACGCTCGCCCACCTTCAGCACTCGCTTGAACAGCAGCTTGTTGCAGCCCATCCACACGGATGGTTCTGCGCATTCGAAGACACGATTGATCATTCTCGAAAGGTGGTTTGGATCGAATCCGCCGATCGCCTCGAACCGTGCATAACCACAAATCTGGGGTCGCTGGCGGACGCTGCCCTTCACCACGACACCCGTCGTGTTGTAGTACACAGGTTGGGCAAAGCAGCGGCGCCCGTGGGCGTGTTTTCCGACTTTATGCCGCCACACACTGCCGAACCCTGTAACCGCTACCAGCATCATCTACCCGCCTTTGAGCCTCCGGTTATTGTTTCGCTCGGCGTAAAGCTGCTCTTGCAGGTTATTGATATGACTCACCAACCTGGTATCCGCACTCCGCACATCCGGGGACCGCCTGCCATCACTGGCTGCGCCGGGCTTCCCCGTAAGAGCCTCCAGACGCAAGGACATCTCGGCAAGAATCTCCGACTTTTTCCGTAACTCCGTTCGTGCAAGATCCTTCTCCTTTGTCGCCGCATCTCTCTCGCCGGCCACACAAAGCAACTCACCCCTTAACCGCTCGATCTCAGTGCTTGCAAGGGACGCGGCCTCACCATGTTCCGCTGCCTCTACTGCATGGTTGCATTGCTCAACGTGGGCGTTGTACTTTTCGATTGCCTCCTGAGCGATACGGCGCGAATACGCATCCTGGTTGTAGATGTCGGCCATCATCTCCGCCGTGATCCACATCGCCCGGCGATGATCGGTCCGCAATTTGACGCAGACGACCGCCATCAAGAGCAGCGCGAGGGTGGTCGACACGCTGTACAGAAAATAGGAATTCTTGAGTCGGGCTTCAATGAACACCTGGCGCTCGCGTTCAATCCAGCCACCGTAGTCGACATCCTGCGGATTAAACTGCTTCAGCACGAACTCGTAACAGGTTTCCTCATGTTGATATGGAGTGTGAGCAGGCCGGGCTGCGGCCTGTTGGGAATGAGACGGCCTTGTTTGACATTCCGCCGCGCTAGGGAGACCAACCGTGCTTCCAATTCCGATCCTAAGATCAGAGCACAAGGTGCTGTAAGCCTCCAGTTCACGAGAACCCTCCAGCGCGGCGACGCCGGCCAACGGGAACGAGCTCCGGAGTCTTGAATCTCAGATTGGCGCCTGCAGAGTCCTCACGTGATTGCCTGAGTGTCGGGTAGATCTGTGGTTTGAACCAGGGAATCCTGATGTCCTCCCGTGCGCGCACATGCAACAATCCGTGCAGAGTTCCACGCGCGTCGTCCGTCATCAAAATCTCCATTTGGGCCTTTGGGAGGTTCTTAATGTGTTCATCGACCGCCCGCGTCTCCTTGTCCTCGTGCTCGACCGCGCCTTCGGTTTGAGTGTATGTCTCGAAACCAAAGAGCCTCCAGCGATGCATCGATACACTGCGCCGGGCGACCCTGTGCTCCGCTGACGCGCGGAGGAAGTAGCGCGTGGTTTCTTCGTCCCGGGTCCGCAGGATCATGGTTGTGTTAGGCGCTGATGAGACATCCTCCTTGAACCCCCTCTCGACTTGCATGAGCTGTGGCAGCGCCTGCATCGAGAACAGGAAGGCGGTGTTTGTTCCACGGGCCGTCTGTAAGATTTGGGCAAAGTTGCGATAACCGAACGGCGCAAATTCGTCCAGCACCACACTGAGCATCGGCCGGTTCGCCCGCCCCCGGTGCTCCTCGCTTTCGTATCTTTTGCCTATGACCAGTTGCAGGTTTTGCAGAATCATCTTGCCCAAGGAACGCATGGGCTCAGGATTCTTGTTGATGTTCAGCGAGACGACCAAGATGAGTTCCTGGTCAATCACATCGCCGAGCGACAGCAGTTGCTCGTATGGGCCGGTCAGAACACTGAGCTGGTCGTCGAGAAAGGTCATGCATTCGTTGAGCAGTCCCTGGATCTTCTGTACACGTTCCCGATCCCCGAGCGAGGTGTAGAGGTTCCTGATCGACATCTCGAAATTCAGCCGGCGCTGCGTGGGAACGGACGAGTCGTGCGCAATGCGCTGGCGCGCCTTCTCGACCTGTTCCTTCATGACCCGTTCATCTATGGCCATGACAAGGACGTCGTAAAAGTTGAACTTCAGGTTGGTGTAGAACAGCACGCGTACGATGTCGGCCAAGTAATTCAGCTGATGCTTGGCGAAGCGCGCTATCTACGTCAATGAAGCCTACGAGATGATCACCGGACAGTCGTGCCAATCCCTGATGGACAATCCAACTTCCTACGAAGAGCTCATTCACCCCGAGGACCGGGCGCGAGTACTGGCCAAGCTTGAACAGGCTACCCGAACTTGCCAATTCGATGAGCGGTTCCGCATCCTTTGTACTCATGGTGAAGTAAGGTGGGTCAAAGTGCATGGGTTCCCGGTAAGAGACCGTTCCGGTAAGATCCTCCGGCTTGTTGGAACCGCGCAGGAAATCACAGCACAGAAAGAAGCAGAAGACCAAGTTGCTAGGAACCTTGCCAAAGCCGAATCAGCATGGGCCGAAGCCGATGCGCTGCGTAAAGCGACGCTGGCGCTTACCCAAGACCTGCGCATGGACATCGTCATGGATGCGCTGCTACGATCCCTCGCCGAGTTGGTTCCGTACTCCTGTGCTCGGGTCCTGGTTCCGGAAGGTGGGCCCTACTGGCTGACGCTGGGTGAAAGGCTCTGTCCTGAGCCGGCAGACAGATCCTATCGGTCTCCGTTGACTCTCATCGCTGACAAATCTCCGTTCTTGCAGCGGATATCGATTAAACAAAAGAGCGTATTGATCCCGGACACAAGCCTGGAAGAGGGATGGAACACCTTCAAAGGACACAAACAATTTCGATCCTGGTTGTGCGTGCCCTTGGTCGCATCCCAAGAATTCTTGGGATTTCTTTCCGCCGGCCACAGCGATCCAAATCGTTACACCCAAGAACATCTCCGGCGCGCTGAACTTCTGGCAATTCCTGCAGCCGCGGCAATCCAGAACGCTCGTCTATATCAGACCGCCAAAATTTACGGTGAAGAACTGGAAAAACGAATTGCCGATCTCAAGCATGTAGAAACCGCTCTGGCGGCAGCGGAGGGGAGCCGAAGGCTTTCGGAGGAGAAGTTCCAGAAGGTCTTTCGTTCCAGCCCAATTCCCTTCTCTATCACAACGGTGAAGGAAGGACGGTTCATGGACGTAAATGCTGCCTTTGAGCGGCGCTACGGCTATGCACGCGGAGAGGTGCTTGGCCACACTGTCCACGAACTGAGAATTTGGGAAGACCCGGAGGACCGGGTGCTGATGGTCGAGCAGCTCCAGCGAGGGGGCCCGATTCGGAACGTGATCACACGGCTTCGCACCAAGTCCGGCGAAGTCAAACTCACGGCGTACTCTGCGGACAGGATTCAGTTCGACGGCCAATCATGCATTCTTGCTGTCTCAGAGGACTTGCCCGAATACGACAAAGAGAAAGTGAATTAAATCACCCCTGGGAGGTTTTCCCTCGGCCCTTGTCGGTCTTTATCCGCAATGACGGCATGGCTGCGGTAAGGATGATTCCGTTCACACGCCTGTGGTCGCCGTTACACCATTTAATCAACCGTCGGCGGACAACCAAGCTCACTGGTGTGAGCAGAACATAGAATCACTGTATCGAACTGGCAGCTTGGGAGAAGACGGTGTTAGCGTTGGAGCCAACAAGGCGAATGGTTCCCACCACGATTACAAGGATCACCGCCAGCATGACAGCGTATTCTGCGATGTCTTGGCCTTTGTCGTCTGACCATGCTCTCCGAAGAAGGTCACGCGCCACTGATCGGTAGCTTTGCACAACTTCACGATAAAACTGCCTGTCGTGCTCGTCTTTGAATCTGGGAATGAACTCTTCTACAAGCCGTGCCTGTGATTCAAGGTCGGCGACTCTCTTTCTGCTATTTGCGGCGGCACTGTTGCGGGAAAGGGTCGGACCGAGAGGCGAGGGGCTGGTAATCATCGCCTTACCCTCCTATACAGATGAACGGACGGTAGTTGGGCCCTAGCATGCGCCTTTTCTGGGAAAAAGCAAGGTGAATTGAGCGATCAAAGTTAGTGCGCCGCCTGGAGATGGCGTCATCCGTCCCGTCGAATTCTTGTTCAAGAAACCCTGGTGATCGATTGGGTCCAAAGTTGGGTAAGTTGGGAAGGCCAGTCTTCGTCCAAAAACGGGGTTAAGTTGCAACAGATCAACGAAAGTGTTGAATGCTCATAACCCGGAGGCAGGTGATTTACAGGTCCCCTTTCACTTCGAAACCCCAGATCTTAAGGAGATCGTCGGGAATGTATTTCTGGTCTTTATTCTTTCGCACCCACTCCTTGAGTGGGAGGGAGCTTTCATAATCCACCGGAGACAGCCTCAGTCTTCGGACGACTGCCTCAAATGAGGTCGGCCCAACCGGTCCGGCATGCAACTCAGGTTTGCCCCAATTCGGGTTGCCGCGCTTCTTGGCCATAGAAAACCTTTTGGTTCTTACCCGCCACCTGCTTCACTGTTCAGCCCTTGATTTGGATCATCCGGATCTACTGTAAATACGGAGCGTCGCATAAGATCACAGACTGCTAGACCCATTGTCCGGGAAAGAGTGATTGTAAGCGATCAGGACAGTTCAGAACGGTAGAAGTGCCGTCGCTCGAAAAGAAGCAACGGCAGTTCGAACACGCGCGTCTCGCCTAAGTCGAAAACAAACTCGTTTCCACACTCCGACACGGGACAGTTGGCCCGCCACTTCTCTTCGCCCGTTCGAACCCGGCTTGGCTGTGTCAGCACTACCCAACTGCCACACTTGGGGCACGTGACGCACGAGCAGGCAATGCGATCCGCCATCTCAAGATTATATTGCGTTTCGAAAAGACCCACTCCGATGCCGCTCGGACGATGCCAAGGTATTGGGGTTCTCTGATTTCGGGAACTCTGTGCCTGTACGCACCTTAGGTGGTGAGCCGAGCCATCTCTTTCGATGTTCGGGATACGAAGAGCCAGGAGGTGCAATTGCAGCAGGTTGCCAACAATCAGAACTTGGCTCAAAGCGAGTTGAAGGGCCGTGATCAAGTCTGTTTGACGGGAATTCTCTTCCGGTCTACATAGAGTCTCTCGCAATCAATCCGTGCCGCCAGCCAAGCGGAGGAAGTGGGAGCCCTTATGTCCGCCAATTTGCAAGTCATGCCTGACCCTCAACAGATTCAGCAGGGCCTTCTGGACGTCGAAGAGGTCGCCAAGCGCTTGAAAGTCAGTCCACAGTGGGTGAGGGACCACGCCACCCGCCGTCATCCCAAACTGCCCTGCGTGCGTCTTGGCTGTTTAATGCGCTTCCAGCCGAGAGCCGTCGAAGAATTCATCGAGCAGCAGGCGCAGGCCGCGCCGTGGCGCCGTCGGCGCGCAAAAGCCTCATAAACCCCCGGTCGCCGATAGGGCTCACGGTGGGGAAAGACCGGACGGCAAACCGGCAGTTGATACTCGCAATGCTTCCAGTGCGTACCTCTAAAGTGAACAGCAGCTCAACAATGACCTTAGCTGGGAAACGTCGTCGATATCAACGAGGCTGGGTTGAGACAGAAGGAGCAAGGGGCAGGAAGCAATATGTAGGCCGCTGGCGGGCCAACGATGGCAGCAAGCCGAAGCTTGTGCTGGGCTTCGTTTCCGAGATGTCTCTGTCGGAGGCGCGCACGCGCATCGAAGCCCACGTGCGCGGGTTGGGCAGCCGCCCGGTATCTGCTGCCCACGTCACGTTCCAAGACTACTGGACCCTGAACTTCAAGCCACGCCGTAAAGTACGTTGGTCGGAACCGACTGAGGCGGGTTATGACCAGTACCTGAGCGCCTACTTGTCACCCACGTTCGGCGATGTGCGTATGGCTGACATTGAGCCGCAACAGATCGCCACGTTTTTTGACAAGCTGCGGAAGAAACACTCGCGGAGCGTAGTGCAGAAGGTGTGGACGCTGTTTCGTTTCATCCTCGAAGACGCGGTGGACGACGACATCATAGGCAAGAACCCGATGCGTCGAGTGTCGATGCCGAAGACCAAGTTGCCGAACAAGCCAGTCCTCGAAACCGAACTCGTGCCGAAGGTCCTCAAGGCGATGGAAGGCCAACCGCGCAACAGCGCCATACTGCATATTGGAATCTTCTGCGCCATGCGCCCGAGCGAAGTGTTCGGTCTTCGTTGGAAGTCTTTTATTGGCGACCACTTCGTGATCCGGGACACGGCGTGGAAGGGAAAGCTGCTCGAGGACGAGGCGAAGGTTGCCGAGCGCCGTGTGTTTATTCCGCCGGCCACGCGAAAGGCCATTCAGAGGTGGCGCGAGAAGTGTAAACATACAGGTCCCGAGGACCTGATGTTCGCTAGCAAGAAAGGCAACCCGCTCATTGCGGATAATTTCCGAAAACGCGTGCTTGCGAAAGTACAGCAGGACCTGGAGCTCAATGTGCCGCTTACGTTTCAAGTGCTGCGCCGGAGCCACGCAACCCGGAACCAGAAGACACCGAAGGATGCACAGGCCCACCTGGGGCACAAGACGATGACCATGACGCTCGGGACCTACGCCCAGGCGATACCGGAGAGCGTTCGAGAGATGGTCGAGCGGGATGAACAGGAAACGCTCGCGCAGAAAGACCCAGACACGCCCGAACACTGGCCGACGTGAGTCCGAGTGCCCGCGCTATTCTCGTTGGTGAGATTGAGTGGCGGCGAACCTCTTTTAGGTAACACCCAATCGCTGCCATCGGCATCCTGCATCTTCGGACAAGACCATATTCCCTTCTAGGGGACGTATGGCCCACCCGAAACCTTCCGCGAAGAATGATGCGGGTGAACTCGGGAAATTTACAAATCTTTTGGACAGGCGACTCACTGTCCCGCGCGACCGCGCCATGGCCGGAACCAACTGCGAAAAAGGTGCAGCTCTTCCCGCCTGGCGGGGTCGACGGATGCGATCACGAACTCATCACAAAAAATCCCAACGATGCACCCGGTGGAGAGATGCCGGAAATTGCTTTTGGAGGATGGTGCGAGAAAAGCGCGCGTACTTGCGATGCTCTTGGGGGCCTCGGCGGCTAGTTGCCCCCAAGATGCCCCCGAGCTAGAATCTGCCATTCCGTCTAAGTGATTGAGAAGAATGGCGGGGACGACGGGACTCGAACCCGCGGCCTCTGCCGTGACAGGGCAGCGTTCTAACCAACTGAACTACGTCCCCGGCTTCTGTGAAAAGTCTGGCTGGTGAGGGGTGCGGGATGGGATCCGCTGCAACACCAAAGACCTCAGAGATTTACGAACCGGTTGCCAATCGATTCATTGTAAAAGGAGTCGCGGTTTCTGTACAGAGCTTGCACGGAATTCAATTCCCTGCCCATAAAAATCCTCGACCGTGCGGCCTGCAGCATGTGCAGCGAGAGATTCGCTTCGTCCTGGATCCGCTCTGAGGCAAGGCTGCGTTTCGCGATTGCGAAATTTCTTATTTTTTCTTGCGTGGAACTCTTGCGCCTTTTTTGCGTGCTTCCGACAGGCCGATGGCGATCGCCTGCTTGCGGCTCTTTACAGTGCCTCCCTTGCCGCCTTTGCCGGACTTCAGCGTGCCCCGCTTCTTGCGCCGCATCGCGCTGGCGACTGTTTTCGCTGCACCCTGGCTGTAGCGACGGCGGGTCGACTTCTTCTTGGCTGGCATGAAATTCCTCCCTCCACATTAGAGCGACAGCAATCCCGCAACGGTTGTGTAAGCTGCGCGTAGGACGAGAAGTTGGTGGGCAGTGCAGGACTCGAACCTGCGACCTCCTGCTTGTAAGGCAGGCGCTCTAACCAGCTGAGCTAACCGCCCGCGCATTGGCGAGGGGATTTGTGCGCGCCGCGAGAAACTTGGAACGACAACGCACGAAGCTCGAGTATACGGTCGCGCAAAAGGTGGGTCAAACAACGCGCGATCTGCGCACACGACGGGGACTGCTAAACTTTACGCGTGCGACGACTGATCGTGAACGCCGACGATTTCGGACTCACCCGCGGGGTGAACCGGGCCATCGTGGAGGCGCGCACTCGCGGCATTGTGACTTCCGCGACCCTGATGGCGAACTCGCTGGCGTTCGACGAGGCAGTGCAGTTTGCCAAGGCCGACACCGGGTGGAGCGTCGGCTGTCACGTCGTGCTGCTGGATGGCCGGCCTGTGTGCGAGGCTTCGCGAGTTTCGAGCCTGGTTGAGACCAGGAATGGTCACGCGTTTCGAGATGGAATTGCTGGATTCGCGCTACGGGCGCTTACCGGACGAATCGATGCGGAGCAGGTGGAAGCCGAGACGACCGAGCAGATCCGGAAGCTGCAATCGAATGGAGTCACGGTGTCGCATGTCGACACGCACAAGCACACGCACATGTTCCCGGCTGCGCTGGAGGGAATCCTGCGGGCGGCGAGGACGTGCGGCATCACGGCGATTCGCAATCCGTTCGAAGTAGTGGCCGCCAATTTTGCGCGGGCGCAGCGCGGCTTGTGGAAACGCTACGCGCAGGTGAAGACTCTGCGCGGACTGGCCGGCGGCTTTCGCCGGGCGGTCGCGAAGGCTGGCCTCAGAACGCCGGACGGTACCCTAGGAATTGTGGCTACGGGGCATCTCAATGGAAACCTCTTTCAAAACATCGCCGACAACATGCCGGAAGGAACGTGGGAGTTCGTTTGCCATCCGGGCTATGTGGACGCGGATCTGGACGGGATTTCGACCCGTCTGCGGAGACAGAGGGAAGAAGAGCTTGCGGTGCTGACGTCGGTGGAGGCGAGGCAGGCATTGGAAAGCCGGGGCATCGAGCTGATTTCCTATCGCCAGCTTTGAAGCCTGTGCGCTCTGATCGCTGATGTTGGTATCGGGAGGGTAACTTCGGTAATCTCCGGCGCAGCGAACTCGGGCTATGATGAGGGGGAGCAAGTACGCCTGGCGGCATTTATGAGCGAACATCGACCGGACCCTCGGACGAACTCCGACCTCTCGGTACGAATCTGGGGGATGGCTGCCAACGGCCAGACGTTTTCGCAGCACGTTCGCGCGCGCAATATCAGTATCTCGGGCGCGCTCTTCTCCGGCCTCGACAATGAGCTGAAGGTTGGGGACGTGATTGGGGTGCAATATGGAGACCGCAAATCACGTTGCCGTGTCATCTGGGTGATGGACGGCGGGCCAATACAGAAAATTCAGGTGGGCGTGCAGATCGTCACGGACCAGGACTGTCCCTGGAAGGGCGAACTCAAGCCAGACCAGATCACGGCTCCGCTCGAGCCTAACAATCGGCGCCGTTATGCGCGGCACCGCATTTCTTTCCCTCTTGAGTTGCGCGACGAACGCGTGAAGACGCCGATGCGCGTGAACGCTACCGACGTCAGCGGCAACGGATGCTACGTGGAAACCATTCTGCCACTCGGGTTGGGGACAACCTTGCGGGTCGAATTCTGGATTGATGACGAGAAGATCTCCACGTCTGCAGTGGTGCGCACAAGCGACCCCGGCGTCGGCAACGGCGTGGAGTTCACGGGATTGACGCCCGACACAAAGCAGCGCCTGCAGAATCATTTGGACAAGGTCGATCCGCTCCGCGCAAACGTGTTTGAACGCACGAAGTAAGTCTCGCCAGCAATTCCCCTAGTTTCTCCCAAATCTCCCGAGATTCCTTCAAAAACTGAATCGCGCGTGTAAACTCGCCATCGAACCTACGGGGCCGGGAGAGCGCCCAGCATGAAGATTGGTATCACTTGTTATCCGACATACGGTGGAAGTGGAGTGGTGGCCACAGAGCTCGGTCTGGAACTGGCGCAGCGCGGCCACGACATTCACTTCATCTCCTATGCCCAGCCCATCCGGCTGACTGAACCGCAACCGCACATTCATTTCCATGAAGTCGAGGTGTCGCGCTATCCGCTGTTTGATTACCCGCCGTACGATCTGGCGCTGGCGACACGGATGGCCGAGGTCGCCGAGTTGTATGACCTCGACCTGCTGCACGTACACTACGCGATTCCGCACTCGGTGAGCGCGCTGCTGGCCAGGCAGATGCTGGCATCGGGGCCGTCCCACCGTCGACTGCCCTTCGTCACCACGTTGCATGGAACCGACATCACGCTAGTGGGCATGGATCGGTCGTACTTGCCGATTACGCGGTATTCGATCGAAGAGAGTGACGGCGTCACGGCGATTTCGAATTACTTGCGCGACATTACGCTCAAGGAATTCGAGATCAAGAACCACATTGAGGTCGTATACAACTTCGTGAATTGCGATTTGTACGTGCGCGACAAGGATGCTCCTAAGCGGCGGAAAGAATATGCGCCTGACGGTGAAAAGATTCTCGTGCACCTTTCGAATTTTCGTCCCGTTAAGCGGCTGACCGATGTGGTGGAGATTTTCGACCGGGTCCGCAAGAAGATTCCATCAAAGCTGCTTTTGGTGGGCGACGGGCCGGATCGCTCCAAGGCGGAGTGGCTGGCAGTGCAGAAAGGCATCCATGATTACGTGGTTTTTCTTGGCAAACAGGACCGTGTGCAGGAAAAACTCGCCGTCTCGGACATTATGTTGCTACCGAGCGAACTGGAGTCGTTCGGACTGGCGGCGCTGGAGGCCATGGCGTGCAAGGTGGTTCCCATCACGACGCGGGTGGGCGGACTTCCGGAAGTGATCGAGCACGGGAGAAACGGATTCATGGCCGAGGTCGGCGACGTGGACACCATGGCGCAGTACGCCATCGATCTCCTGAGCGATGAGAAGAAGCTTGAGACTATGGCGGTGCAGGCGCGAGCGTGGGCACAGGCGCGCTTCTGCGCCAGCAAGATCATTCCGCAGTATGAGGAGTTTTACCGGCGCGTGTTGGAGCGTTCTTCATAGAGTGCCGGCGGAATGCCGGAACCGTCTTCGAGAATCGGCAAGCGCAGACGAACCAGAGTTCCCTTCCCGTCTTGACTGTCGATGGTCATGCGGGCCGTGTCACCGTAGAGAACCTTCAGCCGTTCGGCAACATTCGCCATTCCTATACCTGTGCCGCCGAGGCCATTGGGCTTCTCGATCAGTTGGGCGGCACCCATTCCAACTCCATCGTCTTCTACTTCAATAATGATAGCCTTCGCACCGCGACGGCTGCGGAGATAGATGCTTCCGCCTTCGATCTTGGACGCCAGTCCGTGTTTGATCGAATTTTCTACCAGTGGCTGCAGAAGCATGGCGGGCACCAGCATCTCCAGGGATTCAGGCTCGAGTTCCTTGATGACGCGAAGTTTGTCCCGGCCGAAGCGCACGACTTCGATGTCGAGATAGTTGTCGATGAACTCGACTTCTTCACGCAAAGGCACGAACGAGTCAGAACTATTGAGGAGGCGGCGGAGAATTCTCGCCAGCTTGATGATGAGTTCGCGGGCGGTATCGGGGTCGAAGCGCACCAGAGATGAGACGGAATTCAGCGTGTTGAAAAGGAAGTGCGGGTTGATCTGATTTTGGAGGGCTTCCATTCTCGCTTGAAGAAGCAGCAGGTGCTGTTCTTCGAGCTTCATCTGAATGCGAACGCCGTTGAAGATCTTCAGTTCCGTGCCTACCACCATGACCGACGTCGCGTAGATCGCGACTTCCACCCAGAGATTGGAACTTTCCAGGCTGAACGTAGAGCGCGGAAAGACGCGCGTGAGTTCGCTGTGCAGAAAGCGCAGGCCGATGATGGTCGCGAAAAACATGATCTGCCAGTCGAAACGGGGCTTGGGCAAGTTGCGGCGGATCCAGCGGTAGATGCTGAGATCGATAAATGGCGAAAAGGACCAGACGTCTTCCTTGTCCTGAGCAAGACTGCGAAGTTGGCCCGCGGCTAATCCGCAGAGGACGTTGAAGAGCAGAGTAATCCACTCACCGTGGAGGAATGCCGGGAAGGCCATCAGTGCGCCACCCAGCGCTCCCGTGAGGCGGCCGCCGAGAATGCCGAGAAGCAGTGTGGTCTCAAACGACAGGTCGCCGGCGAGAAAACTTTTCTGAATAAAGCGGATCCATACGGCCAGCGCGATCGGTGTGGCGAACCAGATGGTGAGGTAGACTTTCTGCCGAGTGGTGCGTTCTTCGCGGAACAGCAGTTTCTTGAATTCGAGAGAGCGAACCAGAGTGCTCGAAACCGCGGCGGCAACGCCGAGTTTGACCAGCAGGTTGACGAGGATGAGCTTCTGGTCGGGCATCGGAGTGGTTCAGGGAACTGTAGCACGAAGGCACGGGTCCGCTGGGCGAGCGGTCCCTCACTTGACTCTAATATTGTGCGCTTGTCGGCAATGCGTTTGGCTCAGGAATTTACTTTTGCCCCCGCCTGCGCGAGCGCGCTCTCGATCAGCGCGGCGCTTGGGAGGCCGCCTTGCGCCATATCGCGGGTGCCACCGCCCTTCCCTCCATTGGCTGCCACGATCTCTTTTAGCAATGATCCCAGGTCGAAGGGCGAGCCTTTCGTCTGCGCGAAGACCAGGGACGCTTGCCCAAGTCCGGCACCCAGCAACGCAACGGAGGTTGGATCGAGGCGCGTGATTTTCTGTGCGAGCAGGCGGATGAATGTCAGGTCGCGATCAGCGTAGGAACGGACTACCACTTTGCGCTGGCCCTGCGGTGCAGTCTCGACGAGCAGACGCGATGCTTCCAATTCCGCCAGCTCTGCGAGCAGATGTTCATGGGCCTTGCCGGCTGTCTTGATGTCCTCCAGTGACTTCTTCACTTGCTGCGGCACATCCCAGATGTGACCGGAGAAGAGCGCGGACGCTTCAGTCAGGGCCAGATAGTCGTGACGAGCTGTCTTCACCGCGCGTTGCCCGCAGACGAACTCCACTCGCGAGCCCTGTCGAACCTTTTCGACTTTGCGAAGAAGGATGCTGCCGATCTGGCCAGTGTTGGCGACGTGCGTTCCGCCACATGCGGAGAGGTCGAAATCCTGAATGTCGATCAGGCGCAGTTCGTCTTTGTCAGTTCTCGGAGGCTTGCGCAGTCCGAGATCCTGCGCCGTTTGCTGCGTTACGAAGCGGATCTCGACGGGACGATTCTCTTGGACGATTTGATTGGCGAGCAACTCGACTTCTTCGACCTGGGACGGCTTGATGGCTGGGGTGTCGAGATCGATCGAACAGGCTTCCTCTCCCATGTGAAAGGAGACGGTCGGCATGTTAAAGAGACGGATGAAGGCTGCGGAGAGAACGTGTTGTCCGGAATGCTGCTGCATGTGGTCGCGACGGCGGGCCGGGTCGATCACCCCGCGGATGCGCGTGCCACGCTCTGGTGCCTTGTCAGCTTCGATGTAGTGCACGACGCGGCCATCTTCTTCTTCCACGACCTCGGCCACGCGAACCTTGTCTTTGTCCGACGAAGAGATCCAACCCGTATCGTGGATTTGGCCACCGCTGGTTGGATAGAAGGCGGTGCGGTCGAGGTAGACGCCATGCCGCGCGTTGATTTCTGCGGCGGGGACCACCTCGGTGATCTCGCCTTCGAACTCGTAGAGGAAGGAATCGTGGTAGTAGAGGCGATCCGTCATACACCTCCATTTTATATGGGTGCGGGCTGGCTGGATCGCTGCAAATGCGGAGAGGCATTGCTAAAGGATTACTTGAAGTCGGCCCTTTGCCTTTCGGCTGGCAGCTGACGAAAGAGCGGTCTGCCCAGATTTGTCCACGATCAGTACGGGCCGATGATTCCTGCGATCTGGCGACTGGTAGGCAGTTTCTTGTCAGCGCTCTCCCCTGTTTCCAAGATGTCGAGGTACTTGAGACCGGTGCCCGTGTTAAACAGAACTACCTGGTCGTCTTCTGAGAAAAATTGGCTGGCTCGCAGCTTTCGATACGCGGCGAGTGCAGCTGCACCTTCGGGGGCTGCGAAGACTCCTTCCACTCGCGCCCACTGGCGCAGGGCGTCCATGATTTCGTCGTCAGTCACGGCCACAGCGATGCCTTTGCTTTTGCGCAGAATATCGAGGACGAGGTAGTCACCGTATGCTTTGGGAACGCGCAAGCCGGAGGCCAATGTGGCGGCGTTTGCCCACATTTCCGATGCCGACTTCCCTTCATCCCATGCTTTAACAATGGGTGCGCAGCCTGTTGATTGAACGGTGACCATCCGCGGACGTTCGGAGCCGATCCATCCCAGGGCTTCCATCTCGTCAAAGGCCTTCCACATGCCCAGCAGGCCGACGCCGCCTCCGGTCGGATAGATGATGCCTTTCGGAAGACACCATCGGAGTTGCTCGGCAACTTCGTAGCCCATCGTCTTTTTTCCTTCGACGCGATAGGGCTCTTTGAGAGTGGAAATATCGAACCAGCCTTCTTTCTCTTTGCGCTCGCCGACCATGCGCGCGCAGTCGCTGATCAGTCCGTCGACGAGCGTGACGTGTGCTCCGTAGTACTGCGACTCGATGCGGTTCGCCATGGGCACATCTTTCGGCATGAAGATGTGCGCCTCGATCCCCGCAGCGGCAGCGTAGGCGGCTAGTGCACCCGCAGCATTTCCGGCGGACGGGATCGCCACTTTTTTTACGCCATAATGCTTCGCCATGGTGATGGCAGCCGAGAGCCCGCGAGCTTTGAACGAGCCGGTGGGATTGAGCCCTTCGTCCTTGATGAGAACGGCGGGATATTCGCGGCTGGAAATCATGGGCGTGAAGCCTTCCCCCAGTGAGACGGGCTTGGCCTCGGGCAGAACTTCCGCATAGCGCCACATGGTCGCTGGGCGGTCGCATAGCTGTTCGCGGGAAAAAGTCTTCTTGATGGCGGGCAGATCGTAATGCGCGTAAAGAACACCACCGTCTTTCGGGCAGATGGTCTGCGGCTTATCGGCGGAAAGTTGCTGACCGCACCGCGTGCACTCCAGATGCGTCAAACGAGCCATAGCGGAGATGAGTCTAGCATCCGAGGCGGACGAAGGAATGTGCTACGCCTTGAGGCGCTTCAGCAATCCCGAAGCTTTGCGGAACCAGGGGCGCTCGCGACGGCGGAGGTAACCGGGCATGGTGGGCTTTTTGGCGAGGATCTTCTGCGCCCATTCGCGGGCTTCTGCATTTCTCCCTTGCGCGGCGAGGAACAAGGCGTAGTTGTAGTAGGTCTCGGACAAGGTAGAAATCACGGTGACCTGCTGAAAGAATTCCTCTGCCTTCGCCGGTTGCGCTGTGTTGGCGTAAGCGTGAGCCAGCAAGCCTTTGGCGCGGTGGAAGTCGTAGCCTGGGTCCCTGCTTACTACGCGTTCCAGATCGGGTAGCGCGGCAGCAAAATCTCCCAACTCAATTTCGCACACGCCGCGGCGGTAGAACGGATCGGGCGAATCCGTGCGCGAGGAAATTGCCTTGTCATAACAGGCACGAGCTCTTGCGAAGTTGCCGTCCTCCATGTACAGGTCGGCCAGTTCCTCGTAGTTTCCAGCCGAAGGATTGTCGAGGACTGTGGCCTCCAGCTCATGAATGCGTTTCCTCCTGGGAAACACCCGCACCGTTGTGCGAAGCAGACCAGCATCCGGCAGGACTTCTGCGAAGATGTAGACAACGGCTCCCAACCAGTGAATCAGAATGATCCACAACCAAAACGTGTCCGGGCGGCGGCGAACGAAGTGGATGATGGCGACAATCCGAATCAGGATGCTCCACCAGGAAAAAGCAAATAGCAGAAGCCAGCCCATGCGCGTGCAATATAGCACGCGCTTTTCGATGGAAACGCTCCTACTAGATTCTTCCGTCTGTACGGTCCAGGGCCGATTGCGAATGGTAAAATCTTGTGTGATCTCGCCTTCCATTCGGTTGCTGGCGCTTGATATTGACGGCACCCTGCTGAACTCCCAATTTCAGATTTCCGATGCCAACCTCTCGGCCCTGCAGCGTGCCCGTGGCGCCGGGATTGAGGTCGTGCTGGTAACTGGCCGGCGCCATGACTTCGCCATGCCCATCGCGCAACAGCTTGGCTTCGATGACCTGTGGCTGATCAGTTCGAATGGCGCGATCACGCGCTCGCTCGCGGGAGAGACTTTTTACCGCGACCTGCTGCCTGCTGATCTCTGCCGGGAGCTTTGTGGGGCGATGATCGAGTTTCGGGGCAATACGGTCCTCACCTTCGACAAGAAGGCCAAAGGGTCGATTGTGCTGGAGCACTTGAACGATCTGGAAAACAGCATCAGGCGGTGGCTGCAGAAGAATCTCGAGTACATCGATTTCGTGATTCCGATCGAGGACTCCCTGGTAACGGACCCTGTGCAGGCTATGTTTTGCGGGCCGATTGCCCGCATGCACGAGGCGCTGGCCGCGCTGCAGAACTGCCACCTTAGCGAGCGGATTACGGTGCTGCGAACGGAGTACCCGGTCCGGGACTTGTCCATTGTCGACATCCTGAACCAGGGGTGCTCAAAGGGGCATGCTTTGGAGCGGTGGGCGGCGTTCCGGGGGCTCTCCCGGGACCAGGTCATGGCCGTTGGTGACAATTACAACGACATAGAAATGCTTGCCTTCGCGGGATACCCGGTTATCATGGGAAATGCGTCGGAAGACCTGCGCAGCCGGGGTTGGAAGGTGACCCTGACGAACGATCAGGACGGCGT
>Ga0207665_10000660_pt1 | contig 23254 bp, 22 predicted proteins | sample LARL112metaG_FD_184351 | JGI IMG/M metagenome (GOLD analysis project Ga0207665, IMG submission 184351) | Corn, switchgrass and miscanthus rhizosphere microbial communities from Kellogg Biological Station, Michigan, USA - LAR L11-2 metaG... | ecosystem: Host-associated > Plants > Roots >... | reverse complement strand
GGGCCAGGGCCTGCAGTTCAACCTGCCGTACGCCTCGGGTACCCAGTGGATCACCCAGGAGATGCAGCAGCTGCAGTCCAACGCCTCCCTGGTCGGGATCAAGATCAACCTGGTGCCCAGGCCGTTCAACCAGGTCACTGCCCTGGCCGCGGGTAACTGCAAGGTTGCCAAGATCCCGTGCAACTGGGACCTGGCCAACTGGGGCGGCGGCTGGACCTTCGCCCCCGACTACGCACCCACCGGCGAGACGCTGTTCACCTGCGGCGCCATCGCCAACTCCGGCGGGTACTGCAGCAAGATCAACGACAGCTACATCAACCAGACGCTGACCAGCAACAACCCACAGGTCCTGTACACCTGGCAGAACTACCTGGCGCAGCAACTGCCGGTCCAGTTCCAGCCGAACGGCGTGTACTCGCTGACCGAAGTCGCCAGCAACCTGAAGGGCGTCCTGCCGCAGAGCCCGACGCTCGGCATCAACCCGGAGAACTGGTTCTTCGTGAAGTAACCCAAGGCCAGGATCGGCGCGAGCAGCGTGCCCGATCCGGAGGTCCCGGCGGTCTGTGTCGCGGCGGCCGCCGGGACCTGGGCACGCGGCCGCCGGGGCCGGCACAGACCAGAGTGCCGCCCCGGCGGCCATTCCATGTATGCGGGGCACCCCGTCACAATCGGGGCACCCATCTCGTCCTTGCCGGTGTCGTGGCCACGCCACACCTGCCCCGTGGCGGGCCGCTGGGGGCGCGCCGTGGCACGCTGAGACTCAGACGGCCACCGGCCGCACCCTGCGCCGGGCGCCCGCGATCATGGAGGCAGCATGGATCCGATGCCGGAGGACTGGGACCGCGCCGTGGCTGTTGTCGCGCATCCCGACGACCTGGAGTACGGGACCGCCGCGGCGGTCGCCCGCTGGACCAGGCAAGGGCGCCAGGTGGCCTATGTGCTGGCCACGGCGGGCGAGGCCGGCATCGAGGGCATGGCACCGGACGTGGTCGGGCCGCTGCGCCGGGAGGAGGAACGCCGTAGCGCGGCCGTGGTCGGCGTGTTCGAGGTGGACTTCCTTGGCCACGCCGACGGGCTGGTGGAGTACGGGGTGCCGCTGCGCCGTGACATCGCCGCGGCGATCCGGCGGCACCGGCCCGACGTGGTGATCACCGGGAGCTTCGACCTCACCTGGGGCGACGACGGCCCGGTGAATCACTCCGACCATCGTGCCGTCGGACTCGCCACGCTGGACGCCGTGCGGGACGCGGACAACTCATGGCTGTTCACCGACGCGGGCCCGGCCTGGCACGGGGTCAAGTCGATCTACGTGGCGGGCACCGCCGGTCCCACGCATTTCGTGGACGTCACCGGCACCATCGACGCGGGCGTGGCGTCGCTGCGCGAGCACAAGGCCTACCTCGACGGCCTCGGCGGCGACTTCGACCCAGACGACTTCCTGCGCAACATGGCCGGCTTCGTCGGCCTGGCCGCGGGCTGCGAGTACGCCGTGGGCCTGCGCCGGTACCCCACCTGACGAGCCGCTGGCCAGGGCGTGTCCCGTAGATCTATGCGACCGGCCAGATGTGCGCGGGCTCGCCGGTCTGCATCAGCTTGAGGTACCGCTGGGTCATTTCGCGCAGCGCCGTCTCGCGGTCGAGCCCGCAGCGTTCCTCCAGCGCGTGCACCGTCTCCGTCTGCCAAGTCGCCCCGGTGCGGCCGGACAGACAGCGTTGTTCGATGACACCGAGCAGGCGCTCGGATTCCAGGGCGTCGACGCCTCGCTGGCGCAGGCCGTCAAAGGCCAGCGGCAGCAGCCGCCGCAGGGTCAGTTCTGCGGCCGGCACCTCACCAAGGCCGGGCCAGTACAGCCGTGCCTCGATCCCGTGCTTGGCTGCCTCCATCAGGTTGTCGTGGGCAGCGGCGAAGGACATCCGGGTCCAGATCGGGCGCTCCGCCTCCGCGAGCATGTGCACAAGGCCGTAGTAGAAGGCCGCGTTGGCCATGACGTCGGTGACGGTGGGCCCGGCGGGCAGCACCCGGTTCTCCACCCGCAGGTGCGGCTCCCCGCCGGCCACGGCGTAGACGGGCCGGTTCCACCGGTAGACGGTCCCGTTGTGCAGCGTCAGCTCGGCAAGCTCTGGTATGCCTCCGCCGTCAAGCTCGGCCACCGGATCCTCGTCCTCGCACAGTGGCAGCAGCGCGGGGAAGTACCTCAGGTTCTCCTCGAACAGGTCGAACACCGACGTGATCCACCGCTCGCCGAACCACACCCGGGGCCGGACCCCCTGCACCTGAAGCTCCTGCGGACGGGTGTCGGTGGCCTGCGCGAACAGCGGGATCCGGGTCTCCTGCCAGAGTTCCCGGCCGAACAGGTAGGGCGAGTTCGCCGCCAGCGCCACCTGCACCCCGGCCACCGCCTGCGCGGCATTCCAGTAGCTGCCGAACAGTTCCGGGCTGACCTGAAGATGGCACTGCACGCTGGTGCAGGCGGCCTCCGCCATGATGCTCGCCGTGTGCCAGAGCAGCCGCTCCGGGCCCTCGATGCAGATCTCCATCTCCTCGCCACGGGCGGCGCAGATCTGCTCGTTGAGCAACTGGTACCGGGGATTGGGCGACATCGCCTCCGCGGTGGTGTGCTGCTCGCGAAGGCTGGGCAGGATGCCGATCATGGCCAGGCGGGCACCTGCCTGACGTGCCCGCAGGTCGGCCCAGTTGTACTTGTCCGTCATCAGGCGCTCCAGCGCGGCCAGCGCATCCCCGGCCAGTAGCCGTGGCGGCATGTTGACCTCGATATTGAAGCGCCCGAGTTCCGGGCTCCAGTCCGGGTCCTCGATCGCGGCGAGCACTTCGGCGTTCCGCATGGACGGCGAGCCCGCCTCGTCCACCAGGTTGAACTCGACCTCCAGCCCGACCTGCTCGGGCCCGTCGGTGAACCGCGAATCCCGCAGCATGCGGGCAAGCACATCCAGGCAACTGCGGACCTTCTCGCGGTACTGGCGCCGGTCGGCCTGACTGACAACGATTGCGGGAACGTCCCTGCCCATCCGGCCCTCCACCTCCTGAAGCTGGGGCTGGCCTCACCCAACAGACTGACACGCGCTTCTCGCCGTGAATAGACAGGACATTTACTGCATATCGGAAAGTCGCTGCTAGCCGGGCCACGCGGAGGCGGTTTACCGGGGCCTGGGGCGCCACGGCCGGGGTAGGCCATGATGTCCTGGTGGATATCTCCGTGGATGCAGTGGTGAGTTACGTCGACCGCGCGGTGGACCAGATGATGGGAATTGTCACCGGGCTCGGCGATGATCTGGCTAACCGGAAACCGGAACTGCCGGGAGCGAATTCGCCTTATGCGATCTTGCGGCATTGCCTTGGCGTCATGGAATTCTGGGGCGGAGAAGTAGTCGCGGGACGCGAGGTAATTCGGGACCGTCCCGCCGAGTTCCACTCCCACGGCCCGGTGGCGGATCTGGCCGCCGTCGCGCGAAAGGCGCTGGACCAGTTCCACACCGACGCGGCCACGGCCGACTTCGCCGCCCCGCCCCACGGCGGGACGGAGCATCAAAAGCACCCCGACGAACTGGAGTTCACCTCGCAGGGGCATGTGCTGCTGCACGTGCTCGAGGAGGTAACCCAGCACCTGGGGCAGATGGAGATAACCCGCGACGTACTGCGCGCCGCCGGTAACCCCGGCTAGAGGGCCGAGGCCACCCGGCGCACGACCTCTTCCAGCAGTTCGGGAGAGGTGCCGATGTTGAGCCGGGCGAAGCCGTGCCCCTCGGCGCCGAAGTCGGGGCCGTGGCCAAGCGCCACCCGGCCCTTGTTCAGGAACACCGCTGCCGGATCGTCGCCCAGGCCCAGGTCACGGCAGTCCAGCCAGGCCAGGAAGCTGGCCTGCGGCGGGGCATAGCCTGCCCCGGGCAGGTGCTCGGCGAGCAGACCGGCCAGCAGCTTCCGGTTCTCGTCAAGCTGCCCCAGCACCGCGTCCAGCCACGGCAGCCCCTCGGTGAACGCGGCCACCGAGGCGAGCACGCCGAGGTGGCTCGCCAGCAGGGCCTCCCAGCGCTGTTCCAGCAGCGTGATGCCGGCCGGGGCACCCGCCACGGCCAGGCCGCACTTCAGCCCGGCGATGTTCCAGCCCTTGGTCGCGGACGTGAACGTGAAGGTCGTCTCGGCCTGGGTCAGCTCGTGATCGATGGCGAGGAACGGCGTGAAATGCGCGCCGTCCAGCGCCAGCGGCGCGTGGATCTCATCCACAAGCAGCACGGCACCGTGCCGCTGGCAGGCGTCGGCGACCATCGCCAGGTCGGCAGGCGACCACACGTTGCCGGTCGGGTTGTGCGGGCTGCACAGCAGGTACGCGGCGGCGTCCGGCTCGCTCAGCGCCGCTTCGATCGCGTCGGGGTCGAGCGCGTACCGGCCGTCGGCGCCGCGGGCCAGCGGGGCGTCGATGAGCCGCCGCCCGTAGAAGCCGAACCGGAACCGGAACGGCGGGTACACCGGCGGGTTGACCACGATGCCCGAGCCGGGCGGCGTGATCGCCTGGACCACCTCGGCGAGCCCGGTCATCACGTCGGGGATCGCGAACACGCGGGACGGTTCCACCGTCCAGCCCAGCCGCTGCGCCGCGAACTGAGTGAACGCGTCGGGAAGCTGTCCGATGTGCGCGTAGCCGCCGTCGCCGATGCCCAGGGCCGAGGTCACCGCCGCCGTGATCGGCTCCGCCAGGTCGAAGTCCATCTCCGCGACGAACGCGGGCAGCACGTCGGGCGGATACGCCCGCCACTTGTGGCTCCTGCGCTGCCGCAGTGCCGTCAGCGAGCAGGTGCCAAGCAGCGAGTCCACCGACGCATGCTAGCCGCCCGGGCCCCCGGGCAGCGGAAGAGCCAGGGACGAATGTGGTGATGGGCACTCCACCCACATTCTTTTGTGGGTGGAGTGCCCACCACCACAAACGGGCGGCGCGCGGGCGGGGTCAGCGGGCCGCGGGGGCGGTCAAGGGGACGATGTCGGCGACGACGCAGGACACGTTGTCCGGGCCGCCGCCCGCGTTGGCCGCCTCGATCAGCCGCGCGGCGGCCTGGTCGGGATCGCGGGTCCCGCGCAGCGTATCCAGGATCATCCCGGTGCTGACCACGCCGGTGAGGCCGTCGGAGCACAGCAGGTACCGGTCACCGGCCCTGGCGTCGTGCAGCGAGGTGTCCAGTTCCACCGCGGTGCCGTCGATGGCGCGCAGCAGCAGCGACCGCTGCGGGTGCGAGCCCGCCTCCTCGGGGGTGATCCGGCCCTCGTCCAGCAGCGACTGGACCACCGTGTGGTCGTGGGTGATCTGGAACAGCTCACCATCGCGCAGCAGGTAGGCGCGACAGTCCCCGATGTGCACCAGGGCGAGCTGAGAGCCGGACAAGAGCATGGCGGTTACCGTCGTCCCGGTCTGGCCGTGGCCCTCATCGGCGTTCTCCAGACCGCCCACCGTTGCGCTGGCCTGCTCCACCGCCTGCTCCAGGGCGTTGAGCAGGTCCCCGGCGGGCAGGGCATCGTCCAGCGGCCGCAGCGCGTCGATCACGGCGGCGCTGGCCCTGGCCCCGCCGCTGCCCATCCCGTCGGCGACGGCGAGCAGGCGGCTGCCCGCGTAGGCGGAGTCCTGGTTGGTCTCGCGGACCCTGCCGATGTCGGTCCGGGCCGCGTAGCGGATCGCAAGAGCCTCCTGGGCACCAGCCATCGTGGTCTTCCTTCCTGACAGCGTTGCGACGAGGAAGGCGGCAAGGTCGCGCCGGCTCGCGGTGTCGGCCTCGACCTGGGACCAGTAGGCGGCGACCTCGTCGGCGGCTCGCGCCGGATCCAGGTCGCAGACGACCCGGATCCTGGCCAGCGGCATGCCGAGCCGGCGCAGCCAGGCGACCAGCCGCGCCCGCTCAAGCTGGGCCGGGTCGTAGAAGCGGTATCCGGAGTCCGGATCCACGAACGCCGGCGGGAGCAGCCCGAGTTCGTCGTACAGCCGCAGCGCCTTGGGGGACAGCCGTGTGGCCTGGGCGAACGCGCCGATCGACAGCAACCTCACGCCAGCCTCCTCGCACCGGGCACCGCGCCCGGTCTACCCGATGCTGCGGTTTGCCCCAAGGGCAAAGTCAAACCCGCACCTGCCCGGCTCCTGTTATCCCAGGTCGCCGGACAGGTACCGGTCCAGGTTCGGCGCGATCGCGGCGATCAGGTCCTCGGAACTGGCCTGGACCAGTGGCTCGACCTCCAGCACGTACCTGGTCAGGCCGAGGCCGAGCACCTGGCTGGCGACCAGCGCCGCCCGGTACCCGGCGTCCTGGCCGTCCGCCCCCGGGGCCGCCTGCCTGGCCGCCTCGGCGAGCGGGCCGAGGATCGCCCCGGCGAGGAACTCCCGCAGCATGACGACGGCCTGCTCGCTGGTGGGCGCCGAGCGCAGCAGCCCGAGGAAGGTGGCGCGTATCTCGGCCACCTCCCACACCCCGAGCACCGTCCGCAACAGGTGCTCCCCGAGGCTCTGGTCCTCGCCGCGAGCCTCTGGCGAGAGCGCAGCGGCCAGCACCTGCCTCGGGTTCACCGGCAGCCGCATCGCCGCTGCGAACAACTGATCCTTGGTGCCGTAGAAGTGGTGTACCAGGGCCGCGTCCACCCCTGCGTCGTCCGCGATCCCGCGGATCGTGGCGCGGTCGTAGCCCAGGTCGCCGAACCGAGCCCGGGCCGCGGCCAGGATCGCCTCTCTGGTGCCGCTGTCGCCGCCGCGGCGGCCGCTGCGTCTGGCCCGCCCCGGGCGGCGGGCGGCCCTGGCAGCCCGAGCCTGGCCGGCCTGGCCCGCCCTCGGGGGCGGGTTCTCGCCGGCTGCGGTCGCGGCTGGACCTTCGGTGCGGCTGGCCCGTCCCGGGCGGCGGGCGGCCCCGGCCTGGGTGGCCTGGCCCGCCCCGGGGGACGGGTTCTTGCCGGCCGCGGTCACGACTGGGCCTGCGTAGCGTCCGCAGACAGGGTGAGCTGGAAGAAGCGCTCTTCCAGGGTGGCCGGCGCGGACGTGACCGTGGCGGCCAGATCCCCGAGCGCACGGCGCACGGCGTCCGGCGCCGCGCCCGGGACCCGCAGCGTGCGCCCGACCAGGTCGGCAGGCAGGCCCGCCGCCTCCAGTGCCCCGAACGCCTCCGCCCAGGCGCCGGACTCCACCACGCTGACCCGGGTGTCGCCGACGATCTCCGGGACGCTGCCGCGGGCCACTACGCGCCCCGCCGCCATGATCACCAGGCGGTCGCACTCGCCGGCCTCGTCCATGTAGTGCGTGGTGACCAGCACCCCCGCCCCGGCCGCGGCGGCACCGGCCACGGTTTCCCACAGCCGGGCCCGGGCCAGCGGGTCCACGCCCGAGGTTGGCTCGTCCAGCACGAGCAGGTCGGGCCGGTGGGCGAGGGCCTGCGCGAACGCCACCGTGCGCTGGATGCCGAGCGGGAGCGAGCCGACCACCGTCGTGCCGTACCGGCGCAGCGGTTCGGGCAGGCCGGCGGCCGCCGGTCCCTCGCCGAACACTGCCGCCGAGAAGGCGAGGTTCTCCGCCGGCGTGAGGTCGTCATACAGGCCCAGGCCCTGGGGCACGTACCCGATGCGCCGCCGGGTGCCGCGCGACGGCGGCTCACCGAACAGCCGGATCTCGCCGCCGGTGGGCCGCAGCAGCCCGAGCAGCAGCCGGATCAGGGTCGTCTTCCCGGCGCCGTTCGCGCCGAGCAGGCCCACCACCTCACCCGGGCGCACCTCGAGGTCGACCTGGTCCACCGCCACGAAGTGCCCGAAGGCGCGGGTCACCGCGACGGCCTGGGCGGGCAGCCCGGTCACCGGGACTCCCGTTCGGCGCCGGAGCGGGCTAGCTCGCGGGCGAGGGCGGCGACGGTGACCGCGTCCTGGAGGTCGGGCCGGACCGCGCCGCCGGCGCGCGCGCTGCCGTCGGCCGGATCGGGGTCCCAGACCCGCCAGCGTCCATCCCGCCGCCAGGCGCGCCGCCCCGCCTCGCCGGTGGGACGGGTGCCGGTAACCGTCAGCGTGCCCCGCATCGCGGCCACGATCTGATCCGCCGTGCCGCCCGCCAGTTCGCTGCCCGCGTCGAGTACGAGCACGTGATGGGCGCGTTCCGCCTCGTCGAGATAGCTGGTCGCGAGCACCACCGCGGCGCCGTCGGCGGCCGCGCGGGTGATCAGCAACCACAGATCGGACCGGCTGACCGGATCCACGCCGGTGGTCGGCTCGTCGAGCACCAGCAGGTCCGGGCGGTGCAGCATCGCCGCGATGACGCCGAGCTTCTGCCGCATCCCGCCGGACAGTTGCCCGGCCAGCCGTCCGGTGACCTTGTCCAGCCCGGCCCGGGCCAGGAGTTCCGCGCTGCGCTGCCGCGCCGTCTGCGGCGGGACCCGGTAGGCGGCGGCGCGGAACGCCAGGTTCTCCGCGACCGACAGGTCCGGGTAGGTACCCGAGCCGGCCGACAGGTACCCGGTCGCGAGCGGGGCGGGCCGGCGGACCCGGCCGCTGGCCGGCGCGAGCGCGCCGGCCAGGCAGCGGAGCAGGGTGGTACGGCCCGCTCCGTCGCCGCCGACAACCGCGCTCACCTGGCCAGGTTCGGCACGGAACCAGACATGGTCGAGGGCCAGGGTGCTCCCGAACCGAACGCACACGTCCTCGGTACCCCACCAGTTCCCGGCCCTCCGGGCCGCACCCGGCGCGGTCACCTGGCGCTCCCGGAGGCCGGGGCGCGCGTTGCGCTGGCCGGGCTCGGGGCGCTGTGCGGGCTCCCGGCGCCGCCGCGCGGGGGGGCCGGCGCGAGGTAGGCACGGAACCGCAGGCTGGCCAGGGTGAACACGACCGCGCCGAGCAGCGCCAGGAAGAGGAACGGCTGCCAGAGCGGGCCGAGTGGCTCGGCGCGGAGCATCACGCCGCGGGCGATCTCGTTGAAGTAGGTCAGCGGGAGCAGGTAGGAGATCCAGCGCACCCCGACCGCGATCGAGGACAGCGGGAAGATCAGGCCGGACAGCAGGATCTGCGGCAGCGTGACCATGAGCGAAAGCTGGATGGCCTGGCCCTGGTTCTCCGACACGCTGGAGATCAGCACCCCGAGGCCGAGCGTGACGAACAGGAACAGCAGCGCGCCGAGCGCGAAGACCGCGAGCGAGCCGCGGAACGGCACCCCGAACAGGCCGACGCCGACGCTCACGACGATGGCCAGGTCAAGGGCCGCCACGACGAAGTAGGGCCCGATCTTGCCGAGGAAGACGTCGCGCGGCTTGAGCGGCATCACCGCGAGCTGTTCCAGAGTCCCGGACTGGCGCTCGCGGACCACGCCCAGGCTGGTGATGATCGTGCCGACAAAGACGAGCACCACGCCGGCCAGGCCGGGGATCATGATGTCCGAGGTGTTCAGGCCGGGGTTGTAGAGCACGGTGACCTTGGGCGCGGCCGCGATCGCCTGCCCGCCGGCCGTCCCAGCGGCCGCGGCCTTGGCCGCGGTGGCGGACAGGGACGCGATCGCCGCCTTGGCGGTGAACAGCTGACTGCCGTCGATCAGCACCTCCGGCTGGCCGTTCCCGGTGACCACGGCCACCGCGGCGTGACCGTCCCGCAGTTGCTCCTGCGCCCAGGCCCGGTCCTGCGACGGCTGCACGTCGACCAGCTCGAACGGCTTGCCGAGCAGGTGCGCGGCCTGGCTGGCCTGCGGGCCGGCGGCGACCGTGGGGATCGTGGTCACGTCGAAGCTCGCCGCGTAGCCGAACACGATGAGCAGCACGACCGGCATCACGATCATCATGGCCAGCGTGCGGCGGTCCCGCCGTAGCTGCCGGAACTCCTTCACGATCATCGCCCACATGGCTGCTCCCCGACGGCCGGCCGATTTCAACGGTTGGTGAATTCTACGAGTGTTGAATTCTTCGGTCAACCGGGTCTTGGGGTGGCCGGGGTCGCGGCGGGATCACGGCGGAATCGCGTGGATTGCCGTCCGGCGCGGGCGGGTTGCGCGCGGCCGGTGGGATCGCGCGGGTCAGCGGACGGCGCCGGTGACCAGCCAGGCGGAGCCACTGGCGCGCAACGTCAAGGTGACGAACCTCGCGGCCAGCCAGACGCTGTAGGCGGCCCAGAGGGCGACAAGGCCGCCGTGCCAGGCATGGACGCAGGCCGCGGCGACGCCGAACACCACGAGGGTGGCGAGCCCGGCCAGCGCGAGATAGTCCTGGTCCCCAGCACCGATGAGCACTCCGTCGAGCACGAAGACCACGCCGGCCACCGGCTGCTGCGCCGCGACGATCAGCAGGACGGTGAGCAGCAGGCTGGTCACCGGTGGCGCCGTCGAGAAGAGGGCGGGCAGGAACGGGCGCGCGGCCAGGATGACAAGGCCGAACACGACCCCGTACACCGCGCCCCAGGTGATCATCCGGGCGGTGGCCGCCCGGGCGCCGGCCACGTCACCGGCGCCCAGGTACTTGCCGGTGATGGCCTGCCCGGCGATGGCGATCGCGTCCAGGGCCAGGGCCAGCAGCGACCAGATGCGGAACGCGATCTGATGCGCGGCGATCGCGGCGTCGCCCATCCGGGCCGCGAGCGCGGTGGTCACCACGAGCACCACTTGCAGCGCGAGCGTCCGCACCACCAGCGACACGCCCGCAAAAGCCGCGCTGCGGACCCCCGCCCCGTCCGGCCGCAGCGCCACCCCGGCCCGCCGGGCGCCCCGTGCGACCACACTCAGGTAGACGAGCCCCGCCGCGTTCTGCACGATCGCGGTGCCTGCGGCGGACCCGGCCAGGCCCCAGTGCAGGCCAAGCACGAAGATCGCGTTGACGACGAGGTTGACAGCGCTGGCGCAGACCGCGACGGCGAGCGGGGTCCTGGTGTCCTGCAGGCCGCGCAGCACGCCCGTGCCGGCCAGCACGGTCAGCATCGCTGGCGCACCGAACAGGCTGATCCGCAGATAGGTCACCGCCCCGGCGGTGACGGCCGGGGACGCGCCGAACGCGTGCACGAGTTCGGGCGCGAACGGCCAGCCGACCACGAGAACGGCCATGCCGATCCCGGCGGCCAGCCACAGCCCGTCGATCCCCTGCTGTATCGCGGCCCGCCGGTTGCCCGCGCCTAGCTGCCTCGCCACGGCCGCGGTGGTCCCGTAGGCCAGGAAGATCGATATGTTCACCAGCGTGATCAGGACCTGGCTGGCCACGCCCAGGCCGCCGAGGGGGATCGTGCCGAGCCGCCCGACGATGGCCGAGTCGCCGAGCAGGAACAGGGGCTCGGCCACCAGGGCGCCGAAGGCCGGCACGGCCAGCCGCAGGATTTCCGCGTCGTGCGGGCCCCGGCGGAACAGGGACCGGAGCCCGCGGCGGTGTGCCAGCACGGGCAGGTCCATGACGGCGATCCTAATCGCGAGATAACCGCATTTGCACTTTATTTGCAACTGTCGGGGACGTTGCGGCTTGGCGGGCTTCCGGGTACCCGCCGATCCGGGGGCACCGGTGGGCCCGCACGCCGGGCGGCGGCCGGGGCACTGCCCGCCATCTGGTCGGATGGGGTCATGGCCCGCACCACGCTCCAAGGCCGGTGGACCCTGGCCGACCGCTTTGCCTCTGCCTGGCACTACCTGCCGGTGGAGGTGCCGCCCGGCTCGCACTCGCTGCGGGTGGAACTCGCCTACCGCGCGCCGGGCTGCATCCTGGATCTCGGCTGCCTCGGCCCTGCCGGGTTCCGCGGCTGGTCCGGCGGGGCGCGGCGGGAGTTCGTCATCACACCGCAGGCGGCAACCCCCGGGTATCTGCCGGGCGAACTCGAACCGGGAACCTGGCAGGTGATGATCGGTCTCTACCGGCTGCCCGCCGACGGGGCCGAGTACCAGGTGACCGCGGAGACCAGCAGTACCCCGGGACGGCTGGTGCCGCCGACCCGCCCGGCCGCACCGCCGCCGCTGGCCGATGGGAACCGGCCACCGCGCCGGACCCTGCCCGCGGTGCCCGGGCGGCGCTGGCTCGCGGGCGACCTGCACACGCACACGGTGCACTCCGACGGCGGGCTGACCGTGCCCGAACTGGCGCTGCTCGCGGCGGGCAACGGGCTCGACTTCCTCGCGATCACCGATCACAACACGGTCAGCCACCACGCCGAACTGGCCGCCGCCAGCGTCCGGTACGGGATCACCCTCCTGCCGGGACAGGAGGTCACCACCGACGGCGGGCACGCCGGGGCGCTCGGCGACATCGGCTGGGTGGACTTCCGCGAGCCGCCCGACGCGTGGCTCGCGCACACCGAGCGGCGGGGCGGCCTGCTGTCGGTCAACCACCCGATCGGCGGCGAACTGAGCTGGACGCTGCCGATGTCGGGGCGCCCCCCGCTCGCCGAGGTGTGGCACTGGAGCTGGCTCGACCTGCGCTGGACCACGCCGCTGGCCTGGTGGCTGGCGTGGGATCCGGGCTCGGTCCCGGTGGGCGGCAGCGACTGGCACCGGCCCAGCGACCTGTCCGCGCCCGGGACCCCGACCACCTGGGTGGATTGCGAGGCCGACGACCCGGCCGCGGTGCTCGCGGGCCTGCGCGCCGGGCGCGTGGCGATCTCCGCCCGGCGGGACGGGCCGGTGCTACTGCGGTGCGGGGGCGAACTGATCGCCGTCGATGCGGAGGGGGCCACGCTGGCCGGGCCGGACGGCCCGCGGGCCAGGGTCACCGGGCCGCGCCAGGCCTTCCCCGCCGCGCCCGGTCACCACCGGCTCCTGGACGACTCCGGGGCCACCCTCGCCCTGATCGGCTGACCGCGCCGCGTTCTGCCGGCGGACCGGGCTCGCCGCGTTCTTTATGCTCGGGGACATGGCCATTCAGCGGATGGACAACGTCGCCATCGTCGTCGACGACCTGGACGCGGCTGTCGCGTTCTTCACCGAGCTCGGCATGGAGCTGGAAGGCAAGGGGCAGATCGAAGGCATTTTCGCGGACCAGACCGTCGGACTCGACGGCGTCCGGAGCGAGATCGCGATGATGCGGACCCCCGACGGCCACGGCAGGCTGGAGCTGACCAAGTACCACGCCCCCGCGGCGTCCAGCGCCGAGCCGGAGAACCCGCCGCCCAACACGCTGGGCCTGCATCGCGTCATGTTCGCCGTCGACGACATCGACGACACCGTCGCCCGGCTGCGCGTCCACGGCGCCGAGCTCCTCGGCGAGGTGGCGCAGTACGAGAGCATCTTCCGGCTCTGCTACCTCCGCGGCCCGGCGGGCATCATCGTCGCCCTGGCCGAACAGATCGGCTGACGCCAGCCAGCCGCGCGGGGCGGGGGGTCCGGGGGGTCACCGGGCCCGAGTTCGGCCACGGTGGCCCACAGCCAGAGCAGGCCCGCGGCGCCCGGGCCGGTGCTCATGACTCGATCCGGAAGACAGGGTGGTCCGGGGCGATGGCCAGAATCTTGTCGTCGGGAGCGTCGGGGCCGACGCCCTGGAAGAACATGCCGACCTCGAACTTCCACTTCTTCAGGTAGGCCCGCAGCACGGCGGGACGCTCCTCGACGGGCAGTTCGGTCGCGGTGAACTTCTCGGCCCGCTGCCCGATCCGCAACTCACCGCCACCGGCCACGCGCATGTTGCGGACCCACTGGGTGTTGCCGCGCGGGGAGACCAGGTACCGCTGGCCGTCGATGGTCAGCGGGTTCACCGGGGTGGTCCGCCACTCCCCCGACTTGCGGCCGCGCACGGCCAGCACCCGCGAGCCGTAGACGCTGATGCCCATCCTGGTCAGCCGGGCCACGGCGGCGTTGAAGATCTGGGTCGAGCGGTTGGGCTCTACGTAACGCGGCTGGCTCTCGGCGTTCATGACAGCTCCTCGGACTATGTTAGAGAGCGCTGCTCTCCCTAATGACTAGTGTTCTCTATATCGACTCGATTGTCAAGAGCACTGCTCTCGATTTGGACGACTGCTTCGATTCGGTGCGACACCGCAGGTGACGCTGGGGCGGCGGGGAGGGAAGGGACGCCGCGGGACCGGACCGGGGCCGCCAAGGCATGATGGGCTGCACTTGGAGGAGGTTGCGGATGGAATCAACGCCGAGATGGGGCATCACGCTCCCGCTCCGCAGTTTGCCCCTGCCCGACCAGCGCGGTCTGGTGGCCGCGCTGCCCGACCTCGGCTACACCGATGCCTGGTCGAGCGAGGTCAACGGCGCGGACGCGTTCACCCCGCTGGCCGTCGCGGCCCAGTGGACCACCGGGCTGCGGTTCGGCACCGCGATCGCCGGGATCTATACCCGCGGGCCGGCGTTGCTCGCCATGGACGCGGCGACCTGCGCGGGCCTGGCCCCTGGCCGGTTCGTGCTTGGCATCGGCACCTCCTCACCGGTGATCGTGGAGGACTGGAACGGGCTGAAGCTGGACCGGCCCTACCAGCGCGCCAGGGACACGCTGAAGTTCCTGCGGCCCGCGCTCGCCGGGGAGAAGGTCAGCGGGGAGTTCGAGACGTTCACGGTCCGCGGGTTCCGCCTCGATCCGCCTCCGGTGCAGCCGCCGGGCCTCGTACTCGCCGCGCTGCGGCCGGGCATGGTGCGGCTCGCGGCCACCCTGGCGGATGGGGCGATCACCAACTGGCTTGCACCCACGGACGTGCCGAAGGTGCGCGCGGTGGCCGGGCCGGACTGTGAGCTGATCGCGCGGATCTTCGTCGTCCCCACCGACGACGCCGCCACCGCGAGGGCCATCGGCCGCCGTATGATCGCCGCCTACCTGACCGTGCCGGTCTACGCCGCATTCCATGTCTGGCTGGGCCGGGGCGAGGTGCTGCGGCCGATGCAGGACGCCTGGGCCGCCGGGGACCGCAAGAAAGCGCTTGAGCTGATCCCGGACGAGGTGGTGGACGAGCTTGTGGTGCACGGGTCCGCGGCGGCCTGCCGGGAGCGGGTGGCCGAGTACCACGCGACCGGGCTGGACACCCCGGTCATCATGATCGTTCCGGCGCCGGGAGTGGATGAGGCGGCGGCGGTCCGCCAGCTCGCCCCGCCCGCGTAACCAGGCGACGGCCGGCGAGCGCTACCGCGCGCAGGCGGGTAGTGGCTGGATCACCAGGAGCCGGGCAGCGCAGCGCCGTACCAGGACTCGATGATCCGGTGCGCGATGGACACCGGCGGCGGCGGCAGCACCTCCCCCGTGGATATCGCCGCCGTCAGCTCCTCCCGGGTGTACCACCGCGCCTCGGCGATCTCGTCCTCGTCGACGACGATCTCCTGCTCACCGGGGGCCCGGGCCACGAAGCCGAGCATCAGGCTGCGCGGCATCGGCCAGGGCTGGCTCCCGACGTAACGCAGTCCGCTGACCCGCAGCCCGGTCTCCTCCGCGACCTCGCGGACCACCGTCTGTTCCAGGGACTCCCCCGGTTCCACGAAGCCGGCCAGGATGGACACCCGCCGGGGTGGCCAGGCGCGGTTGCGCGCCAGCAGGCACCGGTCGCCGTCATCGCGAACCAGCATGATCACCGCTGGGTCTACGCGGGGGAAGTGTTCGCTGCCGTCCACCGGGCACCGGGCGGCGTAGCCGGCCTGCACCGGCTCGGTGACCGCCCCGCACCGCGGGCAGTGGGTGTGTGTCGCGTGCCAGTTGGCGAGCGCGACGGCCTGGGTGAACAGCCCGGCGTCCCGGTCGCCGAGCAGCGGCCCGGCCTGGCGCAGCCCGGCCACGTGGACGCCCGGCTCGGACGGCACCGCGGGCGCGGTGCCCGGGGCCGGCAGCGGGCCCGCCCCCAGGCCACCACGGGGACCATTCACACCGAAATAGGCGACCCCGGCGTCGTCCACGCCCAGCAGGAACCGGACGCCCTCGGGCGCATCCTCCGGCGAGATCAGCTCGAGCTCCGCCCCGTCACCGTCGAAGCGGATCCGGGCCTGGCCGTGGTCGAGCACCAGCACCCGGGTGCCCTCATCAGCCCAGGCGGCCGCGAGCCAGGCCTCGTCGGATCGGTGATGGCTGACCCGGTCCACGGCACTGCGTGCGAGGCTGAGCCCGCTGAGCACCCCGGCGCCGTCCACCGCGGGCTCGCAAGGATCGGGGGTGGGTGTGCCGTCCGGCATCACCGCACGCCCGTGCCGTGGCTGACCTCCGCCAGCTCGTCCCACATGTAGGCCACGGCTTCCGCTCCGCGCACCAGCATGGCCATGTCGACCTTCTCGTTCGGTGCGTGGATCCGGTCGGAGTTCAGCCCGGCGGCGATGAAGACCAGCGGTGCGCCCAGGATCTCGGTGAGGTCGGCTTCGGGCCCGCTGCCGCCCTCGCGGGTGAACATGGCCTCCGTGCCGAAGGCGCGCTCCACGGCCCGCTTGCCCGCGAGCACCGCGGGCGAGTCGATCGGCGCGATCGTGGGCCGCACCCCGGGGCCCTCGGGCATGACGGCCGCCTCGATCCCGGCGGGCGTATGCGTTGCCACGTACTCTTCGAGCGCGGCGAGCACCTCGGCCGGGTCCTGGTTGGCGACCAGGCGGAAGGACAGCTTGGCGTGTGCCTGGCCCGGCACGATGGTCTTAGGGCCGGGACCGGTGTGCCCGCCCCACATGCCGTTGACCTCGGCGGTCGGCCTTGCCCAGACCCGCTCCAGGGTGGAATACCCTTCCTCGCCGTAGGTGACCTGGCTGTGCCCGGCGTCGGCCAGCCACACCTTCTCCTCGAACGGCAGCCGCCCGAACAGTTCCCGCTCCTTGGGGGACAGGCTGACCACCTTGTCGTAGAACCCGGGGAGCGTGACCCGGCCGCTTGCGTCGTGCAGGCCCGCGAGCAGCCCGGCCATCGCGTGCAACGGATTGGGCACGCCACCGCCGAAGGAGCCCGAGTGCACGTCGTTCTCTGGCCCGCGCAGGGTGATCTCCGCGGCCGCGAGGCCGCGCATCCCGGTGCACAGGGACGGCACGTCGGGCGCCCACATCGTGGTGTCGGAGACCACGATGACATCGCAGGCGAGCCGGTCGGCTCTGGCTCTCAGCAGCGCGGCGAAATGCGGCGAGCCCGACTCCTCCTCACCTTCGACCAGCAGCTTCAGGTTGACCGGGGGCGCGGTCGCCCCGGCGGCGGCCAGGCAGGCACGCAGCCCGAGCGTGTGCAGCAGCACCTGGCCCTTGTCGTCGGACGCGCCACGGCCGAACAGCACGCCGCCCCGCTCGGCCGGCTCGAACGGCGGGGAGTCCCACTCGCTGAGCGGTTCCACCGGCTGGACGTCGTGATGCCCGTAGACGCAGACCGTGGGCGCGGCGGGATCCGCCGCGGGCCAGTACGCGTACACCGACGGCAGCCCGGGCGACTCCGTGGTGCCGGTCTCCCAGATCTCCACCTCGGGGAACCCGGTCGCGCGCAGGTGCGCCGCGAGCCAGTCCGCCGACGCGCGCACGTCGGGGTGGCGGGCGGGATCCGCGGAGATCGACGGGATCCTCAGCCACTGCTTCAGGTCATCGAAAAAACTTCCGGCGTTCTGCGCGATGTAGCTGCGGACATCCATATCTGTCATAGCCTCCCACCTGACCGCCCCCGGCACTCTAGACCACCGGCCGCGCCGCGTGCCGGGACCCTGGGCTAGGGGGCAATGAACAGATACTCGCGAGCGGCCCGCCGCTGGGCCGCCTGGTGCGTGCCGAACGCATAGGTGTGGTCGATCACCCGTACCTCCACGTGCCGCTTGACCTCGCGAAGGAGTTCTTCGATGGTCGCGGCGTCCGGCACCGCGTTGGAGGAGTAGGAAAGCACGAGGGCGGAGTCGGCGAACTGCCTGACCATGCGGCGCAGGGCGTCGGTGACCGTGCGGGTGTAGGAGAACGGCGTATAGCGCTTGGGCAGCTTCCGGGTGCGCGTGTTCTCCAGCAGCGCCTGGCCGCGCCAGTAGCCCGACAGCCCTTCCAGGAAGTGGTAGCGCTTGATGTAGCAGTTGTCGTCGCGTGGCGGCGCATAGGGCGGGTCCAGGTAGACCACGTCGTAGCCGCCCGGGGGCAGGTCGAACACATCAGACGAGGTGGCGGTGCAGGACCTGCCGCTGTCGAACACCACGCCGTTGTACGCGGCCGCGCGTTCAGTGAAGTGTTCGCGCAGCGACAGGCGCAGGTCACGGCGGCCATCGTCGTAGCGGTGCCCGGTGACGGTAAAGACGCCCCGCGGCTGGCGGCGGGCCGCGGACAGGACCAGCGCGGAGATGGCCAGCGCCTGCCGGTGCCCGCTCATCCGGTCGATATGCGACCACGCGGAGTCAAGGAAGCGCAGGTCGGCGGGCGTGAAGTAGATCCCGTCGAAGGTGCGCCGGATGAAATCTCGGTCGTCGGCAGGCGCGCCGCAGATCTCGGCGATGTCGCCCGCGCCGAGCGTCACATCCTGGTTGACCACGCTGGCCCGTGCGATGACCGCGGGGAAAGCGAGGAAGTCGTTGGCGGTGACCTGGTAGCCGCACGCCTTGAGCAAGTAGGACACGACGCCGCTGCCGGAGAAGGCGTCCAGGGCGGTCGAGCCGCCCAGCTCGGTGAACGCCCGCGCCAGGTGCGGGATCAGCCGGTATTTGGAACCCATGTACCGCAGCCGGGGGAACCGGCCCGCCCGGCGCACCACCTCCGGCAGCCCGGGCACGCTGTCCGGGGCGGGGATGCCGTCCGGGGCAGGCGCGGGCGACTGCTGCCCGATCATGGTGGCCACGGAGGCCATCCTCGCACCGGCCGGGTCCTCCCGCGGGCGGGCTCGCGGTGAGCCTGGGTATGAGCGCGCCGGGATCCACCTGAGGACTAGCTCAAGATCAGCCCCGGGTATGACGATTTCATCCCGGCTGAGACCTTAGCGTCGGTACCCGTGACACCGCCACCAGCCCAGGTGCTGGAGCACACGAGCACCACGGCCGCCACCGGAAAGCCCGGGCCGGGCCGCCCGGGCCGCCTGCCCGGCTGGCTTCCGCGCGGCGGCCGCGCCAGGGCGGCATTCGCCCTGATCCGCCGGGAATGGGTGGCCGGCGCGTTCGGCGTGTCCGCCGTTTTTGCCCTCGTCGCCGCACTGACCAGCTCCAACGCACCCGAACGGGTGTGGGGGATCTTTGCTGCGGTCAGTTATGCGGTCGCCGCCGTTACTGCGGCCGTGGTGCGCCGCCGGCGCGTCAGCCTCGCGGCGCTGATCGGCCTCGCCGGCGCCGTCGTGGCTCCGCTGGCCTGGATGGCCGTCACCGGCATGGCGCAGCCAGAGGTGACGGTGATCATTCGTTCCGCCGCGATGCTCGTGCACCAGGGCACGCCGTATGCGAGCCCGGCGGCACTTGCTGCGGCCCATAGCTGGCGCGCGTACGACCCCTATCTGCCCGCGCTGATCGTGTTCGGCGTGCCGCGGGCCTTCGTCGGCGGCCTGTTCAGCGATCCACGGATCTGGTTCGGGGCCGTGTTCGCGGCCACCTTCGGTGCCGCCGTCCGGATCGCGCGTGTCCCGCGGCCGGTGTGGTGGACCGTGCTGGTCACGGCCTCCCCGGTGGTCGCCCTGCCCCTGGCGGTCGGTGGCGATGACCTGCCGGTGCTGGGACTGATGTGCCTCGGCCTGGCGCTGGCCAGCCGGGGATCGAGGAGCCAGTGGCGCTGGGCGGCCGCCGCCGGGCTGGCACTCGGGCTGGCTACGGCCATGAAGGCGACCGCCTGGCCTGCCGTGGCGGTGGTGGCCGTGCTGCTCGTTGCCCGTCAGGGCTGGCGCGCGGTCACCTGGTTCGCCGCAGCGGTACTCGGCGTGGCCGTGGCCATCGACGGCCCCGCCGTGGTCGCTCAGCCAGCCGCCGCGCTGGCCAACACCGTGCTCTACCCGCTGGGCCTGGCCAAGGTCGCGAGCCCGGCCGCGAGTCTGCTGCCCGGTCACCTGCTTGCGAGCACCGGGGCCATGGGCCACTGGACCGCGCTGGTGCTGATGGCGCTGGCCGGGGCGGGAGTCGGCGCGTGGTTGGTGGTCCGCCCGCCCAGGGACGCGCACGGGGCGGGCTGGCGGCTGGCGCTCGGGCTGGCCCTGCTGTTCGCGCTGGCGCCCGCCAGCCGGGTCGGCTATTTCGTGTACCCGCTGGGGCTGGCCGCCTGGCTGCTGCTGTCGCGCTGGCCGGAACTGCCCGGTGATCCGTCAGTCGATCCAGAACCGCAGCACCGGCGGCTTGCCGTCCAGGGTCACCACTGAATCCAGCACCCCGCCACACGCCTCGATGACCGCCCGCGAGCCGACGTTGTCCTCGTCGCAGGTCACCAGCACCCGGCCGACTCCGGCCGCCCGCGCGATGATCAGGCTCTGCCTGAGGATCTCGGTGGCATAGCCGCGGCGGCGGTGCTGCGGCAGGACGCCGTAGCCGATGTGGCCGCCGCGCTCGGCGAGGAACGCGTTGAGCATGAACCGGACGGACGTCCGGCCGACGATCTCCTGGCCCACAGAGGCCACCAGGAAGGTGCCCGGCACGTGGCCCGCGGGCAGGTTGCGCCCGTGCCGGTGGTCTTCCAGTTCCTTGAGGTAGGTGGGCCACGGCTTGCCGGGCTGGTACCCGAGGCCGAAGACGGAGCCATCGGCGGCCATGGCCCGGTGGCCGGCCGCGAATGCTGCCTCGTCCTCCGGGCCCGGCGGCCGCAGCCGCAGTCCCGGTGCCGCCCGCTCCGCGCTACCTGCGCCCCGCGCCGCCCGCTCCGCGCTATCTACGCCCTGCACCGCTCACTCCGGCCCCCAAGGCCCCGTATCGCCCGGACCGAACTGCCAACCCCGCCCGCGCCGCCGGCTCCTGGCACCAGTCGCTCCGAGCCGCCCACGCCGCCTACTCCTCGCATCGTTCGCTCCGAGCCGCCCACGCCGCCCAGGCCCCAAGCCATTCGCTCCGAGCCGCCCACACCGCCGGTCCGTGCCGTTCTGCCCGCCACTATGTCCACGCCAACTGCCACCTGCATCGTGCCCCCTGTCATCGGGGCCAGGTTAGCCCCGCTGCCCCGGCAAACTCATCTGAGTTTTCGCGCGGCAGGCCAGGCATCCGCGCCAATCCCGCCATTGACAGCGCTTACATCAGCCATTTGACCCGCTGGTCGTCCTTGCGCACCGTCCCGGCGCACATCACGAAGGTCACCGGAACCCATACCGTGTACTTGGAGTTCCCGTCGGGCGCCTCGGGTGACCCGCCGTACGTGAGCCTCCACTACTTCAATTTCCCGGTTTCCTGACCGGTGCCGCGGGCTGGGCCGAACCCCCCGCTCCCGGCCCGGCCCGCGGCACCCAGGAGGAGCCATGCTCGTCGCGTTCTCGGTCACCCCGCTCGGCGTAGGGGAAGCCGTTGGAGAGTACGTCGCGGACGCGGTGCGCGTGGTCCGTGAGAGCGGGCTGCCGAACCATACCGACGCGATGTTCACCACGATCGAAGGCGACTGGGACGAGACGATGGCCGTGGTCAAGCGGGCCGTCGACGCCGTCGCCGCGAACGCACCCCGGGTCAGCGTGGTGCTCAAGGCCGACATCCGCCCCAGCGCGACCGGTGCGCTCACCGCCAAGATGGAGAGCCTGGAGCGCCACCTGGCCGACTGACCTGCGCTATCGAAGCAAGCGCTGACCTGCGCTAACGGATCCAGGCCTGGTCGACGAGGATGCCCCAGACCGGGTTGAACTCGTAGTTGCGCAGGCGCCTGGAGACCAGGTCGACATCGAGCTCGCTAGCCTACGTCACCCAAGGGGCTGTGTCTGTGATCTGGCGGTCAATCGCCGCCCAGAGGGCACTTGCCTTGGCCGGGCTGCTGAGTTCGAGCAGCCCGGCCCGGTGCATCTCGCGGTCGAGCCGGGGGTTGCAGTAGTAGCCGTTGCCGTTGCCGCCGCCGCAGCCGAAGAACTGCGGCAGGTAGGCCGTTGGGTCGGGGTAGTTGGCGACCCAGTCACCGTCGGTGGAGAGCTGGATCCGTGCGCGCAGCGCATCGGTGAAGCTGGCGTTTGTCACCAGGGGCAGGCGGACCCGGTAGCCGAGGTGGCGCAGCACCAGGGCGAGGTACTCGGTGAGCCCCTGCGGGATGTGGGAGTTGTCGGTCGTGCCCCAGATGTTGATCCGGTCCCCGGCCGTGCCCGATTCCGCAACCAGCCGGTGCGCCCGCGCCAGGTCGGGACCGGTGTAGGCGCCGCTGGCGCGCCGCCGCGCCGTGTACGGACAGTAGCGGCGGTAGCCGGTGAGCCCTGGGGCGATCACCTGGCAAGTGACGGTCGCGAAGGCCGACCCGCCGTACAGCTTAACGATCTTGGCGCGGTCGATCGCGTAGTTGAACGCCCGCCTGACGCGAACGTCGTCGAACGGGGCACGGTGAGTGTTCAGCGGGCTGAACTCGACGCTAAACACCGGGCTCGAGTACACCTGCGCGGGGCTGTGCAGCTCGAGCTGGCGGTACTGCGCCCGCGGGACCAGCCCGAAAAGGTAGTCGGCGCGACCGTGCTCCACGTCAGCGACCGCGTCTTGCACGGTCGGGGCGGTACGCCAGACGATCGCATTGGGGTTGCCGGCCGGCTGAGCGGCGTGTGACCACTCCTGGAAGTACGGGTTGCGGGCGAAACGCACCTGGGTGTTGCTGACGGCGACGATCCGGTACGGCCCAGTGCCGGGCACGGTGCGTGACCCGGTTTCGTGGTCGGAGGTTCCCGGGGGAATCGGTGCCGCGAAGCCGTTCTGGGTGAGGTTGAACAGGAACGGGGCGTCGGGCGCGGTGAGGTGGAAGACGACGCTCCCGGTGGCGTTGTCGGTGACGATTCCCCGGGACAGGTCACAGCCCGCCGGGTGCCGGGTGCACGCCGCGACGCCGACGATCGAAGAGAACAACGAGCGGGCCAGGGAATGGACGCGGAACAGGCGCTCCATCCCGCGGCGGAAATCGCTGGCGCGCAACGGCTGACCGTCGGAATAGCGAATGTGCGGCCGGATGCGGAATGCGTAGGTCCGTCCGCGGTCGCGGGGCGCCGGGATCGCGAGCGCGAGGTCGGGGACGAGGTGCAACCCGTTGCTGCCGGCGCTTTCCTGGAACGTCACGAGCGGGTCGTAGGCCAGCCCGGTGAACTGCGGGTTGAAGGCCTCGTAATAGATCGCCGGGTCCACCGCGTCACGCGTCCTCCGGTTGGACGAGGTAAGTACCTGCTGCGTGACGATCACGAACGTCCCGCCGCGGTGGCTGGCACCGTTCGCGCTGACGCCTACCCACAGCCGTCCCCGGCCCATGGTGAGCGACGTCGGACCGCCGCCAACTGCCACACTGCCCGTTACCTGGTCGCGGCGCGGGTCGATTCGTGACACGTTATCGGCGTATTGGTTC